>Ga0268299_1000539_pt1 | contig 112046 bp, 109 predicted proteins | sample NOBtaG_FD_193484 | JGI IMG/M metagenome (GOLD analysis project Ga0268299, IMG submission 193484) | Activated sludge microbial communities from bioreactor in Nijmegen, Gelderland, Netherland - NOB reactor | ecosystem: Engineered > Bioreactor > Aerobic > Activated sludge | place: Netherlands...
TATGCCGACCGGGCAGATCAGGAGTGTTTCTTGCTAAGGACAGGATGATCGTAAGATGAAGAGGAGAACGGGACTACGATGCAGAAAGGTTCTTGGCGAGGCGTTGCATATCCGCAGAAGGTTCTCTTCCAGCCATGGCCACTGCCATATGATAGCGAGCCAAGACCTGTTTCGCGTCGTCCTGTCGCTCTAAGTTGCAGAGAAATCGTATTAAACAAGGATACAGTGGTTCGGCCAGTGGATCGGCTTCCAGTCCATTTTCCAAACAGATCACTGCTGCTGACTCCTGTCCTTCTGTCTTCTTCCACTCGCTCACGTGCTGGACAGCTTGTTCAAACTGATATCTGAGGCGTTCTCTGCGGTGATCGGCCCAGTCATGAGATCCATCCTCGTCAAGGAATGGCCCTCGGTACAAGGCAATCGCCTTCTCGTATTGTTGAAACCGGGAAACGGCATGAGGCTGTTGATGCTGGGCGTCGCCCGAGCTCTCCAAGAGAGTCTGAAATGCCATGGCATCGACCCAACAAATCTGCCGGTTCAATGAGACCTTGCTTTCTCTGACCTGAATGAGGCCGTCGTGAGATAGCAAATGCCGTAAACGCTGAAGCGTCTTATGAAGGGTCTCCTCCCCTGTATCCCCTTCTGCCTCCACCCACAGCGAATCAATGAGCCGCGACGCCGGAATGTCACGGCCACCCATCGCAATTATCGCCTTCAGCAAATTCAGCACGCGATACGGAGCTTTGCGTCGCGGCGGCAGCGGTTTGCCATCCAGATGTATCTCAAAGCGACCTAATGTATAAATTTTGACGGGCCAGGGCCAGGCTTCGCTGATAGAGACAGAACCATCCGGCACCAAACGGGTCTTGCGAATCAGACTCCGCACATAGTCAACTTCGATGTTGACATCCAATGCCTTAGCGCAGAGACGGGCCATGACTTTGGGTATCCACCATGGGACGAAACTGTAGCCTTGTTCCCTACCTAGGGCGAGAGCTCGCCGCAGCGCCGCGAGACCAACTTCCTCTCGTCCTTGATCCACTGCGAATTGCGACTCCAGGAGGTCCCCCATGAACCGCAACTGAAGGCTTCCCATATAGTCGGCTATCACTTTCACAGAGTTCAAGTAACGAGTTGCTTGCTCCTGCTCACCAAGGCCATGGAGCAGTTCCGCAGCAGCATAAGTGAGGAGCGCTTCATGAAATGCACTTCCTTTTAGGCCTTTGACTGCCAAGCCTTCCTGAATGAGCTTCCAAGCCTCCGACAAGTTTTCTTTGATGCGTGTCACCCACGCCCGCATCAAGAGAAAATTGGCACGCATGATGTGAGCGGGATGGTTGACCAAGGAAGCGCTTCGTTCTAGGTATTGTTCGGCTGAAGCCACATCGTTCAGAAATAACGAAGCATAAAAACCTCCGGCCAACAGTGGGGTATCAAACACATGGATACCGGTTTTCTCTGAGATCCTTAGCCCCTGCTCTGTAACATGTAAAGCTTCTTTGGCCTCTCCACTAAGCCAGCGCAACGGTCCGCTGCTGCCATAATAAATGAGACGCATCAAGGGCGAATTGGCCTCGGCCTCAGCAGCCGCTTTTAGTGGTTTCGAATATTTGCCGGCAGCCTCCAGATCTCCAAGCCATGAGCAGAAGTTAGACATCTGAGCGACGAAAGGGGAGTACTTCTCGATGTCAAGCACCTCCTCAAGCAGGTTTTTTGCGCGGACAATCCATGGTGTCACAGTTGAAGTATCGGGGCGCCTCCACATGAGGGCATTTATCATGCAAAACGTAAACGGAATGTCGATCTCCCTTGAAGGGAGGGAAGCATCAGGCCGCACCAAGCTCAGCATGGTGTCGATCCAACGATCGAACCGGCTGATATCGATCCAAGAAAATTGGATCGACGAAATAATCCCGGCCCACGACAGTAGCATACCTGCTTTCTCATCACGGGCCCTGAACCGTTCAAAGGCTCTTTCAAAGATGCCTTCGCTCTCAAGCGGAGCGGACACTAGGCGACAAGATCCGAGCCAATAGAAGAGCCACGGTTCTTGCTCATAGCAAACATCCGGTACGTGAGCGAGCCACCGTTCTAGCATTTGGCTGCGCCCGTGTTGGAGTAATTCCGCCGCGCCGGTGAGGATAATCCGGATGATTTCTCCGACCTGGCCGGCTTCGGTATACAAGGCCACGGCGTCTTCGACGCGATCCGAGTGTTCCAAGAGCGCGGCCGCAGTGTTCTGGATCTCCGTCACCTCGTCGTGACGCAGGGTCGCATGAGCGCGATCACGCAAGAATCCTCGAAACAACGGATGATATTGGTAGATATATTCCGTCCCTGCGCGCCGCTCTGTGAAGTGTCTCGACTGATACAAACCCAGCAATATGTCATCGGCCAAAGCATTTCCCGTGAGTTTCTCGGCCATGGCCGCCGTCATGTCGGGTAGAAAGGCCGTGCGCATCAAAAATTCCTGCGTCTCTGGACTGAGGCGTTGCATAACCTCGCGCGCTAAATAATCAAATATGATCTGCGGTGTTTCTCCGGGAAGAATCGCGTCCCGATGCTTGTCCATTTTCATCTGTTCCAACTGGAGCACCAAGCCTGCGACCCATCCTTGCAGTTTGTCATGCAGAGCCTCAATCTGTACCGGCCTTGGCTGCTTGTGTAGTCCCGTGTGCAAGCGCACGATGGATCGAGACTCTGCTTTCGTCAGCCGGAGATCTTTATCGCCGAGAAAGCTGATGTGCTGAGCCGCTTGCATTCGCGCAAATGGCGGCGGCGGCAAGGTGCGGCTCATGACGATCACGTTCATCCGTTCTGGTAATGCCTCGATGCCCAGCGCCACAGTCTCATGAAAAAGAGAATCCAGCGGTGCGTCCTGATAATTGTCGAGAATCAGGAGCGCGGGCGGCTTGAGTTGCGCATACAGACTCTCAAAAAACCGGCGGGTGAATGTCGGCAGTCCTTGTAAGTATTCCGGCGTCAGGTGAGGAAGGGGGGTGCAATACTGCGGTGCCGCTTGCTTGGCCGCAAGAGTGAGATAGTGAAAGAACGTGGCGAGGTCGCTGTCGCCTTCGTCAACTTGATACCAGATGGAATGGATTTTTCTGGCACGCAGATATCCTGCGACAAGCGTGGTTTTGCCGAATCCGGGTGAAGCATTAATCCAACTGACAGGATGCTTGCGTGCTCCATCGAGTAATCGATACAGGCGGGGACGTCCTATTATTGCAGGAAGCCGTGGCGGGTTAAGTTTGGCCGGAGGAATGTGGGTCTTGTGCGACTGATGCGCCCGTGGCATTTGGCATCCTCGCACTGATAGGTTACCAAAGCAGTTGCATCATCGCATGTCTGCCCAAGCAACTCAACATGAAACATTGACTGCCTGTCTCCTCGTAGATAATTATTATGGCGACTTGAGCTCCAACATTCTGAGCACCTGTATGGAGCTTCTATGCGAGCAGGCAAAGATACTGGTAACGCAGTGCGGAAACACACGCAGTGTCTGCTTCTGCTGAGCATTGTTTCTTCAATCTGCTTGATTGGTCCTCAGTTGTCCGAGCCGACGGTATCCGCATCCTTTTCAGGGCGCAACCGCAATCGCACAGGGGAATGCCTTCGCAGCGCAGGCCGACGACCCTACCGCCGTCTTTTATAATCCCGCCGGTATGACACAGTTACACGGCGTTCAGCACACAGCCGGGGTGCAGTTCGTCAGCGTCAACACACACTTCACAAGTCCTACCGGTGTTTCAACCAGAAATGACCAGCCGTTCCCCATCGGTCTTCCTCCGCCAGGGCAACTGTTCCTCACCGCCAATCTCAGGGATCTTGGCATTCATGCGTTGGGCAATATGTCGGTCGGTCTCGGGTTACAGAACCTGTTTGGCTTTGCCGCGAAGTATACTCGGAACGGCCCGTTTGCCGATACCGTCACGTTTGCTCAGTTTCCTTTGATCGATATCAAACCGACCTTTGCCTATAAAATCACAAACCGACTTTCCATCGGGCTCGGCGCCGACATCTTTACATTTGTCAGCTTTCTTGGAGAGGGACACTTAGAACAGCAATCTGTCCAAGGTAGTAGCACCGTTGAATTGAATGGGAAAGGCACGACGGCGGGACTCAACGCCAGCCTGTTATATACACTGCTTCAAACCGATGAAGGGAAGCCTCGCCTCAATCTCGCTTTTATTTGGCGCAGTCAAGCGGTGCTCCCAATTAACGGGGTATTCTTGGTGAACGGAAATCTTGTGGCGAACACCTCTTCCTCGATTCGTCTTCCTGAAATCTATACGTGGGGCGTGGCATTCTGGCCCATCCGAAACACAGCGCGCGAATGGAAGGTGGAGGTGGATGTCGATTATGCGCGATGGGAGTCGATTCGGAATTTCGATGTCCGTCTCTCCAACGGCGTGATTCTACCGAACCCACAACAGTGGAGTAATGCCGTCAGCATCGGCGTCGGCACAGAATACCGATGGCTATCCTTTCTCAGCCATCCGGCATGGAATGTGGCCCTGCGAACCGGCTATCTCCATTCAGAGCATGTAACCCCGGATGTGAATTTCAATCCGGCGGCCCCCGATGCCCCATCCCATACCCTATCGATCGGTGTCGGCTTCCTTTGCAAAGAGAACGGCAGCTTTTTAGGTCTTTTGACTTGTGCATCAGAAGCGGGATTTTTTGCCAGAAAAGCCCTCGGAATTGATCTCGCATACCAAGCCTGGCTGATAGAATCTCGTATTGTCACCGGTAGTCCTAATCCCACTGTGAACGGAACCTATCAGACCACCACACACGTCGGCTCGATGACAATGCGGATCAACTTCTAGATGAGGCACGTACCAAGTGTGACGTGAATGTGACTGTTGACAGAGGGCAGCTGGCTATCGCCGTTCGTAAAACAACTCCAACGCTGAAGCCACGCCGTGCAGACGGCCTTTGTGAAACTGCTCCTCCAGACGAGAGCGGAGTGAGCGAATGCCTCGTTCATCACTTCGCTTAGCAACTCCCTGAGACACCAGCATTTCCGTGGCCACCTCGATGAGCCGTTCTTTCCGCTCCTCCATCTCTTTAGTCACAACATCCTTCATGATTTCTGATGCCCGCGAATGCACGACCGATTCCAGAAACGAATCGTAGCCCTGCTCGGCCACCGTTCGCTCTCGGATAATCGCAAGCTCCGCCTTCACGCGTGTCACATCTTTTATCAAGATCGCGAATAACTCCTTCCGACCTTCATCAAATAGTTTAAGTTCTAGGTCCTGAAGAATAATACCCGGATCAACGGCTTCGGCACGTGGTTCATTCCCCCAGGACAATCGATCGTAGGTTCGCCGTTTCTCTGGATCGCCGACCACCTCATAGGCAACGTTGATTTCCCTGATGCGCCCCTCAGCCTCGGCCTTCTCAGGGTTCCGGTCGGGATGGTGCTCAAACACCAGCTTCCGATAGGCCTTCTTGATGTCCTCGTCGGAGGCTTCCCGGGAAACGCCCAAGATACGATAGTAGTCAATCCTCGCCATGGCGGGACTATAGCACGAGGGTTTTGAGCCCTTCACCTTCACAAAGAACGAAACGGTTTGTCCGGCTATTGGGTCTATGTGGTCTATCTCATTACGTTCACTCAGGGGAATGGGGCCAGCAACCTCTCGATTGTTCTCATTGCTCGGCCATTGGCGGCACTTGTTTTGAAATCAGGGTTGATCGATCTGCGAGGCCCCCCGCGCTGTCGCCATGACCTATCTGCTTGGAGTCATTATGTTTTTCCCATGAAAGTCCACCGCCCATCCGAGTCGCCCCTTGACTTGCGGGTGTCCAGGATTATCTCCCCTACCATGGATACAACACGCACCCCACGAATCCTGACCCATGATGAGCGAAAGGCTGCAGACGCGGCGTTTGCCGGCCGTCCATTGAATCCCACTTGGTCTGAAGCGGCCAAGCGAGTCTACGAAGGACTCATCCACGCGCTTCCTTCTCTTCCGGATGAGCCTCTTGTCGGACAGGATGAAAACAACCCGAGCAATCACGTTCAAACGGAGTCTCCAGTGACGGCTCCGACGGTAGAGGAGCCGAGGCCTGAACAGTCGGTAACAGTCGAGAATCAACTGGAACCAGTCACCGATGTGTCAGCCAAACAGCTGACCGCCAATCGCCAACAGGCTATCCAAGCCGGATTGTTGATTGATGTGTCGACGGTCGCGCAAAAGCTCGGCCTGACGTTTCCCGTCACAGTGACGAAGCCGCTCTGGGAGGTTGGAATTGCACCCAGTGAGTCGATCTCTGATGAAGAGAAATCTCAACGGTTGCGTGATGTCTTGATGGCCTTTCGCCTCCGCATCGCGAGCCAGACGACACTGTCGCCGTTGATCGACTTCCCGGCCATGCTCGCGCTTCCCCCAGGCGAAGTGCCGCAGCCAGTGCCATTGTTTGCCTTGATTCAACCGGACGAACAAAATCGCGCAGTGGCGACCTTATTACTACCCAATGAAGTCTCGGCCACGATCATTCCGATGAATTAACGGCTAACGTGGCCGTGCGTTGAGAGAGATCGACGTCGTCCTGAAATTGAGCGCGTCATACTCGAACGTGGTTGATTGGTTCTGGCGATTCAGAACTGGCTCAAATTCCCCGCCGGATCATAGACACTGCACGTCCATCAGATCGGAGCAAATTGACTTCCTTCAGGCCCTCTAGTAGGCTTGCATCATGACCACTGCAACGAGCCATCCCTATATCGTCTCCTCTGACAACATTCTCCACGGCACACCCATTGTGGTGGGAACTCGCACACCGGTGCGAGCCATTGCGGAGTTGTGGAAGTTTGGCGTCGCACCCGAAGAGATTCTTGTCCGCCTCCCCCATCTGACCCTCGCGCAGGTATTCGATGCATTGAGCTATTACCAAGACCAACGCAGCACTATTGACGAGGATATTGCGCGTCAGCGCGTCTCCGACGACCAGATCCATCCCCGCCTCCGGTGAACGACTCCGCACTCTTCATTCGCCTCTACTTTGATGAGGATGTATCGGTCGTCGTCGCGGAACTATTGCGATCGCACGGCTTTGACGTGCTCACAACGCGAGCGGCCCAGCAGCTGGGGAACGCAGATGCCGCACAACTGCAATATGCCGTTGAACACCAACGAGCCATGCTCACCCACAACCGCGTTGATTTCGAACTGCTCCATGCCGAGGCCCTCGAGACACAGCGACCTCATGCCGGCATTTTAGTCGCCAACCGTCGCGCCTCGGACTTCGAGCTTGCCCGTCGCATCATGACGCTCCTCAATCGGTTCACAGCTGATGAAATGGTCAACCAACTGCTGTATCTCTAGATATCGCCTTATGTACAACAGAGAATCAGCGGCCGGCACCCAACGGTAGAGTTTGCTGATTCCCGTTCAACAACAAAGCAATCTGAATGATAAAAGGTATCCAACCCCACATGTTCGCCAGATTGCCAAGCAGATAGCGCTACCGCAACAGCAGGATTGCAGAAATAATGACATTAGAGATAGAAAGGATTATGGCAATCAGGATGATCAAGCGCATCCATTGTCGAGTTTTCTGGAATTGTTTCTCGTAGGTAGACTTCCCTTCCCATAGATGCCGCCGCAATTCAACATTCTTATCTGACATTGCGTCAAGGCTCCTAGGCTTCCAAAGTGTGTAGCTCATCCCGATGAGCCATCCAACAATCTTCCATTCAGGGCTTAGATTCATCGATTTACCTTATGGAACAGAAGTGGTGAATCCATTTTGAAATATTCCAATTCCATTTCTAATCAAAAAACGAGGTGCCTGCTCCTACTAACGCTCCTAATCTGGGAGATAGCGTGAGTAGGACCAAGCATTACTATCCAACACTGCATGGACTCAAGGGGGGTGATACGAAAGAGTGGCTATGCGCTGTTGCTCCACTCATGAAACCCTCGACAATTGCGCCAGCACCTGCCTATGGCTTCTGCACAGCAACCATGAACAGATTGCTGACAGACTGTCGGATGAGCTCGATTAGCGGTTCTGGATAGACACCTAGTGCGAGGATGATCGAGGCGACAAACCCGAGAGAGCAAACGGTCGTCCAACTGATGAACGCTGGCCTCTGTACCGTCTGTGCTTCAGGAAGCGTTGCCGGTGCTGCCACTTCACCAAACAAGGTCACGATCAGTCGCAGGTAGTAGTAGAGACTAATCACGCTATTTGCGATGAGAGCCAGCACAAGCCACCACAGACCAGCGTCGACTCCAGCCGCGATTGCATAAAACTTCCCAATAAATCCTGCCGTCACCGGAATTCCAGCCAACGACAGCAGGCTCAGCGCCAACATGGCGGCGAGCCAGGGTCTGGTCCAAAACAAACCTTGATAGTCCTCGACACGATTTTTGTCGCTCCTCTCGCTCGAATAGACCGTCACCACGCCAAAGGCACCCAACGACATGGCGCAGTAGACGAAGACATAAAACGTGACAGCTTCGGCAGCGGGAGGACCACCGGCCAGCAACGCGACCAGCACATAGCCAAAGTGGGCGATGGAGGAATAGGCCAGGAGCCGTTTCACATTCTGTTGCAGGAGCGCAAGGACATTCCCTGTGACCATGGACACCACAGCTAGAAGGCTGAAAAGATGGGCCACAGCCGGGAGTTCTAACACACCCACCTCAGTAGCAAATCGTAGGAGCAGAGCCACCAACGCCGCCTTGGAGACGGTCGCGATATAGATCGTGATGGGCGTGGGTGCTCCCTGGTAGACATCGGGAATCCACATGTGAAACGGTGCGAGTCCGAGCTTCAAGGCGATTCCGACGAGCACCAGGACTAATCCTCCCAACCACAGGGCAGAAACAGAATGCGCCTGTTTCAGGATGGCTCCCACCTCCTGAAACGTCATGGCGCCGCTTTCGAAATACAACAGCGCGAGACCGAACAGAAGGAGCGCTGACGCGGTGATGGACAAGAGCAAATATTTCACTGCGGCTTCGAGCGGATGGCGTCGCGTGCGCAAGTAGCCGATCAGACTACAGAGGGACAGACCGAGCAGTTCAAACCCAAGGAAAAACGAGACGAAGTGTGCCGCCGTGGTGAGGACCAATCCCCCGAAGCTGGCCAGCAGAAGGAGCAGATAGTACTCCTCTACCCCTTCCTCCTCACGAAACTGGACCATCAAATATCGGTACGACAAGGCGATGATGACCATCGTGGCCGTCAAGATCAGTCCCATGTATAACAACGCATGTCGATCCACGACCAGCAAGGTCGTGACGGTTCGTGGGGCTGCCGTGGCCGCCCAGGGTAATGTCACCAGCGTGAAGAGACATGAGAGAAATGCGAAGGTCGCGATGCGGGCATGGTGTCGCTGAAAGGCAATGGCCAGCATCGTCACAAGGGCAAATGCTCCAAGGGTAAGGATGGGTGATAGGGCTATGAAATCTTGGAGAATCATGGGGTGCTCCCCTGTGAGGTCGTGAGATGGGATGACAGCAAGGATTCTGACGGTGGATGAGGCATCGTGGGTGACGGCGCGGCAGCTTGGATCAACTGGTTCATGACCGGTTGTGCCGTACTCAACACGACCTTCGGATACAACCCCAACCAGATCTGTAGGACTGCGATCAATAGAACGGTTCCAAAGGCGACATTCGACAGGTCCTGAACCGAACGGGTGTCTTGCTGCCGCCCAAAGAAGGTGCGTTGCATCATCCCCAATGAGTAAATGGCAGTCATGACCATCCCCAGCGAGGCCAGGATGATCATGATCGGTTGAGTCGCATAGGAGCCGAACAGGATGAGAAACTCGCCGATGAAATTGGCCATACCCGGCAACCCCAATGAGGCGCAGGCAAAGAAGAGTGCCATCGTAGCCAGACGTGGCGTCACTGCCCACAGTCCTCCCATGTGGCCCATCTCTCTCGTCTGATAGCGTTCTTCCAGAGCCCCAGCCAACAGGAAGAGGCCGCCGGTACTCAGCCCATGCGCCACCATCTGCATCACAACCCCTTGCAGGGCCAGCTCCGTCCCGGCGAAGGCGCCGAGCAAGATGAACCCCATATGGCTGATGCTGCTGTAGGCCACCAGTCGCTTGATATCCGTTTGGGCACAGGCCAATACCGCGGCATAGAGAATCCCGGCCACACCAAGTCCCATTGCGATGGGCGTGACTTCGTGCATCGCCTCGGGAAACATCGGAATCGTGAACCGTAACAGACCATAAGCGCCGGTTTTCGCCAAGATCCCGGCGAGAATGATCGTGGCCCCGGTCGGTGCCTCGGTATAGGTGTCCGGCAGCCAGGTATGAAAAGGAAAAGCCGGCAGCTTCACAAGAAACCCGATGAGAAAGGCCAGCATCAACCATCGGGCCATCTCAGGGCTCAAGGTCAGTTCCATCAGATCGGCATAGTCGAAACTTGGGTGGCCCGTCGCCTGCTGATGCAGGAGCGCGAGGGCCACGATCGCCACCAGCAATACCAAACTCCCGGCCTGGGTAAATAAGAAGAACTTAAATGAGGCCTGCCGGCGCTGTGCATGGCCCCAGATCACGATCAACAGATACATGGGAACCAGCATGAGTTCCCAAAAAAAGAAGAACAGAAACAGATCGATCGCCAAAAACACCCCAATCACACCGCCCAGAGCCAGAAGGACATTACAGTGAAACAGTCCGACGCGGCTCTGGATTTCTGTCCAGGAGGCCATCGTCGCAACGACGCCGACGACGGCCGTCAAGACGATCAGGATGAGGCTGAGTCCATCGAGTCCCAGATGCAGGCTGATCCCCCAATGGGGAATCCAGTTAAGACGACTTTCTACGAGCCATGCCTCATGGCCTGAGGCCTGAACGGCGTGATCTCCGGTCCCGAGCAGCAGCGCAAGAAGCCCGTCGACAGACAAGGCCCCAAGCGTGATCCAACGAGGAGCGGAGCGAGATTGTTGCTGTGCTATCCATGCAAAGGGCGCGGCGAGGATGGGAATGAGTATGAGCAGCCAGAGACTCATAGCGCGAATAAACCAAGTAACATCAGCGTTCCAACCGCGATGGTAGCGGCATACCATCGGACATGCCCCGTCTGCGTGTGGCTCATCCATCCATGACAGGACTCGGCGCACACAGCAAGCCACTCGTAGCCACGATCCAGCATGTCGTGCGGACGTCGGGTCAGGGTGAACCAAGGCCGCACGAACAAGCGCTCATACAGTCGATTGAATCCCCAGCCTCCTTGCAGCAACGTCATGGAAGGATGATCCGTAGATTGATCGGCCCATCGTGTGGCCAACAGAGAACCTGGCAAGAACAGAAGTGCGGCCAGACCAATTCCGATTAGAGCCGCGACGGTGACGGCCAGTTGCTCGCGACCCTCACTCCCCTCATCTATGTCTGGGAGCAGTTCCGTCGTTGGTAGTGCGTGTGACAGGTAGTCACTGAACAGCGTTACATGCCCGAGCGTGTGGGGCATCTCAAGAAAGCCGACGGTAATCGCCAAGAACGCCAACACCACCAGCGGCCCACGCATGGCCAAACCCGGTTCACCCGTCGGTGTCGTACGAACCTCTCCAAAAAAGACGCGAAAGATCAGTCGAAAACTGTAGAGGCCGGTCAGCAGAGCGCCGAACACTGCGCCGAACCAGATCCATTGGTGGCTTAAGGGTGAGGACCAGACCGACCAGAGGATCCAATCTTTGCTGTAAAACCCGGATGTGATGAGGGGGACACCGGACATGGCCGCGGCCCCGATCAAAAACGTCCAGAAGGTCCAGGGCAGATGCCGACGAAGACCGCCCATCTTGAAAATGTCCTGTTCGTGGTGGAGGCTGTGGATCACGGATCCGGCCGCAAGGAAGAGCAAGGCCTTAAAGCAGGAATGGGTCAAAAAATGAAAGAGCGCGGCAGACCAGGCTCCGACACCGAGCGCGAGAAACATATAGCCGATCTGGCTCATCGTTGAGTAGGCGAGCACCCGCTTGATGTCGGTCTGGACCACCGCGCTGGAGGCCGCCAGGAGCAACGTCACCAGACCAAGTACCGCAATCACCTCTTGCACCATCGGTGCGAGTACAAACAGATGATGCATCCGGGCGATGAGATAGACCCCCGCCGTCACCATCGTGGCCGCATGAATCAACGCGCTGACCGGCGTGGGACCGGCCATGGCGTCCGGCAGCCACACCTGAAGCGGCAATTGCGCCGACTTTCCAACCGCACCGATCAAGAAGAGTACCGCGACGATCATGGCCAGGTTCGAGCCCACAGGCCAGACCTCCATGGCACGGCTCTGGACTTCTTGGATCGACAAGCTCGTAAATTGCGTGAACAGGATGAAGAGCCCGATGGCAAATGCCGTGTCACCAATGCGAGTCACGATAAAGGCTTTCTGCGCGGCGGTGCCATATTCCGGTTCGCGATACCAAAATCCGATCAACAGATAACTGCAGAGTCCCACCCCTTCCCAGCCCAGGTAGAGCAGCAGAAGATTATCGGCCAACACCAGCGTCAGCATGGCGGAGACGAACAGATTCATGTAAGCAAAAAACCTGGCGTACCCATCATCGTGAGCCATGTATTCGGCGGAATAGAGATGAATCAAGAAGCCGATGCCGGTGATCACCGCCACCATCAAGAGTGAGAGCGCATCCAGGTACCAGGAGATCCCGACCGTCATCCCGGACGTATCGATCCAGTTCCATAGCGTTTGCTGGTAGGACTCTTGATCGGGAAAGGTGCGGAAGAAATCTGCGGCGACCAGTGCGGTCGTCACGGCTGCCGTCCCCACTGAACCGCACCCGACCCACGCGATCTGATGCCGGCTCAATCGCCCGCCGCACAGAGCCAACAGCAGAAAGCCAGCAAGCGGAAGTACAGGAATAAGCCAAAGTAGTTGGAGAGTGTCCATTTGGTGAACCGTTCGTTTGGTTTATCTGGTTAACAAGATCAACTAGACGAACCTTTGGTTAACCTCGCAACTCGCAGAATGCATCGGCGTCCAATGTTCGAAACCGATGTGACAGCTGCAACACAATCCCCAGTGCCACAGAAACCTCAGCAGCGGCAAGGGTGAGGATGAACAAAAACATGATTTCCCCATCGACCTGTCCCCACCGAGCCCCTCCGGCGATGAAGGCGAGCGCCGCGGCATTCAGCATGATTTCGAGCGACAGCAGCATGTACAGAATGTTCCGTCGACTCAAGAGGCCGATCAATCCGAGACCAAACAACATGATGGCCAGCACCAATGCGGGTGTGCTCAACATCAACGACCTTCTCTCGAGAGACGACGCCCCAAGTGATAGGCACCGATCAAACCAGGCAGCAACAGCATGGACGCCAATTCCACCCCGATGATATAGGGCCCATAGAGGGCGATGGAGATGCCTTTCTGCCTGGTTTCTGCGACAACGCTCACCGTATGGTCCCCGACAGCGATGAGGTATCCCACCTCACCCAGAAGTATCAGAGCCAGGATACTGGGCCCGACCCATGCGGTGGGCGTCATCCAAGCCCGTTCCTGTTCAACCGCGAGCGGCCCGAGGAGCATCACGACAAAGATGAAGAGCACCATGATGGCCCCCCCGTAAATGATGATCTCCAGCGCGGCGGCAAATTGAGCGCCCAATAGATAGAAAATCAGCGCCAGCGCAATCAGCGCCACGACCAGATAGAGCAGCGCGTGAACGGGATGTAGATGCGTGATGACGCGCAGCGTCGCTAGGAACGTCACAGCGGCAGCAATGTAGAAGAGGATTTCCATAAGAGCTTATGGCGTATGGTTTATGGCGCTAACACGGAAAGAGTGATGAACTGCTTGTGCTATACGCCATTTGCTATACGCTCTCCTTCCCTAGGGCATCAAACTCCTCACATCCACCGGTGGGAGTTCGTTCGTACCTTGCCCCTTATCTTTGGTGAGAGTGCTCACGCCGGCTACTCGATAAAAATTATAGTCGTGATACTTGCCCGTCCCGCTGATGAGAAGATCTTCCTTCTCGTAGACGAGATTCCGGCGTGCGTATTCGCTCTGTTCGAAATCTGGAATGAGCTGAATCGCATTGGTCGGGCAGGCTTCCTCACACATTCCACAATAGATGCAGCGGGAAAAGTTAATCCGGAAGAATTCCGGATAACGGCGTTCATGAGCATCTGGATTGTCCGCGGCCTGAAGCGCGATGCAATCGACAGGACAAGCCGCAGAACACAGGTAGCACGCGACACAGCGCTCCTCTCCGTCAGGATCTCTGGTCAAGACGATGCGTCCGCGCCAGCGCGGAGGTAAGTATGGGCGCTCCTCCGGATACTGGACCGTGACCGGCTTCGTAAAGGTCCGTTTGAAGACGACCCATAACCCGACGACCAGATTACGGGCATATAGCCATATGCTCATCATGCGTACGACCTTTTAACAGTCTCAGTCCTCTTCGTACTCAATCCGATCCGGGCTCACGGCAACATCGAGAGTTCCGATGCTCCGGTTTTCCACAACACGACACCACCAGTCAGCAAGAGATTGATCAACGCCAGCGGCATCACAACCTTCCAGCCGAACGTCAGCAGCTGATCAAAGCGGAACCGTGGCCACGTCGCCCGAATGAGGATGATCAGGACGATGAACCCGAACATCTTCAAGCCAAACCAGACAGCCGGCGGCAACCAGGGTCCGTGCCACCCACCGAAGAAGAGAATGACGGTCATGGCCGAGAGAAGCAGGATGCTGAGATATTCGCCCACAAAAAACATCCCGAACTTCATCCCGCTGTACTCCGAGTGGTAGCCGGCTACAAGCTCAGCTTCCGCCTCAGGCATGTCGAACGGGGTGCGATGGGCTTCAGCCAGTCCCGCCATGAAAAAACAAAGAAACCCGAAAAATTGAGGAATCACGAACCATTGATGCCGTTGGGCCTCGACAATGTCGCTCAGGTTGAATGACCCCGCCAAGAGCACCGTGCCCATCAGCGACAGCCCCATAAAGACTTCGTAACTCAACAACTGTGCGATCGCCCGAAGGCTGCCGAGAAAGGCGAACTTGTTATTGGAAGCCCACCCTCCGATGATGACACTGTAGGCAGCGAGGCTCGACATGGCCAAAAAGAACAGGACCCCCACATTGAGATCAGCGACCACGAAATCAGGCGCAACCGGCACCACGGCAAACGACATGAGGGCGGTGATCACGACGATGGCCGGGGTGATCACAAACACCGCTTTATCGGCGAAGGGCGGGATCCAGTCTTCCTTCGTGAAGATCTTGATCATATCCGCCAACGATTGCAGGCATCCGCCTGGTCCGAGACGGTTCGGGCCGTATCGTTCCTGCCAGACCCCGAGCAGTCGCCGTTCGAGCCAGATCAGCATTCCCGCCAAGGTCAGGCAGCTGCCTAGAATGACGGCGATGGTCAATGCGGTGTGGCTCCAATCGATCATGCCGCTCTGCGCTTTCGTTCGCTCTTGATCGCCTCAAACAGATCGATCCACGCCGGCAGTCTGACGCCGGATACCTCAGGCACCAGCGAGAGACCGACCGTCCCCACCGGAGTGGAAGACTCGATGTGAACAGCAACAGAGTACGTTGTCCCCTGCCACACCAGATCAATCGTGCTGTGGTCATCAAGCCCCACCCGTGCTGCATCGGATGGATGCACGGACAAGAAGGGCTTGGCAATCCGTTCCGCAATCGCCGGAGATCGATTGCTGAGTTCCTCGCTTCCAAACACGGCGGAGAGGGGAAGCAGCAACCATTGCCGAGCGGCCGGCTGAAACTCACGTGGAATGGACGTGAACCAGGCAGGTGCCTTCATTGCCACTGGCTCGATCAGCCTCACCCCCGGCATTTCATCGCGTAACGGCCCACCGACTTCATCCTGATAGGTATTCACCGCCTGAATAGAATTCCAGCCAGGAGCCCAGAACTGAGAAATCAACGGTGAGGGCAGCGGTCCTCGGTATCCCTCCATCGTGAATCCCAGAGGCGAGTCCTGGTCGACAGGGGGAGGCGGCTCATGCATGGTCAGATGAGAGAGTAGCGACGTACGCCCACTATATCGCTCAGACTGTCTGGGGAGTTTTTGACCAACCAGACGAAAACTCGCCGACGGGGCGACCTCGCCGACGTGTGCCAGCTCCGGAGCAGCCGTCGCCGTTGCAGACACTGCATCGTCGAAGCTATTCCAAGCTGCGATTCCGGTCCCGACGTCCGTCTGGTGTGATTGCGCACGGGCAAGGTCTTTGAGCCATCGCCAGCTTTCGATGACCTCTCCTTGCGGAATATAGACTTGGTAAAACCGTTGAGCCCGCCCCTCGTTATTCACAAAGGTTCCATCGGATTCCGGTCCAGTAGCGGCCGGGAGGAGGATGTCGGCATGGGTCGCCGTGCGATGTTCAAGAGAGTCGATGACCATCACCGTGCGGGCCTTATCAAGAAAAGCATCAACGGTCGCCTGGTCCGCCCGGCGATACAAGTCGTTCTCCAGCACGATTACCGTATCGGCCTTCCCTTGACTGATTGAGTCGAACGCATCACGCAAGCTTCTTCCACCGAGCAATGCGAGCCCCGCGCTATTCGCCTCCGGGAGCACGAAGCTGAGCCGTGGGTGTTTCCCTTGTTGATGCAGCGCCCAAGCAACATTGGCAGCCGCTTCAATCGTCGCTTGAGATCCACTACCCGTCCCCGCAATGATCAACGGGCGTTGCGCATGGGTCAGGGCCTCGGCGATGCGTTGCGCAAGATTCTTGACCTCGAGACTGAGATCAGGAACGGACGGTGCCCCCTGCCCGATGGTTCCTGCCACGGCGAATCCCAACCGGGCGAGATCATCCGGGGCGGCGAAATAGGACTCCGTGGCATAGGCATGAAACCAGGTACGTCGAGACCCTGCAAGGAAGAGGGGGCCGCGCCGGTTCTGTACGGCATTACGCACCGCCGCCTCATCCCAGTGCGGAATCTTCAATTCGTCCACTCGTTCCATCGGCTGGCGGCGGATGGACTGCAAGAGCGCCAGGGCGAGGCGTGGAGCCTCGTTCAAGAGATCAGGCCCAAGCACAAGGACCGCATCGGCCTGTTCTGCATCATGAATAGACGCGGACGGGACCGGTCCAGCCCGCAAGACGTTCAGAATCGTGGAGAGAAGCTGGTGTTCCCGCTCATCGATCCCTTGATAAAATTGCTGCGGTCCGACGAGAGATTGAAGAGCCACATTGGCCTCGAGCGACGCACGAGGTGGCCCAATCCCCACGATCCCACGGGCTTGTCGTAACCGGTCCGCTGCGAATTCCAGTGTCTTTGGCACCCCCTCCGGCATTCCCGGCTGGGTACGGTCAGACCCCGATCGCACACGAGGACGTTTGATACGATGGTCGCTGTTGACATATTCATAGCCGAACCGTCCCCGGTCGCACAAAAAGTAGCCGTTCACCTGGCTGTTAAACCGATTCGTGATTCGACGCAGCGTGCCGTACCGTTCACCAGCGGTGGTGTTACAACCAAGACTGCAATGCGGACAAATTGATTGGGCCGATTGCAAATCCCACTTCCTCGTATAGTGATGGAAGAAGGTTTTGTCGGTGAACACGCCGGTCGGACACACCTCCACCAGATTACCGCTGAATTCATTCTCCAAGGTGCCGTCCTGATCCCGGCCAAAGTACAGGGCGTCGTGCGCGCCAAAGACATTGAGGTCTCGCCCACCCGCATAGTCCCGGTAATACCGTACGCAGCGATAGCATTGGATACACCGGTTCATCTCATGACGAATGAACGGGCCGAGCGCCTGGTTCCGATGCGTCCGTTTTGGGAAGCGAGAGCGTCGGTAAACATGTCCGGTCATGACCGTCATGTCTTGCAAATGACACTCCCCTCCTTCGTCACACACCGGACAGTCGTGCGGATGGTTCACCATCAACCATTCGATGACGGATGCGCGAAAGGCTTGGGCCTCAGGGTCATCGATCGAGATACGCGTGCCGTTGGTCGCGGGTGTCATGCAGGACATCACCAGCCGGCCGGACTGATCACGATCGTCCTTGAACTGTTTCACCGCACATTGCCGACAGGCCCCGACCGATCCCATCGCCGGGTGCCAGCAGAAGTAGGGCACGTTCAACCCATGGCCGAGACAGGCAGCAAGGAGATTCTGCTTCTCGTCCACGGTATACGACTTATTATCGACGATGATGATCGCCATAGGCCTAGACCAAGACCCTCTGCTGCACCGACTTCTTGCTCCAAGGACATCCACCGATGGCGATGTGTCGCTCGAAGTCTTCGCGAAAGTACTTCAGGGCCGACTGCAACGGGGCCATCGCTCCCGGTGCCAGACCACAGAAGGTGTGCCCTGGCGCCAGCCATTTGGTGTGCATTTCAAGCAATGACAAATCATCGCTGGTCGCGCGTCCTTCTTCGAACGCCATCAAGAGTTTTGCTACCCACGGCAACCCCTCCCGGCACGGGGTGCACCAGCCACAGGACTCACGAGCAAAGAACTTTTCAAGGTTCAGGACGAATCCAACGGGGCAGGTCTGGTCATCCAGGATGATCATGGTCCCCGTGCCAAGACGACCCACATCCGGCGGGAATGAAGAAAAGTCCAGAGGGAGATCCAGATGTTCTTCGATCATCAAGGAGGTCGAGATTCCACCGGGCAACAATCCACGAAAGCGAACGCCATCGGCCATCCCCCCGCCGTGCCGCTCCAAGAGTTCACGCGCAGTGGTTCCGAGCGGCAGTTCCCACCACCCGGGATTCGTCACGCGACCACTGATGCCGTAGATCTTTGTGCCACCGTCCTTGGTCCGACTCAACCGGTGATACCACTCAACACCATGATTGATGATGTGGGGAATGTTGTAGAGCGTCTCGACGTTCTGCACGATGGTGGGCTGCCCCCATAAGCCGACCGTCTGTGGGAAGGGAGGTTTCGCTCGTGGAACCGCCCGCTTGCCTTCCAATGCGTTGATCAGTGCCGTTTCCTCACCACAGATGTACCGCCCGGCACTTGAATGGAGATGGAGATCGAACCGAAAGGTTGTCCCAGGGAGCGGCTTCCCGAGATATCCTTCCGCATAGGCCTCCGCAATGGCCTGATTCAGACGCTGGGCGGACTGGTGATATTCGCCACGCAGAAAGATGTAGCCAACCTCGGCATCGAGAGCATAACCCGTGAGGATCATGCCTTCGACGAGACCATGAGGATCCCCTTCCATCAGCACGCGATCCTTAAAGGTGCCTGGCTCCATTTCATCGCCATTGGCGACGATATACTTTGGTTTCGGCGCATCAGGTCCCATCGGGACGAAGCTCCACTTGGTGCCGGTGGGGAACCCTCCGCCACCCCTGCCCCGTAGCCCTGAATCGCCGACCAGCCGTTGCACATCCTTGGGAGCCAGTTCGGCCCCAAACCGCTGGAGACTTCGATATCCCCCTGTCGCGACGTACTCTCGCAAGAACCTCGGACTCCCACCAGGATGCAGATGCTGAGTAAGCGGTCGTTCCATTGTGCTCATGCGTGATAGGTGAAACGTGGAAGGTAAAAAGTTCGGACTGTAGTATTACTTTTCACTTCTAACGTCTCACCAGTTATTTGTATTTCTCCATAATGATTTCCATTTTCTCGGGCGCCACCTCGCCGTACACATCCTGATCGATCATCATCGCCGGGGCCCGTTCGCAGTGTCCCAAACATGCGATCGGCAAGACAGTCAGACGTCCATCGGAGGTCGTCTGTCCAAGATCCACGTCATAGAGGTTCTTGATCTGCTCTTGCACTTGCTCGCACCCTTTGATCCAACAGCTGATGCTGTCACACACGAAGGCTACATGCCGGCCGACGGGTTTCCGAAACACCAGGTTGTAGAACGTGGCGATGCTGTCGAGATCCTCGGTCGTGATCTCAAGAAACCGTGCAATATCCAGAAGCGACTCATCGGAAATCCATCCACGGCGTCGCTGGACAGTCAGCAGAGCATCGATGGCCGCCCCCCGTTTCTCAGGGTAATGTTTCACCGCATCTTCCAGCTCCCGGCGTTCAGTGTCGTTCAGCATACAAATGGTCTCTCTGGTCCATTTTGTCTATCTAGTCTGTTTCGTCCGAGCCCAAGATAGACCAGGCAACCAGACAGACAAGACTGACGATTTCTATCGATCCACATCGGACAACACATAGTCCACACTGCCAAGCACAGCCAGGAGATCCGAGAGCAGTTCACCCTTCGCCATGAGCGGCACCATCTGAATATGGGCAAACGAGGGCGTGCGGATTCTCGTTCTGTACGAGAACTGCGACCCATCACTCGTCAGATAGTAACTGGTCTGCCCCTTGGACGATTCTGTTGAAAATTCCGCTTCGCCTGGCGGCAGAACCGGTCCCCAACTCACCCCGACAAAGTGGTTGATGAGCGTTTCAATGTCTTGCATCGTGTGCTGCTTCAACGGCGGAGTGGCGAGATGATCGAGCGACGTATAGGGACCGGAAGGCATGGAATCGAGACACTGACGAATGATTCTCAGCGACTGGCGCAACTCCAGCATGTGCACCACCGCTCGGTCATAACAATCACCATTCGACGCAGTTGGAACCTCAAAGTCGAACTGCTCATAGCCGGAATAGGGACGGACCTTTCGCAAATCCCACGGCAAACCGCAGGCCCGCAGCATCGGACCGGTGGCACCCCACGCAATCGCATCCTCGAGCGATAAGACCCCAATCCCGACGGTTCGTTGTTTCAGGATTGGATTGTCCATAACCAGACGCTCATAGTCGTCGAGTCGCCCCGGGAACCAATCAATGAACTGACGAACCAGCTGGTCCCACCCAATCGGAAGATCTCGCGCAACCCCACCGATCCTGAGCCAATTCGGATGCATCCGACCGCCACAGACAGCTTCGACGATCGAGAGGATGCGTTCTCGATCATTGAACATGTAAAACACGGGTGACAACGCACCCACATCCCCGGCGAAGGTCCCGTACCAGACGAGATGACTGGCGATTCGATAGAACTCGGACATCATGACACGGATGACTTGCGCCCGCGGCGGAACGGTAATGTCTGCCAATCGCTCAACCGCAAGACAGTACGGCATTTCGTTCAGCACGCCCTGGAGATAGTCGATACGGTCCGTGTAGGGAATAAAGGTATGCCAGGTCTGCCGCTCGGCGATCTTTTCTTGTGAACGATGATGGAAACCGATATCCGGAACGATGTTGACGATTTCTTCGCCCGCGAGCTGCGCCACCAACCGGAGCACGCCATGTGTGCCGGTATGGGCCGGACCGAGGTTGATGAACATATAGTCGAAGTCCGAGTCGCGATCGTGGTAGGTGCGCGCCAAGCCCCAGTCTTCAGGCTTGAATTGCAGTGCATCCTGCGTCATGACCAATTTGTCCGGCGGCAATTGGAACAGTCCGACTTCCGTCGCACGCGACGGATGATCTTTTCGAAGCGGATACCCCTCCCACCATGAGGGCATCAGGAGACGACGAAGAAACGGGTGCCCCTCGAACCGAATCCCGAACATGTCGAAGATTTCTCGTTCATACCAACCGGCGTTGGGCCATAGATCGATGCTCGAGGGCAGCGAGAGAGACTCACCATCCAACGCCACTTTGATACGGAGCGACTGATTCCGATCAAAGGAAAAGAGGTGATAAAACACGGTAAAGGTTCCGATCGGTAATCCGCCATGATTCCGGCGGAGCCGTTCATCGGTCGCACTCAGGTCAAACAACATGGGAAAGGGACGAGGCAGTTCGGATTTGACGTAGCGGAGCACATCACGAAGGTGCTGCCTTTTGATCCAGACCGTCGGAATCCCATCCTTGGTGGACTGGACCGCGACCAGAGCTCCGTCCGAGCCACAGTGAGCCAAGAGCTCTGCGGCCAATCCGGTTTGCTCACCGATCGAAGCATCGCTGAGGGTGGAGACACGCGGCGTCATGACTGACCTTTGGAGCGTCCACCAGGCTGCCCCGCAAAATGGGGAGAGAGCAGGTCGGTCCGAGGGAGCACATCGATACCAGGATACTCGCGCTGCCCCATCCGTTCGACTCGTTTCACATCTCGCATCGAGGGCATGATCGGTTTCTGCACATCCTGTGGACCGAAGTGCCAACTCAACGGACGACGCTCGGACCCCACCATGTTCTGGAGAAGCAGCAGGCATTCCATAAATGCGTGTGGCGGCGGGGGACATCCCGGCATATACACATCCACAGGAATGAACTTGTCGACTCCCTGCACGACGGAATAGGCATCAAACATGCCTCCGGAGTTCGAGCAAGAGCCCATGGAAATCACCCAGCGCGGCTCAAGCATCTGTTCGTACAGTTGCTTGATGACGGGAGCCACCTTCAGAAACACCGTCCCCGATACGATCAACACATCGGCCTGTCGCGGTGAACCGCGCGCGACTTCTGCACCAAATCTCGCCACATCGTAGACACTCGTGAAACTCGTCGCCATTTCGACGAAGCAGCAGGACAAGCCAAAATTCAACGGCCAGAGAGAATTTTTCCGCCCCCAGGCCAGGAGATCCTGCAGCTTCGCAAACAAGACCGACTGTCCGATGACAGAGGTGAGCGGACCATCGCCGCCCTCCGTCACCCGCACACCTTCCAGTCGTCCGTTACGCCACTCGGTCATTGTAGAGCTCCGCTCCCTTGCCCATATGAAGTTTCTGCCGGTGACGGGCCAGCGAACGTTTAGAGCGCACATGCCAATCAAGCGCTCCGGTGAGCCATAAATACGCAAGGGATGCCAATAGAATGGATACGAAGATCGTCACTTCGATAAAGCCCAGCCAGCCGGTCTCCGGCACCGCGACCGCCCAGGCATAGAGGTACGCCGCCTCCACATCGAAGATGACGAAGAACATGGCGATCAAATAGTATTGAACCGGCGGACGAACTTGGGCGCTCCCGGTCGGCCGAATCCCACACTCATAGGGAATGTCGGTGGCACTCTCAGATCGACGTTCGGGTTTCCGCCAGTGCCGCTCGCCGAGCAAGGGCGGGAGTCCCAGCATGACGGCAATCACCACGCCGACACAGATCCCGTATACGCAAATCTGCCAAATAGAATCATCTACCATGGCAGTAATTATGTATGTAATTATGACACACGTTCTTTTGCTCATCCTTGGATATCATGCCGGGTGAGGTTTGGCTCCAAAAAATGCAAATACTGCACGTCTGATTGCGGAGATTTACTTCGAGCAATGGGGCGGGTGATGAAGATGGAGACTACTTCTCTGGATTCGTTTTGATACCAGGGGAGTAGCCTTGCGGACTATGGAACATCTCTTTCAGCTTTGTGACAGCTTACCTTGGACCCTCTGAATTTGTGCTCCAAGAGGTCAAGCAGTTCGCTTCGGTGCATGAACCAACTGCTGAACGAACTGTCGTTCTTCAGTATCAGTCCGCACGTCCCCATTCAGGCGTGCGTCAAGTAATTGGGCAAGGATCTGCTTGAACTGCGGGCCTGGTTTCAATCCCATAGCCGTAAGATCGCTCCCGGTAAGGTTGAGTTTGACATGCTGATAGGTTGTGAGGAAGGCCGAGACCTGGCGTTTGACTGTGTCCCCCTTGCTCTTTGCCATGAAGATCAACAACGTTTCATCGGGTAGTCCTGACAAGAGGTGATACACCTCTGCCGGCTTGAGGGGTCGCTTCGATCCCAATCGGCGAATTGCGTTATGACAGCCCACACGCGCCATTTTCAGCCTGGTGGCTTCCTGCTCGGAAAATGGGAAGCGCTTGAGCACGTCCTTCACACCACTTTCCGGCAACATCTCCAGAAAACCCATCATATAGACCAACCAGACGCTCATCTTCCGATCCAGGTACAGCAGCCGGTACCAATCGATTGCTTCATCGATCGCACTCAAGAGTTTCTCCAACCGGTCGGACCAACTCAGCTTGGGATGAATGAATCGCAGCAATCCCATATCTGCCAACCGCTTGATGGCCTGCCTGGGCTCCCGTTCAGAGCAGAGCAACTTCAGTTCTTCCAGTAGCCGATGGCCGGACAGTCGATGAAAGAGGTTCATCTTGACCGCGCCCGCAATCAACGCTGTTGTGTCCTTACCCAAACGAAAACCGAACCGCGTTTCAAATCGGATCGCTCGAAACACGCGAGTCGGGTCTTCAACAAAACTGAGTCCGTGCAAGACGCGGATCACTTTGTCATTCAAGTCTCGTTGTCCACCGTAGAAGTCCAGAACGTCGCCAAACCCCTTCCCGTTTAGCCGAACTGCCAGGGCATTAATTGTGAAATCACGACGGTAGAGGTCTTTCTTGATGGAACTATGTTCCACCGTCGGCAAGGCAGTGGGATACTCGTAGTACTCCGTTCGTGCGGTGGCCACGTCAAGCTTGAAGCCATCCGGCAGCAGCACCATCGCTGTCCCGAATCGCTCATGCACCTTGACTCGAGCTTGCAATATGTCGCCCAGCTTCCGAGCGAACGCGATCCCATCACCTTCGACCACGAGATCTAAATCGAGATTGTGAATACCGAGCAGCAGATCCCTGACACAACCGCCGACGACAAATATCGACACCTCACAACGATCGGCCAATTGTCCGGCTTCCTCGAGCAAGGTCACAAGACGATGCGGCAAGCGGCTCCGCAACAGACCCTTCACATTACGGTGCGGCCCTCCGATCCCGGCCTCAACTTCGCCCGGCCGAATGGTGCGGGTTCTGGCGGTCTTCAGTACGTCGTCGTGGAGCGTCCGTAGCAAGTCGGTTCTGGTAATGACACCAACGATTTTCCGGTCTTTGAGAATCGGGACACACCGCTGGTTCCGTTCGATCATGACCATTTCCACGTCATGAAACGACGTCTCCGGCTGTGCGGTATGGGCGTCGGTCTGCATGATCTCGCGCACGGCCATTTTGCCAAGCCGATGAAACAATGCCTTCTGAATCGACTCCCGACTGACGATCCCCCTGTAATGGTCTTTCTCGTCCAGAATCGGAAAGACATTCAGACCGTAGGTCGTCATCCGCTGTCCTGCTTCAGCGACGGTCGTATCAAGCTCGATCGCTTTCACCGGGCGGGTCATGACATCCTGGGCCAGTAACGTCGGGCGATAGTGCGTAGTCAGCAGCTGAACAATCTTCTCTTTGACTTCTGAGAGTGTCTGTCCTTTGACCGTGGCTGCGGCGGCGACGGCATGACCTCCCCCTCTGAATTCCCGTGCGATCCAACCGACGTCAATCTCGGGCCGACGACTCCTTCCGATCACTTCCACCCGATCTGCCATCATGACGGCCACGAGAACGGCATCGACCCCTTGCAATTCGGCGAGGCGATGTACCACGCCGGCCGCCTCTCCTCGGCAACGATCGATCGTGCTCGTGGACACGAGGACCTTGCGACCTTCTAGGTACAGCACCTCACCCTGTTCTAATAAATCATTCAGCAGTGCGACGGCGTCCGGATCAAGTGGCGTGTAGAGAGTGTCCGACACCAGATTCAGATCCGCGCCGGCTTCGACGAGGAACGCCGCGGCTTCAAAATCCCGGCTGGTCGTAGAGGCAAAGGTAAATGACCCGGTCTCTTCATAGAGTCCAAGGGCCATCACAGTCGCCTCAAACGGAGTCACCGGAATATGCCGCCGCTGGAGCTGCTCGATGAGTAGCGTCGTCGTAGCTCCGACTGAGTCCACCATAGACTGTTTCGAACGTCCGGCACAGACCGAATCGGAGTCAATATGGTGATCGAAGACCACAACTTCAACCGAGGGGTTTTCGAGACAGGATGTGAGCGTTCCGATCCGGCTCGGCTCCTGGGTATCGACCAGGATGAGCCTCATGATCTGTTGGAGGTCGAGTTCTTTCAGCTTGCTGAGATCAAGGTCGTGAACGGAGAGAAAATTACGAACCGTTTCCTGTGCTCCGGCCGGCAAGACCAGCTTGGCTCCCGGATAGAGCTTCTTTGCGGCAACCATCGAGGCAAGGCCGTCAAAATCCGCGTTGCTGTGCGTCGCAATGACATCCATGCAGGCATTGTAGCAGGGACCAGATCAGACACAAAACGCTGAAGCCCAAGGCAGGTTGACTGGACGCCTGCGTGAAAAGAAAGCGGCGCTGCGATCGACATCACCAGCGCCAATGGATCATGCCACGATCAACGATGTCGGGCATCCCGGCGGTCCTGCTGTTCTCGCACAATAGGCCGGGACGCGCGCTTCTGTGCAGCACCGATGCGTGTTGCTTCTTTCCTTTTCACGACCCCGTCGGCTTTTCCCCTGCTCTCGCTACGGTCGATGCGATCTTGTTGGCGATCGAGCCCTCCTCTGTCGAAGCTGCGCTCAATCCAGTCCTCTTGTTTCAACTGCCGTGAATCGATCACCTGCGTATCAGACTGACCATAGACCATACTGCTCATCAGTATGATCGTCCCACTGATCGCGATGAGCATACCCTTCATCAGTCCCTCCCCAAGCTGCTAGACCTACCACCAGTTCACAACCGCCTGTGACAACGCACAGTACCCTCTCTGGCTTGGTGTATCAAGCAAGGCGAGAAACGTCTACACTTTCAGGGTTTCATGCGAAGAGGAGAGCACGTAGAACTCAATGATCTCGTCCACTGCCGGAACGATCGGAACGCTCGAATCGATCAAGTCTATCCGGTCGCTCAATGCGATCACCTTTCTCAATGCGATCGGGGCGTTCTACTTTGTCAGGACGATCTGTGCGGTCCGATCGATCACCTCCCCCTGATCGGTCGTGGCGGTCCGATCGATCGCGTGAGGACTCCTCTCGACTGTCTCGCCCTCCGCGATCTCCCCGGTCTCCCCGATCACCACCTGATCCGCTCCCGGATCCACTGTGATCCTCATCCTTGAATAGCCGATCACTGCGTTCTCCACGCCGGACCTGCTCACGAAGCGCTTTGAGGCTCGCACGCCCCTCTTCAAAATCCGATCCACGCCGCTTTACTTCCCGGCTGAGATCCAGGAGCTCCGATGCACGATAGCCTTGCTTCATCCCCTCGCCGACCAAGGCCGTTCCATCTTTCGACGGAATTCGTCCTTCCTTCATCACGGCTAAGCCCTTGGCACCGGCTGCGAGCTCTTCCTGCGTCGACTTATGTCGACCATCTTGCGACAGTCGGCTCAGCTCCCGCACTTCATCCACCGTGGCCCCACGCGAGAGCGCTTCAGCCATGGTCTCGATGGCACGCTGACGATTCCCCTCCTCCATGCCGCGAGAACCAGCCTCCTGCAGCACCTCATGGGCAGATTCAAGTCGAGACGTCATCTGTCGCAGCACCGGATCGATCCGCTTGGGTTCAACCCCTTTGGCTAGACCTTCGCGCACCTTGTTCAGTAACGACTCGGTGGGAAGCCCTCGCTCCCCAGCCTTGCTGACGTGATCGAGCAAGGGCGCGATCTCGTTCTCCGAACGACCTTGCGTGGAACCAAGCCGAGTGATCGCGTCCCGATCCTGAGCCGTGAGCGGTTCGGCCCAGACCGAGGGAGCCGTCACTGCCGTCATGACGATCAGCACCCCCAGCGCTCTATCGATTCGCATCCTCATCATGGTCGTACCGTACGATCACAACCCCATCGAGTGATTGCGTCACGATCCTGCACTGAAAGCGGCTCGGCCCAGACCGAGGGAACCGTCAACCCGGCCACGACACTCAGCCTCCCTATCACCCGGTCAATTCGCGTCTTCATCGTCTTCTTACCGTACGATCACTACCCCGTTGGTTTGTCCGAATCCATCGGTCACAAAATCTTCAGCGTGCGGCGGCGTGATCCACTGGCCACCGTCGATCACGTACATGAAAGGATACTCCCCTGGATTCAAGGCCACCGTGACCGACCACAGTGCGCCCTCGACGATCGTCATCGGCGTCGCATCCTTGGCCCAGCCATTGAAGGACCCGACAAGAAAGACTTGTGTGGCACCAGGTGCGAATAGCGTGAATCGCACGGCACCCGCCAGCGGCGTGGGCACGCTCGGTTTCATTGCCGGAGGTTTCGCACAGGCCAAGCAACCATACAGCAGCATGATCACGATGAGGGCCGTCCGAGAGAAGCGACGCAACCCATTGAGTCTCAGTCCCATCTGCGGGAGAGTACCTACAGACTAGGACCGTTGCAAGAGACACGTGAGGAAATTTAAATATCGACATCGAGCACCGCATTTTGTGCGCCGAATCCATCAGTCTCGGCTTCCGTCGCCAGTGGATCAGCAACCCATTGTTTGCCGTCAATCACAAACATGTATTGGTATCGACCGGGCTTGAGCGGAATCGTGGCAGTCCACACCCCGCCGTCCGAACGTTCCAGGGGCGTATGCGCCGGGTTCCATCCATTAAAGTCGCCCGCGACAGACACTGATCGTGCTCCTGGCTGTAGTAGGACAAGCCGGACAAACACCTGTGGGACTTCTTGTTTGGTACCAGCGGCGATCGTCTGGGTTGGGGTCATGGCGACCGGCACCTCCACCACTCGTTCCGGTCTCGCCGTCAAGAGCCCCGCGACTGCCACCAAGACAACACAGGCCGCCGCTATCGCTCCGGCAAGATTCCACTCCAACGTTCGTGGTGTGGTCACAGCCGCCCACACACGCTCCCACCAACTCGCAACCGGTGGAGCAAGGCTAGCTTTCAACTCACTCAGGAATAGTGCTGAGGGAGCCAGCCTCGGCAACCGGGCCGTTTCAGCCACCACCATCTCCAGATTGAGCCAACGTCGACGCAACGCAGGGTCGGCATCGACAGTTTGCAAAAAGACCACCCGCTCCTCCGGAGTGAGATCGTGGTCGAGGAAACGCTGGATGAGGAGTTCCGGTTCAGTCATAGGATCACCCTAATAGCCCCGTCCTACTGCGCAGGGTTCAGTGCCGCAAGGTCACGACTGAGTTGGAGCCGTCCTTTATAGACGCGCATCTTGAGCGTATCGCTGTTGACTCCGAGAATCGCTTCCATCTCTTCGTAGCTCATGCCTTCAATGTGTTTCAGGACAAAGGCTTCTCGATAGAGGAGCGGCAGGCGCTGGATGGCCTGCTCCAACGCCTGCGCCACCTGCTGCTGCGACAACAGACGCTCAGGTGTCTGCTCCTCCGCGATATGGATATCCAGCGTCTCATCGATATCGACATCCTGTTGTCCCATTCCCGGTCGCTTGACCCGCAACCAATCTTTGCACTTGTTGGTAGCGATTCGATACAGCCACGTCGAAAACTTTGAGTCCGCCCGAAACGTCGACAGCGCTTTAAACGCAGTAAGAAACGCTTCTTGCGCCAAATCCTCCGCTTCAACACGATTGCCTACCATCCGATAGGCAAGATTGACGATCTTAGCCGCATGCCGGTCAATCAGCTGTTCGAACGCCTCATGGTCTTGCTTGAGGCTGCGGGCAACCAGTTGGGCGTCCGCTACTCCGACAGGCTGATCCGGTGGCATTCGTTTACTCCGGTCAACCTGGTATGGTGCCACCAGACTGTTTGCTTTTGCCTGCTTGCTTCATTAGACGTATCACGTTGAGGCGCGTAAACAGCCACAAAGAATGAAGAAGATAGCCTGCCCTGATCAGGTGCCAAGCACCGTGTCGAAGTCAGCCAGCGGACAACAAGTCTGCTGTCCTGCCGTTATCAATCAACTGGGCTAGAACCGGTAACTGGTACCGATCGAGACAACATAATCCGGGGCACCATTCGAGAGACCAACGGCAACCCCACCATTCAGGCGCCAGGCCGGCGAGAGCCGATAATTCGACGAGAAAAATACGTCTCTAGCGTTAGGCAACCCTGGAACAAGTGCACGATACTCCTCGAAATACACGCTGGTGAGGAGGTCCTTCGTGATGTAGTAGCCAGTACCGACATCATACCAATACTGATTGCGAAGCCCGAGTGTCCCGGAGCCGTCACCTCGATCCGGGTCGCCGATAAAGTTGTACCCCCCGTCGAAAAACACCAGCCAGCTGGTCCCAATGAGCTTCGAGATCTCGACCCCATATCCATGATCAAACTCGCCGGTTCCCAACCCCTGGCTCGCATTGGCTGTGGGAAGTTTCAACCGAGCTGTCACCGCAATCAGCGGCACATAATCCTGTTCTTCCACGAGATAGTACCGCCCACGCAGAATCACATCACCGATTCCTGTGGTCGTCACCTTCTGTCCTGCGATTCGAGTTGTGGTACCGCAAGGCACATCATTATTATTACCTGAGCCACTATTATCCCGACGACAATTATCATCCGATCCACCGCCACCACCCGACCCGCTGTTGCCTCCGCTATTGTCATCTACACGGAATGCGGTATTGCCCACGACGGTCGTGCGTCCGTCGGTAATCGCCGTCACGGAAGGAATGACCAGCGATATATCCCCTTTGGAAAACAATCGTCTAATCGAAAAGGGCGCATAGATAAACTCGCTGGTCGTGTTCGTACCAAAGTTCCCATGACTGTAGCTCGGCGTGAAGCTGAGTTGCCAGTTTCGCTCGGCCGCCTGTTGTGGCCGTTTATCAGAGGGATCAGCCGACAGTACGCGCTCGGCCCACAATCCCATGGCCAGTACCATGGCTATTGCCATCACACTCATTCTCACTCTCTGCATCCTGTTCACCATCCCTTTCCGCACGAGAACTCCGTAGATGAATCACTAACGTTAGTTATCACTACCTAAACACAAGATTGTCTTTCACAATACAACGGCGCCGAGACGACCCCGGCGCCGTTGCCACACCTATATCACATGCGCAAAAACAATCTAGTTCCGACCTGATCGCTCCGGTCTCTCTGGGTGTTCTGAACGTTCAGGTCGCTCAATCCGTTCTGGTCGATGCGGCCGGTCCATCTGCATCATCCTGGCATTCTCTCTGCCTTCACGACCATGTTCCCCGGCCACATGATCTGCTCGATCAAGTCCACGGAGTTCCCCGCCTGCATTGGACCGATGATCCTCGCGGCGATCGGCTTGTCGGTCCTCACGCCTGTCGAACTGACGATCTTCACGGCGATCTTCCCTTCGATCCATCTGGCGATCCTCGCGCCGATCCTCCTGACGATCAAAACGACGGTCTTCTCTTCGGTTCGCCCGTCGATCTTCTTGGCGGATATCATCGCCGGCCTGCGCGATGGTCACGGAATCTCGGCCATGTCTTCCTGCGTAATCACCCTCATTGTGGCCGCTATGTAGGGATCCAGGGCCGCTGTTCAACGAACCTGGTCCTCGATTATCTACCCGAACGGTCAACTCTTCAGTAGAACTGCTCATTTTCCCATTTGCCGGTGAAGTCAGAATCGACAACCCAGCGAGACTACCTAAGATGATTTCTTTCCAACTCATACGATTCATCATTGATCTCCTTTTCGATGATAATCTTATTGACTCGCTGTAGCGAGCCGATCAACCTGCTCCAAACTAATCTTCCAATTCTGCCTCTTCCCATCTCACGGTCGGACCGTTCAATTTCCCCTTCACCCTCACCAACGAGTTCACACGCACCTCAGCGAGAAAGCCCGCCCGACTCATTGAAGAACCGCTCACGCTCTCAAACTGCGTGATGGGATCGGTATCAACAGCCACACCCAGGATCACAAGGTCGCTTCCACTGCTCGCTTGCACGGGACCCTGCAGATCCACATCGTTATCCGCAGATCGCAGATCGACCCGTGTGGCGATCACGGAATTCAAACGGCTCACTCGCCCGCGAACTCGAACATGGTCACCGGACGATAGCCCACCGAGATTGGCATCTTTGAATTCTGTCTGACCATTCACAGTGACCGTCACACCAGGCAACGCCGTGAGCCTGAACGAGTTCGAACCAATCGTCTCAATATCGCCTTCGAGCTTCACACTCTCATGAAACTTGACGTGTTTCGCGAGGAGCACACCGTTCTCCCATCGCCCTTCTGCTGACAGCTTCGCTCCCATGACAATCTCGTCGACTGAGCCGCCTCGAAACTCAGTGTTCCCGGTCGTCTGCACCCGCGAATTGGCGATGAAGAAATCTCCGGTTCCACGTACCTGCGTCACATAACCCTCGACTTCGAATTCGTCGACCTGATCGCCGATACCTTGGTTCTCCGGTTCGACGTTGGTCACGGTGAGGGTCGTCGCCGCCGCCGTGAAGACAGTCCCCTTGGCCTCCACCAACAGGCCGTTCCAATTGCTGGCGTTCGGGGCAGGCATGTCGCTGATCAGAGCCGTCGCATAGTTCACCGTGAGCGCCCCGATCTGGAACGTCTTGGCTCCATCGTTATGATTGGTGACGAACCCGCGTACCTCAGGCGTGACATTGATCAGTTTCTTTTCGATGAACGTCGCCTGAATGATGCCATTGGGACGGATGTGCCCGTTCACTTCGACATGATCAGTTCCTGCTACAAGGTTGAGAATACTCCGTCCAGGGATGTTGTCATCGATCAACGTGCGGTTGTCCACAAACACCGTTTGCCCCATGACAATGAGGCTGAGACCGTCTGCAGCTACTGATTTCACAAGTCCCTCGACCGCATCCTTTTGGAGCACGGTGCTTGCCGACCGTTGAGTGCCGTTGAACAGACCATTGACCGTCACGGTCATCCCAACCTTGAGGTCGCTTTGGCTGCCGGATTGGCCATCGACCGTGAAGGACGAGCTGCTCGTGTCGAATCGTTTCCCGTTGACAATCACACTCCCAAAGCCGGTGATCGTACCCGACGCTGATGCAGAACCGCTGCCTGACCCGCTTCCCGAGCCACTGGCAGACACAGAGGGCGCCCCGGCGCTCCCACAAGCGGCCAGAAGCCCGGCGAGCCCGATCATGCTAACGAGACTGAAGATCCATCGTGACGTATTCATGCAGTGTTCCTTATTGAATAATTGTGGCTACGATTTCTGTTTTGTTTGCTCGTCGAGGGAGACATTTGCAGGTCGTGGCGTATCGGCCAGCACATCCGCCGACCAGGTGACACGAGCCGGACACCATTGCCAGACACCCAGCGTCACAATCCTCGTGAGCCCGGCCGGCAGACAGGCCACTCGGTTGACCGAGACATCACGATTGATGACCTTGGTTGACGCTCCACATCGATTGAGATAGGGCTCACTGGAGACACCGCGCAGATCGATATGAGACGTCACAAACGCGACCACCGGCACCGGTAGGACCGCGATCGAGGAGTCGTCTACCCATTGACTCCCGGAACAATGGCCGTCGATTCGCGCCATGCGCTTCACATCATCATGCACCAGGGTCGAGGCACAGCCTGATAACAGTATCGAGGCCGTCACAACGAACAGGCTCATTTTTGAACGGAATGCTTGCATGGCTCCCCTCCTTCCAACCTTGCCTGATGGGTTAGACGAAGGAGCGGAGGAAAGGTAAACAAGAGGCCTGGGAAAGATGTGTCGCGATGAAAATAGAAAACACGTCGAACCAGAAGAAGCCGAGCGAGAGCAGGTTGTTCTGGACGGTCAACCCATGGCCAGATGTCCTGGAGTCAGCACCTTGGGTAGGTCTTTCCAGGACGAGCTTGTTGGGATTGCCATGAGGCTGATCGGATCATGTTGCCCCATTCTGCCTTTGTGCCTCGGATCCATTGGATAAGGCCGATCAACTTCCAGTAGGAATTGAGCTGCCGGTACCCAAAGTTTTCCACGACCGACACGAGAACTAATTTGAGAAGGTCCGATGGCCGTTGGTACAAATGAAACGTCATTTCTTCCATCAATAGGGCACTCAGAGACAGAGTGATCCCGAGTCCAATCGCGACCACCACACAGAGAAGCCAGACCTGTATCGAGACCAAGCCTAACCCCAGTCCGATCAGCAACAGCACATAGCCCAGGATCTCAAATGCCGGTCCAAACCACTCAAACACTACCATAAACGGAAAGGCGAGCCACCCGACCGTGCCACCCTTTGGATGGCAACAGAGTTCGAAGTGTCCTGCGAGGCTGTCGCAAAGTCCACGTTGCCAGCGGATACGCTGATTCCTGAGCGTACGATAATCTTCCGGTACTTCGGTCCAACAGACAGGATCCGGCACATACGTAATCCGATAGGGGAGATCATTGATCCGGTAATGGTGATGGAGGCGCACCACCAATTCCATATCTTCGCCGATCGTGACCGTTCGGTACCCTCCGACTTTCAGGACAGCCTCCTTTCGGAATAATCCAAAGGCGCCTGAGATGATCAACATCGCATTCATGGGAGACCATCCCTGCCGACCGGACAAAAACGCGCGAAGGTATTCGACGGTTTGGAGGAGCGCCAACGGGCTCGACGGCAACCCCACCTGTCTCAGGCGTCCCGCTTCAACGGAGCAACCATTGGCGACACGGATCGTGCCACCGCAGGCGACGGTACGGTGGTCGAGTAAGAACGGCTGCACTACGCGATAGAGACTATCCTGCGCCAAGACCGAATCCGCATCGATACAGCAAAACAAGGGATAGACCGACAGATTGATCCCCGCATTCAGTGAATCGGCTTTCCCGCCGTTTTCTTTGTCGATCACACGGACGTTGGCGTAGATCGAGGAGTGATACGTGGCTCGAATCGGCTGCGTCGGCAGATCGCGACCATAGGCTTCAGGAAAGGGCTTCAGCTCGAACGCTCGCCGCAGTACATCGATGGTATCGTCTTTCGAGCCGTCGTTGACTACGATGATCTCGTATTCGGGATATCGGAGCTGTAACAAAGATTGAATAGAATTCGCGATTGTGGCGGCTTCGTTATATGCTGGAACAATGATGCTAATTTGCGGCTCATACCCGGTGAACGCTTGCGGGAAATGCTCTCCCGTTCGCTCTTCGAAGTACCGCCGCAGCGAGAAGATGGAAATACCATTGAGGAGTAAGTACCCACCCGTCAGGGTAACCAAATACAGTAGAAATAATGCCTGGGATACACCGTAAATCGTTTCGAATGTCATGCGTGATTCGAAGCAGAATCGCAATGCATTTCGGCTCGCTCCCTGAATTCTTACCATTGAGTCGGCTGTACCGACGCGTAGCAGTCTGTGTAATCCTTATCTCAGGGTGGCTCTGGCCTCCCATGGCCCTCACCCATGACTTGGCGATTCCCGGGCAGCGTTCACTGACCGATGTCGAGGAGATTGAATTGGTCTATGCCGGTTCTCAGCCTATTCCAAAAATTATAGTGCGCGGGCGGCAGACGACCAATTCATTTGTTCTTTCTTCCCATCGTCCATCAGATGACCGACTAGACCTGTTGGCTCAGGCTGGAGGTTTGCAACCCATTGCGGCTTGTCAGGCAACCGGGGTGAGTCTGGTCCCTCCGCTCCATGTGCGGATTGATCACCAGGGAACTGCTCCCTGCGGAGTGATGTGGTCGCTGCACGTGGCCGGCATGACTCTGGACGCGTTATCGTTTCGCACGCTTCGTGTACGCGGGACAACCTCAAGCCCTGTGAAGATCGAATTGGTCGATGCGTTGACCGAACCAGAGCGGGCTCACGCTGTAACTGAACGTCTCACTGGGCACTTCTCACTCGAGTTGCCACTGGCTCCACTCGCACGACAGGTCAACCTTCGACAGCTGACTCAGGTTCGACTCGTGACCGAAGCTGATGTGGACCTGGTCATCGACCAACTCGCGCTCATAGGACCATCGTCCGGGCGTCATCCGACTCCATCCATAGGATTTTGGTATTGGGACTATCGCTCGGCGATACGAGATCCCGAGAGCATGGTGGCTGCCTGTCGAAAGCAACACTGCCGACGGATCTTGCTGCAACTACCCGATGGGCGTGACACGGACCAAATATGGGCAGCCTATGCCCAACTCTTCACAGTGGCGAAGTCGGCAGACATTGAGCTCTTCGCACTCGACGGAGCACCGGACATGATCGACCACACCATGCCGTTGATCACTAAATTGGACCGGTTACTGGGACTGGCAGGAAACCACGGACTTCCTGGTATGCAGTTGGACATCGAGCCATACCTATTAGATGGCTTTCCCGAAGACGAAACGATCTTCGATCGTTATTTAGACACCATCGATCGTGTGAAATCTGCCTTGCGGGGACGAGCGAAACTCTCCGTGGTGATTCCCTTCTGGTTCTCCTCCACCATTCACAAACAGCGGCCTCTCGCGTTTTCGGTGATGGACCGAGTGGACGAAGTGGCCGTCATGAGTTATCGAACCGATGTAGATGAACTGATGATGATCAGTGACGACATTCTCCGCTATGGGGCATTGGCACGTGTGCCGGTCTGGCTCGCCCTGGAAACCACGAACCTGCTCCCCGAGCGACATGTCATCTTGAAACGAGAGCACCGGACTGCGTTGGCGGACGGCGTGCTCGATCCGATCCGACGACTGTTGCGATTGGAGACACCCACACAGCAGGAACGACCAGAGCAAGACCGGATGTGGTTTCGTATCCATCATCAGACAACGGTTCGGCCCGAGCGCATTTCATTTGCAGGACGTACAGAGCAAGACGTGCAGCACATGATCACGAATCTGTTCGGCAGGGTTCACCATTCAAGCTTTTCAGGACTCATTATTCATGATTTACCTGGTTATTTGGCACTTCAGTAGTCGGACGTCCGCCAACTCAACCTCAGCACGGCCACGTGTGAATGCGGGCGGCCGGCTGATCCTGTGGAGCCTGTCTGTCACGCTCTGCCTTGTTGGATCGTTGCCGGTTCACGCCGCTGATGGACCGTCACCACGCCCATTGATTGAGCAAGCCAAACAGTTTGAACAAGCCCAACGGTATAGCGAGGCGATTGACACGTACCGCACCCTGCTTGGCCAAGACCCTGAAAATGACGACATTCGAGCCGCACTCGCCAGACTATTGTCGTGGCAAGGGTCACATGCAGAGGCCACAAGCCTGTACCGGGAGATTGTCCATCGACACCCGGCGGATCTCGACGTACGAACGGCGTTGGCACGAGTGCTCTCATGGCAAACGGATCGGAAGGAAGCACAGCAACTCTACGAAGGAATCTTGAAGGAGGATCCCCGGCATGCAGACGCACTTCAAGGATTGGGAGATCTCTTGTTCTGGGAGGAACGCGCCGTAGATGCGCTCCCTTACTACGAAAGAGCGTATGCAATTGGTCACGATTCGGCGATCGCTGAGCGGATCGCTTCAATCAAACGTGCGAACCCGCCGTCAGACAATCCGCAGCCGACCGTGGCCCCTGACTTCACGACACCGGAGAGAGCGGAGCGGCTCGCACAGGCACAGGCATGGGAGCGAAGTGGAGCCTACAGGCAAGCGATCACCGCCTACCAACAGATCCTGACTGCCTCTCCCGCTGACGACGAGACCCGCGGGAACCTCGCGCGCGTCCTGGCACGAGACGGACAGTTCGATCAGGCTGCCTCGCTGTATCGCGACATCCTGACCCGTCATCCCTCCGACCTCGATATCCAGATCGGCCTGGCACGTGTGCTCTCGTGGCAGAAGCAATGGGACCCGGCGATCCAGCAGTATCACAGTGCACTCCAACAGGACAGTACGAATCGAGAGGCCTTGCAGGGGCTAGCCGATACCTTGTTCTGGAGCGGAGCCACTCAGGAAGCCGTTCAACAGTATGCGCGTCTCTATCAGTTGACTGGTGATGAAGCCGTGGCTGCACGCATGCGAGACATCACCGCAGGACTCGAGGCCTCACCGCAGGCCCCGCTAGGCGTACGAGATACGACGATTCGTTTGCCGTTCCGTGACTATCTCAAAGTCGGATACGGCCAGTTTTCCTACTCACGCGGGATTCAGGGCGAACGGAATATCCTACTCGAAGTATCAAAATCCATCGGCGCGCAAACCCTCATCGCACGGGTTGAGCCGATCAATCGATTCGGCTTTCATGACACGGTGTTGTCAGCTGAAGGCTATAGTCCCTTGTGGCGCCGAGCCTGGGGCTATCTTGCTGCTCAAGGAACGATCAATCCTGACTTTTCTCCCAAGTATTCCTTTGCAGGCGAGGCCTTCCAGGGACTCGGACTTCTACATCCGCTGCTCACGATGTTCGAGGCCTCCTTCGGCTACCGCTACCTCTCCTACAAAACGGATGATATTCACTTGATCAGTCCGGGACTGACCGTGTTTCTCCCGTTTAATCTCTGGCTCACAGAAAAGCTGTACTACGTCCCTGAGACCGGGGCCATCACCCTCTCGTCACGGCTGACATGGCGCCCCACCAACCGCCTCCAAGTCTTCGCGTCAGGCTCCTTCGGAACGTCCGGCGAACGGATCATCGCGACGCAAGATGTGACCCGCGTAAGCAGTCGAACCATCCAAGGTGGGATTGTCTTGCCCGTGGCCGATCGGATCTCGCTGGAAATCACCGGCTATGATGAGGATCGAGGAGCGCTGTATACCAGACGCGGGGCCGGCTTCAGCATCATCTATCACTGGTAACGGCGATCGATGTGAAAGAGGAGCACGTGCTTGCTTTCGTCCATACCGACCTCCCACTCGATCTCTGGTACATCAGCGCGGTCACACTGAGCTGCATTATTGCCCTGCTGCTCGCATCCATTCTTCTGTTCCGTCGAAACCGCCTGGCAAACCAACATCGGCGGCAGCGAGTCATCACCATCTGGAAACCATTGTTGCAGCAGTACGTTCAGGAAAACCTGCACCCACTCCCCTCCCTGACACATCGTGATCATGTAGTCTTTCTCTATCTCTGGAACGAGCACTATGAGTCCGTGCGAGACGCGATGACCGCCCCGTTGGTTCATGTCGCCCAACGAGTTGGAACTCCCCATCTGGCGAAAGAGCTGTTACATTCGCACCACCTGAGTCACCGGATACTTGCTGTGGTCACATTGGGGCGATTACAGGATCAATCGGCGTGGACACCGATCAGCAGCTTAGTGACCCATCACAATTCCTTCTTAGCATTCAACGCGGCGCAGGCTCTGCTTCGTATCGATCCGAACGCGGCGCTCCCCCTGCTCTTACCCGTTCTCGGCCGACGAACAGACTGGTCTCCGCTCAACATCGTCACCATGCTGCAGACAGTAGGACGGGACCTGGCATCTGAAGTCCTTGCGCAAGCCGCCATTCAGGGAGATCCGGATATCAGCCCACGACTGATTCGGTACCTACCGGTGACGAAAAGCCAGCGAGGTCTGCCGATCCTTCGACAGTTCCTCCATGATACCCCCCCCTCCCCAAACATGTTGGCCGCCTGCCTCTTCGTATTCGGCGAATTTCGCGATCCGGCGGATCTCCCGATGGTCCGTCATCACTTGACTCACGAAGCCTGGTACGTCCGGGTTCAAGCCGCGACCGCGTTGGGAAAATTGGGAACCGTCGAGGATGAGGAACGGTTGATCGGCTTGTTCAACGATGAGCAGTGGTGGGTCCGCTATCGAGCGGGAGAAGCTCTGGTGAGCTTAGAGTCGATGACGGAAGAGAAACTGATGCAGCTGCAAGAGTCGTTGATCTCTCCGGACGCGCATGAAATCCTTGCGCCCATCATGGCCAAATTCCGGGCACGCCGCTCCCCGATTGCCGTCAGACCCTAACCTATACTGTTTTAGTCAATGCCGTACAGGCGTTTCGCCTCTTGTCGATCCATCGATGACAAGTCAGCAACGTACCTAACGCAGCCGTGCACCTCTATGCCTGGAAGGGAAAAGAGAAGTTACCGTGAACAGGCACGATAGAAGCAACGCACTGTGAACGAACACGATTTACTAAATTAGTCACGATGTCTTCAAACACTGAATACAGAATCAAGGTCACCAGAATTCTCAGACGATCGTAACATTGCTGTGATCCACGGTACCAAGGAGACCTGGAACACCCGCGACCCAACTGATAAATGCAGAGCTGTCATACCCCTTGCTATTATCAGGACACCAGACGCAACCAGAAAAAGAGAGCACTAGAAAAACACGCGAGGCCCCGATGGCAACAGCTTGATGCCGTCGCCACCAGGACATCTTTCACGTATAAGGCTAACTCGCTGGTTCCCTACTCAGCATCACTTGCCGTGCGGGTTCCGACCAGGGAGCGGCCCGATTGGATTCCGCTGTTCCCTGGTGAGCTGAGCCTTGTACCCATTTGGGAGCTCCTGTACCCAGCCGTTATAGATATTGGGTACTGCCATGACACCCTGGGCACCCATCCCCCTGTTGCCAATAATCTGGTCATCCTTCGGCACATTGTCTTTCGCTAGGACCACGGCTCCAGCAATCACCGCATCGTTCGCGTTGCCGTCGTTGTTCGGATCATAGTCCAACACAATCAGCCGGTTGGCGAACTTGCTGGTGACATAGGCATAGTATCCCCCGCCCTTCTTGGCGCCGAAGTTCACGCCATGGCAGCCCGGATCGCAGGGGATGCTCATTATGATTTCATCGCGCGTATTTGGATCGTTATTGTCCTTCGCGGTTCTGATGATAGTGATCGTTCCACTGAACGTATTACCCTGAATCACGAACTTCCCATCAGGACTGACAGGAGTTTGCACCGAGAACCCTCCGTAGGGTCCTTTCGCCACTCCTCCAGGAATAGAACCATCGTTGGTGCCATTGTCTGGGTTATAGCCCTTCAGCAGATTGATGTTCTTGAGATTAGTTCCCGGAACACAACCTGCGTATGGCCCGGATACGGGTGGATACTGACCACACACGACGGAAATCGTATCTCCCAAGTAGTTGGAGACATAGTTGATGCTCGAATCCGGCATCATACCAGTCGCGATGGGCAACCCTCCGGTTGGTTCTTTGCGTAAGATCGCATTTCCTGGGAAACTAAACAGCGTTGAGTCACCCGTGTTCGAGTTGGGGGTGATCATCGACTGCCCATCAAATCCCATCCAGTGGGCATGGGGCTGCGTCTGCGACCCTCCATTTTGAGACATCGGAATAAACCGATTGATGCTCAGCCGGCCAGTGGTGGGGTCTCGGTTGAACTCCACGACCGCATCGCCACCATTGCACCCCACATGCAGTTGCTGCGTATCCACCCGCGTCATTGCGTGTGCTGGGTCATGGCATTTTTGGCCATTGAATTTTTGATCTTGGACTTCTGGTCCGTCGACAAGATCAATCTCTTGAATCAATTTCCCATTATGACGATTGATGACATAGACGCTATTGCCATGCCACTCGGTTTGATAGATCTCGTTTTGATCGTGACTAGTCCAGAAGTTGTGGCCGTTATTCATCTTCTGCTCAGGCAACGCAATCTTCCGTTTGACATCCCAGCTTGTCGCTGAGACTACCGTCATCGTGCCCGGAAACCACTCTTCCTTCCCGGCAGACAACTCGTAGGCGGTATCCACCCAGACCTCGCCGATGCCGTTCTGGCTTGGCTTATGCTGTGCTTCAATGGCCTTGCCGTCATAGTTCTTCCCTAAGAGGTACGTTTTCAAATCAACTGATACCGGTCCACTGTTGGCATGGACCGGCACATTGGGATAAACCGGCTGGTAGATGTTCTGTGGAGACGGTAAATTGGCTTTCTGATAATCCTTCCAGTTGCCAGGGTTCGTAACGATGAAGAAGGCGCGGAGGAGCCGAGCTGCAACATCACTCGTGTCTTTGACAGTGATTTTCCCTGGTGTGCCTTGGAGCAGAGCTACCGCATCCGCCCCTAGGAGACTCAGGTCGCCATTCTGATCACCAAGATCAAATGATGCCCCGCCAAACGCATTGGTGGGATCTGAAACGGCGGTGCTAGTGGTGGCTGAATTGTCCACAATGACCGCACCGAGCATATAGGGGTGAAGCTTGCACACCCAGACATAGAGACCCGGCGTCGTGAGGGTGACCTCGTGATCATCCTTATTCGCTGCATCTTCTATTCCCATGGGCCCCACTGGTCCATTCGCAGCCGTTGGCCACACTAAATTGGTAATCGTGTGATAGCTTTCCATGGCCTTTGGCCCGACGGTCTGTGTGAAATGCACGGTCTGGCCAGGAGCAATCACGGCCAGCGACCGGCTACCGGCTAGATCCCACGCAGGGCCTGCATCAAACCAATGACCCGGTGTATCGCTGACGGTAAAGGTCACATCCGCAAATGCACCTTGACTGACTCCCAACAGCAGCCCGGCCGCCAAGGGTAAAACACGACTGAGTTTCATGACGCCTCCTTTTTGAGAACCACTTCAAATAACCGCTCACACGATTCTTGAACAACTTCCAAAACACGCACGGTACTGAATCAATAATCGACCGATACGCTGCTCCTTTCTCCGACCCTCTACTTAGTTGTTCTGCCCTTTCCCATGCTCCTGCTCCACTGCCCAGTACTCCTCGACAATCGCCGTAGCTTTGGCCCGTACAGCCGGATCCTCATCCTCCATCGCTTCGAACACTGGATCCAACGGCACCTTGCTGTTCTTGGCTTCCCAGTGATCCAATGCTCGATATCGATCGCGGGCATCCGGAGAACTGAGATCCTTCGCAATGGACTGAGGGATAGAAGGTTCAGAGGGCAACCAACGATCCCCCCCCTGTTCGGCGGTTGTAGCCCTACCTTCTCCCTTTTCAAACCTATTCGGAGGCGTCGTCACACGACTAATCGTCGACGAAGTAGGATTGCCTATTTGCTCGACCTGGCCGGTGCTGACCGTCGATGGAGACGACCCGCTCACAGCTCCATCAGAAACTGATGAACCACAGCCTCCGCACAGAACCACCACAATGAAAAAGACGTTCCTGAGAGAGCAATCGATTTGCATAGCTGCTCTATGATCCTGCACAATGCTGCGAACAAACTCTTTCGTCACCACTCCATACCTCACCCCTCCACGAGACAACTTGCGTTATGCGGAGACATTCAAGATGAGAAGCGGGCCTCTTGTTTACACGATTTTACACATTGGCACAATAATTAATTGCCTAACGATCATTACGAGCCAGTAAACTTTCGCACCTCTCTTAGGCAAATTACTTGCCAGTCTTTAGTCTCGACTGGAGCTCGCTCTGAACCGTTAAAATGCCCAGTCTTTCGCTATCAGCAACAACGGCAATGCCAAAGAATGTCCAAGGCAAGCATCAGAATTCATGGTCTGTATCCAAAAAGATTCAGTATCTAAAAAGATTCACGCGCGATTTGATCTGCGGATGAGAGACTTCTTTCTCGAGGAACAACTTCTGACTGCTCGTTTCTCGTACAACATCAACGGTTACTTTTTGAGATCTAACTCACTGGGCTTCAGTGAGGCTCAGAAACAGGCCGACTACATTTCAACCTTCAGCAAGTTCTGCAAGCAGGAGGGCCTTCATCAGACCTGATATATCCGGCTTCAGAGCTTGGCAATTTGAGACGAGCTGAAGATGAGGAACAGCTGATTGAGCTGTCTCTCGCTGACTAGTGGTCGGTTCGCTATCAAGCGTGAGACGTCTGGGCGAGCGGAAAGTCGATGACGAAAGAAAAACTGATGCGGTTGCACGAATCGTTAACGACGTCCGAGGATCAGGAAATCCTCGCGCCCATCATGGCCAAATTCCGGGCACGCGGCTCCCCGATTGCCGTAAGCCCCTAACCCCAAACATCTCATTGTTGAGGAGTCTTTAGCGGACGTCCTGAAAGAACACCTGTGGCAGAGTTGGCAGACGAAATTCAACGTGCAAGATGATGAGCAGCACGCGGATGAAACTGCGCCAGATGCCCATCTTGATGAACTTCCGAGCATCAGTGACAACCGGTGGAGAAAGTAGCACCGGTTCGGTCACCTTGATGAGGCGTTCACAAAAGGCCACATCTTCCAGGATCGGCTGAATAGGAAACCCACCGAGTTCCTCAAATAAGGCTCGCCGCACAAAGAGGGCCTGGTCTCCATAAATGATCCGGCTGCGAGTGCACCGGAAATTGTCTAAAAAGGAAATGAACTTCAGCCGCCAATCAACACCCGAGAACTGGTGCATAAACCCGCCGGCCTGAATCGATTGATCGATCTCTATATCGTTTAGCCGTTGAATCGCACCGTCCGGCAGGATCGTATCGGCATGGAGAAAAAGCAGCCATTCGCCCTGCGCCTGCTTAGCGCCGACGTTCATCTGGGAGGCACGGCCTTTCGCTGCGCTCATCACAAGGCGTGAGGAGTGAGGGGTAAGGGGTGAGGGGGGACCAAACTCGAAATCATCAAGAATGGTGCGGGTCCGGTCGGTGCTGCCGCCGTCGACCAGGATCGTTTCGAATTCGCCCGGCTGTGAGAACAACGCCTGGAGCGTCTTCGGCAACGCTTTTTCTTCATTGTACGTTGGAATGATAATCGAGACCATCATTCCTGCTTATGCCATTGGCTATCAGCCATCGGCTCTTGTGTCAACCATTCCGGCAAGAATGTCCGTACATCCCGCGCCCAGGCCGTGGCATCCTCGTCGATACGTTCAAATAGGTCACAGAGGGTCAACACCACGGCATCCGTCAAGGCAAGGTATCGTTGCGCCCGTCGGTTGAGATCCGTCACATCGGTCTCACCACGTTCAATCGCTCGCTCAAGCTGACGACGCCCGAATCCATGATGGGACTCCTCTTGGTGAAGCAGGATCCGACGGAGCCGTCCGAACGGTGCCGCGCGCTTCGCCAATCCCTGTTCAATGCGAGTCAGGATGGCTTCGCCCAAGCCTTCGAGAACGACTTGCTCAGCCAGGAACGTCTCTATGAGATCGCGTCGTGCCAGCGCATCGTCCAGGATCGTTCGATAGTCTTCCAGAGCAGGTAGAAACGGCGCGTCTCCGAGACGTTTGGGTGCCAGCCAGACAATGGCTCCCTGAAAGACCCGCGCATGCATCGCTTCTTGTCCGGCCTGACTCAGCAGAAATCGCCGTATCCCCGAATCGTCGGACAATGAGGCTTGAGCCTTGGCACAGTCATGGGCCATCCGCTCTCCATGCTCTAAGAACGTCAGGAGCCTGGCGATGGGCTGCCTCTCATCATGACTGACCAGCATGGATCGTCTCCTTTGGTGGAATGCCGTTCAAGCTCCAATCATAGTCGAGATACTCGATGCGATAGTCCGATTGCATCAGGTCTTGGACCAGTTCAGGATCGCTGACATAGCGGGTGACGTAGGACAAGACTGAACCAGCTACGTTCGTGAAATCCTCCTCGAACCACTTGAAGATCATCGAGAGCGACGCCACTTTGTTGGTGCGGTCGAACCGATTCCGCGTGGGATCGTTGATGAACTCCCTGGCCGCACCATCCAGCTGCAGATCGAGCCGATCCGGTTTGTAGACCCAGGGCTGGAGCTTCGGACAAGAAGTGGAGGCACACACAATGGCAAAATGGATCAACGGCTTCTGAAACTGTTTAATCAGAATCTGCCGTTCCAGATCGTAGAGATTAATGGTGGCTCCCCCGACCCGATAATCCCGCCCGATGAAATAGCGATAGCGTCCGACATAACTCATCGTCGAATAGTGATCGAGGATGCCTTTGACGGCGAAGGCATTGTAGGCATTGATCCAGAACGCCAACTGCTCATTACGCGTGGCCAGTGCATTGGGATCCATCCTGTCCAACTGGACAAGATAGGCCGGAAAACGATCATCCGTTTGAATGGCCGGATAATCGACGACACCATCCTTGACGTGCGACGCGAAGACTTGGCCAAGTAGTCGGTGCGAGAATTCATCCGGACGAAGTGGTTCCTTTGGACTAAACGACGTGGGGACGCTGGAACAGGCCGTGAGCATGCCCGCCAACCCGATGACCATCCACATCACGAGCTGTTCTGTCTTTTTCACCATGACACCGGTGTCTGCCATGCCGCGATGGGGTGTCGGAGCACCGACCCGATCACCCGCCCATCCAGTCTGTTACAGGCCGATTGGTCGGAGCAACGTTGAATCATTGATCGATCAAACTGCGCAACAATTTGCCCGAGTGACGACTCACGAAGATTGCCGACGGGAGGAAGCGAGAGGCAGGGCGACACATTCCCGGAGGCATCGATCGCGATGCTATACCCTCCCGCATCACAGGGTTTGAGTTTCTCTCCACCAAGCCATGTGACATTGTCCGTTGCATACTGCCGATGATAGCCAGGAGGAAGGGCCTCCTCTTCAAGCAGTCGCTCAAAGACCATTCGCGCCTGCTCACGGTCATACATCAAGGCGTCATCCTGCCTGCCGTACAGCCCCACGTCCCAATGGTACGCACCGACCACGGGCAAGAACCCTCGCTGCCTCGCGAACGCCACCACGTCGCTCACCTCATCACGATTGACCTCACTGACGATGCAGGTTAGGAACTTCGGATGGCGATAGTGTTGGAGATGATCAAGGCCGCCAAGGACGGCATCAAGCTGATCCGTACCGCGAATCCGTTCATATTTGGCACGATTCAACGTATCAAGACTGATCGAGAGGGAAATCTCAAGATCGTCGAATTGCTTCACAAGCGGCAGGGTTACTTTGGTGCCATTCGTAATCACCGTCAGATGAAATCCGATTTCATGCAAATCTTGAAGAATTGCTGTGAGGTCTCAACGGAGTAACGGCTCCCCGCCTTGCACAAATACCACCCGCAGTCCATCATGATAAAGCTGGGCGAAGACCTCACGAATTTCCTTACGCGACATTTCGTAGTGACCGGCATCCAACGGCAAGTTGCAATACCCGCAAGAAGAATTACAGCGAAGGTTCACCTGAAACACGGCCGGGAGTGGGCGCCTCATAACCAGATTCGTCAGCCCGTCCCAAAGGGCTCGCGAGAGACTCGGTCGCCTCGGTTGCTCCGAAACTGGTCCTGCGCCTCGCTCCGGTGTGCTCTGTTGTGATCGTGCAATCTGTATCAATATGGAAAATCCTGATCACACCACATTTTCAGTTTTCTCTCGACATGTGCCTCTGATGTTGCACAATGGCTCTATTCACACATGCGTATTGACGAGGAGGCAGCCGATGCGAACATCTCACACGAGAATTCGTTCAATTCTCCCGGGAAGTCTGATCATACTTTCGATGATTTCCCCATCCGTCACCTTCGCAGGCTCACAAGACAAGAAGAACCAGGTGGTTCCATCATCCGGATTGGCTTCCACAGACTCGCATGACTCCTTGACGAATGCCTATACCCTCTCACGTCCCAGTCAGTCGACGCCTCGACCTGGTCCGGCGTGGAAGACCATCGGCGGTACGGTCACACGCATCAAGGGCGAGGTCTATACGGTCGAAGATTTCGACGGAAACCAGGTCCGTCTCTACGTCAGTCGGGAAACCAAACACCTACGCGGTCAGAAGAAAGTCGGCGACCGGGTACGTGCTGAAATCACCAGAGACGGCTTCGCGAACTCGATTCAATAGCTGGGATGCTCGGCCGGCCCTAATTATTTGGCTGAGATATTGGCCCGAGTCTCTGAAGATTTGACGAAGATGATATCACCGTAGTAGGCCACTGCTCGCTCTTTGGTATTGTCCGTATCGCTCATGATGGCTATACCGTTGATCATAGACGGCTCTTCTCCGAAGGCCTTCTTGTAATCCTCATAGATATTTCGTGATTCATCGACCCAGCGCCCGATCTGGCCCGAACCGCTCTCTACGACAACCATTTTCACAAAATCTGTATAAGCATTGTCGATGATCGCGCCGACGGGAGCCTTCGTTTCCCACACGTAGTTGATCGCGCCGATCGGAATATCGCCAAACAGAGCCTGGCCCGCCTTATACTTGAGCTTCTTTCCAAAACTCACCTTCTCAGGGTCATATTCAAACGTGATGTAGAGCCGGGCAGGATAGTCGTCGCCGTCTTTTCTGGTGGCATCGCTCTTCTGAAGCAGATTCTCGACTTTCCACCGCCATCGGACGATTGGAAATTCCTTTGGATCGATTCTGACCTCTTTGGTCAAGCCAGATGCCGAGGAGTCACTCATGGCCTTGACGACGACTTGCACCTCGTCTTTCACCAGTTCGTACGTCGTCAGGCTCGGGATCTTCTTGAAGGTTAGCGGCTTCCAGCCATCCGGCAAACTTGTGCCCAGTTCGCTTGCGGAAAACTTCCCTACTTCAAGCACAGTTCCACTCTCTGCCCAGAGGCTGGCTGGGGTGCCAAGCAGCCATATGGCCACCCATGCCCCCGTCAGTACCAGGATCGTGATATTTCCTCCTCGCCCCATTCCCCTCATCCCCTTCTCATCCAGGCAAACAGCTTCGTCAGTAAGTCTCTCGTTCCCTCCGTGAAATGTGCCTTCCTCCAGAGATTGATAACTTTCTTAATCACCTCAGCCCGCGTGGGATAGGGATGGATCGTGCCGGCAATGGTTTTCGCTCCGGCTCCCGCCTTCATCGCGACAGAGAACTCACTGATCAGATCGCCGGCATGGGCAGCCACAATGGTGGCACCAAGGATTTTGTCGGTGCCTTTTCGAATGTGCACCCGAGCAAAGCCTTCCTCTTCCCCGTCCAGGATCGCCCGATCCACTTCGTCGAGTCTGTAGGTATAGGTTTCAACTTCGAACCCCTTCTCCTTGGCATCTTTTTCGTACATCCCGACATGGGCGATTTCCGGCTCAGTGAAGGTACACCAGGGCATGTTCAATGACTCTACAGTGGCATACCCTAACCCCAGAGGATGCGGGAACAAGGCGTTCTGAATGACGATCTGCGCCATGGCATCAGCGGCATGGGTAAACTTATAGCAAGAGCAGACATCACCGGCTGCAAAAATCTTGGGATTGGTCGTCTGCAGCCGGCGATTCACGACGATTCCATTCCGATCGTATTCGACTCCAGCCGCCTCCAAGCCGATCCGCTCCACATTCGGGGTCCGCCCGACAGCGAGCAGAATCTCGTCGACAATGACCGCATGCTGTTGAGCATGCGACTCAACGATCAGCCGCTTCCCCTCTTCCACCTTCTCGACTTGCAGATCTTTCCCACAGCAGAGGAGCGTGATTCCATCACGACGCATCTGTTGTTCGACAATCTCCGCGGCATCTCGGTCCTCGTTGGGCATAATACCGTGCGCCGTTTCGATCACATAGACCTGGCTTCCAAACCGTGCGAAGGCCTGCGCCAGCTCGCATCCGATCGGCCCCGCCCCAATGACTCCCAGGCGCTGGGGGAGCTGCGTGAGAGCAAAGATACTGTCATTCGTCAGATAGTCGACTCCTTGCAAGCCAGGCGTGGCCGGAATCGTCGCTCTGGCCCCCGTACAGATTGCAGCTCTTGCAAAGGTAAGAACCCGATCACCGGCCGTACCTTCCACTTGGATCGTATCAAAACCGAGGAAACGTCCGCTGCCGATGTACACATCGACCCCAAGGTTTGTGTAGCGGCGAGCAGAATCGTTCTGACTGATGCGAGCCCGCAGTTTCCGCATGCGCGCCATAACGGTCCCGAAGTCATACTTCACACCGGGAGGAATATCGAGGCCGAACTCTGTCGCCCTTTTCAGATCCGCCCAAGCCCTGGCGGCGCGAATCACGGCTTTTGATGGCACACACCCAACATTAAGACAATCGCCACCCATCAGATGTTTTTCAATCAAAGCCACCTTGGCGCCGAGACTTGCCGCCACGACGGCGGTGATCAGCCCCGCAGTTCCTGCCCCGACCACCACAATGTTGTACCGTCCCGCCGGGTCGGGATTGACCCAATCGGCTGGATGCACATTGGCGACGAGCTGTCGATTGGACTCGTCGTCTGGAAGAATCAACGGCTGGCTGTGCTCACTCATTTCGGATATCCCGGGTAAAGACTGAGTCTTCATAGCATGGCATCCTTGCTTGAATCGAGAAGCTCATCATCGTACAGACTTTCCAGAGAACCGCTTATACACAACCGGGACCAGTGCCAACAGTCCTAAGAGGACAAAGGCGCCGATGACATTGGGAGATGCGATTTCCTTCAACGAGTTGATCGTCCCCAGCTGACGACCCGCGTACGAATACACAAACGACCCGGGAATGATGCCGATCGCCGTCGCAAGCATGTACGTTCCGACATTGACACGTGTGAGACCCGAGACCAGATTGACGACAAAGAAGGGAAAGAGCGGAATCAACCGTAGCGTCAAGAGATAACTGAATGCATTCTTCGCAAACCCCTCTTGAAAGGGTCCCAGCCACTTCCCGAACTTCTGCTCGACTGTGTCTCGCAACAAGTACCGCGCGGTAAGAAAGGCGAGGGTCGCTCCGGTCGTCGCACCGATATTGATGAACAGCGTCGCCACGATCCCGCCGAACAAGAAGCCACCGGCCAGCGTCAGAATTACGGCACCCGGCAGTGACAGGCCGGCCACTAACACATAGGTCAGGATAAAGATGCCGACCGCTGCCCCAAAGTTGGTATCCACAAAGGCAAGCAAGCTGTCCCGATTTTCTTTCAATGCCGTGAGCGACAAGAATCGTCCGAGATCCAAATAGAAGAACGCGCCGATGGCAAGCGCCATCACAACGGCGATGAGAGCCTTACCGATATATGTATTGCCGGTTCCGGCCTGATTGGAAACCCGTGTGGTCATAACGGCATCCTGGCGTATCATGAAACCTCCTCCGCTGCCTGTCAATGAAATAGGCGGCATGGGGTGTTGTCCCACCACGCTGAGAAATCTTACAGACTCAACTTCTCACAGGCTACGGGACAACTCATTGTGACTTCTGTCGCGGGACTGGTGTTGACGCGCAAGACGACGTTGAACAGCCATGCAGAATGCGCAAAAAGACCATTCACCAACGTCGCAGCGAGCACGGAAGTGGTTTTAGCCCCACCCATCCCTGTTAGCAGAGACATCTATCCAGGCCGTCCGTTGAGCGGCTACGCGATGTAAGAACGCTGCTAGCGTCCATTGTCCGTATCCTGCAAGAAGTCGGTTGCCAGGCCGGATAAGATTCCCGTAGTCTAGCGTGAGGAGGCCATCATGGATGAATCAAACCGTCTGACAAAGACCAAAGAACAATGGGCTCGGGCGAGGCGAGGCGGAGAAGAACGCGAAGTGTTTTATGAGGGAGATGAGCGCTTGCCACCAGGGCAACACCTCGTCGAGAACTTCCCTGTTCTGGACCTCGGCGTTAAACCGGAAATTCCTTTGAGTGAATGGCGTCTCAGCATCGGAGGATTTGTCTCGACCCCCGTCACGTGGACATGGGAGCAATTCACGGCTCAACCCCAACTCACACATCGGTCGGACTTCCACTGTGTCACGTCATGGAGCCGATATGACAATGACTGGGAAGGCGTGACGTTTCAACACATCATGGCCGTCGTGAAACCTCTGTCGCTGGCCCGGTTTGTCCTGTTCAAGTCCTACGACGACTACACGACCAACCTCCCGCTTGAAGCTTGCGACGACGAGGATGTCCTCCTCGCTCGTCATTGGAACGGCAACCCTCTTTCCCGGGACCACGGTGGGCCGGTGCGTGTCATCGTCCCAAAACGGTATGCCTGGAAGGGAGCGAAGTGGGTGAAAGAGATTACGTTTTCCGATAAAGACGAGAAAGGGTTCTGGGAGGTTCGTGGCTATTCGAACACCGCACTCCCCTGGAACAATGATCGGTATGCCTGATCGTTATTTCTTGACCCATCCACCTGGACCCTCGACAAAGTTTCCAGGTTTGGTGTTCTGAATCGCTTTTTCTCCTGCCAGGGTCTCAACTGAACGAAGATCCGTGCGGTTCCGTTTGGCGATATCCTCATACGCCTGTCGCCGCTTCTGATTCACGTCCGCTATGACGGCTTGGGCTTCAGCATTGGAAGGATTCACTGCCCCTAGATAGCCGTTAGGCCTCTCCCCGACCAACCCTTTTGCTTTCGCTTCATCTAACGACAGGGCAAACGCTGAAAAGGCAATCATGGTTCCTAGGGCTGTCGTGCACACTGCAATTGTGAGCCATCGTACCATCGTCATTGTCCCCTCCGAGGTCTAGAACAGTCCGCTGTCCTTCGACAACACCTCATCCAGGTCCTTGTCGACTTTCAGTCGTATCTCGTGATCGATCTTCACATTAAGATTGATCGTAATCGGTTTCTCCGGCGCCGCGACCTCCACCCGCGGGGTACACGCGATCATGGTGAGCGCCACAGATCCTAAGAATAGTGTCTCCGCACATTTCAGCGTCGGTCTCATCAACATGCTCAACCTCATATCGGTCAGGGGCGTCTATATTGACGCTCCATCATCCCATGAATATCTTCGATCAACCGGAGACTCTTGAGGAGTGTCGGAATGTGTTCCTGCACCGTGAGATTAAAGTGAATGGGTGGAGTCTGGGTGAGATCTGGATTCCGGCCCTCCAATCTGGCGCTTAAATCCAACATGCCAGTTTCTCCATACTTGATCCCCACGCGCAAAATCTTGTAGTGAAAGTTATTCAGTGCCTGCCCGACAAGCTGGAGATGCTGATCGGAGTCTGAAAGAGTTTTTGACGACTCTACGCTTGTGAGATGTCGTATGATCCCTCCTGGAGGCTGCGCTTCAATGACTCCCCCATCCACCATCATGCCCCTGGAGGTAATCGTGACCGGGAGGGTTCCATTGAGCGTACCGGTTCCCTGCAGTCCCCGTTGTTGTTCCACGCTAAGAATCTTTGCGAGATCAAGATTCCGCAACGAAAAGGTTGTCGCGGATGAGGGCGATGCCAAGTCTACCACAAGACCAGGACTGGTAATCGTCCCTCCAAACATTTCACACTGAAAGTCTTTCACTTCAACGACCGGAAATGGATCCGCCAATTTCCACCGTGCCTGATAGGAAGTCCTGACGTTGTTCACGTCCACCCCACTCTGAATGGCCGCCACAAAGAGAGAGGCCGGCTGAACCATCCTGATGGAATCCGTTCCCTCTGCACGAAGGACCATTGACGTGCTTACCCCCCTCAGCCCGTAGTGATGATAGTACCCAGAAACGTTCTCGACCACCAGTCGCGCCGCCGCTGAGGTCACCCTTGTGCCGCCGCTCGATGGCCTCCCAACCGTCTCATCCCAGGTGACATCAACTGTGGCGCTGATGGTCCCCTCAAGAAGATCGCTCGATGGGCCGACAGCCCTTATGAATCTACTGAGCCGCCGCTCGGCCCCATCAAACCTCACTGGACCGATCGTGCCATGCAACATACCGTAGGGTGTCTTGAGCGATTGCTCAACCCTGGCGCTGACCATCCCTTCATAAGCCGGAAGATCGATCTGTAGATCCGCCCCAATACGCGTGTGATCAGCCGAGAACTTTGTCACCCAATGGCTTGGTGCAGGAATCATTCCTCCAGCGCCCACCGTAACCCCATCAATCACCAACGTCCCGCTGGCTGTCCAGTTCATCCCTTTCGTGTCCAACTCCTGAACGCTGAGCAGCCCCTGGGTACTGGTAATAGTTTGATCACCAATTTTGACGGTCGGAGCCCGGATCGTGGCGGCCAGCGGTCCCGTGGAGCAATGCCTCGAAATCAGATCACATTCCACCGTCAAGGGTTCGGAGAGATTCAGCGTAACTCCCGGGACGAAGACTGCACCTTGTCCGATCTGCTTTATCGTGACAGAGGACGGCGGTAATAACATCCCTTGGATATGTGTTTGTTCTAGCCGTACGGTCCCTCGAACTTTTCCAGCCGCCTCTTTTGCAGTAAGCCGTTCGGTCAACGTTCTGGGAAGCACTCCCTCCAATTGATAGCCCCCTTCAAGCAAGACCAATTCATTCCCACGTCCTTCAGCCTTAGTGGTTTGGAACATGGCGACCACTGGTCCTGAAGACCTGCCGTAGGTCACCTGCAGCGGACCTTGAGCCACGGTGCGGATAGGAGAATCTTTCCAATAGAGTGTCCCCTGCACGACGCTCTTGTTCTCGATCCGTACCAGCTGATCCCCATGAGGAAGTATCAACCGAATCACGTCCGGAATAAGACGAGGTTGGGCATTCACCGTAGCCGTAAGGAGAACTCCGGGGCTCATCGCCCACTCCGTCTGAGTAGCATTGCCTGCAAACTTTCCCACATAGGCCAGCGCAATATCCTTCGCCACTCCTTTCAATGCGGGGAGGGTGACATTGATGCGTACTTGCCCGTCTAGACGGGTATGCTCATCCTCCCAGAGAGAACCGAGCGCAGCCTCTGTCGCAGCAACCCCCGCCCAGTCAAGTGCAACCTGCCCCGTCACCTTCTCCAGTTCCGGTCCGATCGGCACAAGAAGAGCAATGAACGGAGCCAGCTCCTGTACATCAATTCGAAGTTGCCCATCGACTTGAATGTCTGAACGATCGGTCGGACGCGACCGGGACTGCCAGGAGACAATCGGTGCCGCATGTGGTCGATTTGAAGACAGCGTGGCCGACCACGTACTGGCCGACTTCCCAACCACCACGAGGCGATAGGAACCGGTATCTTGCCCTCGAAATGAGAAATACCCTCCGACCTCATTGCCGGCAGCAGTCAACTCCCCATCAATCGTGACTTTACGGAGTGGCCCCGTGGCTTGCTCGCGGAACACGGTCAGGTGCTCAAGCTGCAACTCGCCAAAGGGAAGAATGGGAAGCGTCCGCAGAAGATCACCGGCCGTCAGCAACCTCCACGGTGACGATTCTTCATCGTTGGTCTCTTCCTCCTGTTTCTCTCCGGTCGTGGCTTCGGTCGAGTGCACGGTCAGCACATGGATGGCCACATCTCTGAGCAGAATACGATTCGCACGACCTTGAAACAGCAACCCCACGTCATACTGAATCTCCGCATCGGTCAGGGAGATCATGAGTCGTTCTTCTCCCAAATCTTGCTGGAATGAAACAACGGGTATGTTCAGCTGTGTCCAGCCGGGATACCCGAGCTGAAGGATGACCTGACTGTACCCATAGGTACGGAGCTGATTGGCCAAGACATATGAAACCCCCAAGGGCAACAAGAGATAGCATCCGCACAGCACAACAACAACCAATAGCACGGCCACTTGATAGCGTTGCGTTAACATGGATAGCGAGTGATCCGCTTGATATGCCTATGGTCAGGGTTGTCAAACAAACTTGTCTGCTCTGTCAAGATGTCTGAATGGCTCTACGTCCTTCTATAGGTTGATGAGCCACAGGCCGGTACTGTCCGGATTTGCGCTCACAGCGCTACACCACCTCTCTTCAAGATTGGCGGGAAATCCCAGAACAATCTACCGCGAACTCAGTCGACGAAGGCAAACCAGGCGTAACCAGCGGCAGTATCCTAGCAGAATCATTTCAGGCAGAAATTCATATCGAGCAATCCATCCGCAGCCACTGTTGCTTCACCACCTTTCCGACAGTCCTCTTGTTGAGCTTTCCTCTGTGTTCCCGTGCTCATCTCCATTGGTCCCTCAGCCCTGGAGGACATCCCGACCGGCAGAGAGCTGCCGCCGCTTTGTCGAGCCAGTGTTCCTACCTCTTTTTTCTGGAGCGTTGTCCCATCCCTTGTATGCGTCAAGACGAGAGCCGGCTGTGTCCGTTGTCCAAAGAGCGGTATGGCGGCCGCTTGAAATGATGTTCCGCCGTCATCCAGCCACACCTCGACCTTGTAATACTTGAGCGTGGGCGCGAGAGTCAGGCCAATGGCTGCAACATCACCGGAATAGGTCCCATGATTGGCGTGATAGAGCATTTCCAACCGATTAATCTCCGCGAGGACCACCTCGGCCTCCACCGCTTTGGCGTGGTTGACAAAATGACTGTGTGAGACCATCGCCGCTGCGGCCAAGATGCTCAGCATAGCCAGAACCACCAGCACTTCGAGTAAGGTGAATCCACCGTTTTTCCTTCCTCCGCCCACCATTAGATTCTTCCCAACTTATTGACCGCCGTTCGAAAATCAAATTGCTGTAACGTCCCGGTAATCTCATCCAGCGCCTCTCGGGCTTCTTTCACGCCCACGGGCTCAACCTTTTCAATCTTCTGGAGCGCCGTCTGCAAGGCTCGTGTTTGGTGCTGAATCTGGTCGAACGATCGCTCGATATTCTCCACGGCACAGTTCGCATGATCAGCCAACTCATCCAGCCGATCGCTGGGACGAAAGCGCATGCGCCACCGAAGGTTCCCTTTTGCCCACTGCTGAAGGCTTTCGTCCAGGCGAGAGAGCGGCCCTGCCACACGTCTGGTCACGACAAGACTGAAAATCACAGAGCCGAAAAAGAGTACCGGAACCGCAACCCATACCGTCTGACTCAGGGCCAACATCTCCTCGGCTGCGGCCTGCCGCTCCTCCAATGAATCACTCGTGTAGAGCGCGACAACGGGCTTCAGGTGAGCCCCATAGAAGGCCATCGTGAAAAACAGTGCCGAATAGAGAAACAGCAACAATCCGATCCACGCGGCGTACCCCTTTTGGACTCGATGCACGAAAAATCTTGATCGAGGATCGCCCGTCGACATCGACGTGTGTGTAGCAGTAACCATGCTCATGTCCTCCATTCCTCTCGACGTCAGATCGAGGAGACTGCCCACGTCTACAGTACCACCAAGGCCGCCATCCACCAAGAAAATGAATGGTTGCATGGATGAGATGTGGTCAGAATGAGGTTAGCGTCGACGCTGGGAGGAGCGTGGGACTTGCGTGGCCTATGATGGTGTTGAAGCGGCAGCGATCGGGGGCTCTTCGCATTTCTTACAGTTCAACAGCGTGCCGAGATGCTGCTCACGTCCATCATCGGTAAGGACCCATGGGCGATTAAAGAACGGTGGGTGATGTCGAACATGCTGCCCATGACCACAGGCCAGATCGGCAACCCAGTCACCATGCTCGTCTCGGTGATAACCAATGATCGATTGCTGCATGTGATACGATCGCTGACAGTCAGCTCCTGATCCGCGAGTGAGGGACACTGAACCGCATCATGGTGAACACTGGCAGACGCCACTCACTGACACCTGCCGTCCTCATCGTTTTTCAAAGGGCAATTCCGGTCGTTCACGCGCGGACACATATTTCCAGTGTTTGTCCTGATCCTGATCAAAGCTCCCCAAAAAGATCACGTCTCTATCAAGATGGCGAAATTCTGCCAAGCTGGTCTGACAGTTTTGGGTATCAATGACTCGAGCATCGTACTGTCCAACAACCAATACCCTTCCCTTCGCCGCCAGGTACACATTCCGCCGACCGGCATAGCCCGTATCGGGGAATAATTCCGTTGAAGACCGACAGTCTCCTCGTCCCTGAACATTCATGGTGAGAGTGAATCGCTGAAGAAATGGATCCGTGGCTGTTCTCACAATAACCACTAGAAGCTGGAACCCAGTGAGTTCGAGTGCCGCGGTTTCAGGAATATTGCTATTGCATCCTACCGCGATGGGCAACAGGGCAATACAGATCACCAACCATCCTCGGAATCTCACTTGACCGGCGAAACCTTGGGAGCCGCACCGATCGCATCCAGGCCTCCCTGCGCGCAGGCGTCATCCAGATGGGTGCCTGGCGCCCCACCGACTCCGATGCCACCGACCACCTCTCCTCCAATTTCAACAGGAAGCCCGCCGCCCAACACCAGAACCTCCCCATTGATGTCACGAAGGGCCTGAAGCGTGGGAACTTTGGCAACGAGATCGGCAAGCTCGCTCGTGGATCGCCGTAGGCTGGCAGCGGTATAGGCTTTTTTCCGGCTACTGTCTATAGTATGAGGTCCAGCACCGTCGGCACGTCCCATGGCACGAAGAACACCTTCACGGTCTACCACTGAAACACTCACCCGGTAGCCATCTTTTTTACAGGCATCTAACGCAGCTTGTATCGCCTTGTTCGCCATTCCCAACGGTAATATCGACTCCTTCGGCAAGTCATCCGCCAACGTGCCGGAGGGAACCGCACAACTTATGAGAAGACAGAGCGACACACCGGCCACGACAACTCGACACCTTCGACCTGATAGAATTTTCAGTGTCATAAGAAGAACCTCCGAACGATACTCTGCATGCAGCCTACGGGTGCGCAGAGGGTCTGTCAAGGGAGGGGGCGGCTAGCGTGGCCGGGGAGCGAGCCGTGTGCGTCGAACTGAGTTGGTTGGATTGGGTTATCCGCAATCCAAGATCTTCGACCATGGCGCGCAGAGGTTCGGCAAGTGACCAGGCCTGCGCCGGACAGCCGCGTGGGGCATATGGATCGTCTCCATCGAAAATCTCTGAGACGTGATCAAGGCAGGCTTCTCGCAAGTTTGCTTCTATTCCTTTCAGAAATGACCGCGCTTCACGTTTGGTCTTGGAGGTGCGCCCGAATGTGCTCACCCAGGCGGTCACAAAACATCCCAGCAGAAACGGCCACACAGTCCCTTGATGGTATGCGCTATCACGTTCTCGCGGCCCTCCTTCATAGCGTGGCCGATAACGCCTGTCCTGTGGGGACAGTGTGCGAAGGCCTACCGGGGTCAGGAGCTGTTCTTTGACGAGTTGAAGAACCTGTGTGGCCTGCTCATGCGTCAGCAGATCATCGCACAGGGAAATTGCATATACCTGGTTGGGGCGGATCGACGAGTCGTCCCCCTCAGGTCCATCGATGGTATCGTACAGATGTTGTCCCCCCTGATACCAGAATCGCGTACGGAACGAGGTGAGCGCTCGTAGTCTATCTTTCCGACAACCGGCTGCATAGTCTTGCTCACCAAACTGTGCGGCCATGCGAGCGCCTACTTGCAACGCTCGAAGCCACAAGGCTTGAATCTCTACCGGTTTTCCATGCCGTGGAGTGACGACCCAATCCCCGATTTTGGCATCCATCCATGTCAGTTGTATCCCGGGCATGCCTCCCGAAATCAGCCCATCGATATCCATTTTGATGTTGTATCTCGTGCCTTGACGATAGCCATCGAGAATCTGCCTGATGGCCGGCCACGCGACGAGTCGAACTCGCTTCGTATCTTTGCTGTACGCCAGATAGCGATCGACGGCATGGATAAACCAAAGTGACGCATCAATCGCATTATAGTCGGGATCTTTGCCGAGATCAGGGAAACGATTCGGCACCATGCCTTCGGACACAAAGGGAATGAAGGATTGAATGATGTCCCAGGCGGCCTCGTACTGTCCGGTCACAAGAAAGAGGCCCGGCAAGGAGATGAAGGTGTCTCGCCCCCAATCGGCGAACCACGGATATCCAGCGATCACCGTCTGCTTCGAACCGTGGCGGACCAAGAATGTATCGACACCTCGCCAAAGTGCTTCGGCAAAGCGGTCTGGATCCTTCGCGGCCTTGTGACGCTTCACCCGCCTGATACGTTCCTTGCGAATGAGCTCGCCGATCTCACTATCGTCAACCACCTCGCTGGTCAGAGCGAGGGCCTGCTCCCTGCCGGACTCCAAGTGAAACAGCAGTTCTCCTGGAGACCACCAGTCTTCCTGAAAATCGAGACCACGCTCCTGTTCGAGGGGAAACTGCACCTGCCGATACCAATCTGGAGCATGCCGATAGATCCCTGTATGGATGCAATGTACCGCTGGGAGGCTATGGTAGGGCTGCCAGGTTACCCTCTTCTCTGTGACCGTCGCTTCATGGGAAAGGGCACCGTTCTCATGGTGGAGGGCGTGATAATCCCTGCCTGTGAGCATCGAACGTACTCGCAGTTCAATTGAATCCTCCGTTGGTGTGAGTAGTCTCCATCGCACCACAACCGTATTCTGGTCTCGCACACAAAATATCTCCCGGCTAACTGTTCGCTCGTTGAACGCGAACGTCCAAGTTGGCCAAGGAGTCGATGAAAAGGAGACGCAATACCGATACCCTTGAGGATGGATCACTCCGGGATACAGATTCGTCGAGATTGAAATGGCGCGGCCATCCAGATGGAGCCATTCCTCCAGATGATTGACCAGCACGTGACGATGGCACGCAGGGGCTGTCGCCACCACCAACAACCCATGATAGCGGCGCGTGTTGGCACCAGCCACCGTGCCCGACGCAAATCCCCCGCACCCGTTCGTCTCCAACCATTCCAGACTCAACGCACGATCGGGATCTTGGCATTCTTCTTTGCCGATCCGCATCAGCTGTCCCTCGTCGTTTGTATCTCGTGCTCGCAAGAGGCGCTTCACCGTTCGACAGGCTCGCACTCCCAAGCGATGTCGAAGGACGAATGACGCATCTTTTCGCTACTCCCCGCTCTGCTGAATGAGCTTCGCAACAAGTCCGGTCCATCCCGTCTGATGGCTGGCCCCAATCCCTGCCCCATTGTCGCCATGGAAATACTCATAAAAGGGGATGGCATCTCGCCAACACGGATCGTCCTGAAATTTCCTGACCCCGCCATGCACGGGGCGCTGTCCCGTCTTATCACGGAGGAAAATATGCGTGAGTCGTCGGGACAATTCGGAAGCGACCTCGTTCAACGAGAGGAGTCGCCCTGACCGAACCGGATACTCGACCTTGAAGTCCTCACCAAGGAAGTAATGGAACTTTTGGAGCGATTCAATGAGGAGATAGTTGACGGGAAACCAAATGGGCCCCCGCCAGTTTGAATTGCCTCCGAAGAGCCCGGTGCTCGATTCAGCCGGTTCATAATCCACCCGATACTCTTGGCCCATGAGAGAGAGCACATAGGGGTGGTCCTTGTGATAGCGCGATAGGGCACGAATGCCGTACGGGGAAAGAAATTCCTCTTCGTCCAGCATGTATCGCAGTACTGATTTCAACCGTGAACGATTCACGAGCGATAAAAATCGCCGCACTTCACCATCGCGTGATTGGGTGTCTACATGAGTGCTGAAATCAGGTCGATTCTCAATAAACCACTGCATACGGTGCTTGAATCGCGGAAGCTGATCGATCAACTCCGAATCCAGGGTTTCCACGGCAAACAGAGGGATCAGGCCGACCAGAGATCGGACCTTGAGCGGACAGGTCTGTCCGTCCGGAAGGTGCAGGACGTCATAAAAAAATCCATCGTCTCTATTCCAGAGCTCAATTTTTTCCCCGCCGATGTTATTCATGGCTCGGCAGATATAGACGAAGTGCTCAAAAAACTTGCTCGCGACATCTTCATACGCTCGATTGTGACGTGCCAATTCCAACGCAATCGACAGCATGTTGAGGCAGTACATCCCCATCCAACTGGTGGCATCCGACTGTTCAATGTGGCCGCCGGTCGGCAGGGGGGCACTCCGATCAAAGACACCGATGTTGTCGAGCCCCAAAAATCCTCCCTGAAAGATATTCTTCCCCTCGGCATCCTTTCGATTGACCCACCAGGTAAAGTTCAGCAAGAGCTTGTGGAACACGCGTTCAAGAAAGACCCGGTCACCCACTCCCTTCCGCTTCTTCTCGATCTTATAGACACGCCAGGCAGCCCAGGCATGTACCGGAGGATTCACGTCTCCAAACGCCCATTCATAGGCAGGCATCTGCCCGTTGGGATGCATGTACCACTCACGAAGCATGAGGATCAGCTGTTCCTTGGCAAAAGTTGAGTCGACGAGGGCCAGCGGAATGCAATGGAATGCTAAATCCCACGCGGCGTACCAGGGATACTCCCACTTGTCCGGCATGGAAATCACATCGGCATTGTAGAGGTGTGTCCAGTCGGAGTTTCGCCCATGCAGTCGCTCTTGGGGCGGATCCGGCATCCCTGGATCACCCACGAGCCAGCGTTTCAGATCGTAGTGGTAGAATTGTTTGCTCCACAGCAACCCGGCGAAGGCTTGTCGCTGAACGAGCTTCGCGTCCTCGGACAGATGTGCCGGAGCCAGGTCTTCATAGAACTCATCGGCCTCCTGAACCCGTTGTTCAAAGAGTCCATCGATGTGCTTCTTATTAAATCTTCTTGGATCAGATTCATTCGTCAGACAAAGACGAACGACTTCCGATTCCCCTGGCGCCAACGTCAGCGCATACTGCGCGGCTGCCTTCGAGCCGATCTTCTCAGGATTGACCGCATCGGCCTTCCCGTGAATGATGTAATCATGAAAACTGTCCTTGACGTACTTTGAGCCGTCCTGATCTCCATACAATCGCCGGGAGTTGGTCTCATTTTCCGTAAACAGCAACGGGGGCTTGCCCTCGCACCAGAGAAACCGCTTGCCGTAATACTCGTGCCCCAGCTCAACAATACTGAGGTCCTTTGCTGCGGGTTCTTCACGCATTCGTGGCCGACGAGCGTCGAGTCCCCACGACCATGTATTCCTGAACCAGAGGGTCGGCAACAGGGTCAACTCGGCACGTTCAGGACCCCGGTTCGTGATATGAATCCTAATGAGGAGTTCCTCTGGTGTCGTCTTGGCATACTCCACCACCACATCGAAATAGCGATCCTCATCAAACACACCCGTATCAATGAGCTCGTACTCTCCATCTCGTCGTCCACGACGGCGATTCTCCTCGACCAGCTTGGCATACGGAAATTCAGCTTGTGGATACTTATATAAATACTTCATGTATGAATGACTTGGTGTTGAATCTAAATAGAAATAGTACTCCTTAACATCTTCGCCGTGATTCCCTTCATTGCCTGTGACTCCGAACACCCGCTCTTTTAAAATTGGATCGCGCCCATTCCAAAGGGCAATCGCAAAACAGATGTACTGATGACGATCCGAGATTCCGGCGAGCCCATCTTCATTCCAGCGGTACGCACGAGAGCGAGCATGATCATGAGGAAAAGATTCCCACGCAGTGCCGTAAGGACTGTAGTCTTCCCGAACCGTCCCCCAGGCTCGCTCACTGAGGTACGGCCCCCAGCGCTTCCAATGCTGCTTACGGAGAGCATCCTCTTCCAGCCGTTGCCGTTCGGCTCCATGAGGAGCTTGGGAACGAGAAAACGTCTGAACTGCTTTCGCCATAAGAACCCCGTGCGTCTCACGCTCGCTAGCGGTGCACGACGGCTACGATGCGCCCAATCAACCATGGAATCAAGCGCGGCCCGTCGAGGCACTTCAACTCAAGTCCCTCTTCGGTCTTTTGTTCTATATGTCTGAATTGCTCAAGATGAGCCACGAGCAGCATACATCACAACTCCGACAGGTACGGAGTCATCCTGAAGAACGCTATCTGATTCGAGAATATGAAGAAGGAAAGTAGGTAGGGACAATGCTCGGAGACTCAACTCCAGATCACTTGTTCCTGGTTCAGGAGGTACTCAATCACCTCAATACTGTTCCGCATCTGAATCTGCGCCCGTTCGGACATGGGCAGCACGGCACCGACTAATTTCCCTGACTCCATGTCCATGAGGGACGGAATGGCTTCACCGGAGAGTTTTTCGAGGTTGCTTCGGAAACTAGCCAATGGACGACCTCCTGGTTGAATCTTTCTCGGCATGCTCGAGCCGTTACTTGAGCCGGAAAGTGCCCTGGAAGACATCGCGCTCGCCTCAAATGATAGCAGACGGATCCCCATGAGAAGCACAACTATCTATCTCATTGCTTTTAATGGAGTTTCTACTGAATTGATACCGATGAACGAGGGGGAAGCGCTCCAAGATAGCGGAATCCTCCCACATTGAGGAAGGTCGTATCAGGCTGTAGATGAAAATCATCACGCTCTGCATCAACAAAACGAGGATCTGCAAAGATATCGGAGTTGAGTTTCAGCTCCGGGGCAGGACGATTCGGCGAGCCCGCTCTCATATAGTCCGCTTCACCGTTGAAAAGAATGTTGTACCCAAGCTTCGTCTGACTCGATAGCGCGATCAGAAAGCCGACCTTGTTGAAGCTCACAATGTTCCCCATCGCCTCAATCCTCGAGGCACCAAGAAATGTCGCACCGCTGCCGTTCTTCACCAATGTATTGTTCACTAACACTGCGGCAGACTGATCACCGATGACCACCGCCTCAAAGAGACTTCTGGTAATGACATTGTGCTCGAGTCGCACCGAGGACTTCCCGGTGACATTGACCCCATAATCGTTATCATGGATAAAATTCCCAACCAGAACGGCGTGGGAGTCTGAAAAGTGCAGGCCGGTGGTCTCGCTACCACCGATAACACTGTCTTCTATTCGGACCTCTTGGACCTGTTGGCTGAAGACCATGCCCTTGACATGAAGCTGACGGAGTACGATGCGGTTCCCATTAAAAACCCCAAGCGCATGCCCCCCATGCTCATTGATCGTCAGACCGCTGATCTCAATATCCGTTGCGCCATACGGCCATTTCCCCACGTGGAGAACACCCACCATCTGTCCTCGGCCCTGTAGAACAACCTTGTCAACTCCGGCACCGACGATCTTGAGCCGTTCCTTACTATGAATGGTGAGGTCTTGCGGGTAGACTCCGGCCTTAATCAATACCGTGTCGCCCTTCCCCGCACTATCCACAGCCTCTTGTAGCGACGAGAAATCACCTGAGCCGTCCAGTGCCACCGTAATGGTCCGTGGACCTGGTACAGAGCCCTCCGTCCCAGCCATAGCAACTCCGGCACTAAGGACAGAACCGATGACGATCAACAGCAATCGATACATGACAAAATTCATACAAGCGGAGAACCGGGGATGTCAATCTCAGTTTGTCGCCTACTCTCACGCATGATAAGCTCCGCCGCTATGATCCTGATCGGCCTCACCGGAGGTGTTGCTACCGGAAAAAGTACCGTCGCAAGAATGTTCCAACAATGCGGGGCCGTTGTCATCGATGCCGATGCATTGGCGAAAGCGGCGGTCCAGCCGGGCAAAGCGGCCTGGCACGACATCGTTCGTCGGTTCGGGAAATCCATCCTGAACCCTGACCGAACGATCAACCGACAGGCCCTCGGAGCAATTGTCTTCCGTCATCCGGCGAAACGGCGGATGCTTGAACGGCTCGTCCATCCTCGCGTGGCCCGAGAGCAGCGTCGGCTGACCAGAGAGGCAGCTCGAAAGGATCGCGATGCCGTCGTCATCTACGATGTTCCTCTGCTCTTCGAAGCCGGTATCGCCAAACGTGTGGAGAAAATCATCGTCGTCACTGCCGATCAGAAGACTCAAGTCGCCCGTCTCAAGAAACGCAATGGTCTCAGCCGAGCTGAGGCACTCCGCCGTATTCGCAGCCAAATGCCGCTGACACAAAAGATCCGTAGAGCCGATCTGGTCATCGACGGAACGTTGCCTCGTGCAACAGGCAGGAAGCGGGTTCGAGACGCTTTCAAGGTGCTCGCTACACTGGCATCACCCAAGGCTTCGCCGCTGATGGGGTAGACCCGCGTCATTGCGCTCCTGATGATTGCATGCCAAAACACGGGCCATTGCCCATCCATTGCTGATCATCCCAAACCACGAGCCTCATGATACGACTTCGTGCTCTCAGCCAATCCCTGTTACCTCCTACCGTCTCATTCCCACACTGTGTTAAAGTCCCCGCATGCACAACGTCGTCATCATTGGATCGGGACCGGCCGGTTTGACCGCTGCGATCTATACCGCACGGGCGAATCTGTCCCCTCTCCTCATTGAAGGCTGGCAATCTGGGGGACAACTCACGACCACGACGGAAGTGGAAAACTACCCTGGATTCGCAAAGGGCATCATGGGACCGGAGCTCATGAAGGACATGCGCGCGCAAGCAGAACGCTTCGGTACGGAATTTCTCACCGGCGATGTATCAGCCGTGAACTTCAAGAACCACCCGTTGACGCTTACGATCGACGGTGAGAGAACCGTGGAAACACAAACTGCCATCATCGCCACAGGCGCGTCCGCTATTCCTATCGGACTACCGAACGAGAAGCGACTGACCGGCCACGGGGTTTCCACCTGCGCCACCTGCGATGGATTCTTCTTCAGAGGAAAAGAACTCGTCGTAGTTGGTGGAGGTGATAGCGCGATGGAGGAAGCCACCTTTCTCACCAAGTTCGCCACCAAAGTTTCGATTGTGCATCGGCGCGACAAGCTACGCGCATCAAAAATCATGCAAGAACGGGCTATGAAGAACGAGAAGATTGCCTTTGTGTGGAATTCCGTGGTCGAAGACATCCTCGGCAGTGACCTGGTCACCGGCGTGCGGCTCAAGAATGTCGTGACCGGCAAGACGACAGACCTCGCGTGCGCCGGCGTCTTCGTCGCCATCGGCCATCGGCCGAACACGGCACTCTTCACCGGCCAACTCGACATGGACGAAAAGGGTTATATCCGAACCCACAAGGGCACGACCACGAGTGTGCGAGGTATTTTCGCCGCCGGAGACGTCCAAGATTCAACGTATCGTCAAGCCATTACTGCAGCTGGTACCGGCTGCATGGCCGCGATTGACGTTGAACGCTTCCTTGAAACCGGTGAGGGGTGAGAAGTCAGGGGTAAAGGGTTATTGAATGGAGAAGCCTTACAAGAAACTGGATGCCTGGCGAGAAGCAATCGATCTCACCATCACCGTGTCTCATGAAACCGATGATTTTCCAAAGGAGCATCTCTTCCAACTCTCCAACCAAATGCGCCGAGCAGCATTGCGTGTCGCCAGTAACATCGCAGAAGGAGCCGCAAGGCAAACCAAAAAGAAGTTTGCCAATTTTCTGCATATTGCCCAGGCTTCACTGAGCGAACTCGACACTCAACTTGAAGTTGCCAAGCGTCTGAATCTTTTACCTGAAGACCAATGGATGAAGTTCGACGCCAGGGTGAACCATATCGACAAACTTCTCACGAGCGTTATTAAACATGTGAAGTCTGCGAAATCCCAGAGCCCCAGCCCTTACACTTCACCCCTTCCCCCTCACCCGTAACCCATGCGCTGTGCCATTGCCCACTACCACGAACTCGCCTTGAAGGGTCACAATCGAGACTACTTCGAGCAACGCCTCATCACAAACATTCGGACCGCCCTAAAGGATTTGGGCATTCGGCAAGTCCAGAACCTTCACAGCCGCATCCGTATTGATCTTCCGGTGGAAGCGGATGTGGAGCTCATTCGAGACCGGCTTGTCCGCGTGTGCGGCATTGCGAACTTCTCACTGGGTCGTGTAATTCCGCTGCAGTTAGGAAACCCGGATCTTGAGGCGCTCTCCACAGCTGCGGTTGCGGAGCTCAAATCCAAATCATTTCAGACCTTTCGAGTCACCGCAAAACGAGCCGATAAGCGATTGGCTATGACCTCCATGGATATTGAGAAAGCCGTCGGTGCGGCCATCTGTGAGAAAACAGGCAAGAAAGTCAGTCTGAAACACCCAGACTTGACCGTCTACATCGAACTCCTGACGAAGGATGCATTTTGCTCAGCGGAGAAAGTCGAAGGCCCTGGAGGCATGCCGACCGGTGTCAGTGGGAACGTGGCTTGCCTGACTTCTGGAGGGATCGACTCGCCGGTCGCTGCTTATCGCATGATCAAACGCGGTTGCCTGGCGACGTTTGTACACTTTTCCGGTCGACCGTTGGTCAGCCGAGCATCAGAAGAGAAGGTTCGTGACCTTGTACGGACGTTGACCCAGTATCAATATCACTCACGTCTCTACGTCGTCCCGTTTGGAGAAATCCAGCGTGAGATTGTCCTGACTGCACCGGCGCCGTTCCGGATCGTACTGTATCGACGGATGATGATCCGGATTACTGAGGAGCTGGCTAGGAGAGAGCACTGTTGGGCCTTGGTGACAGGCGACAGCCTGGGCCAAGTGGCCTCACAAACCCCGCAGAACATCTGTGCGATTGAAGACGCAGCGGAACTGCCGATCCTCCGACCCCTGATCGGGATGGACAAACGTGAGATTATCGACGAAGCGAGACGGCTCGGCACCTATGAAACCTCTATTGAACCGGACCAGGATTGCTGCAAACTTTTCGTGCCTCCCCACCCAAGCACCAAGACGCGTCTGGATGACGTACTGAAAATTGAGCGCATGCTGGATATCTCTTCGCTGGTCAAACGCGGGATCGAACAAGCCGAATTGACCGAATTGTCGTTTCCGCAGTCAGACAGATAGCTCGACTCTTCTTGGTGAAGCCGTCTGGTGAGAGACAGAGAGGCCATTGCAAAACGTCACGCAGCACGGTAAGCTCGGCACACTCATCGAGCACGTTGTCCTCACCTGCTCGATATTCAAACCAGCCGACGATCTACCAGAACGGAGAGGTGCGAGAGCGGCCGAATCGGGCAGTCTCGAAAACTGCTGTCGGGGTAACTCGACCGTGGGTTCGAATCCCACCCTCTCCGCCACATAGAGCTTGCTTCACTCACACCCCAGTGAGTGTTCCCATTTTGACAACACTGCATGAGCCTGTGCTCAGATATGGCACTCAGCCTTCCCTTTGAGCACCCGCCTCAACTCCACCATCGCCAAGGTATCTCGAGCACAATAACGCAACAGCGCCTCGCGTATGGTCTCCCGCTCCACCCAGTCGGTTTCGACAAAGACCATCCGACGATACTCCGCCGCTGCATACCCTCCTTGTTGAATTGCCAGGTCACTATACCCAAGCGATGGCACCACCGCCGGCAAGACCGATTTGATCGAATAGGATCCGTTAAAGGAAGGATGGTAGTAGTGGTCTTTGATCACAGGCAGCAGATCCCACAGCCGCTTCCCGATATCTCGAAGGGCGGATTTGAACTCAGGAAACGTGTCCGCCAGTTGGCGAATGAGTACTTCCTCGTAACCAGAATAGACCACGATGCTGCCTTTTTCACCGAGCGACTCGATGAGCGCCTCCGCCCAACGCCGGCGTGGCTCAGATGCCTCGGTGTGAAGAAACTCCTGATGCATGATCTCACCGGATTCGAGTTCAATATGATTGGACCACTGAACAGGAATGGCCTGATAGGGCCTCGTCGAGGGAAACCGTGGGACGGCCAACATTACTGTTTCCGCATCGAGATGGTGGATGGGATAACGGAGAGAACGAAGCAGTGAACCCAATTCCGATGAAACCCATTCCACGTTGTGCTTGACCCTTTGCTGTGCATCAGACAGTCGGGTCCCCTCAGGAATCTCGTCAATGATCGTGATCCCCTGCCGGACCAGCTGACCGACCATCTCTTTCTTCCCCGGCAGGTGATAAATCCAGCGTGGCGGCTTGTCCTTGGTACAATGGGCCCAGAAGGGACATTCATAGGGACTGTGGCAATGCTGATCCGGATCGATCAGTGGAGCCTGCGCCTTCAACAACATGGCCTTCATGGCAGCCAATCGTTCCGACACCAGCATTCGTCTGGCCGCTACTGCTTCCGAAACATGTTCGACTGAAAAGAGTGCCCGTAGATCAACCGCACCCCCATCGTAACGGTAGCCTGTATTGATGTGCATCAGGCAGGTCGCTCCCAGATTTACTCCGGAACCTTGCACGACCGCGCTCTGAATCGACAAATCATCGAGATGCACATCTTTCACCCTGGTCGACGACTTCACTTCAATCAAACGCCAGGAAGGGGACTCCCCCGAACCAGTCTTGACGCGCTCGAGAATATCAACGCGAACAAGTACCCCATCGTATTCAAACGCTCCCTCAAAGATAGCGGGAATCGTGGGATCTTGAAGCAACTCTGCAGTCTCCGCGACCGCCGCCTCTCGCTGACGAAAGCCCGCTTTGACAAGGACGCCGCCCGGGAAGCACTGTTGCGCCAGGACACCGATCTCCGTACCCATATCCAAGATGGCCTGCATCGACGCATCAGGCGGCGTCGCCAACGCGGGCTGATGAATTTCCAAATAGAGTCGTTTGTGACATTGCAGTCCAGAGAGAAACTTGGACTTTGACAGTCGCGGTGCCGCGCCAACCGGAAAGAGCCTGTCCTGAGAATCTACTATCAGTTTTCTATCCATGCTGTGATCGGTGATTTCTCACATGGTCCACGAAGAAACTCTGCTAGGATAGCGCCCCATGGGTAACGGTGTCACCCAAATCAGACGGGCCGTGATGACTTTAGCCCTTCCCGTCACGCTGACCACGCTGCTCCAGCGGGCAGAAGGGATTGTCGCCGTCTTTTTAGTCGGCGGACTCGGTGCCACATCCATCGCTGCAGTCGGGCTCGGTCAACTACTGGCGTTCGTCGCCACGACCCTGGTCTCCGGAATCTCCGTTGGCACGAATGTGGTCGTGGCTCAACTCTGGGGAGCACGACGTCGACTGGATGCAGGAGAAGCCGCTCGTCACTTCCTCTGGCTTTCGCTCGGCATCGCAATGCTATTGGCCGCCCTAGGGATCGCCTGCAATCAGTTCGTGATGCAACAGCTTGGTGCGGAATCCGCCGTCATTGAACTCGCTCTTCCCTATTCGACAGTCATCTTTCTGATCATCCCCTGTACCATCCTCATCCAAGTCCTGTCCTCGATTCTTCAAGGGACCGGTGACACCAAGACCCCCATGTACGGGCTCATCGCCGTTAACCTCCTCCATATCGCCCTGGCCTACCCGCTCATCTATGGCCGGTGGGGCTTTCCTGCATTGGGATTGAAGGGTGCGGCAATCGCCGTCGGCCTTGCCGAAGCGGCAGGGGTGGTCTACCTCGTGTTGCAGTGTCGTCCCATCCTCAAGGAATCATCCAGGTTGCGTATGGACCTCATTCGATCAATCTGGGATGTGGGAGCGCCTGTGTCCGGGGAACGCATCGTCCAACAAGCGGGCATCTTTATCTACACCAAACTCGTCCTCCTCTATGGCACCGTCGCCTATGCCGCGCATCAAGTGGGATTATCAATCGAGTCGTTTTCCTTTCTCCCAGGTTACGGACTGGCCATCGCCGCCGCCACCATGGTCGGGCAGAGCATCGGAGCCGGAAAATACACAAGAGCGAAACTGGAAAATTGGGAAGCCAACCGGCTGGCGATCGTCATCATGACCGGGATGGGGCTCCTCTTTTTCTTCGTGCCTTCTACCTTGTTCCGGGCATTCACCACCGACGAAGCGGTGATCGAACTCGGAACGATGTTCCTCAAGATCGTGGCGTTATTGCAAATCCCCTTGGCCCTCACCATGGTTCTGGCCGGATCGTTGCGTGGCGCCGGCGACACCCGCTTTATTATGGGCGCCACGATGATCGGCATGTGGGGCGTCCGTGTGCCATTAGCCCTGGTTGCTGCCCTCTGGTTGCGCCAGTCGGTCTTCTATATCTGGGCGGCCATGATTGCAGATTGGACGGTACGGATGGGGCTGCTCCTCTGGCGGTATCAATCGGAACGCTGGCGGCAGATACAAGTGATCCGTTAGGGTTACTGATCAGACCGTCTCACAGTCCACATCATTGTCGGATTGAATAACTACAGTTCAAAGCCCCAGTTCTATTCCGATCACGAGCCTATCATTTTGATCAAATTGTCCAAACAACCCATTGCGATCGCCATAGAACAGATCAAATCCTGTCCAAATTTTTAAATTATCCCGCAACTCATAACTGATTTTTGGTCGAACGAGTCCATCGCCTTGGTTTACGCTTTGCAGCCAGAGCACTTCAGTTTCTAACGTTTCATTCAAGAAATGTCGCCTCAGTAATACGGTACTCGTGGTGTCTAGTGCGTCGCGTACCATGCCGTCGGCGGGATGGAGTAACCAACTTTGAAACAGCTGGACACTCAGCAACGTATCCTGGATGCCTGACCAATCCAGCCCGAGGACATAGGCTATTTCACCGCTCTTGATCACCCCATCACCGTCCCGTCGATTCATGGTCAACACGAATTGATCGGTATTGTAAATGGCTTCCCCTCGCATGGTCAGATTGCCGAACGCATTACTAAAGGACCCCCCGATGAGATGGTTGCGTTCATAACGAGGGTTCACCGTAACTGTGGCGCCACCTGGAGCTAGCAACACTGACTGAAAGAACACCGGGAAATCCGCAAAATGGTAGAGATAGTTCACCGTCAGGTCCCAGCCATGCCAAAACTTTGAAAATCGCATGCCGATGTCGGAATCCATCACGATATTGTTAGGTCGTTCAAGCGGCCGAAGATTCACCCCAACACCAGGAGGTGCTTGGGGAACGACCAGCGGTGAGCTAAAGGCAAACGTGCCACCTGCTTGAGGCAGCCGATGATAGGTGCGATCCGGGATCCAGAGCACTTGCAAGTTACCGCCTCCAACCGGCAATTCAGCATTAAATGTCCACAGCGGAATACGAGAATCGTCAAAGTTATCCAGAATGAATTCCCTGAAGTTTTGTGGATTGACGACGTCGAGCAGTTTCAGCCCATCGGCCTTCCCCCAGACGACTTGCTGTTTGCCAAGCGTAAGATGCATCCCCCAGAGTCGCGTCCTCAGGTAGAACTCGCGCAGTTCTACGTCGGTTCGGTCACCGAGTTGGAGACGTCGGGAATTCGGCGCAACCTCCCCTTGGCTCAATCGACCAGGTTCCAGATGGTCGAACCCTTCCGTATACAGCCGAGCGATCCCGGTGATACGGGTCTCGTCACCCCACCGATATTCCCACTGCGGCTCAACCATCATCTCCATTTTATTGGCACGATCTCTTGCCATCCCATACGCCGCTTCCGATTCAAGCACAGCACTAAAGCGATGATTGCTCGACTGACTCGATTTCGTCTCGTCTGGCGTGCTCTCGGCAAGGGCGCTGGCGGCGATGAGCCACCCCGCCAGCGCCAGGATTCCACATCTCGCATATGAACGTAGCATGGGTCCTCAATATCCGCGTCGCAAGGCATCTTCTGTGAACATTTCATCTTTGACACTTTGTCCATAGGTCACATTTTTGAAGGTAAATACCGTCTTGTGGCCGGTCTTGTGGTTTTCGACAGATAGTTGATGGGCTGTCCAGATGTCCTGGAGCAGTTTGATCTCCCTGACCTGGAGAGTCTTTAAGGGATTGCCCGCCACATCCCAATATTTGGCTTGACGGACCATCCAGATCTCGGCATCAATCCAGGACTGCACTTTGCTATAGCCTAATTCCTGGGCCGTTTTTTCATTGACGGGAATCTCTTCGACGACAAAGCACCGATGACCATCAATGGTCTCCTCGCCGAGAGTTTTCCACGAGTAATCCTCGATCCCAACCTTGGTTTCCTTGCGGATGTCTTCATACGTAAAGTCCGTCCCGAGGAAGTAGTCTCCGCGATCAGACGCGGAAATACGGCGAACTTTTCTGGCGGCGGGCAAGTACAACCATTGATCATCATCTCGATCGGCTTCCGGGTAATCGTAGGTCAAAAATGCCGTATCTTTAATATTCGAAGGACTCAAATAGAAGATGATCGTGCGTTTCTCTTTCCCGAAATACTTTCGGAGGCTCTTTGTTTCCCGCACCCGTTCGGTGCCGCTGCGATCCGTCATTGCCATAGTGATAAAACGCGAGACGACCTCTCCTTCGTTACGCGCATTGATGCGTCGAGCAATTTCTTCACCGGCAAGTAAGGATTCCGCTGCAACATCGGATACGGCTAATGGACTCAACAGAAAGAGCGCCATAAACAGGTTCTGCATGTGCGATCGCATATGATTTACCTTCCTTCCTTCATGGTAGACACGGATAAGACCGGACTAAGTTGTACTGCCTGAGCTGCTTCCTGATCGGGTGTCTCAAAACCAAGAAAACGCGGACGAAACACCGTCGCCAGTGCCGGCATAACCGTGATGCTGGCGAGAAAACTCACGGCCATGGCCATAGCTACCAACGCCCCGAAACGGATCAGTGGCGGCACCGCACTGATCATGAGGGTGCCGAACCCCAGCGTCATGGCCAGGAAGTTGAAAAACAGCGCCCGCCCCGTAGACGGGAAAAAGTGCGCCATCCGTTCCTCAAAGGTGCCCGTACCGGATCGCATGAGCTCACGAATCCGCTGGGTCGTATGCTGGCCAAAATCGATCGCCAACCCGGTCGCAATGGCCGCAAACATGGAGGTCCCCACAGCGAGCCAGATTCCGCCAAATCCCATAATGCCGTACACGAGAAGGACAGAAGCAAACACCGGCACCAGCGTAAAGAGTCCAGCACCAAGTGAACGGAATAGCCAGGACGCCATGAGCCAGCTAATGACCAAGGCGATGCCTTCACTGACGAAGTGTGTGGAGGCAATAGTCTCTAACCAATGATGGTTGACGTTCACTCGTCCGCTCACATGCCCCACGATCTCATTGGTATTGAATTGTTCGAGGAGATATCGTTCAACCTTTTCAATCACCACCCGGTTGTTCACATAATGGGAAGTTTTAATGGAGGCACGAATATTGGCTCGTCGATAGTCGTAATCAATCTCCTGCTGGAAATCTGTCGGATCGGCGGAGGCGGAGTAGAGCAAGAAGAGTTGCGCCACAAGGTCTCGGTTATCGGGGATGCGATACGCCTCCTTGCGGTTTTCGTTAATCGACCGATTCATCTGCTTCACATAGTCGACCACCGACGTCGTCCCACCAACACCAGGCAACGTTTCGACAAATCTCTGGAGCGCCTCGATGCGATGCAGTGCATCCGGGTTGAACAAGCTCTCAGCTATTGGAGTCTCCACCACAATATCCAGGTAATTGGTTCCGTCCATCACCTGGTTGATCACTGTGTCTGCCCGATAAATGGGTTCATCATGTTGAAAGTTTTCGATCGTCGCCTCCTCGATGACGAGCCGGAACGCACCGATCGTCCCCAATACGGCAACGATGAGTGTCACCATGAGAATGAGCCTTGGTCGGCGAATCGCAAAGCGGCCCAATGCCGTCACGAGCTGACCATAGCGGTCAATCGTCTGGTCTCCTTTGATCGCAGGGGAAGACTTGAATGGCACCAACATCAATGCAGCCGGAATAAATACCAAGCCATAGGCCCAAGCCCCCACAATTCCGATGGAGGCAAAGAGACCAAAATACTGCATCGGCGGCATTCCGCCGGACGCATAGAGCGAAATGAACCCGACGACTGTGGTCAGAATAGTCATCGTCAGGGGTTTCCAGACGTCGGTCATGGTACGAACAATCATTTCCTGATGAGTGAGATGCGGATGAGCGCGACCCACTTGATAATAGTGTGTGAGGAGATGGATCGGTTCCGCGACCGCCATCCCGATTAAAATGGAAAGGAGACCGTTGGTAATCACATAGAATGGAACGCCGCCCGCAGCCATGGTCCCGAAAGCGGCCGCCGCCGTGCCGAGCACGACCAAATTCGGCAGCAGCATCCCGCGAACCGTCCGAAAGGCGATGAAAAGGACAATAGTGATGACGATCGCCACAACCGGATTGATTCGCTTCGCATCGTGGTCAATGTAGTTGAAGAGATATCCGGAGATCGCCCCTTCACCGGCCACATGGAGCTCGACCCCTGGCAGCTGAGGGGCCTCTTGAACCAGGCTCATGAATGCCTGATACGTCGCCTCGCTCTTCATCTCATCAAGAACTTCAGCCGTGATTAAAGTCGCCGTATCGTTGCGGGCTACCAGGCTGCCCTGGTAGAGCGGAAAATCAGCGATCGCCGCACGAATGGTATCGGCCTGAATCTGCGTGACAGGCGACGGCTGGAAGAATTTCTTCACTTGCATGCCGTCAGCAGTGCCGACAATATTGTTCTCCGTTGCCAGGCTCATCACTCGATCAGGGTCAACGTTGGGAATGGTTTTGACCCGATCTGTCAGCCACTGCACCAATTGCAATGTCTCGGGGTTAAAGACGCCGGTGGCCCCACGATTAATGACTGCGATCACAAAGGGATCGGATAAGCCGAAGGCCTGTTTGACTTGATCTCGATAGACGCGGGCGGGGTTATCCTTCGCAATGAACGAATCAGCCGACGTATCCATGGTCAACTGCGGGATGAATGCGGCCAGGCCCACTATCAATATGACTCCCGCCAGAACAAGCGCCTTGGCGTGCGTGGTGACCCACCAGAAAAACCGCTCGGCTCTGCCATGATCTATCGTCTGACTCATCGCCACTCCCTCCTATGGTGTATATACACGTAACTTTCGAAAACATTTCTCATTACTTGTCCACGAACCTGAATTCCATGATCGGGCAACCTGGAAGATGGAACTTATAATGCCCGAGATGCTCTTATGAGCTGCATACCTCGGGCGTCAGTATAAGTTCGATTAGTGTATCTGCACTCTTTATGGCATTATGAACCACCCATCTACCGTGAATTCGTTAGATTGATTGTTTGCTTAACGATCGAATTGCAGACAATTCTTTCATCAGGGTCTTGAAACGCGCATGTCCAAGATCCTGAACGACCGTCTGCTGTGCTTTCTTCCAATAGGGCAACGCCTTCATCAGCGCCTCTCGCCCCGCAGTGGTCAACTGAATCGACTTCGTACGTCCATCTTTACCAGGTCCGACTGCAATGAAACCGCGAGTTTCTAGTACTCTCAAGTTCCTGGTTAACGTCGTTCTGTCTACGCCAAGGCGATCTGCCGTTTCCGTAATTGGCAACTCACCTGCTAGGTGAGCGACTGTCAACAAGGAGAATTGTGTTCCCTGTATCCCGGAAGGTTCGAGGACAGAGTCATAGAATCGCGTGATCGCACGTGCAGCTTTTCGCACATTGAAACATGCGCAATCAACGCATTCCCCAAATTCTTCTGAGCATTGCGACTTCATAATGAGTGTATGTACACCCTTCATCCCAATTGTGTCAAGGAGCATTTCGAATAGTACGAGTGATCGCAGATTGGACCGTGCGGATGGGGCTGCTCCTCTGGCGATATCAGTCGGAACGCTGGCGGCAGATACAGGTCATCAGATAGTGGGCACGCAGAAACGAGTTGCTTTTCGCCAAACGACCTTGCATGGTCCATCCTCCCTCAATTATTCCTATCCACCCCTCCCAGCACTCCGTTGATCCTCAAACTCCTGCTTGGCGATCGAAGAGGCCGCACCAGTCTATGTGATAGTGACAAGTTCATGCGCGAGGAACCTGCAAAGAGGGCAAACCATACGAACAGATGGACAATCCCTGTCAGGGAGTGAACAAATGGCCGTTCATCATCCAGTGAACGCCGATACTGGCCGCATATCCCAACGCGATCGCCCATGTCCATTTCAGGTGGGCAAAGAAGGTATAGACACCTCGTGCTTGTCCCATAAGGGCCACGCCGGCAGCCGACCCGATCGAGAGAAGCGATCCTCCAACCCCTGCGGTCAACGTGACCAGAAGCCACTGGCCAAGGTTCATATCCGGATTCATGCTCAAGACGGCAAACATAATAGGGATGTTGTCTATCACGGCTGATAAGATTCCAACGAGGATATTGGCGGCCGTTGCACCCAGGTCTTGGTACAGGAGGCTGGACAGAACCGCAAGATAGCCCAGCGCCCCAAGGCCACCGACACAGAGCATGATGCCGTAAAAAAACATCAGCGTGTCCCATTCCACGCGTTTCATGCTGATGAAAATATTGAACGGTTTGACGGCTGGTTTCCAGAACGCAGGCCTCTGCCCCGTCTGCTCGTCATCAAACATGGGGATGTCCGTCCATTCGACCAATTCCTTCCGCCGTATCCAATGCCCATAGGATTTGAGAATCCCCAGTCCGGTCATCATGCCGAGAAACGGAGGCATCTCCAAAAAATGATGCATCACCACGGTACCCGCTATGGTGATAAGAAACAAAAATACGATGATGTAGCCGCCATGTTTCACTTCCACCGGTTCCAGAATAGCCGTCGGCTTGTCACCTCCGATTGTCATGGCCATGGCTATTGCCGGCACAAGCCAGTTGACAAGCGAGGGAACAAACAACGCCATAAACTCCCCGAATTGGATCACGCCTTTTTGCCAGACCATCAGCGTCGTGATATCCCCGAACGGGCTAAACGTGCCACCGGCATTGGCGGCCACGACGACATTGATACAGCCCAAAACGATGAAACGCCCGTTACCTGCACCGATTGCTGTGACCACGGCACCCATGACCAACGCCGTCGTGAGGTTATCGGCAACCGGCGAGATAAAAAACGCCAGGATGCCTGTGAGCCAAAATATGCTGCGCAGTGATAAGCCCAGTGAAATAAGCCGCGTCCGCAACGCCTCAAAGAGATTGCGCTCACTCATCGTATTGATGAAGGTCATGGCGGACAGGAGAAAGAGCATCAGCTCGGCATATTCAAGCAGGGTATGCCGCAGAATTTCTGCAGCGGCATGAGATTGGTGCTGCGTACCGTATGCCAGTGCCGTGACGATCCAGATTCCCCCCGCTGCCACCAGGACCGGTTTTGACTTACGTAGGTGAATGGACTCTTCCACGATCACCAAAAGGTATGCGGCGATAAACAGGGCGAGCGCCGCATAGCCTGTCCAATGGGTAACAAAACTCGTCATTTGATCTCTCTTATTGTATTGAAGCTTGCAGCGTGGCCCCCGTTCAGGCTCGTCCCTCCATTTGATACCTTCCTCGGATCTAACGAAGGCACCGAACGTAATTGATGTGGATTTGGTAGGCCGGCCAACGGGCAAGTACGACCTCCTTACCATGCGCCTTCACGATCCGAGCCACCCAGAGCCGCTCAACGGTTGTCAATTTTGGAATGATCTTTGATAAGGTCAGAGGCGGATCGACCGTGAGCGGTTGAGCATCATCGGGCTCACTGATCGTCTCATGTTCAAGATCTGCATCGTCAAAATCCTGCAGCATGTCTCGCGCACGTTCGTTGCCCCGCATCTTCGCAATTTCCTCAGCGATCTGCTTCTGGAAGTCTTCCGCTTCTCGCGACGTGTTGGATGGAGGCAGCCCAAGAAACGGATAGGTCTGTACGCTGGGGCGTGGCACCCCATGGAAATGATTCATCTTCGACATGTTGTTCCTCTACTCTCAGCGATGGTCTGTTTCGCTCGATGCAAGCGACTAGTTTGGCTCGCTGCACGAGGATGATCGTTCATGATCGTCCAATGCCTAGGGCTTGCAGGCGACAGGCCTTCGATCAAAATCGCTGTGGCACACACAACGTGCGACCATGCTCAAAGACCGAGCACACAGGACTCAGTTGAGCGCCTACACAAGCGTAATCGTGCAAAACCGAAGGCTACCCTTGGGGAGGGCGGAAGATGGCGGTTGAAAAGATCGGCAGGTAAATGAGTCGCTGAAACTCCACAGAGATAGAAATGTGATTGAGACTACCGGGTTTTAAAGTGATCGGAAGAATCGACAAGTCTTCAGAAAGAGATTCTATCGGTGAATCCGAAGTGAGCAGGGCAAGCAACGTGACTGGCACCCCAAGCATTTGAAATACCACACAGAGACAGAGGAATGAGATCAGCCAGACTACGGCCAACCGTCGCGTTGAAAAGCTAATCCCATCCAGCCCTATCAGCTTCATGACTGGAAGCTACCGACTACCATGACCAAGAGTCAAGTGACGACGTGCAGAAATCGCTTCTCGGGCGCGGCTTTCTGACGGCTAATTATTAGCAATCAGAACCTAGTCAACATACCAGTCACGTTTCAAATGCGCACACCGGATCCTGTGAGAGCGACAGACCCATTTCCAGGAGTGACAGATCATTTACTCAGAGAGAGGAGGCTGTCACCTGGTCTTCTGTATCGCCATCTCGCCGAGTCCATCTTCGACTACAAACTCGATCTCTCCAGTAGTGATGTCGTACATCGCACCGACGATCGCAATACGTCGTTCTTGAAGCAGGGTATCAAGCGTCCGACTCTGCTGACGAACGGCTTTGACCACGCGCAAGACATTCTCCCTGGCAACAGCATCCGCAATCGTCGCGAGCTCAGAGACGGATGGTTCCACAGCTCTCAGGCCGGCGACTCCCGCTGCGGACCGTTGAATCTCCCCGACGATCACATCGAGATGCTGACAACCAGTCGCATCAGCCGCCGTCATGTGCGAGTTGAGTAGTTTCACAGCAGCGGACACGGCCCCACATCGCGTATGTCCGATCACCAGCAGAAGTTTCGCACCCGCCACGGCACAGCCATATTCTGCGCTGGCCAACACCTCTTGGCTTGTAATGTTGCCGGCAACACGAATGCTAAATATGTCGCCCATGCCGAGATCAAAGATCAACTCCACAGGGGTACGGGAATCGATGCAACTGAGTGCAACGGCCAGCGGATGTTGGGCCGCTGACGTGGCCCGAATCTGCCGGCTAAATTCTCGGGTCAAGCGATGCCCTGTACGGGCCCGCTCGTGACCGTCCTTCAGAATCTGCAGAACCTGCTGCGGCATGAGTGCGGCTTGGAGTTCACGGGTCGAATGATCCACATAGTGAATCTGGTCCTCAAAGTGGTACTCGCTCCGAAATCCGAGCAGGCTCACATCAATACCGCGAGCTGGCCCTGCCGCCTCCTTGAAATCACGAATTAAACCAAGCACGTCTGGGTCAATATAGTCCGTACTCCGCCCATCGAGAAGGATGCAACCATTGCGAGGCACATCATCCAGAGCTTGAGACAGAGCGGCACGATTCAGGAAGCTCACCTGATTCGCGAGTTCAATATGAACGACCTCACCACCAAGATGCTTCTCGACGAAGCGGTGTACGGGGCGACGCATATTGCTGTTCAGAATGAACCCAATGGCCACGGTCAGTCCGATCACGATGCCGATCAAGAGATCCGTGAAGACAATCGCCAGCACGGTTGCCACGAACGGGATGAATTGAGAGCGGCCCTCGCTCCACATTTGCTTGATGAGAGCTGGACTGGTTAATTTGATACCGGTCATCAACAAAATAGCCGCGAGGCAAGATAAAGGGATGGTATTCAACCAGGTCGGAATGAGCGGAACACTGACAAGAAGCAGGATGCCGTGCATGATTGCAGCCAGCTTTGTTTGGCCGCCCGCATTCACATTCACCGAACTCCGGATGATCACGGAGGTGATCGGGAGGCCGCCGATCAATCCGCACGCCACGTTCCCAATACCTTGCGCGAACAGTTCTTGGTTCGGCGGTGACGTGCGTTGCTGTGGATCAAGCCGGTCAACGGCCTTGAGATTCAGCAACGTTTCAAGAGAGGCCACGATAGCCAGCGTCATCCCCGCGGTATAAATCGCAGGGTTCATCCATTGAGAAAAGTCCGGTCGAGGAAGCAGTCCGAACAATTCGACCAGGTCATTCGCCACCGGCACCTGAACCAGATGGCTCGACTTGATGGTCCACGGGTCGCCGAGATGGTCGAACCACAATCCAGCCCCAATACCAAACAGCACCACGGCGACGGGAGCAGGAAAGAGAGACGTCTTTAACGGTTTCCAGTTGTCCCAGAGGACGAGCAGTGCCACGGACAGCAGACCGACAACGGCAGCCCCCAGTTGATAATCTCCGAACATGCGGAAGAGTTCAGAAAACGTCGTTTCGAGATCCGGTTGGGAGAAGGACAGATCTCCTTCCGGGTCGGCGTCATGCCCGACAAGGTGGGGAATCTGTTTAAAGATGATGATCACGCCGATCGCAGCCAACAGTCCTTTGATCACACTGGAGGGAAAGAATTCAGAGATGAACCCTCCTTTGGCAAGGCCGAGAGCGATTTGAATCGTCCCGGCAAGAATCACGGCCATCAGAAAGACAGAGAAGGAACCGAGTGAGAGAATTTGTGCAGCCACCACAGCCGACAACCCGGCAGCCGGGCCGCTCACACTGGTGTGCGATCCACTGAGGAGTCCCACCATAGTCCCGCCGACGATGCCGGCCAACAATCCGGACAGTAATGGAGCGCCGGAAGCCAGTGCGATCCCCAGGCAAAGTGGTAGCGCTACAAAGAACACCACAAGCGCTGATTTCGCATCGGCTAGAGCTGTAGAAACCGTACTACTCATCTACGGTTCTCCACTATGTTTACCTTTTAGCGAGAGACGGTCCGATACGCCGGCCAGAATACCTCTGGCCGGCGATGTGAGAACCGGCCTCTTGGCTCCCTAGAACCGGCCAGCACCTCGGGTAGGAAAGTGCTTTCTAACCACGCTCTTCACAGAGATTTCAAGCGGAGCCACCAGAGTGGGACAACCCGGTGCACCATAAACCTCGCCCATATTTTCGTGCGCGACCCCTTTCTCATGACTGACCCGCCGTGTCATCCACCCCGTAAAGAATCCTGTTTGCATCTCAAGATCCAGAGTGCCCAGTGCGGTACATTCTCGTGGCCGAATAGTAAAGGTGGTCGGTAGCACAGTGTGCCAAATGCCTCGTGTGCCTGCCAAACTCATATCGGTCACACGATAGGAACCGACTGGGAGTCGCACTGCGAATGAGCCATCAAGAGGAAGATGACCGATCATCAGGCGAGTCCCCGTCGCTTCATCTTCAACCCACCATTTCATATCTCTCGGCCAGCTTAGCCCCTCTGATGGCGACTTCCCGTCTCGGGTGAGGTGAATCTTACCCAGTAACAGTCCGTGATCTTCATCCGGTATCGCAACATGCGATGGTGAGAGGGGAACCCTGAGGCTCGCACAACCCACAGCCACACTGACAACCAAGACGGAGATACCCATGACGAAACTATGATAAAGCCTATTCCTGTTCATGACGTTTTTCCTTTCATTACTGCGCCTCAGATCGGTCTAGTCTGACTGGGTACTTTACCGATGATCTGAGGGTAGCTCTGGAGATCGAACACCGGTTTCCTCCGATCAGTTGATCATGATTCGCACGACTGAATTCTTTCTCATGAAGAACATGGCGCGAAATCCACCCAGTAACAAACCCCACCTGCATTTGAGTCATCGAGGTTCCTAGCGAGGTGCATTCCCATGGCCGTATCTCAAAGGCCGTTGGAAGCACCGCGTGCCAGGTCCCCTCAGGACTACGGATCCTCATTGTTATGACACGGTAGGACCCAACAGGCAGTCTCACCACAAATGGGCCATCCACGGGCAAATGTACCGTCAGAGACCGTTTGCCATGTGTGACCTCCTCAATGTCCCACTCCATCTCATATGAACGCCTGAAATTCGTGGCATGGCTTTGCCCATTTCGGCTGACATTCATTACCAAATGGTGTGTTCCGAGCAGCACACCGTGATCGTGATCTGCCTGTTTTCTCTCGAAAACCGAAGGAGCAACAACGCCAGCCGTATAGCCAAACACCAGGTCGCCAACCAACAGGAGGATGATCATCAAAGAAACAGAACGAAACCACAAATCGCACATCGCACTCTCCTTTCCTTCACACAACCGCAGGCCCGAAGCGTGGACACACATTTCCTCCGCCTCTAGTTCTAAAGCCCAGTCTGCTCCTCACTGGCGACTCAACCGAAGCAACACAGTCTTGCGGAGCTAGGATCTGCCGCAACTCAACGTGAGTTTCATCAAGATCTTTGAAAACATACCCCGTGATCCGGTCTGCGAATGATTCGGTCTCTCGCTGCAGTTTCCAAGTCCCGAGCGAGGTGCAACCTCCCGCCTTGACCTGAAAGGTGGTAGGCGACACGGTGTGCCAGGTTCCCCAGATATCTGTGAAGCTGATTCCCTTGACTTGATAGGAGCCGGCCGGAAGCCTGACGACAAATGGGCTGGCCGTCGGAAGATCCGCCAGTGCCACGTATGTCCTCTGTGTTTCTTCCTCAAGAGACCATTTCATATTCAACAGCTGCGTGCGCCTGGGAGTCATCCTTGACCCATGCCACGCGAGCTGAACCTGTCCGAGTACCAAACCATGATTCTTATCTGGTGAAATGAGGTCCGACGTCGAGAGGGGCCTGACGACGGAGGTACAGCCTGCGGTGAACCTCACAAACCAAACAACGCTCGTTTTGATCAAAAGCTGACGAAGAATTGAGAAATTCATACGCTTCCCTCCTTTGCCGAAGCAGAGATCGAGACATGTCCCAGACGCTCTGCGCCCGGTGCAACGATTCAATTCGGTACGGCGGAACAGCCTGAGGGACACCTCAGGTTGTAGAGCTATCAGTACTATGCAACTATCAAGACTGTGCTACGTAGAGGGAGGGTGGAACACCGCGGTGAGTAAGATCGGAAGATGACGAGCAGAGCAATAGTCAACAAAGAAATTGAAAAAACGAGGCCGCTCGGGTTCGGGCGAGAGTGAAAAAGCAGAAGCGTCCTCCGAGACCGGTTCTGACTTTGTGAGAACATCCGAATTCAGCAGATCCATGAGCGTGGACGGATAGCCAAGCATCTGCGTCACCACGCAGACACAGAGCAGCACCACCAAGCACCCTACACCTATTCTGTGATAGGAGGAGTGTAATGCCATTCGGTTCATCAGGCTCATGAAATCAATTTATCATATGAGAGACATGCTGTCATGCACGCAGAGAATGGATAGCGCCTCTCGTACTCTCGGATCCATGCTGAAGAAAAGATCAAAACTATTTACCGGCCATCGATCTTGTCCGGGAGGAAGCCGGAGTACCTCTCTCTACTCGCTAGCGCAAAGAGATTACAAGATCTTAGAACTCGCGAATCAGCCGAAACCCGATTTCAGGGAGCGTGAGATCCTTGGTAATCCTTGTTCCAATACCTCCTTGAATCATCCAGCGCTTACTGACTTCATAATGAAGTTGCGGCATAACCAGTAAAGACGCATGGCCATTGATGACTTGACCCACATTAGTTTCAATACCCGTGACGAGTCGGTTCGTCACATCCGCAAACAACGTCACATTGCTGAGCCACTCAGTTCGGCGGTCTGTGACACGGCCTCCCAATTCAGTCCGTGGCCCAAACATCCCAAAGACGCTCCAGGTTTCATTGAAGCGGAATCCGGCCAGATAGAGAAACGTGGTCGTCCAGATTTTCGGCTGCTGGTCATATTGGACGATGACCTGGGATCCATGAATAAACCGTTCCTTCAACCCCGTACCGAAGAACACCTGACCTGCGCCCTTGTAGGCCTCCACACGGGCGTTTTCCATCGGTAATTCAAATTCAATCCCAATGCCGTCCCAGACGTCATACTCAATCTCCGGGGCCCACTCGAGGCCCTGTGTGTCCGGGCTACGCCGGACAAAGCCCAAGGGATCAGGTGCATCGTCGACCGTTCTGGCTTTCCGCCGAAGAGGAATGCGCCCAAGAGCGTTGATCTCTCCTTCACCCCGTCTCCCACCCAACGGACGCACCAGGTCAAACACCATCGGCTCGGGAATCCGTGGCCCTCGTGTTTCTCCCGATACCCGCTCAATTGTCCCGCCGTTATTGAGGGTTCCGTTCACAGACGGAGTAAGAGCTATCGGAACGACCGGCTTCTGCGTCGTTGCGAGACCGACACCTCGCGTATCCGCCCCCGCCTCCTCAACGGAAGAACCCAATGGAGCCGTTGGGCCGATATCAAGGGCTTCACCAGGGGAAGGGACCAACACGGCAAGAGCTAACACAAGATGACGAACTGAAACGCAGGATTTAGAATACATGCATCGCGAGACGAAAACACACAAACGCATAAGCGAGTTTCGAGACCTTGATTGGATATCGATGCGTCTAACTCCTCGTATGAGCCTTCTTCGATTGCACCGATTCTTCCGCCATATCGATGATCGCCTTAAGCTCAGGAGCAATATCTATTCCCATGACCACGTTCTTGATATCGTGACTTCCACCGTTCCCAACAATTCCCAAAGGTAGTCGTGATTACCCACGCAAACGTGGGGCACCAGACAACTCTCGGATCGATACTATAGAGCTGACGAGATCCCGCTAGATGGAAGGAGGGTGGAACACCGACGTGGCCAATACTGGGAGTTGCAGCACAAGACTTGACTCAGTGAAGAAGTGAAGGAGGCCAGGCTTCTCCGGTTCAAGTGAGGGTGAGAGGGAAGAAAAGTCTTCCGAAACAGGTTCGGATTTCGTGAGCATATCCGAATTCATCAGACCAATCAGCGTGACTGGTGCACCGAGCATCTGCGTCACCACGCAGACGCAGAGCAGTACGACCAGGCATGCCACAGCTACAGCGTAACAAGGAGAATGGGATGCCATGCGATTCATCAGACTCATATAAACTATCTACCAAATACGTAACAGATTGTCATGTTCGTAACCATTAACTCGCAGCACGTTTTCTGATGCATGCTACGTCCCACCTATCTGTTGTTGATGTTCGTGCGCTAGCGCAGCCCGAAGCTTCTCTTCCTGTTCCGTGGTAGCGAGGTCGTGAGAATGGTTCCGTCGTATCATGAGAAGCCGACCGGATGAGTGCCTGAACGAGCAGTGGCCCTTGAATCTGGCCCATGCCCAATCCATCATAAAGGCGATTGCTCCCGCGATAAATAGATCGATCAGTCGCCCTGCTCTTTTCTGTGTAACCGGTTCTGCTACTTGTACATAACGCGTTCCATAAGCATGTCACGCTGGACGAAACCTTTAATTGTAAGGAGCGGGTCGCATAGACTGCCTGTGTTATTCACGACGGCTCGTGGCGAAACCGTCAAGACGCCAGGACAGATGGGCACGCGGAGCCCTGAGAGACCGCCGCATACTTGAACCAGTATGATGAGGTCACGAGGAGCAAGCCTGGCTGCAGACAACCTGCAGCCAGGCTTGGCGCAGCGGTGTACCCGCGGTTGCAGAAGAAGCGGCATGAATAATGCCGGTTAGGCGCCGGTTTGAGCAAATGCTCCCGGTACTTGCCCCGGTTGGCCCCAGTATAGTCTCCGATGGGGAAACGGGATCTCGATTCCCTTCGCGTCGAATGTCTTCTTGATCCGCCGATTCATCTCGCGTCCGATCCGCCATTGTTGGGTGGGCACCGTCTTGAGACGGCACCGGATGATCACGGCGGAATCGTCAAAGCGATCGAGGCCGAGCATCTCCAGCGGATCCAGAATGTCCGCAGCATACACGGGATCGGCTCGGAGTTCCGCCGCGATTTCAACCAGCACCGCCATCACGTGATCCACGTCTTCTCGATACGCAACACCGATATCGAACACGTAATAGGAGTAGCCTTTCGTCATGTTCTTGACACGGTCCACGATCCCATTCGGCACAATGTGCACGCTGCCGGACACATCACGCAGCGTGATGGCGCGTAGCTTCACCTCTTCGACGACACCGCTCACACCGGCGATCTCGACGACGTCGCCCACCGCGATGGAATCTTCCAGCAGGATAAAGAATCCTGAGATGACATCCTTCACCAAGCTCTGCGCGCCGAAGCCGATCGCCAATCCGCCTAGGCCAGCGGCAGCCAGCAGCGGTTTGAGATCGATGCCGACCTCGGACAGGACCAGCATCGTGCCGACGGCAAGAATGAGTACGCGGGCGACATCGCGTATGACCTGTGTGAGCGTATTGGCCCGCTTGAGCTGTGCCGGACCGGGCAAGGTGCCTTCGTATAGACGTCTCAGACGCTTGACAACCTGTCTTGTCATCGTCAGCAGGACCATCATGGCCAGACCGACGATCAACACACGGATTCCTGAGTGCGTCGCCCACTCGGCTAATTGTTCCATGAGTTGAGTCAACCATGGTTCTTTCATCACATCTCCTCCTTATTTCATCGATATTCGCGGAACACTGCTCTTCTCCCCTATCGGGCATAGGCTTGCCGAATACAGCGGCTCTCCCAATAGCCAATTGAGATCTGACTAGGCAGAGGGGGGATGAAACACCGACGCGGCTAGCACCGGAAGATGGAGCACGGGACGAACCTTGGTGAACGAGTGGAACAACGGAGGTCTTTCCGGCTCAGAGTGGGAAAGTCCTCGGAGCCCAGCTCTGATTTGGTGAGCATATCCGAATCCAGCAGAGCAAGGAGTGTACCCAAAACCCCGAGCGTGTGTGTCACCACGGAGCTGCAGAGCACCACCAGGAAGATGATGCCCTTCAGTTCATCGGATTCATACAATGAACGTACCGTATAAAACACACGCTATCCGCATCACGGCTGTCGCCCCATACACGATCATAGCGCGAACGTGTTTGCGGGAGATACTACTACACCCTCCCTATCTTTTGTTTCTGTTCCTGAGCCAGTGCAACGCGCAGCTTCTCTTCCTGCTCTGTGGTCAGCGAGGTCGTGAGGATGGTTCCCTCGTATCGTGAGAAGCTGGCCAGTAGCTTGTCGTGATCAGCGCTCCGGATCAGCAAGAAAATCGCCGAGGTGCCTCGCGTGAGGGTGCCTCCCAAGTCCTTGATGAACTTATCGGGAATCCCATAGTCGTTCAAGAGTCCGTACTCGCTTGCCGTCGTAGTGAACGCTCCGGCACCAGCTCCCCCAGCGAGACTGCCGAAAAGGCCCGCCAGGGGATTGAGGAACAGCAGGCCCATGAGTCCGCCCCACAACATGCCCAGGGCCACGCCTTGTGTCGTCGCACCACCGAACACGTCGACACACTGTTTGAGATGGACCTTCCCATCCATATCCCGGACGACGATGACCGCATCCTCGAGATCCAGAACATATTCCGTTTCCATCGCACGCAGTTCGTTCAAGACTCGATCAGCTGTACTGGAATCCTTAAATGCGATACAGACCAGTTCGCTCATGATTCGTCTCCTTTAAGATCGATATGCACACAGTACTCATTAGGACAAATCCACGCCCCACTGACTGAGACATGAGAACTTATTTCACGATAGCCGCCGTATTCGGCTCCGGTGATTCCATTGCAACCGCAACCAGGTCTCCACTTCTACCACGAGATAGACGGCCACAGCCACCGCCAGGATCAGCGCCCAGGCTAGCCCGTCTATCGGCGCGGTGTGGAACAACCGGTTCATGCTCGAACTGTAGGTCAACAGGAGTTGTAGGGCGGTCATCGCGGTGATCCCACGCCAAATCCAAGGATTGCTGAACAGACCGACATGGAATACGGTATGTTCCAGCGAGCGACAGTTGAACAGGTAGAACAATTCGACCATCACGAAGACGTTCACCGCCGCGGTGCGGGCAGCCACCACAGAGGTGGTTCGCTCCAATTCCCAGAGAAACACTCCGTACGCGCCGGCCAGCATTAAGGTTGAGACCAGCAAGATCCGCTCAATTAACACACCCGTCAGGATCGGCTGATCAGGCTCGCGGGGTGGCCGTTGCATGATGCCAGGCTCCTTCGGCTCAAAGGCCAACATCAAGCCCAGCGCAACGGCCGTCGTCATATTGATCCAGAGAATCTGGACCGGCAAGATCGGCAGGACGGCACCGATGGCAATGGCCGTCAGCAGGACGAGGCCTTCGCCCATGTTCGTCGGCAAGGTCCACACGATGAATTTCGTCAAGTTATCGAAGACGCAGCGGCCCTCTTCCACGGCGGCCTCGATGGAGGCAAAGTTATCGTCGGTCAGCACCATGTCGGCGGCTTCCTTCGCCACTTCGGTTCCGCCGCGGCCCATCGCCACACCGATGTTGGCCTGTTTCAGCGCCGGCGCGTCGTTCACGCCGTCGCCGGTCATGGCCACGATGTGATCGCGAGCTTGCAGTGCTTCAACGAGTCGCAGCTTTTGCTCCGGCGACACCCTCGCAAACACCGCCGTCCGTTCGGCCGCGTCGGTCAACGCCTCCTGCGGGGTCGCTGCGAGTTCCTCTCCGGTCATCGCGACCAGGGTGCCGTCACTCTGCCGAGCTCGCCCATCCAACCCGATCTGCGCTGCAATGGCCCGCGCCGTGACGGCGTGATCGCCAGTGATCATCTTGACGGCGATCCCCGCCTGCTGACAGGCGCGCACCGCCGTGACGGCCTCCGGTCTCGGCGGGTCCATCATGGCCTGGAGGCCGAGAAACGTCAGGCCTCCGTCGACATCGCGATCGGCGAGCATGCTGGTATGTGCCGCCAGCGATCTGCGCGCAAACGCCAGGACGCGGAGTCCCCGTCCGGCGAAGGCTTCGACATGAGTCAGGATGTACTCTGGATCGAACGGCTGCTCGGTTCCGTCCGCCGCCAGCATCCGATCGCAGAGCTGAATGACTTTTTCCACGGCTCCCTTCAGATAGATCGTAACGTCACCGGTCGCTCCCAGCCGGTGCAGCGTGGCCATGAATTGCCGCTCTGACTCGAAGGGGATGCTGTCGAGTCGGGAACAATCACTTGCAAGCTGATCCACATCGATACCGCCCTTTCGTGCGGCCACCAGCAATGCCCCCTCTGTCGGATCGCCCGTGACAGTCCACCGTCCATCTCTCTCCACAAGCTGAGCATCGTTGCACAACGCGCCTGCCGTCAGGACTTCGCGTAAGGCGGGCGGAAGAAGTGAGGGGTGAAGGGTGACGGGTAAGGCGTCAGGAGAAATCACCTCACCCCTTACCCCTAACACCTCACTAATTTGTCCGACTGGTTCATAACCGGCTCCTTCCACCTCAAAGACACAGCCGCCGGCCAAGATCGCTTGAACCGTCATTTCGTTCTTAGTGAGCGTTCCGGTTTTATCCGAACAGATGACGGTGGTACTCCCCAACGTTTCCACCGCCGGCAACTTGCGGATGATGGCATGGCGCCTTGCCATGCGGCCAACCCCGATCGCGAGCGTGATCGTGACCGCGGCGGGCAATCCTTCGGGAATCGCGCCGACGGCCAACGCGACTGCCGCCATGAAGATCTCCGTCACCGGTTGGCCGCGCCAGAGCCCCAAGGCAAATGTCACGGCGGCCAATCCAAGAATGGCCACCGTGAGCACCTTGCTGAAGGACGCCAACTTCTTCGTGAGCGGTGTCGCAAGCTGCGTCGTCTCGCCCATCAGTTGATGAATGCGGCCCAATTCTGTTTCGGTTCCGGTCCCGACCACGACGCCGGTGCCTTGCCCATAGGTGACCAGTGTTCCGGAGAAGGCCATGTTCTTTCGATCTCCCACGACTGTCTCGGGAGGCAACACCTGATCGGCCTTCTCCACCGGCAGGGATTCTCCGGTCAGGGCCGACTCATCCACCCGCAACTCACGGATCTTCGTCAACCGGAGGTCTGCGGGGATCTTATCGCCGGACTCCAGCAGCACGACGTCGCCGGGAACGACGTCAGCGGACGGAATCCGCCGTTTTTGCCCCTCACGCCGGACCACCGCCTCGGTCTTCATCATCGCTGCCAGCGAGTCGAGGGCCGCTTCGGCGCGCGATTCCTGGATGAACCCGACCACGGCGTTCACCAACACGACGCCGAAGATGACGCCGGCATCCACCCATTCACCCAGCAGGGCCGTCACGATGGTCGCCGCCAGCAGCACGTAGATGAGCGGATGATGAAACTGCAGCAGGAAACGGATCAGCGGCCCGTGGCGCCGGAATTTTGGCAAGACGTTTGGCCCGAACCGATCACGCCGCCGCGCCGCTTCGTCCGAGGCCAAGCCCTTGGCCACATCGGTCTCCAAGAGGAGCACGACTTCATGCGCGGGCAGTTGATGATGGGATGTCAGGCTACGGCCTTGTGCCATGGAAAATCTCCAATGCTTTCCCTCCCTCTTTGATCTCCGAATCTCACTGATCATAGAGGAGCGCCTCGAGTGGACACGACTTGGGACCGGCTTCTCAGACACCGCATGTTTTCCCATCGGCATCGATGGACCCGCTCGACTCAACTCATCCTCGGCCGTACGCGGTGATTCCATACCGCATTGCTTCGGCTTGGCCACATGCCCCCCCTCTTTCGTCGGCTTGTCGCGTCACCTGCGTGCGTCGCCATTCAGATCTCCATGAGGACCGTCTGACCCGGCGGGATAATCGATCAGCGGCACGCCGCCCTTGTCCCAAACTTTCAGGATCGTTTCGACGATTCGCCAGGACTCCTCCGCTTCATCGTCACGTATCGAAAGCGTCGGATCGCCGTCCAAGATATCGAGGAGCAAGCGGGCGTAGGCCGGCAATCCTCCGGAGGGGAACCGTTTATCCAGTTCGATCCGCTCCAGGTTGCATAGGTCGCCCGGCTCGTTGACATTGACCGAGAGCGCGATGCGGTCGGGGTCCAATTCGATGGCGAGCACGTTCGGTATCGGCTGCGCCGCTTGTCCGAAGGCCAAATGGGGCACGGGTTTGAAATGAACGGCGATCTCGCGGCGATCGCACCCCAGAGCCTTTCCCGTACGGAGCACGAAGGGGACACCGGCCCATCGCCAGTTGTCGATCGAGAGCGTCACCTGAGCGAAGGTTTCCGTATTGCGCTCCGCCCGAACACCCTTTTCCTGCAGGTAGGGAAGGATCTTCTCCTTCCCGATGGCGCCACGAGCGTACCGTCCTCGCACCGTCTGCCGCGGGACTTCGTCCGGCGTGAGACGGCGCACGGCCCGCAGCACAGCCACCTTATGGTCCCGCAGGGTCCGCTCGTCCAGCGCATGCAGCGGTTCCATGGCGACCAGCGCCAGCAACTGCAGCAGGTGATTCTGGACCATGTCGCGCAGCGCTCCCGTGGCGTCGTAGAAGGAGGCTCGACCGGCCGCCGTGATCGTTTCGTCCCAAATGATCTCGACCCGCTCGATATGATGGGTGTTCCAGACAGGCTCAAAGATGCGATTGGCGAAACGCAGCCCCAGAATATTTTGCACCGTCTGTTTCCCGAGAAAATGATCGAGCCGGAAAACGTCGCGCTCGGGGAACGACTCGTGCAGAAGGCGATTCAACGCCTGCGCCGATTCCAGACTTTCCCCGAACGGCTTTTCCAGCACTACCTTGCTCCCCTTGGGCAACTTCAGCGCGACCAGCGACTCGATCGACGGGGCAAACAATGCGGGGGGCAGCGCCAAATAAGCCACCAGAGGATCCGTCATATCGCCTACGGCCCGAGCGAGCTGATCTCGGCTCGTCACGTCGGCACGACGATAGTCCACCTTCCTGAGAATCGCTTTCCGCAAGCCCGAGACATCGGCGGTACCGGACGACGCCAGCTTCTGTTCGAGATGACTTCGGAATCTCTCCGTGTTCCAGTCGTCCCGCGAAACCCCCAACACGCGAAACCCCTCCGGAAGCCTGCCCGCTTGATGAAGCCGAACGATGGCCGGCATCAAGAACCTCGAGGTCAAGTCCCCCGAAGCCCCAAGAATCACCAAGGTCTGAATCATGTCGCTGCCCCCCTCTTTCGTGAACGAGCGTGCTTAGGACCGACCGGCTTTAACAGCACACGAGCCGGTGCCCCGTCGCCGGCGGCAATTTTCAGAGGGAGGCAGAGCATGTCGTACACACCGGGCCGAACTCCTGACAAATTCAAGCCCTCGATGATCCAAATACCTCCCTTGAGCAAGATCGTATGGATCGCCGCCGTGTCCGACTCGTACCCCGCGATAGACAAATAATCGATGCCGACCGTGCGCACGCGTCGATCCACCAGCCAACGGGCTGCCGCTTCATCGAGCGAGACGAAGTCCTTGAGAAATCGGTCCGTCTTCCAGCATCGGGGTGAGTTGCGCGTTTTGAAGACGATGCGCTCACCGCGCCGGACTCGATGTCGGCGCAATTCCTCGACTGTGATGAGCGCCGGATTCTTGATTGCGATGACCCGTGCTCGCCCGACTCCCGCCCTGACCGGCATCGCATCGATCCCGAGGCCGGACCGAAGAAAATGCAGCGGCGCATCCATATGCGTGCCGGAATGCACTCCCAGTGAAAGTGCCGTGAGCGTGCACTCGTCCCCTCGGTTCAGATCCAGCACACGCCGGACCTGCACCGGCGGATTGCCCGGCCACCGAACCATGCCTGTTCGGAGCGGTACCGTCACATCGATCCATCCGCCCTTCTTTTCCCGCTGACGTTGGCGTTCGGTTTGCAGCCGCCTCACAATTCCACGCAGAGGGCTTGGAGGTACCCCACGATCTTCCATGCCTTCTCCTTGGTGACTATACCTGGCGTGAATACCATCATCTCCCTGTCCAGAATTTCCATCTTCATGATCCAAACCGGCTCCTCATCGATTTAATACCAGGCAATCCATCCATTCATACAAGATCATCGCTGCACTGCCTACCTTCCTTTCGCAGCAATCGAGCCAAATTGACCCCGCTCGAGATCACGCCGATATGACTGAACGCCTGGGGGTAGTTGCCGAGGAAGGCCCCGGTCGATGGATCAATTTCTTCGGGCAGAAGACCAAGCGCGCCCGCTCTCGCGCAGAGCGAATCGTACAACTCCAGCGCCTCGTCGAGCCGGCCCTGCATAGCCAGATTGTCCACGAGCCAGAAACTGCACAGCAGAAAAGCGCCCTCGTGCCCGGCAATGCCGTCCGGCGACTCCTCCGGCAAGTAGCGATAGAGCAGCCCCTTCCCAGCCCCCAATCGTTCCGAGACTGCGCGGGTCGTCGCGACCATGTTGGGATGGTCGGCCTTGATGACTCGGCGTAACGGCAATGTCAGCAAACTCGCATCCAGCCCACCTCCGCCCAAATGTTCCGTGAACGACTGTATTTTCTCATCCCAAGCTTCTTTCATTATCGCCTGTCTGATCTCATCTGCCGTGTGTCGCCATGTCGGAGCAGGTCCGGGGAGTGAGAACCGATCCGCCATCCGAGCGGCGCGGTCCAACGCCACGTGGCACATGGCGGTCGAGTAGGTAAAAGGCCGCCCGCTCGTGCGGACTTCCCAGATGCCGTGGTCCGGCGTCCGCCACTCCCGGGCAGCGGCATCCGCCAGTTTCCGAAGCCGTTCCCAGAGCGGAACGGGAATGGCCCCATGATGCGCGGCCCATTGATAGGCGCAGTCCAGGATTTCTCCGTAGACATCGTGCTGATGTTGCGCGGCCGCCGCGTTGCCCCACCGAACCGGTCCAGAACCTCGGTAGCCCTCCAATTCGCCGTCCTCCCGCTCCTCCGGAGGCATCCGCCCATCGAGGTCATACATCACGCTCGGCGTACCGTCTCGCTCCACCGCATCCAGCACCCAACCAAGAAATCCAGCCGCTTCGTGAGAGAGGCCGACACGATGGAGGGCGTAGACGGAGAAGGCCGCATCCCGCACCCAGGCATACCGGTAGTCCCAGTTGCGGGACCCGCCGATGAGCTCAGGCAGGGAGGAAGTCGGAGCCGCGACGATCGCGCCGTTCTCGAAGTGATCCAGCAACTTGATGGTGATCGCCGACCGTCGGACCAACGCCTCCTGAGGACCGTGATACGTCAGATGCGCGAGCCATCGTCGCCAGACTGCAATGGTGTCCTCATGCAGCCGTTCCGGGTCGAACGCTGCGGCCGGCGAAGACGACTGTCTCCAGTTAAGCAACAGATGCACCGATTGTCCGGCCTTGAGCGTGACCGAGGTGCGGAGTCCGGTCAGACGAACTGTGGAATACAGATGCAGGCAGAGATCCGGCTGAGCCTCGCATCGAATCCGCAGGCCTCCTTCGCGGGGCTCAGCCTCCGCCCCTCCGCGCGGCTCCATCTCGACGGTCACTCGGACTGTGCCTTCCGTCACGGTCAGACTCCGGAGCAGTTCACGGCGGGTCACGGAAAGATCCTCCGTCAGATCGGCACCGGCGCTCAACGGACAACAATCCCTGATGCGCAGGGCTCCTTCCAGGCATCGCATCTCCGTCACCAGCACGGCGCTGTCCGGTTCGTAGCATTGCCGGGATTCTCGTAGGTTGTCGGGCATCACACGGAAGGCCCCGCCTCGTACCGTATCTAGTAAGCTACAGAAAAGCGGCGGCGAATCGAACCGCGGGAGACACAGCCACGCCACCGTCCCGTCGCGGCCGATGAGCGCGGCAGTGGCACCGTCTCCCACAAGGCCATAATCTTTGATCGGCAGATAGCCGTCGAGTCGATGAAGCCCGTTCAGTGACGATTGCTGATTAGCTGCCATCTCGTCTTCCCCCTCATGCGTGTATCACGGTCGACAACATCACCGTTCCGCTCGCGCCAGCTGATCGAGCTGCCCCCAATGTTCAAAGACCCAGCCCGCTACCGCGCCCAATAGAAACACCACCGACACGTAGTAGAGCCATACGAAGAAAAAGAGAAAGGCGCCCAACGCCCCGTAGAGAACAAGGCCCGCTTGGGCGAAATGCACGTACCAAGCAAACCCCTGCTTGGCAAACCCAAACAGGACGACCGCCACGCCGGCGCCGACCGTCAGGGAACCGAGCTTCAACGTCGTGACCGGAGAGAATCGATAGAGCCCTAGGATCAAACTCCCGCCGAGTATGACCGCCATGACCTGATGGAGCACTTGCATGCCCTGTCCCCACAGAGCCCCCGCCCAGGGGACATGCTCACCGAGATTGCCGATGATGGTCTCCACTGACGCGAGGCCGATCGCCACAATCAGCAGAGCAACGCAGAAGACCATCATCAACAGATCCTGAGCCGTCCCGCGCAGGAAACTCCTGGCGGTGCCAGCTTGGAACACGAGATTGAGCGCATGCCGGATCGAACCAAAGACCATCGTGCTGAACAGCAGAAACGAGATAAATCCGACGACCCCCAGCAGTCCCCGGTCGGCGACGATCGCACCCACATGTTCTGCAAAAACCTGTTCCGACCGGGGAAGAAATTGTCGAATGACGGATTGCACTTCTTCCATGGCCTGTTCTGACTCCAGCACCGTGTATCCCAGAATGGAAATCATGAGGAGCGCAAGCGGGATCACATAGAGCAGCAGGCTGAAGGCCAGACCACTCGCAAGAAACAGCCCGTTATCCTGATTGAACTTGCTGACCATTGTGCGGACGATCGTCCATACGATGGTCGCGCTCCGATTCACGCGTGTGCGCACAGACACTTCGCCCCACCCTTTCTCCATAGACGGTTGGCCCAGGTTCTTTGCGCTATGCCTTCGAGGCGGTAACAGTCCTCAGAGATATGTCCGTTCTGTAGCTTTCAACCAAGGTGATCCCCACTGCGACCACCAACGGGCCAGCGACAATTCCGACCAGTCCGAAAAACTGCAGCCCGCCCAATACGGAGAAGAACACCAGCAACGTGTGCAGATGTGAGTGGCCGCCGACCACGATCGTGCGGACGAGATAATCCAGGACGGCAATCACAGCGCCAACCGCGACCAGGAAGCCCCCTTTGAGATAGGCTCCCTGCCAGAATAGATAGCCGGCTGCAGGAATCCATACGAGTCCGGCCCCGAGCAGCGGCAGGTAGGCGAAAATCGCCATCACCGCACCCCACAGCACTGCGGACGGCAGCCCGACCGACCAAAAGGCCAGCCCACCGATGACGCCCTCCATCACGGCAATAACCGTGTTCCCATACACCGCCCCTTTGACGACCTCATCGAACCGCCTAGCCAGCACTTCTTGACGGTCGGACGCCATCGGCAAATGTGTGCGGAGCCAGTCGATCATCATCTCCCCGTCCCGGAAAAAGTAAAACGCGCCCAGCAAAATCATAGCCAGTTGCACGAACGCATAGAGCGCATGAGTCACCATACGCGTCAGTTGTCCGACAAGCATCTTGCCCAACTCGGCAAGGTTTTCGGCGATGCTCATTCGCAGATCAGTCCCGGTTACCCGTTCCATATTGTGAATCGCCTCGGCCAACGTCGCGAGAATCGGATACTTTCGCCAACTTTCGAGCAGCGGCTGATCTCCTTCACTCAGCGTCGCGACCAGAGTCCGATAGCCCTCCGTCAGATCCTCCGCAATGAGCAGCGACATGTAGACCAAGGGTGCGATGACCCCGACAGCCAGAATGAGGCACATCACCAACGCGCTGAGCGCCCGCCGGCCCCCGGTCGCACGAACCATCCAGCGATACAGCGGATACAGCGCATAACACAGCACCCCGGCCCACAGAAGTGGTGAGACGAACGGGCTGAACACAACCAGGACCATACCGGCGATGCCACTGGCCAGGACGGTGCGGACAAGGCGCCCCGACCATTCCACTCCTTGCTCAGGTTGAGGATCCGTCACCAATGAACTCTCCCGGCCATACGGACGGACCATAACTCGGTGCTCATCTGTTTGGGCATCGCTCCACTTTCCAGAAACACGATCGGCACTTACACTTCAAGCACTGGCCGGAGAGAAGCACGCTCCGCCCCGCACCCCCCGAGTTCCACATACGCCGAGAGCACCCGCAACAGCCGTTCCCGGGTGATCATGCCCAACAGGCTTTCGTTCTTCACGACGGGAACCTGATTGACGTCTTGGCCTTCCAGGAGTCGTAACACCTCGAGGAGCGGAGTATCGGGCGCCACGATCCGGAGCTGTGACACCGGCGTCATGGCCTCGCCGACCGACACCTGCGCCCACCGTTCTTGGGGAACCGCTTTGATCTGATGGAGCGTGACGAGTCCCTCCAGTCGACTCCCCTCGACCACGATGAAACACCGTTGTCCTTTCTTGAGAATGTGCTCGCGCACGAGTTCCGTCAACGCCATCCTGGCCGGCACGACCGGACAGTCGCGGCTCATGACATCTTCCACCGCCAATCCGCTCAACGCGGACCGCACGCTGACTTGCACGACGCTTTCCTGTGCCGCGTTCATGAGGAACCAGCCGATGAACGCCAGCCAGAGCCCACTGAACCAATTGGCGGTGAAGCCGGTCACAATGCCGAAGAAGATGAAGACATACCCGATCCCTTGGCCCGTTCCTGCCGCAATGCGCGTCGCTTTCGTGAGATCGCCGGTCATGTGCCAGAGAGCCGCCCGAAAGATCCGTCCCCCGTCGAGCGGGAAGCCCGGTACGAGGTTGAACGCCGCGAGCATTAGGTTGATCGACGCGAGCCAACCGGCGAGCGCCGCCAGACGCTCAAACTGCTCGCCACTGAGATAGGCAATCGCGCCGAATCCCACGGCCAGCAGAGCGCTGGCGATGGGCCCGGCAACCGCGATCTGGAACTCCGTCATGGGCCGATCCGGCTCCCGCCCGATCTGGGCGACGCCGCCGAACACGAAGAGCGTAACCGAGCGGACCGGAATGCCCTTGGCCAACGCGACGAAACTATGTGCCAGCTCATGAACCAGGATCGAGCTAAAGAATAGGAGACTTGTGGCAATCCCCACCATGTAATGTTCGACGAGCGTCCACTGGGGATGGTCCGACGCAAACCGCGCCGTCAGCGAAAATGTGATGAGCACAAACACGATGAACCACGAGTAATGGATCCCGATGTCGATCCCACGAATCTTGGTCAGTTTGACCGATTGTCCGATCATGTCTCACCTCCGCATACCGTGTGACCCAACCGTTTCTTCACCGGCCGATCTGGCCCATTCCCTCAGAGACTCGCTCCAGTCGGCGCCGTCCGCACGGCCTTTTCAATAGTGCTCCTCGACAGGCGACCGCGCCACTTTCCCACGGAAGCTCAGATAGACCCAGACGGTATAGGCCATGACCAGGCTAATACCGATCGGGAACCAGCTGAGGCCGAGCCGTAATCCATCGGGCGACGCGGCGCTGTTGTGAATGGTCAGGCTGTACACCGGGTTTCCCGTCGCCATCAATAAATTCGGAAAGAGACCCCAGGCCGCGCTGCCGAAGAGACCTAGGATGAAGAGGCTCCAGCTTAAGAAGACGGCCCCATCCTGTCCGCGGCGACGGCAAGCGAGTGTAGTCAGCCCCGCCACTACGGCAATCAGTGGCAGGATAAACCCAACCGGATGCGCGTCATACCGGTGCCAGAGCGTCGGCTGGACAGATGGCGCCAACGGGATAGCCACCATGGTCAGGAGCATCACCGTCCATACGCCGATGTGCGCAATCCGATGTGCCCGATCATGGACTGCCGACTCCGTCTTGATGATGAGATAATGTGCCCCATGGACGGCAAGTATCGTAACGCTGAGGGCACCCACGAGGACGGTGAACCAGTCCAGGATGCCCGGCGTCGGTCCAGGCGTGAAGGTGGTCCAGAGCGCGGCAAAGAACTGGCCATCGGAAGAGAGGGGCACGCCCCGAATCAGATTGCCCAAGGCAACGCCAAAGATTAGAGCCAGCAGCAGGCTAGACAAGGCGAAGATCGCGTCCCAGAACGTTCGCCATAAGGGATTGTCGAGGTGGGACCGTACGGCAATCGACACCCCGCGCAGAATCACACACCAGAGGACAAGGTTGAGGGCCAAGTAGAACCCGCTGAATCCAGACGCGAAGGCTTTGGGAAAGGCGAGGAACAAGAGACCTCCGCCCGCCACTAACCACACTTCATTGCCCTTCCACACCGGACCGATGGCCCTCAAGACCAGTTGCCGATCCGCGTCGGTTCGCGCGACGAACAGGTAGAGGATGCCCGCCCCGAACACGAATCCATCCAGGACCGCATAGACGGCGAACACCGCGGCAACGATCGCGAACCACAGGGTCTCGTTCGACAGCATCTCCTCGCTCACAACGTGCCCCTCCCGTTCACACTCCACCCGACAGGCACGGCAGGACCATGAGCGACCGTTCGGAACAACAAAAACAGAAACAGCAGGCCCAATAGCAGATAGAGACCGAGGAAGCCGAGTACCGTGAACAGGACATTGCCTGACCCCACCAATGGAGAGTTGCCGTCGGCCGTTCGGAACAGGCCATACACCAGCCACGGCTGCCGTCCCAGTTCAGCGGTCATCCATCCGGCGGTCGTGGCGATGTAGGGAAACGGCGCCATGAGCATGATCGTCCAGAGCATCCACCTCGCCTGAAACAGACGTCCCCGCCAGAGCAACACCACCGCCGTCAGCATCAACGGAATGAACATCGATCCCAGACCGACCATGATGTGGTAGGTGTAGTAGAGCAGCGGCATGGTGTCCGGCCAGTCTTCACGAGGAAAATCAGTGAGCCCTTTAATCTTCGCGTCGAAGTGCTTATGAATGATGAAACTGAGCATCTTGGGCGCGACCAGCGGATTGTCGATCGTGAGCGTGTCCATATTCGGCTGGCCGAAGATCACCAGGTCGGCTCCTGATTCGGTGTAAAAGTGGCCCTCGAATGCCGCCCCTTTGATGGGCTGATGCTCAAAGACCTGCAGCGCCGCATGGTGTCCGGTCGGAAACAGCATCAGGCAACTGGCCAGCGCCGCAGCAACGACCCCGGTCCGTAGAAACGTCTTCGCAAAATCAACGTGAACTCCGGCGAGCAGATAATAGGCTCCCACTGCCGCCATCACGAAGGAGCCGGTGACGACCGCGGCCGTCATCGTATGGGTGAATTGCCACACCAACCAGGGGTTGGTCAGCAAGCCCCAGAGACTCGTCACGTGGACCGCACCGGCATCATCGACGGCATAGGCCACCGGATGTTGCATCCACGCATTCGTCGCAAGAATAAAGAACCCCGAAAGCCACGACCCAAGGAACAACATCACCGTCGCGATCCAATGGACCAACGGACCCAACCGTTTCTTGCCGAACAGCAGCACGCCCAGAAACGTGGACTCCAGGAAAAAGGCAAACACGCCCTCCATGGCCAACGTTTGGCCGATGACACCGCCGGCAAACGTTGAAAACCTCGCCCAGTTCATGCCGAACTGAAATTCCAAGGGAATGCCGGTGACGACGCCGAACGCAAAGCTCAAGGCGAAGATCTTCGCCCAGAAGTGGGCCGCCTCGTCGTAGTGGGCGTTGTGTGACCAATAGGCGCGGCTCTTCAGGTACAAGATCAGGGCCGCCAAACCCATCGTCAATTGTGGAAAGAGGTAATGGAACGTCGCCGTGAAGGCAAACTGCAGCCGATCATAGAATAATGCGCTGGTCATGCCTGTCTTCTTTCATTCAAAGGCATCCCCCCTGGTTGTCAGTTCACATTGGTCTTGTCAGTTCGCCATCTGACAATTTCATGCTGCCGTCAACAGGGCACCTGCCGAAGCTAGACCGAGCTTCTGTAAAAACGCCAATGCCGATTTCCATCAACCGGCAGGCATTTCAGGTCGGAGTCCCACTACCGGCTGTTGCAAAACACTACACATCCCCTATGACCGACAGACACACCTTCTCCTCTTTTTCTTTACTCACAGTTCACAGATTTCAGATTCGACTCAAGACAAAGTCGCCAGGACCGGCCTCCTATCTCCCTTCCTTGCGAGTGGCGCACATGTGCCCGGTTTCCAAATAGCACCCTGGATGATGCCTGTTGTTCACGACCTCGGTCGTTTAAGCCGCCCCGACTTCTCCTTTTCCTCCTCTACATCGATCACCGCACCGGTTTTGGCGTCTATATGTACCTCCATGACTTTGTGTTCCGGGCTGACAATCTCGACTTCCCAGACGAGCCTATGATGTTTCTCCTCCAGCTCGGCTTCGATGACCGTCCCCGGCACTTTCTCCGACGCCGTTTTGATCGCGTCGTGGATCGTCACCGTAGCCGCAGCTGCCATTTCCAGCTTCTTGTGTTCTTCAGCAAAGGCTGAGTCGACCACCGTCATGGTTCCAGCAGCTAACACCAGCATCGCAAGTCCCAACATCAACGGAGATTGCTGTCTCATGCATTCCTCCCTTATGGCTATTGCAAGACACTTCTCTCGGCCTGTACCTCGGAGCCGATAATGGTTTGCTCGGCCTCCAGCCAATCATCGAGATCATGCCCGTCGATAGCCCCCCGCTCTCGGTAGAGCTCGTAGGCACGCATGGCGATACGTTCCTGTACCTCCCCGTTATTCAAAGCAACGTGAGCAGGTCCTTTACTGACCGCCTGTCCCATTCCTTCCTCTTTTTTCTGATCACTGCGAGCCTTCATGAGTCCTCCTTTTCACTATTCGCATCAGTCCGGTTTTCGTGGCTCCCGATCCAGTTCAACATTCCATTTCATCCGGTCGCCCTCGACTGTTCAGTCCTCGGCTCTCTCGGACTTCACGGGCCTTTCCGGATCAAGGAGTGGTGGCGCAAGGCCAAATCGCGTGCTTCATGCATGGCCTTCCGATAGTCGTCCGCCATGGCACGGACATTCTCGATATGCTTATGCACGTTCTCTGCGCCGCCGGAATACTCGTCCGGAAACTTTTCGTAATATTCGGCGAGCACCTCCCACTTATCCGCTTTAGCCTTGAGGTTCTTCGCCTCTTCCGCATAGTACATCTCCAATTTGCGATGATCCCCGGCCTTGATCAGCGCTTCAATATCGTCCGATGCCAAGACCGGCTGGCTCATCAGCATGCCGAGAGCCACGAATGTCCCGATCAATGTCCTTATTCTCATGGTCTGTCCTCCGCTAATAGTTCGGGCAATTGCGTGCCCGTCGCCTGAGACGGTTGATCGCCTCAATTGGATTCACCCGCTTCGCGTATCCCCGTGCGTCCTCAATACGCCGGAGCACTCGTGCTCTTCACGATGGAAATCACCGCATAGATGGCGATGCCAAATACCACGGCCATCCCTCCTAAATACAACCATACTTTGTCCATGATACCCTCCTTACGTTCTGGTTTCTCTCATACTGATACAGCCTGTAGAGTCCAGACCTCTTCATTCCCACATGCACATCCCCAGCTCGTGTGGGGGGACATCATCGCCCTACCCATCCTCAGTTCTCCGGCCATTTTCCATGGCCGTGCCATTACCGCTTGGAGACTCGGCGATTGGCCACGATCAGCGGATCGATCCGCTCGCCGCAGTTGACGCAGCGAAAACCGAACGACTCGCACGGCCCCAACACAATTTCCTCGGAGCCGTCTGGAATCAGCGGCACCATGTATCCGTGGCAACGGGGGCAAGCCCCCTTCTGTTCAGCAATTGCGCCCATCTGTTCGACTCCGTACCGCATAACAGTCACCTCCTCTCGTCCTGTGCCATTTGAGAATCAGAGACAGGATCTCTTTCCGCACGAGTACCGTAACGAATCTTGTTCCACGTCCACTACTGGGTGATCACCTAGCGCGCGCTGAAGACTTACCTAGCACACCGAGGATGTACGAGTTCATGGCAAGATAGAAAATATTCGTGAGGAGAATGTGCCACGACTGTTCTATGCTAGCCGTGGTTCGAGGTACCGCGGCAGTGAGCATGACCGCGTACCGACACATACATTGCATCCGCATCCACTCATGTCAGGCCTAGTGATTCACCTAGTTTCGATGGTGAAACTTTGCTAGGCGATGCGGATCGCGATACATCGTCGATGTAGCGCTGTTGCGATCACAGGTAGCGGAAGCCTATGATCCAGTCAGGTTCTGTGCCGTTGGTCAGAAGAAAGAGGATAACCATCGCATGCATAAGCCAGGCTTCTCGCGTGCAACAACTTTGTTGCTCTCACTCGCTATTATTACGATCTTCGTACTGGACTGGCGTACCCCCCTAGGCTTCGCTGTCTTTGCACTCTATGGACCAATCTGCCTCGTTTGTCTGTGGCTTGCGGGATGGCGGACTGCGTTTCTCACTGGTGTGATCTGCTCGTTACTCATGATCGCAGGGTGGTTCCTTTCCCAACCGGGAATCCCGTTTCCGTGGTCCGTCCTCAACCGGGGTATAGGATTGCTAGTCCTCTGGTCGGTCCTCTGGGGTGGGCACTTGTTTGTGCAACGCACGCGTGAACTTGAACATGCTCAGAGGAATCTCAGGCAAGAAGTGTGGCACCGTACACAGGCGGAGCAGGCCTTACAGGTGGCAAACGAGCAGCTCGAATCGCGCGTGGCAGAGCGGACCACACAGCTCCAGTCCGCGCTCGATCGCTGGGAGCTCGTGACCCAAGCGACACACGACGGTGTGTATGACTGGGATTTGACGACACGTCTGGTCGTCTCTTCGCCTCACTGGAAACAGATGCATGGATTCGACAACGATGAGAGCCATGAGACCTTTGAACAGTGGTCGACACGCATCCACCCCGACGACCGTGCCCGTGTCCTCGGTAATTTAAATGACTACCTTGCGAGGAAGCGACCGGGTTTTCGAGAGGAGTACCGCATCCGTCGCCTGGACAACAGGTGGATCTGGGTATTAGACCGCGCCTATGCCCTGTGGGACGAGGAAGGCCGAGCCGTCCGCCTGATCGGATCGGAAAAGGACATTACCCAGCGCAAACAAGCGGAAGCACAGTTGCGTCAACATGAAGCGCAGCTGGTCGATCTGAGCACGAAATTACTGCGAGCACAGGATCAGGAACGACAACGGATTGCCCGTGAACTCCATGACGACATGACCCAACGGCTTGCCGTTCTCGCGGTGGAGATCGGTTCTCTCGGACGAACCGATCCATCCAATGCGCCGACTCAAGCCCACATCGAAAGGCTTCGAAAGTCTGCCGCTCAGTTGGCTGAAGACATCCATAACTTCGCCTACCGGTTGCATCCGTCGCTTCTCGAACACTTGGGCCTCGAAGCCGCGATCCGGGACCACGTGGACGACTTCAGTCGCCGTACCGATCTGAAGGTCCAATACCTGCAGCGAGATGTGCCCCAGTCCCTCTCGATGGATCTGGCGACCTGCCTCTATCGCGTGACGCAGGAAAGTCTCCAAAACGTACTCAAGCATGCGGAGGCTTCGGAGGTGCTTGTTCGTCTGCTCGGCACCGCCACAGGCGTAGGAGTCTGCGTCCGCGACGACGGAAAGGGATTTGTTCAAGAACCGTCAGGAGCCACGTCTCGCGGACTAGGGCTCATCAGCATGGAAGAGCGGGTGCGGCTCTTTCACGGCACCTTTCGCATTCGAAGCAGTCCCGACGGAGGAACAGAGGTCCATGCGTGGGTGCCGCTCCCCGACTTGCCATTGAATCGGAGTCTTGACAGGCAACGTCCAATCGAACAGTCTCTATCGACGCCTTGATTCTGTTCGCATGAACCACAAGGAGAGAGAAAATGATGCCAAGACCTCGTGCCCTGTTAGCCGACGATCACAGCATGATGCTGGCTGGCCTGTGCAAGCTCGTAGAGGAAACCTGCGAGGTCGTCGGCGCAGTTGGAGACGGCCGTGCCCTCGTGGAAGCGGCGCAACGCCTTGAACCAGACCTGATCATCCTGGACATTGCCATGCCGTTGCTCAATGGAATCGATGCCGCGCGGCAGATCAAGCGACTATGTCCCAATGCGAAGCTGATCTTCTTAACCATGCAGACAAGCCCGATCTATGCCACTGAAGCCCTGGAAGCTGGCGCAAGTGGGTATCTGCTCAAACACTCGGCACCAGTGGAACTCCCACTCGCGATCAATGCAGTCCTCCAGGGGCAATGCTATCTGACACCTTCCATCGCCACACCGGTGATCGATCGCGTGATGAATCCACAACGTGTGCCGACGGTAAAGAACCCCGTCGCCGCTCTCACACCACGCCAACGCGAAATCCTACAATTGATCGGCGAAGGCAAAGGAACCAAGGAAGTTGCCACACTGCTCAACGTCTCCGTGAAGACCATCGACTTCCATAAAACACGCCTCATGCACCGATTGAACATCCACACCACTGCCGAATTGATGCGCTACGCCATCACACAGGGTCTCGCCTGCGACAGACCGTAGCCCGCTACTGACCTTCTCCATGAACATCCCCTGGGAAACTTTGCCCTGCTGAACAAGGTCGTTCTGCAGTACCGCCCGCAATGAGCGCCAGGTATAGATCACATGGAGGTTGATCATGACCACATATGCGATACCGAAGGACCTCCTGACGGAACGAACGAGTCGCGCACGTTTGAGCCGATGGCGGCGGACCATCCTTGGACTCATCACGTTGTTGATCGGGTTCCCCGCTGAGTCGCCCCAGTTTGTCGACCAGGCTCAGTCCGCAACAACAGCTCAACCAGCGTCGACCGCGATTCTGCCGGCCCAGGACACCATCGTTGCCGCCGCAGGTACGGTCGTCAACGTGTCATCGACCAATACAGTCGTGCGGGCAACGGACACCCGAGGCCATCTTCTCCATTTTTCGAGGACCCGTTCTTCAGGCGGTTTTTCGGTGACCAGTTTGAACGCCAGGTCGGCACGCTGAAGACGCACAACCGTGTCCTGCTGCTGATCACACGAAGTCATGCAACGGTCTACCAACGGTCAGTCCGGAATGAGTTTCCCGATGCAAGATGCGGAGCGTATTTCTCATCAAATTGACAAGGGGACATGGACAAACCGAAAATTCTATTGGCCGACGACCACCCGGAAATGCTGCTCGTTGTAGCTCATCAGCTTGATGAGACGGTCGCCATCGTCGGTGTCGTACATGATGGAATCGAACTACTCAGAGCGGCGGAGGTCCTCAAGCCGGACGTCATCCTGCTCGATATTTCGATGCCGCACATGAACGGACTCGAAGCGGCTCGCCGTCTGCTTGCCACGATGCCGGAGCTGCGGATCATCTTCCTGACCATGCATGATCGACCGTTCTATGTGACGGAAGCGTTTCGGCTGGGGGCCCGGGGATATGTGCTGAAGCGTTCGGCCCATGAGCTCCCGATCGCCATTGAGTGCGTGATCAAGGGCGGTCGGTTCTTGAGTTCCACCTTACGAGACGTCCATCCGGGACTGATACCGGCTGCTCCAACGGAATAGTGCCGCATGACGGTCTGACCAGGTGATCGCGCATCGCGAACTAGGTTGTTCTCTAGTTCCGACAGGATACACAAGCATCTAGACTAACAGCACGACAACGGTGTTGGTATTACAATTGTTTCTCACCAATATAAAGGAACGTTGCAATGAAACAGATAGCGACTTCTCCAATAATACCGGTGATTATACTGGGATGGTTCGTTGGACCGGCCGCCGTGTCAGCCGACTGGTCAATATATTCCCAATGGCACTGGACTGACCGCTACACAGTCGACCGCAGTGTGCTTAAGCGGAATTCGTTGATCCACCGCGTAGACTCCCCCACCCTCCATGACGCCTTCGGTCTGACGTTGGGGAAAGGCAGGGACACACGCGAATCAGAACGTGATCGTGGCAGCGACTCAGCAATATCCGGCAAGGGAATACGGTCCTACGATACACCGCTCGGTCCGTCATTCGATATCCCTGATAGCGTCGATGGCCGTTCCGATAGACCCGATCCCTGGTGGGGAAGCAGAACGCAGGGCGAGCCGATGCTCAAGGACTTGAAGGACGTGAATCGCGATCCGATGAGAAGTAGATAACCTCGCGGGGCACACAAAAGCGTTGCTATAAACTTCACTGTTTGACTTCTAGAAGGCCGTTCGTAGCCGAAAGATGGTATATTCATCGGTCCGCCAATCCGTATATTTTGTCACGAATTCCAGAAGCAAGCGAAACCGCCTGTGAGAGTCGGACAAGGCTGAAGAAGGCTGAACGCCCAATAGATTTGGCAGCGTAGAGGTTGAATGATCCTCGGCGGTCAAATGAGATGAGCCTTGTGTTGGGATTGCCACCCTAAACCCAGTCAGACGTGCACCGATGAAGCATTTCCCGGCTCTCCCAGCACCCGATTGATCGTCAACCCCTGCACCAGGATTGAAAATACCACAACGGCGTACGTGATCGTCACGAGGGCGTCACGAGAGGAACTCGGTGGGAGGGAAAGGGCCAGCGCGACGGATACTCCGCCGCGCAGGCCGCCCCAGGTCAGGATCGTCACCGTGCGGGCAGTAAACTCCCGGATAAAGCTGAATAGCCTGATCTGGAGCACGACACTCAGCCAGCGGGCCGCCAAGACCATTGGAATAGCCACAAGCCCGGCAAGTAGATACGGCTGTTTGAAACTCAACACAAGCACTTCCAATCCGATCAAGACAAACAAGACGGCGTTCAATAGCTCATCCAGCAATTCCCAGAAATTATCGAGATGTTCCCGTGTCGTCTCCGACATCGCCCATTGCCTTCCGTAGTTTCCGATGAGCAACCCTGCCACCACGACGGCAATCGGACCGGACGTATGGAGCAGATCCGCCAATCCGAAACTGCCCATGACTAAGGCGAGCGTGATCAGAATCTCCACCTGGTAATTATCGACGGAGCGAAGCATCCGATAGGCGAAATAGCCGAGAGCCACTCCCAAGGCTGCTCCGCCCAGCGCTTCTTCCGCAAAGAGCACCAGCACATCAGTCACATGAACCGTGTCTTTCGGAAGGAGATTCAGCACGACGAGAAACAGCACCACCCCGACTCCGTCGTTGAAGAGCGACTCCCCAACAATTTTCATTTCGAGCGCCTTGGGAAGGCGGGCCTGCCGAAGCACGCCCATCACGGCGATGGGATCCGTGGGTGAGATCAACGCACCAAACAACAGACAATAGAGAAATGGCAGTGGTAACCCCACCCAATCAAACAACACATACCCGAGCAAGCCTATGACCACGCTCGACAGAATCGTCCCCGCGACGGCCAAGGTGCCGACAACCCACTTCAGATCAAGCAGCTCGTCGAGCTTCACATGCAGCGCGCCGGCGAACAACAAGAATCCCAGCATGCCGTGCATCAGCGCTTCGTTGAAATCGATACCCATCATGAACCGCTGCGCCTCGGCCTCAATACCAAGTCCCAGTTTTCCCAACACCAACAGGATGAGCGAAAACGCCAATGCGACGGCCATCAATCCGATTGTCATCGGCAGTTTCAGCAACCGGTGATTCACATAGCTGAACAGCGCCGCCAGACAAATCAGAATCGTCAGGGTATGGATCAACGCCATGTGTGTGGCCCCTTATCGAATATTAAGCGGGGAATGGCTCGACACATCGCTCTCCGACTTGTCAATCGATGGTCCTTTCCATCTGTGGTGGTTTCCCAAGAAACCGACGATGCTGGAGTGATCAAACGGTGCGCCCGAGGGATGTTGGTCCTATCTTTCCCTGTGCGTTCAATGCCGCCGATGAATCCGTTTCGACTTCACCTTTTCTTCTTCCACATCAATGACCGTCCCGGTCTGGGCATCAATGTGGACCTCCTTCACCTGTTTCTCCGTGGTGGCGACTTCTATCTCCCAGATCAGCCGGTCGTGCTTCTGCTCCAGCTCGGTTTTGACGACCGTACCTGATACGTTCTCCCGCGCCGTTGCGATCGCCTCGTCGATGGAAACCTTCGCGGCAGCTGCCTTCTCAAATTGATTAGGCTCAGCCGACACGCGGTCGAGCATGGTCATCGTTCCGGCTGCCAAGACGAGCGCGGCCAGAGTGGCTTTTACAAACAATTCTGTACACATGACTTCTTCCGTGATCGGGTCAGGAGGTTCTACATCTTACAGCTTTCGCGCTCATGAACGCCGTACTCGTAGCGTTTGCCTGGTCCTCTCGATATAGTCACGACGTATGGTATTAAGCTCATTCGGGCGACTCCTCACCAGGTAGCCACACCCAGAGTCAGGGCCGATATACACTGAGCCCAGCCACGGCGCGCGGAGAAATACAAAGCTCGCAATCTCGAGTTCGAAGTGCTTCGTTTTGAATAGCATGCGCCTCCACTTCCGTATGGTGCAAAAGGCCTCGGACAACGCCCCCACATCGTTCCGAAGCTCAACGTACCGACACGTACCCCTCGCCATTCGCTCACTGTGAGCATTTGACGATCGTGGCGAGCGTGTCACATCGGACTTCAGACTGAGACCACTAGCATTCTCTCCTATCTGGCTCGCCTCTCAGTTTGCTGCTCATCGCCTCTGAGGTCTAGCTGCTAAACGAGAGTTCTTCGGAGCCAGTCATAGCTTTTTCCTGAAACGTGGGAGAAGTGCTCGCGATACCAAGCCACCGTCCGTTCCAGGCCGGTGGTGAACGTGTGCGACGGTGTCCACGCTAGAGCTTGCCTCGCTTTGTCGCACGAGAGCTCCATATTCGGGATCTCCGCCGCACTCTTCTCCTGCACAACCACTTCCGCCGGCACGTCGAGCACCCGACAAATCTGTTTCACAATGTCGAGTACTTCAATGGGCTCTCCGTACGAGAAATTAAACGCTTCGCCGTACAGGCTGTCGTCTTCCGACAACCGTTGAGCCAACAGGAGTTGGGCCTCGACGGCATCCTCGATGTACAAGAAATCCCGCGTGAACCGCCCATTCGAGCGGAGGGTGGGCTTGTGACCTCGCAGAATGCTTTGGATCACGCCGGGAATAAGCCGCGTGAAGTTGAAGTCGTATCCGCCGAAAAAATTCCCACAGCGGGTGACGGCCACCGGTAATTTGTACACCTTCCCATAGCTTTGGGCGGCATGATCCTGGGACGCCTTGGCGACTTCGTACGGGTGCAGAGGCTGAAGCGGGGAATCCTCAAGGTATGGTGTCGGCTGACGGCCGTACACCTTGTCGGTCGAACTGATGACCGAGATGCAGTTCGGACGGTGCTTCCTGAGAAAATCTAGAATCTGCCATGTGCTGATGGCCGATGACCGGAAGCACTCCAGGGGTTCCTCGAGCACGCGATGCACATCCGCGCCATACGCAGCATGGAAAAAGGCGTCAATCGGGTGCTCGTCGAAGATTTGTTCAATCACCGCTTGGTCGGAGACATCGCCCCAGTAGAGTGAGATCGAGGGAGAGTCCTCAAACGATTCTAAGAAAAACCGAGACTCTGGTTTGTAGGACCGGACTAGGGCGACGACGTGCGCCTCGTACTGGAGCAGTTGGCGAACCAACCAGCCACCAAGAAACCCGGTTGCCCCCGTCACCAGCACGGTTTTCCCAGACCAGAAGGAGGAGATGCTATTCATCGTGTGAGCCTTTCGACAGTGTTAGCGGTTAATGTTTCTGTAGGAACCAGCTCGCCAGCGCTGTCTGGCTTTAGGTCTCAACAGGCTCGTGAGTACCCTCATGAACCTCTCGTATTCAACTCCGAATTGAACCAAGTCTTGTTCAACAATTCCCGTGGACCTCATCGCGTCATCGGCAAGAGAGAGTCGACTTCCGTACATGTCATGAAATTTTGGGAATTGCGCTGTCTTTGCCTGTTTGCGCTTGGCAGTTGCGGATCTAATAGGCCTCGATCTCTATCCAGTTTCAGGTCTGCGCCACATCCCTTCGGCGCAGTACCGTCCACAGCCGCCTCTATCCTGAAATTAAGTAACGCTTCCTCAACCGGTCTCTTCTCGGCTCGAGCCAAAGACCGCTGAGGCACGATCGGTCCATAGGTTCCATACTTGGCCACTGCCACCGACGCATTCAGCGTTATCAGCAGCACCACCCACAGCAGTCCATTTCCCAATATCCCAATCCCTGTCATCGTCCCCCTTCACTCCTGCCATCACTGCAGGGTTGCAAGATTTTTCAAGTTCGCAGAACATCCACGCCGTATCACCGATACACGTATCAGCCACGTGTGAACGCCTCAGCAACGCGTGGACCGCACATTGATAGGATGAAAACGAAGACTACCCTTGAGGAGGATGAAAGACCGCGGTAGAGAAGACTGGAAAATGACGTGGGGATTGACTCTCCACAGTGAAACGAGACCGGTTCGGAGTACCTAGGTCTGGTGTGCTCGGAGGAATGGAGAAATCTTCCGAGAGCGATTCTACCGGCGTATCTGAGGTCAGAAGACCAAGCAAGGTGACTGGTGCTCCAAGCATTTGGAAGACTACGCAAAGACAGACGATGAGGATCAAAATGACCGCACCCGTGCAAGTAGGAAACAAACGAATTGTGCTCTCACCAATGTGACTCATCAGAGGCAATATACTCTGACGCTGACTTGATGAGCAACCGAATAGAAACCGTTTCCATCTCAACAACATCCATAAAGAGTCGTGGTGTCGGTCGATATCGAACCGCGCTGCGGAACGCTAGCGCTGCTTCAAGTACCGGAAGAACTCGGAATCCGGGCTCATGACCAGCGTGGAGCCGTCCTTGAACGCGCTCTTGTAGGCTTCCATCGAACGGGTAAACTCGAAGAACTTCAGGTCCTGGCGGTA
>Ga0268299_1000540_pt1 | contig 111657 bp, 106 predicted proteins | sample NOBtaG_FD_193484 | JGI IMG/M metagenome (GOLD analysis project Ga0268299, IMG submission 193484) | Activated sludge microbial communities from bioreactor in Nijmegen, Gelderland, Netherland - NOB reactor | ecosystem: Engineered > Bioreactor > Aerobic > Activated sludge | place: Netherlands...
AGCCCGAGGAAGTCCTCCAGCAGCAAACGCAAGCTCGGAGTCATCGGCTTCCCCCAAGCCGCCGCGCGCGCCTCAGCATGCCGCCGACGGGGTCAGCCAGCTCCGACGACGGGAGCTCAATGGCGTGGCTGGCTTGCTGCATCTCGGAAATCGAGGTCAGGCCATGCTCAGTGCGGACAACGAAGCGGTGGCCTTGGGCGATGTTCATCTTTGTAGACAGTGCAGCAAAAATCGAATGCTCGTTGGCGACGCGAAGGATTTCCCTGTTCATCCGTGATCGCATGGCGCGCAAGGCATGCAACTGTGAATCAGTGGGGCAGAGTTCGTTCAGACGAGGCAGCCGCGCCAGCACCCTGCGCCACCGCAGCGCGTTGGCGTATACGCCGCGATAGACATGGCTGAACGGCTCGTTGCGCTCCGACGGTCTCGTCCGCCCTTGCAGGAACTCGACCGTCGCGTTCGGATACTCGACAAAGGCTTCGTTGAGCATCTGCGCGGCCATGTTCAACCCATCTGGCTGCACGGCGGGCGATTCCGCCAGCACCGAGATGAACTGGCAGAGCACCGGACCGTTGTGGGTGAGCCCGAGCAGCCTGCGGGCCGCTGCGACCTTTCGGTCCGGACCTGCGGCCGCGAACATGGCGGTGTCCAGGCCAGCGGGCGCTTGGCCCGCTGTACAACGCGATAGCAAGCTACGCACGGCCGTGAAGGTGACGTCGGGGGCGAGCAGCCATCGGGTCAGCAGGCTCGCGAAGTCAGGCTGGTGCTCGCAGACGGCGCTGAGGGTGTCGGGAAACAGTTGCGCAACGTCTTCGTCGAGCAAGCACAGGTCTGCAACACACGGCAGAACCAGGGGCCGTGTCAGATTCTGGTACATCAGGCTCGATATCGCCGAGTCAACGGCACGGCGGGCTTCTTCCTTGTCGACTGCGTGCCGCAACATCGTGCGCACCAGGTTCTCGACTGGAACTGCCGTGACCCCGACCGTGGCCGAAGCCTGCATCTGAAGCCAATGGCCGGCAGCGATCAACGCCGAAGCCTCGCCATTCTCCAGCCCACGTTGCAGAGCATCCATGGCCAAACCCGAGAACGCCGTGACGGCCGTCAATGCCATCCAGGCCGGGTAGCTTCGCTCCGGCTCCTGAGTTGCTCCGAGGAGCCTTGCCGTCAGTTTCGCTTCGACAGGCTGCAGCACAGCAACGACTTCGGCTTGCTTCACGTCGAGGTGCTGCAGCAGCGCCTGGAGCTGCACATCGGCGGGATTGCCTGCGGAGGTCAGCAACTTCGCCGCGTATGCCGCAGCCGCCGCAGGGGCCCCTGCAGCGAATGCGCCTGCCCACACGCGCATGGCCCCCTCGCCTGCGATGTCTCCGCGAAGCTGTGCCTCGCCAAGCTGGCTTCCGAGTTCCGGGTCGGCGGTGACGTGGGGCTGCAACTGCTCCACGGCTGTATGGCGAAACGTGAGGGGTACTCGCTCGGCGAACTTGAGGAACCGCACCGCGTCACTCAACTTGAGGGCCAACACCTTGGCCACGGCAGGCATCAGCCGCCGCATCGCAACTCGAATGCCCGCGTCGGGCCAGTCGTTTAATTGCGCGAAGAGGTCGAGCGAGACTCCATGCGCTGCTCCAAGGCCCGACCAAAGTACCTCACCAGAGTCCTGCCTGGCGAGGGCAACTTTCGCCTCGAACGCGTCTCGGTCGCCGCCGGCAAGGAGGGCAATGATTTTGTCGACTTCGATGTCATCCATGTTCACCGCTCACGCATCTGCTGGTTCATCGCCATCATCACCCTGCCCCGCCACCCAGAACTCATGCAGCTTCGCCTGCAGCAGCGCCTTCTCGGGCAAGTGCGTCTGGTATTGCGCAATCAACGCCGGGCTGGCCGTGCGGCTGAGCGCGTACTCGACCACCTCGTCGTCCTTGCTGGCGCACAACAGCACGCCGATGGCCGGATTCTCGTGCGTCTTCTTCACGTCGCGGTCCAGTGCCTCGACGTAGAAGCCGAGCTTGCCCAGATACTCGGGTTCGAAGCGGCCCACCTTCAGCTCGATGGCGACGAGGCAGTTGAGCCCGCGGTGAAAGAACAGCAGGTCAAGCGAGAAGTCGCGCCCACCGACTTGCACCGGAAACTCCGAACCGACGAAGCAGAAGTCGCGGCCGAGTTCAATCAGGAACTGGCGCAGCCTGGCCAGCAGGCCGGCGTGTAGGTCGGCCTCCGAATGCGCCGCCGGCAGGCCGAGGAACTCCACCATGTAGGCGTCCTTGAAGGCGGCGGCCGCCTCGGGGCGAGTTTGTCTCACCACTGGTGAGACTTTCGGCGGCGACAGCACCACGCGCTCGAACAGGGCGAGCTTGAACTGCCGCTCCAATTCGCGCTTGCTCCAGCGCTCGCTGGACACCAGCCGCAGGTAGAAGTCGCGCTCCTCGGCGCTCTTGCTCTGGCCGAGGATGATCAGGTGGTGCGTCCACGGGATCTGCCGCAGCATCGACCCGATCTGGTCGCCGGCACCCGCATAGGTCTCGTGGAACTGCCGCATGCGAAACAGGTTCGGCCGCGTGAAGCCACGCAAACCGGGCTGCGTGCGCGCGATGTGCGCCGCCAGGCGATCAACCACGCCATCGCCCCATTCGGCCGCGGCGATCTTGCGGCTGATGTGCTCACCGATCTGCCAGTACAGGTCGATCAACGCGGTGTTGACCGCCTGGTAGGCGCGCTGCCGGGCCGCGTCGATCAAGCGAACGACGGCGTCGAAGCCTTCGTCCGCAGGTGGGCCTGCGCGCACGGCGATGGTTTTTGCAGGTTTGCTTGTGCTTCGAGCCTTGCCAGTCATACCCGGTGCTCCTGGATTTGGGGCTCGATCGCGACCGTCAAGCCATCGAGCTCGCGTCGCGCAACTCGGCCATCGACAGCACGCGCTTGCCGTTCACGAAGGCGGAGCCGTCGTGCACTTCGATCAGCATCGGTCCGTAGGCGCTCTGCCAGACGTAGCGCTGCACCCCTTCGGCCACCAACGGCAGCGCGGGTTGATCGGCTGGCTGGGCGCCGATCAGGACTTCGGGCAGCAGGGGTGCGTTCACGGCGAAGGGGAGCAGTCGGGGGCAAGTTCAGGAGTTGAAGCATAGCTGTATATTTGTCCAGTGTTGATGCAGAATGCAAGTAGGCTGTTCCAGGGTCGGCGGCTATCGCTCGAGCCCGCGGGGTGGACGTGCAGGCGCCTCGACGCGCGTGCTCGCGACGCGACCCGCCGATTCGCGTTCGGCGCTGGGCTCGTGCGCGAAGCGCTCGATCGAGGCGGCCAGCTTGCGGTCGCCAGCGTCGCTCGATCGCGCCAGCGCCGCGGCGATCGACTTCCACGCCTGGCGGGCTTCGGCTCGACTGGCGATGACCGTGAGGCCCGCGCGGTGCGCGCTGTGTGGCTTCATCAGCCGGCCATCCTCAGCAGCCTTCACGCGCCACAGTTCCGGATGGTTTCGCGTGGCGCCGCGCGTCGCCTGCCGCGTCGCTTCGGCCTCGATGCCTCGCTCCCGCAGCTTCTCCGCAAAGGTCTCGCGCCAGCGGTGCAGGTCGGTCTTGCGCGGGTTCAGCCGCCGGCCGTGCTTGGACTCGGCGCGCACGCTGATGTGAACATGCGGGTTGGCCTGGTGGTCGTGCAGGACCATCACGTACTTGTGGTCGGCCAGCTCGATCTTGGCGAACTCTCGGGCCGCCCACTGCACCGTCGCCGGGTCGGTACCGCGCGGCATCGACAGCATGATGTTGAAGGCCTCGCGCCGGTCGCTCGCATCCTCGATCAGGCTGCCGCCGAATCGCCAGTCGTCGGCCAGCTCGTGCAGCGACTCCTTGCCGCGCACCATTTGTCCGCGCTCGTCCTCGATCTCGAGCCGGCCGTTCTTGCTGATGTAGCGGAAGTGGGCCGCGATGGCCTTCATGCCGCGACCGCCGCCCGTCACCTTGACCATCACCTGCGGCACCCGTCGCACGACGGTTGCCTCGATGCGCTCGCGGATGGCCGCCGCGCGCTGGCGCGCCACCAGGCCGCTGAGCTTCGGCTGCGGCTTGGTCTTGACGACCCGATTGCCGGGATAGAAGAGCCGGTCGCCCCACTGGATCAGCACGCCGTCGATGTTGGGTGTTTGGGACATGTCGATCTCCTTCGCTTCACGAGGCTGCGGATCGCCTCGACTCACCGCGCTTGGCAGACGGGCGCGCGGGCCGCAGGTCAGCTAGGACGCCCGCAGCCAGGCGCAGGTGCGTGCGCACGTCATCGCCCAGCGTGTCGAGCAATCGGCGGTACTGCTGCGCCGGACCCGCCTCGCCCTGTCGCAGCAAGGCCGTCAGGCGGTAGATGTTCCGGCTCAACGTCGATAGTTCGGCACTCGACGAGGTGAGCGCAACGAGGCAATCGACGCGGCTCGCCGAGTCGCCCGTCAATGACGGGACGTTCGCCACCAGACCCGCGAGGAAGGCACCGCGCGACAGGCCGGCACGCCGCGCTCCGGCGTCGAGCTGCTCGGCCTCGCCGCGTGTCAAGCGGATTGACAGCTTCACGATCGGGCCCGCCGCGGCTGCGGCGCGCATCGCGCCCTCGGGCTCTGCCGAGAGCGCGACGAGCCCGATCTCGCGCTCGACCGCCGCACGCACCAGCACCGACACGCTGACCCGTTGCGCCTGCGCACGCGCCACCAGTGCGGCCTTCAGGCCACGCATATCGACCGTGACGAAGTCGTGGGACGGGGTGTTCATGGACCGAGCAATCGATGCGATTCGAGGCAAGCGGAACGCTTCACAACTTGGCGGCAAGCCGCCTATCTCTGCACTCACCTACGCATTCAGTATTGGCTCGAATCGAAGCTGTTGAGCCGCTGGATTCGGTCCTAAATCCAGCGCGGCGCGAGGCTGCCAGCGCGCCGATGATGAAGTCATGTGAGCCGAGACCGAACCGACAGCGAGCGCGACTGACCGGAGAGCGAGCAGAGACCGAACACGGAGCGTGCGCGAGTGATCAGGCAGCGGGCCGGCACCGATGCAAGAGTGAACCGGGACCGGGTCAGGAGCGCACCGAAACCGAACCGAAGCGACGAAATGAAGCTGGCACCGAAGCACCCGCCCGGCAGACAAACCCGCAAGGCGCGAGCCTTCGAAGCAGAGATTCGACAGCTTCGCGCCGACGGCTACACCTTCGACGCGATCCGAGCGGCGCTGGCCGATGCCGGCGTACTCGTCAGCAGAAGCACCGTCCAGCGCGAGGCGGCCAGGCAGGCGCTCGACGTGGCGGCCGAGGGCGAAGACGGTGCGGCACGCACCGCCGACACGCCGACGAAGCGGCAGCCTCCCGTGCCGGCTCTCGCGCTGCCTCGGCCGGAGCCTCTCAGCGGCAAGGAGATCGCCGAGGCCTTCGTGCGCAACCACATCACCAATCCATTGATCCGCAACAGGAGCAGCGATGAAGATAGCCGTCATTAACTTCTCCGGCAACGTCGGCAAGACCACCGTTGCCCGACATCTGCTGGTGCCCCGTCTCCCCGGCGCCGAGCTCGTCTGCGTCGAAAGCATCAACGCCGACGACGGCCAGGGCCAGGCCCTGCGCGGGCGCCAGTTCGGCGAGTTGCAGGAGTACCTGCAAACCGTCGAAAGCGTCGTGGTCGACATCGGCGCGAGCAATGTGGAGGATCTGCTGGCACTGATGCGCAAGTACCGCGGCAGCCAGGAGGACTTCGATTGCTTCATCGTTCCCACCGTGCCCGCCTTGAAGCAGCAGCAGGACACGATCGCGACGCTGATCGAACTCGCGCAGATCGGCGTGCCGGCGTCACGCCTGAAGATCGTCTTCAACATGGTCGAGGACGGCATCGATGTCGCCCGCGCCTTCGACACCCTGCTGGCCTTCGTCGCCGAGCGGTCGATCGCTCAGGCCGACACGCGCTGCTGCCTGGGCGACAACGAAATCTACGAGCGGGTCAAGGGCGCCGGCGTGGACATCGCCGCACTGGCGCGGGACTCGACCGACTACAAGGCACTCATCGGCAAGGCGCGCAGCACCGAAGACAAGCTGGTGTTGGCACAGAAGCTGGCCACGAGCCGACTGGCGAGCGGCGTGCTGCCCGAGCTCGACGCCTGCTTCGCGGCCTTGGGTCTGACGGCATCAGCCGACGCCATGGCGCGGTCCGCGCCGAGCGCATTGGCGTGAGGCCTCCGAGCACCGCGCGCGAGGCGCTGATCGTCGAGGCGATCGGCGAGGTCGCCGCGCTGCTCGATCGGGTCGAAGCGTTGACGCCTGCCATCGACGCTTCGCGTCAGGCGGCAGCCGATGCGGGTGCGCAGTTGGCCGCCGGACTCGAGGCCCTGGAAGGTCGAATGGCTGCCGTCACCGAGACGGCCCGGACGCAAGTGGTCCAGCACATCGTGCGGCGCACCGAGGAAGCCGCACGACGGGCACAGGAAACTCAGTCGCGAGTGATCGCCGAGGCGGCGCGCGAGGTGTTTCGCGGCGAGGTCGAGCGGTCGCTGCAGCACCTTGCCACCGCCGTGCAGGCGGCGAGCCTGCGAACGCCGCCCGCCTGGGAGCCGTGGCTGACGCACGCTGCCACTGCACTGACGGCCTCAGCCGCCACCTGGGTGTTGATGGTCTGGTCTTCGGGGCGCTGACGGGGCGCCAAGCCGCCCGGTCGGCAACGATCACCGTCCTCCGGCGCGATCGACAAGGGAGACGCGGTGGAGGACTGTTCCCCGACCGCCGCGCTCGAAAAGCCGACGGCCGGGATCGCGCGAGCCGGCGCCAGCCGGCGAGCGCGCGCGTTGGCAGTTCCCACGCGCGCACGCACCGCCCCGATGATCGGGGCGGTGTGATGAGGTCGGCGCGCTGGATTCGGGTGTGAGTCCAGCGCCGGCAGGCCGTCACGCGTCGTCGGGCCAGCGCAGGCCCCATCGTTGGATCACGTCCTTCACGCGGCGGTCGCCATCGGGCACCAGCCGGTAGAGGTCCGTACGCGCCCAGCGAAGGGCGTCGAGGCACAGCAGCATGTCGTCGCTGATGGCGATGTCCACCGCGCGCAACTCGAACGGATCGAGCTTGAACGCGTCGCCGTTGTAGGTGGCGGCGATGAAGCCCACCACCCGCACGATCTGCCCCGAACTGCGCTGTTCGGCCAGTTGCAGCAGACGTGCGAAAGCCTGGGCCCCTTTGCGCGTCGCCTCGCCCGCGCGGGACGCCGACATGTCCGTGTCGTGTTCGACTTCGTTGTGCAGGTCCATCGGGTCACCTCCAGGTGTGCGCCCGCCGCGCGCACCCTCCCGATGATCCGGGCCGTCCGACGACAAGGGCGCGCTGGATTCGGGGCCGAATCCAGCGCGCTGATCACTCAAGCCTTGAGCTTGCGCATCTCCTCGGCCAGCACCCACAGCGCACGGTTCAGGCTCACGCCGCGGTCGATGCTGCCGACGGGCCGCGTGTGCAGGCGTCGGCCTTGCGCACTGCGCCCGGGTTGCCCGCCGCGCATGATGTTTTCCTGCGAACGCTGAAAGATCGTCCACAGGCTGTGCCCCAGGTCTTCCGGCCGGCGGGCCTCGATGAGCTGCTCGGCGGTGATCGGCGGCGGTGGCTGGTCGTCGGTGCGCTCGCCGAAGCGCAGCGCCAGCGCGGCGGTCGCGAAGGCGGCTTCTTCTTCGGGCTTGAGCGTCAGCGCCTTCATGCCCTCGGCCGAGGCTTCCACGGCCTCGAACTGGTCGAGCACGCGGAAGGCGCCTTCGATCACCTCGCCTTCAATGTTGCCCTTGTGCGGGATGCGGATGTCTTCCACCACCTTCCCGACCACGAGGCCGTTGCAGCAGACGAATCTCAGCATGCCCGCGAGCATCTGGTAGCTGCTCGCGCCGTCGTGGCTGTTGATGAGGATGATTTCGTTCGCCTCGGGCCGGGTCTGCACCTCCCCCGCGTGGCGCATGCGGATCATGTGCTTGGTGAACTCGGCCTTGCCTTCGACGCGGCTCTGTCCCTGCGCGACCATGAAGGGCTCGAAGCCTTCATTGCGCAAGCCGCGCAGCACGTCGATGGTCGGGATGTAGGTGTAGCGCTCGGAACGGCTCGCGTGCTTGCCTTCGGCGAAGACCGAGGGAGCAGCGGCGCGCATCTGGTCTTCGCTCAGCGGCGAGTCGGTGCGCAGGACGCGGGTGTTGCGCGCAAAGCGGGTCGCGAGTGTCGGTGTTGAGTACATGGTGATTCCTTCAATCGTTGCGATGGGATGAAGGGGCGGAACGGCGAGCGCTCCGCCCGCGGTGTTCAGAACGGGATCGGGTCGCCCTGCTCGTCGAGCGCGGCTTGCGCAGCGGGGGCGGCGGCCTTGCGGCCCTTCGCGCCCTTCGCGGCCTTTGCACTCGCGGCCGGCTTCGCCTGAGGCACGGGATTGCCCTCGCCCGGCGCCGGGCCCTGCTTGGTCCGCAGTGCCTCGCCTTCGGCCTTGGTATCGAGGTAGTCGATTTCCTCGGCGGTGAAGGCCATCGTGTAGACGGTCTCGCCGTCCTTGTCGTAGTTGTTGTTCTGCACCCGGCCCACGACATTGACGTGGCTGCCCTTGCGCAGGTACTGCGCTGCGTTCTCGGCCTGCTTGCCCCACAGCGTCCACTGGATCGCCGTGGCCTCCTCGCCGCGGTTCTCGCCCGAACCCTTGCGGGTGTTGCTGATCGCGGTCAGCGTCGCCTTGCTGATCGGGCCGTCGCGGCCCTCCACGGTGTGCAGCCGGACGCCGCCGGCCAGGTGTGCATTGCGTTGTTCGACACGAACGAAAGCCATGATGAACTCCTCATCAGAAGGATCAGCCGCTTCCCGTCTTGGGCTGCTGAAAACTGATCCTTCGCTCGGACTCCTCGCTCCCGCCCTGGGGCGGGCGGGGGGTGGGGTGGCTGTTCAGGCGGTCGCCAACAGACGAAACGGTGAGCCGGTTTCCCGGCCCACCGCATTGAAGATCCCCCAGCAAGTCCCCCTCGCAAGGGACGGGGGCGCGGTCTGGGGGATCGCGGTGGGCCCACAACCGGCTCATCGGGCAGCGACCGCAGCACGGGTTCGACAAGGGCCCGAGCAATCGCGGCCGGTGTGACAGGTACCCCTGGCGCATTGGCTGCCGAGAGCGGCCCGCCCATGTCCACGAGGACCGGCGGCTCTGCGGCCGACGTGCCACCAAGCGCAGCGACTGGCGCGGCGGTCGAGCCGGCCCGAGCTGACTTCTGGCTTCAGGCGGCCCGGCTCCGGGCATGGCGGGTGGCCGGGGTGACGATCTGGCACGAGCGCAGCGCACGGGAGCGGAGCGCAACGCAGTGGAGCGCAGCGCAGTGCACGAGCAGCGGGCCAGTTCGTCAAGCGGGCGAGCGGAACGGATGGCGGTCACGTACCCGTGACGGCCCTCCGCGAGCCCGCGATCCACGGCCACGGGAAGGGCCGCCTTCGTGATGTCGCCGGCGTAGCCGGCCTGGCAGTGTTGCGCGAGGGATGGAAGCCCGTCAGGGTCGAGACGATGTGCCTTTGACAGCGGCTCGATGCGCCAGCACGACAGCCCGGCCCCGCGCAGCGGGGACGCGCCCATCCCTGCGGAGGCGCTCGTCGGCATCGCGTCAATCCACCGGCCGCCGTTGTGGCCCGATCCTGCTCGACACCTCGTCCTGTCATCCGGCCGCTTGGTCAGTCCCCGATCAATCAGGTATTGTTAGACAGTTGACTGTATTAAATAAATGTCTCATACTGAATTCATGCGACCCCACAACACACCGCCAGACGAAGCCGCCCCTCCGGAGCGCTTCTCCCTGGACGAACTGTCCACGCTCGCCGGGGTCACGTCGCGCACCGTGCGCTTCTACATTGCCGAAGGCTTGGTGGACCGACCGGAGGGCGAGAAGCGCGGCGCCCACTACCTGCGCCGACACCTCGAACAACTGCTGCTGATCCGCCGCTGGACCGACGCCGGCCTGAGCCTGGACCGCGTGCGCGAACTGATCGCCGGCGCACCCGAGGATCCCGCGCCCCGCCGCGCACCGCCCGGCTCGGTCGAGGTCTGGAGCCGCGTCACGGTGGCCGACGGGCTCGAGGTCCATGTCGAACCTGGACGTGCCGGGCTGACCCCCGACCAGGCGCGCAGTCTCATCCGCGGCATCACGGCGCTGTACCGCCAGGTCCGCAGCACAGGCGCGGGCCCACCCTCCAGCGCCCCGACACCCAACCCATCCACGATCAGGGAGAGCAAGGATGAATGACGAGAGAACCCATTTCGCACTGTCCTGCCGGGACAACGACGCCCCGGCACCCGTGCTGATGGGCGTGCAGGCCCAGGGTCGCCTCGACGCGGTGCTGTTCGAACTCACGGTGCGCCAGACCTATCGCAACACCAGCGATCAGGTGCTCGAGGTCGTCTACACCTTTCCGCTGCCACCGCAGGCGGTGCTGCTCGGCTTCGCGTCCGAACTCAACGGCGAGCGCCAGGAAGGCGTGATCGTCGCCAAGCGTGAAGCCGAGCGCCAGTACGAGGCATCGCTGGAAGAAGGCGACGCCCCGGTAATGCTGGAGGCGCACAGCGATGGCCTGCACACCGCCAACATCGGCAACCTCAATCCCGGCGATGAAGTCGTGCTGGAGGCCCGCTTTGCGCAACTGCTTGGCTTTGAGCAGGGCCGCCTGCGCATGTCGATCCCGACCACGATTGCCCCGCGCTACGGCCACGCCGAACAAGCCGGCATGCAACCGCAACAGGTTCCGCTGGCAAGTCTCGATGCCGAGTATCCGCTGGCGCTGACGCTGACGCTCACGATCGGCGAGGCCCTGGCTGGCGCCAGCATCGAATGCCCCACGCATCGCTTCGCGACGAGCCACGGCGAGCAGGGAACGGCACGCCTGGACCTCGCTGCCGGCGCCCGGCTGGACCGGGATGTCGTGGTGATCGTGATGCCCCGTGAACCGCGCCCCTCGCTGCTTGTGCGCGCCGACAACCCCTTCGACGCCTCGGCCCCGGTCGTGATGATGGCCGCGCTGCAGCCACCGACCGGCGCGCCGCGCGAACGCATCGCGCTCAAGCTGCTGGTCGATTGCTCGGGCTCCATGAACGGCGACAGCATCGCCTCCGCCCGGGCCGCCGTGCGCGGCGTGGTCGCCGGCCTGACCGAGCGCGACCACCTGAGCCTGAGCCGCTTCGGCTCCACGGTCGAACACCTGTTCGAGCCGTCGCTCGCCAGGCCGCAAGCGCTCCGTCACCTTCAGCCCCTCATCGAGGGCATCCAGGCCGATCTCGGTGGCACCGAGATGGAAGCGGCGCTCGGCGCCGTCTTCGAACTTGGCCGCAGTGCCGAGCACAGCGCTGCCGATGTGCTGCTCATCACCGACGGCGAAATCTGGCAGGCCGAAGAGATGATTGCCGCGGCCCGGCGGAGCGGCCACCGCGTGTTCGCCATCGGCGTGGGCTCGGCACCCGCCGAAGGTGTGTTGCGCGCGCTGGCCGAATCGACGGGCGGCGCCTGCGAGTTCGCCACCCCCGGCGAGGCGCTCGAAGCGGCAGCGCGACGCATGCTCTATCGCATGCGCCAGCCCCTCTTCACGAACGCCCGCATCGACTGGGGCCGCACGCCGGCATGGTCATCCGGGCCCACGCCCAGCCTCTTCGGTGGCGACACGGTCATCGCGCTCGCTGGATTCAGCCAACCCGCCCGCGCCGGCACGGTCCGCCTGCTCGCCGACGATGCGCAAGGCAAGACCGTGGAACTCGCCCGCGGCGAGGCCGATGCCCCCTGCCCCGGAGACGGCCTGCCCCGGATCGCCGCCGCGCGCCGCATCGCCCAGGACGCCAACGCCGATGGCCTCGCGCTGGCCCTGCAATACCAGCTCATGTCCAAACAGACCAACTGCATCCTCGTGCACCGACGCGCCGAGGCCGACAAGACCACCGAGCAGGCCGAACTGCATCGGGTCAGCTCCATGCTCGCGGCAGGCTGGGGCGGAGTCGGCGCGGTCAGTGCGTCGGCACCAGGCCACTTCTTCGAGTCCCGCGTCGCGTGCTACAGCTTGTCCAGCCTGGACTTGGGCGATGTCGAGTTCAGCCTGGCGGAGAGCGCGGCGCCGCCGGTCTTCCGCCGAGTGGCCCGCGAGGATCAGGAGCCGGCACCGCTCGAAGCCATGGCACGCTCCGTCGGCGATCACCTTGCCCACGGCGGGCAGGTCCAGGGCCTGGCGGCGAGCGGCGAAAGCCTGAGCCTGCACGCCGACGCGCGACTGGCGCTCGACGAGGTGGTGCAACTGGGCCTGAGCCTCGAACACGCCTGGCTGCTGCTGGCCCACTGGACCAACAGCCGCACGGACGGACTGGCCGACGCCGACCTGACGAAGCTGCTCCAGCCGCTGGTGACGCTCATCGATCCCGCGCTCGCGGCGGCGGCCACCCAGGTCTTCGAGCGCCGACTCGGCGGCTACCCCATCGACGACTGGACCCTGTCGCGGGCGCAGAGACTGCGCCGCGCGCTGGGTCGCATCGGAACCTGATCACAGCCGCGCATCGAGTCGCGGCAACGGCCTGGCCAGTCGAACTCCGAGGAGGCGTCGCGCGCATAGCAGCGGCGCCGTGTACAAAGTTGCGCTCCCAACCCCAAACACGGACTTGTGCGGGTCGGGAGAGGCCTGTATGGTGGACTTCTATACAACGCCCGAATCAAATGCCTGCGGAAAAGACGGTATCGGTCAGCTTCAGGGTCACCCCCGAGTTCAAGGAGCTTCTCGAGGTGGCCGCCGCCCGCGAGCAGCGCAGCCAAACGAACTTGCTGGAGAAACTGCTGTTCGACCACTGTCGCCAGCGTGGCGTTCTGCCGACTGCCTCAGCGTCCAAGAAATCAACAAAACGGGGGGCTCGATGAGTGCCAGTCAACTGTTGAGCCAGCTTCTGGACTACGTCCTTGAGCAGGACAAGGAAATCGACCCTCGCGGATTCAAGCTGTCGACCCACAAGGGTTTCATCAAGGGCAAGCCTGACCTGCAAGGTCTGCCCGGCGTTGACTTCGACATCAAGGTCGAAGGGGATCACACCTGGCTGCGTATTGCGCGGTTGGAAGCGCAGTCGCCGCCCCCTCTGTCGGACAACCGGTGGGCCGGTGTCGTTGTGGGCGGTGATGACCCGAATGGTCCGGCACCACGCGTCGACGAAGCGGTGCTCAAGCAGCGGCTGACGCTCGCGCTCCAGTCGAAGCCGGCACCGGAACGACCGACGTTCGAGGCCCAGTTCCGATCTGCCGCGCAAAGGGCCTTTGCCGACTACAGCCCGCTCTGGATCGCGTGGGCGGAAGGCGAAAAGCCTCGCCGCAGGACCATCAGCCTCTACGGCGACCTGTTCGCCATCAAGCACCAACTCGAATCGGAAGAGACCGCTAAGCCGCATGAGCTGGTTTGGGGCGTTGGCGTGGCCGCGTGGAAGCTGCGCTACGAAGAGCGCTCGGGCGCTTCCGTGGTCGATTTCCAGTATCCGCTGCTCACACAGGCAGTCGAACTCGCGCTGGACGAGAGGACACTCGCCATCGAACTGCGGCCGCGCGCGGTAGACCCGCAGTTCGAGTTCGATGCTTTCGCCGCATGCTTGCTGCCGAGCACCGCCGATGTCGAGAAGGCGGCCCGGGACGCACTTGCCCGAAGCGCCGACAGGCCGGTCAATCCGTTCGACTCCGGGAGCTACGAACACCTGCTCAAGCTCATCGCCGGCAACCTGCACGACAAGGGACGGTTCACGCCTGATGCAACAACGTTTCCGCCCCCCGGAGATGACCTTGTGATTTCGGATGCGTGGGTTGTACTCGCAAGGCCCCGGTCGAACAACTACCTGCACGAAGACATCGAGCGGCTGAAACGCCGTCTTGCCGCCGGCGTTGAAATCCCACTCGGCCCCTTGGCACTGGTCACGCCGCCGGCAGACGAAGCGGTTGGCCACGAACCCGTGTCGTTCCGCGGCCTGTCCGGGCTGTCGGGTGGAAGCGGTGCCAAGGGCGCGCCGAGCGAGCTGTTCTTTCCGCTGCCGTACAACCACGAGCAAGTGACCATCGTTGAGCAGTTGGAGCGCTCGAACGGCGTTGCGGTCCAGGGTCCGCCGGGAACAGGGAAGACGCACACCATTGCGAACATCGTGTGCCACTACCTGGCGACTGGCAGGAAGGTTCTTGTGACCGCGAAAGGCGAGCAAGCCCTTGAGGTGCTGCAGTCCAAGATCCCGAAAGAGGTGCAGCCGCTTACGGTGGCCCTGCTGTCCGGCGACCGTGAGGGCATGCGTCAGTTCCAGTCCTCCATCGAGGCCATCATCCACAACGTATCGCAGCTGAACCCTGAAGTCGTGCGGGAGCAGATTCGCACCTGCCACAGTGCTATCGACCGCGCGCACATGGAGCTGTCCACCATCGACAGGCGCGTCGATGAAATCGCCCACACGCAACTGTCGGATGTCGAAGTCGACGGCATCGAGATGCGCGCGCAGAAAATGGCGGAGCTGGTTCTCTCCGGCGCCGATAAACATGCGTGGTTCGATGACGACCTCTCGCTGGATGTGGCGCATGCCCCTCCCCTGAGCGGCGCTGAAGCGGCCCAATTGCGTGAAGCCCGACGTCGATTGGGCCAGGACTTGATCTATGCGTCTTCGCGCATTCCATCGAGCGCCGCATTGCTTCCGGCCGCGGATGTTGGACGCCTGCATGAAGTGCTGGTCGACATGCGGGACATCGAGGCCGCCGAAGCCAAAGGCGGCCTGCTGGCGCTGCGCGCGGCAACACCCGAGGTGCTGGCCGACGCGCGAAAGATGCTCGCGCAAATCGAGGCCGCCGCGGCGCTGGCAAAGGAGCTTGAAGACACTGGTGATGTCTGGACGGCTGACCTTCGAAAGAAGTGTGGGCAACCGGCGTTTGCCAGCGAGCGGGGCGCCTTGGAGGCGCTGTTCGGTGAAATCGACTCCATCATTCAATCGCGTGCCGAGTTTCTGAAGCGACCTGTCGAAGTTCCCGAGCCCGCGCTCGCGTCGCCGAAGGCGAGAGAAGCTGTTGACCGCGGAGCTGAGTACGGCAAGCCGTTCGGGATGATGAGTTTTGGCGGTGGCGACGTGAAGGAGCAGGTCGCGGCAATCAAGGTTGCGGGACTTGCCCCAACTTCGGTGGAAGACTGGAAGCACGTTCAGCGCTACACGCGGCTCCATGAACAAGTTCTGTCGTTCAGTGTGCGGTGGAACGAGTTCGCCGAGCTGTTGTCCGTACCCAAGGTCAAGGGCGGCGTCGCCGCGCTGCGGCAGATCGAACTGGTGTCGGTCAGCGCGCGAAAGGCACATCGACTCGCCGCGAACCATGACGCGCACCTGCCGGTATTGGCGGAACGCGTGTTCGCCAAACCGCCCTTGCACCATGTTCGCGGGACGTCCATGCAGTTGAACGAAGTCCGCCAGCACTTGCGCAGCCACTTGACCCGCGCCGAACTGGCTCAAGCCGCGACGCAGCTCGCCACCCTGCAGGAGAAGCTTGCCGGCACGTCGGGACCGATTTCCGTCGTGCTCCGCGCGTTCGTTGAGAGTGAACTCGGAAGCAACGCAGTTCAGGTCGAGCGAATCGTCGCGCGATACGCGGAACTGGTCAGTGAAGTCCGTCGCGTTGAAGGGCTCGGCCACGACCTCGGTATCGTCAACGAACTCTCTGTGCGGCTTGAGCGAGCCGGGGCAGCGAAGTTGGCCGCGAGGGTGCGTAGCAGGGCGGTGGGCTCCTCCGGGGAGGATTCTGCATTCCCTGTCAGTTGGCGGGACGCGTGGAACTGGGCCCGGGTGCGGGCCCACTTGGAGGCCATCGAGGCCCGCGAAGAGCTTCGGACGTTGGCCGCGCGGCGGCGCGACTTGGAGGCTGGCCTCGCCAGGCTGTACGAGGACCTCGTGTCCAAGGCCGCTTGGCTGTCCACGAAGCTTGGTGCTTCTCCCAGGGTGTTGTCGGCCCTTGAAACCTACCGAACGGCCGTGCGCCGAATCGGCCAGGGGACTGGCCCGAACGCCACCCGGCATCGGCGGGACGCCCAAAAGGCCATGAACGACGCACAGGGCGCCGTGCCGTGCTGGGTCATGAGCCACGCCAAGGTGTCCGAGACTCTCCCGGCACAGTTCGGCTGCTTCGACCTGGTCATCGTCGACGAAGCCAGCCAGTCGGACCTGTGGGCACTGCCCGCCGTGTTGCGCGGCAAGAAAATACTGGTCGTGGGCGACGACAAGCAGGTGTCTCCGGATGGCGGATTCATTTCAGCCGTTCGCATTCAGGAGCTGAAGGACCGCTTCCTCGCCGACCAGCCGTATTCAGCGGTGCTGACGCCGGAGAAGTCGTTGTACGACATCGCGTCCACGGTGTTCGCAGCACAGAAGGTGATGCTGCGCGAGCACTTCCGCTGCGTGCCGCCCATCATCGCGTACAGCAACACCTTCTACGATGGGTTCATCCAGCCGCTCCGGATTCCGAAGGCCTCCGAGCGCATCGACCCGCCGCTTGTTGACATCCATGTGCCGGGCGGCATGCGCGGCGTGAAGGACGAAAACAGAAGCGAGGCATTGGCGATCGCGGAGGAGATCGAGGCACTTCTGTCGGACCCCAAGTTCGCCGGCCGCACGATCGGTGTCGTCTCCCTTCTGGGACCGGAGCAGGCCAAGCACATCGACGCACTGGTTCGCTCCCGAGTCGACGCGATGGAATTGATGCGTCGGCGCTTCGACTGTGGCGACGCCCGGCTGTTTCAGGGGAGCGAACGCGACATCATGTTCCTGTCCATGGTGGCCGATCCGACGAACTGTCGGGCGTTGTCAGGGAACATGTTCGAACAGCGCTTCAACGTGGCGGCAAGCCGAGCGCGGGACCGGATGTACCTGGTGCGCTCGGTCCAGCTCACGGACCTTTCGCATCTGGACCTTCGGCGCGGCCTGCTGGCGCACTTCAGCAAGCCGATGGACGGCAGCGTCGACGAGACCAAGAGCCTCATCGAGGAGTGCGAGTCCGGTTTCGAGAAGGACGTGTACACGGCCCTGTTCAGCCGAGGCTATCGCGTCGTACCGCAGGTGAAGGCCGGCTCATTCCGAATCGACATGGTCGTCGAAGGCTCGGACGATGCACGGCTCGCCATTGAGTGCGACGGCGACGAGTTCCACGGCCCCGACCGCTGGGCGGCCGACATGAGCCGTCAGCGCGTACTGGAACGCGCGGGCTGGACGTTCTGGCGCTGCTTCGCTTCCACGTGGTCCATGCGCAAGGACGAGGTGCTCAAGGAGCTCCTCGACCGACTGGGAGCAATGGGCATCGAACCGCTCGGCGCTCTTGAGCGCGCTCCGTCACTGGTCGAGTACCGTACGTGGACACCCAAGGGCTTGAAGGACAAGGCCAACGACGCCACTGCCGATGCTCTGGAGGCCGCAATCGCTGCCACGAAGTGACTCCGGGCGTCGCTGGACATGGAACTTGGTACTGATCGGCCGCGGCGGTTGTAGCCCGGAGCCGCATCGATGTCGAAAAGCGAACCACAGCCCCTGCTCTTCGCGTTGCCGGACGGCGGCGCGCTGGGTCTAAATGTCAGCCGCTTCGACGAGCACCAGCGCCGCTTGCGCCTGCGCCTGCCGAAGACGGCGACCTGCTGGGACTATGCGCCCCTCATCGATGTCGTCTTTCGCGAACCGGGCTTCGATGTTGCTCGCTACACCGGCAAGACCGTGTCGCAGTGGTTGGCTGACTGGCAGGCCCGGGACTCACCGCACTGCGACCGATTCATGGCGTGGTACGAGGGAGTGGTCCATCGATTCCTGGCGACCCTCGCGCGTCGCCCACGCATTCCGGACAACCACTACGCCATCGAGCTGGTAGCGCTGCCGCTGCAGCCGACCTTGCCGAGCCTGATCCGCCAGACAGGGCTGAAGCGCGCGACGGTCGAACACTGGCAGGCAACGCTCAACGCCCTGCCTGCCAAGGGCCTCAGGGCCGAAGAGCTTTCAGAGTCCGGCGCGCTGACCAGACTGCAGCAGCTCTCGGCGGATGCCGTTCTCTCGCAGGCGCAGGTATTGGCGCTGATCGACCTGCGGCACGTCGTTCCCAAGCTCGTCAGCGAGTCGCACTTCGGCTTCCTGGCCCAGGCAGGTTGGCGCGAATGCTGCCAGCGCGTTCCGGCGAAGGAGTTCAAGCGGCGTGGCCTCATCGGTGCGGGCCACGGGGTCGTCCATGTTCGGTTCCGACACCGTTCACTCGGGTGGTCTGTCGTCCGCACCCGTTACCGGGACTTGATCGAGGAACGAACCGACTGGTGGAGCGTGCTGGACGACAAGGGGCGGATGGTCACCGCTCCCGCGCAGGGATTCGAATCGCCCGAGGGCGCGATCGAGTACGCCGAGCTGGAGATCAGCCGACGCTTCCATCGTTGGGGAACGGATCGGGCGCTCGCCAAGTGGGAGCACTTCTCGTTGCCGGGCGGCGATGGCTATCGGGAACTGCTCGTGCAGATCGACGACTGGATAGGTACATACGCACCGCGCCACTATCGGACCCGGAACGTGCTCGTCCACATCCGCACGAGCATGCGCACCACCGAGTCGGGGCGACGAGTCCTGTTCCTGGACGAGATCCAAAGCGATTGGCATGCCGATCTGCATGCCGAAGCGAAGCCCGGGCCGGCGAAGCGACGCGACATGCCGCCGCCCGATGCCCCCTTCCGCAAGGAGTGGCCCCTGCTGTCGATGAAGCTGATGCTGTGGTGGGCACAGCGTCTGGGCGCACAAGGCCTGGCCTGGAGCAGTGCGGAACTGCAAGGGGCGCGCTGGCGTGGATACGGGCCTCCCGAGGCGCTCTATCAAACCGTCCTGCCCGAGGCCGCCCGGGCCATCACCAATACACTGGGCCTGACTGTTGCGACGACCACGGTACCCGTCCGGGCAGGCAATCGCCAGGTTGAGCTGACTCGGCGAGGATGGCAGGTCAATGCCCGCGATGGCACGCCGGTCACCAAACCGTTCCGAAGCCGAGCGCAAGCAGAGTGCTTCGCAGACCTCACAGGCCACTTCGCGGCGCTCGACTTCCCGGTGATCTGGATCGATGGACTGGAGCCGGTCACGGCAGTGCCTCTGTACGGCACCTCGACTGCGGCGGCGTGGCTGCGCAACTCGAACCGACGCGCAAAAGCAGGATCGGATGCGGCCAGCCGGGGCGAGCAGCCAGCAACGGGAGCCACGCAGGCTCGCACCTCATAGGCGGCAGTCAGTCCCATCGGAGTCAGCGTCTCCGTCATATTGACGCAGTTATGCCCAAATTGGCATCATGCCTTCGATGTCGAAGCCGCAGCCTCGCAAACCCCTCAAGTGGGTCGGCTCCGCCAAGCGCGACCTCGATGCCATGCCCGAGGATGTCAAGGACCTGTTCGGCCACGCCATCGACCTGGCCCAGGCCGGCGGCAAACACCAGGACGCCAAGGTGACTTCGAGGCCTGGCGAACGAACAAGGAGCCCGCTGATGAGCCGCAAGACCGACATCACGATCGAAGAAGGCAGCACCAACGTCTACACCGACCTCGGTTACGCCGACGCCGCCGAGATGCAGCGCAAGTCGCAGCTCGCTGCCGAGATCGCCCGCGCCATCAAGGCCCGCCGGCTGACCCAGCAAGGCGCTGCGGAGCTGCTCGGTGTGGACCAGTCCAAGGTCTCGCGCATCACCCGCGGCCAGTTCCGCGGCGTCAGCGAAGCCAAGCTGCTGGAACTGGTGACCAAGCTCGACCACGACGTCAAGATCGTCGTCGGCCCGGTGCGCCGCCGCGCCGGCAAGATCGAACTCCAGTTCGCCTGATCGGAGGGCGCTGCAAGCTCGTTTGCACCGTCGTCGGCATCGCGACTGATCGGCCAGTACCAGGGAAGAAGGGTCACTCCTCCGAAATCGTCTACCTTCACATGCCGGATTGGGACGCGTCGCAGAGAACGAGAAAGGCGACCGCATTCAGGCCGACCTCGGGTACTTCAAGAACACCAAGCGGCCTGCCTGACAGGGCCAAGGCCCGTTTGAGCGTCACGGCCATCGGTCGTGGCTCCGAACACGCGCGCCGTCGCGACGCGAGATGGGTCAGCGTCTCGCGACAGCGTACTGGTCGTGCAGGACGCCCAGATTCTCCAGGACCTTGGGCTCCATCTGTTGCTCGGCGACCCACAGGTCGTAGGCGGATTGCATGTTCATCCAAAACTGAGGCGCGTTCCCAAACAACGCCCCGAGCTTCACTGCGGTCTCCGCGCTCACGGGACTACGGCCGGCGAGGATGTGGTTGACCGTCTGCCGAGACAAGCCCAGCATCTCGCCGAACTTCTCCTGCGTCACCTTCATCGCCGGCAACACGTCGAGACGGAGGATCTCTCCGGGATGAGTAGGTACGCGTCGCATCTTCGCCTCAGGCATAGTCAATATCCGCAGCGGCACCGCTGCGCCACTCGTAGCTGATCCGGTACGTACCGTTCACGTCCAGCGAATGCACAGCACCTGACTTCTTGTACCCCATGCCGGGCATGTTGGGGTCATCGGGCTTGGTTGCATTCTCGATCTCGTAGAGAACTCGCCGGCACTTGCCTTCGAGCGACACAGGGATCGAGGGGCTGCTTCCACCTGAGTAGACCTTGGACAAACCAGCGTGCACGAACTGCGAACGGGACAGCGCCATAGTAATCCGATGGGCTACAAGATGTCAAGTTGTTCTTTACACGCCAGCCACCCATACCGGCGCGAGCAGGCGGGGACCGAGGTGGACCATGGCCGCGAGGATAGCAACGACCATCAGCGCACGAACGGCTCTGTGCCAACTCATCAGCCCACGGTAACTGTCTCGCGCCGGTGACTGCCACGTCCTCTTCTCGTCGTCTCTCATGGGTGCGACCTTCCACGTGAGCACCAGCCTTGCGCCGTTGTAAGCCAGGAGCAGCAGGCTGAGCACGACCGCCAGGGCGCCCTCGTGGACGCCGATCAAGACCTGCCAGATCGGGCGGCAGGCCGCATGCTTCGGCCGGTCCGCATGCGCCGACGGTTGGACGCAGGCCTTGAACTGCGGATCGATCGTCTTTAGAAGCGCACTCAACGCGGCAAGCCGATCACCTTCGGTGGGTCGCTTCGCCATCTCGGCTTCGACTTTCGTCGCCCCGTCGATCAACGCGAGTTGTAGCTGATTCACCCCCGACCAATAGATCGCCTGAGCGATCCACGGTGCAAAGAAGATCATCAAGGCAATCAGGTTGAAGACCATGTTGGCGCCGGTGTAGCTGCGCTGGAGCACGGACCAGTCGTCCTCCGCGTCCGGCGACAGTAGCGTGTCACGCAAGACGGTGTCGTCGAGCACCATGCCGTTTGCGCGCCGCAAGTCGCAATCCACAAACACGGTGCGCACCAACTTGCATCGGTCGAACTGGGTGTCGAGAAACGTGCAGGTCCGCAGCAGGGCTTGCTCCAGCGTCATCCCCATGTGCTCCGGGTCGTTGGCGGGCGGCGGCGAGGACCGGAACTTCGCACCGTCGAACCGGCAACCCGTGGCGTTGGTGGACGCAAGTGAACAGTCGATGAGCGTCGCGTCGCTGAAATCGACATCGTTGAGCGACGAACGACCCAGGTCAACGTTCCTGAGCTCCCCGCCGAACTTCACCGAGCGAAGGAGCGAGCGAAAGAACGATGTGCCAGTCAGAGCCGTCGCGGAGAGATCAACGCCTGACAACGTGACATCGGCAAAGACGGTGCCGTCAAGACGGGACGCTTGGTCAAGAAGAAGCGATGCGATGGTCGTCCCCCCCGCGAACTTGCCGTCCGTCAAGTCGGCGGCTCGAAGGTCAAGCTGCAGCGCGCCAGCGCCGGAGACTACGCAGCCCTTCATGTTGCAGCGGGAGAGGTTCCAGTTCCCTTGGTTTCCGTCGAGAGCCAACTCAGCCCCACCAAGGTCGATGGTGCCGGTCTGCTTCTCGCGCCAAGCCTCCCACGCTGCCCTGCCTTTGCGCAGCGCCTGCACACCTTCGTTTTCCATGGTCGCCGCTCCCTTCGACACCGAAGCCATATCGTGCTGAGGACATCCGCCGACACCCGTTGTCATGCCTTCGCAGCAGAGTTTGTCGTCCCCCTGCTTTTTGGCACGAGCAGTTGGCGCGGCCGCTTCAATTGTGGGTGCCTCGTGGCGCGCGCCTTGCGTAGACGCGACGGCAGTGCATCGCTTGTCCCTGCCGCCGACGCCTCGATGAAGTCCGCCACCGTCTGCCACCCCGCGCGTAGCTGCGCCTCGCTCTTGCCGACGTAGTGCCCCAGCGTCACGTCGGCGCCGGCGGCGTGGTTCATCATCTTCTTCAACACCGCGCCGGACACCAGTTCTTCGGCAATGCTGGCGAACGTGGCTCGCAGGCCATGGCCCTGCACCGACGTGCCGGCGCGTGCATTGATCCAGGCCAGCGTCTTGCGCGCATCGACGATCGGGAACAGCGGCTCGTCGGGCTTGCGCTTCGACGCGTGCTTCTGCGCGATCTCAAGAGCCTGCCGCGAAAGCAGCAGCTTGTGATCCGACCGGTTCTTGGTGTCTCGCAAGATGATCTTGCCGCCGAGCGCATCCAGGTCTTTGACCTTGATGGCGGGGTAGCCGTGCTTCTTGTGGCCGTGAATCTCGATGCCCCGACAACCGGTGAGTAGCTGGAAGCGGTAGTAGTCGGCCGCAACGCGCGAAGGCGCTTCGGCAGCTGCTCGCCACCACGCCCCCAGCTTCTCGGGCGGGATGGGGGCTGGGTCGCCCGTGCCGGTGGTGATGATGATGCGGTCACGGCCCGCGGTGTCGCGCGCCAGCGGGTTGTCAGCCAGGTTGACACCGTGCCAGCGCATCACGGCCCGCGCCACCTGCATCGCATAGGCCGCCTGCCGCTCCGATCGCTTCAAGACGGCTGCGTGCAAAGCCCGGATGTCGTTACCGGTGATGGCCGCGAGCACCTTGCGCGCCAGCGGGTAGAGCTCGCCGTCGGCGAACTTCCGGCCGCCGCTCGACACCCGGCCCGGCTCGATCATCGCCAGGTAGTCCGCCCGCGTGCGAGCCTTCAACGGCAGGCCGTCTTTGGCGCGGCGCTTCTTGTCGACGTACTCGCGCACCGCCTGCGCCAGGGTCAGGCCTTCCAGGCGTTGCGCCGACTCGGCCTCGGCGAAGGCCTTGCTCACGCGCGCTACCTCCTGCGCGGGCCAGTCGATTCCCTCCCGCGCAAACGCGCGGATGCGGGCGGCCTCGGCACAAGCCGCAGCGAGCCTAATCTGCCCGGCGCCTTCACCGTACTCCTGGGGAATGCGGTACTGGCGCTCGCCGTCGCTGCTGCCCTTCACCGTGTAGCGAACCAGCAAAGTCCGCGCTCCATCCGGTGCGATGCGCAGGTGCAGGCCGCGCTCCAGCGTCACCTTGTAGGCGTGCTCCTTGGGCTTGAGGGCGTCGATCGCCCGAACGGTCAAGAGCGGCATGAGGGCAGTTCCGTGTCCGAACCGTGTCCGAAAAATCTTTGGCTCGGATGCTATCGGGCGAGACGGCGCGGAACAAAGATTCTTCGTAACCCATTGATCTGTAATGGATTTATGGCATCCCGCAAAGTCCCGGGAAGTCCTGTAAAGTCCGCTAAAGCCCGACTGTTAATCCGTAGGTCCCTGGTTCGAGCCCAGGTCGGGGAGCCAAACAACAACAAGGGGCTGCGTCGCAAGGCGTGGCCCCTTTGTCTTGCCAGCCTCCCGTCCCACCGATGCCGCCATGACCGCCGGACTCGAACTGCGCGACCTGGCCTGCCGCCGCGGGAACCGACTGCTTTTCAGGCAGGTGTCGTCCACCGTGCGCGCCGGCGAGTTGCTGCGCGTGCAGGGGGCCAACGGCGCCGGCAAGACCAGCCTGTTGCGGATGATCTGCGGCCTGGCCTCGCCGGCCGCGGGGCAGGTGCTGTGGCACGGCCGCCCGGTGGCCGGGCTGCGCGAGGAGTACGGCCACGAGCTCGCCTACCTCGGCCACGCGCCGGCACTCAAGGACGAGCTCTCGGCCCTCGAGAACCTCGAGACCGCCGCCACGCTCGGTGGTCGCCGAGTCTCGACCGCCGAGGCGAAGGCCGCCCTCGGCGCCGCCGGGCTGGCCGGCCGCGAGCACCTGCCGGCGCGCGTGCTCTCGCAAGGCCAGCGGCGCCGCGCCGGCCTGGCCCGCCTGGCGCTGCCGGCAGTGACCGCGCTGTGGGTGCTGGACGAGCCCTTCAACGCGCTCGACGCGCACGCGACGAGCTGGCTGCTCGGCCTGCTGTCGGCGCAACTCGCGCGCGGCGGTGTCGTCGTGCTGACCAGCCACCAGCCGGTCGCGCTGGATCCGCAGTTGCCCCAGGTCACGGTCAGCCTGTGAGCGCCACCCTGCCCGTGCCGACCGCGTCCGCCACCGCCCCGACCGGCGTGCTGGCCACGATGCGCTGCGTGCTCGTGCGCGACCTGCGCATCGCGCTGCGCCGCCGCGCCGACACGGCCGCGGCCCTTTTCTTCTTCGTCATCGTCGTCAGCCTGTTCCCGCTCGGCGTCGGCCCCGAGCCGCAACTGCTGCGCACGATGGCGCCCGGCGTGCTGTGGGTGGCGGCATTGCTGGCCTCGATGTTGTCGCTGGCGCGGCTGTTCGCCGACGACCACCACGACGGCACGCTCGAGCAGCTGCTGCTGGCCGCCTGCCCCTTGCCGCTGCTGGTGCTGGCCAAGATCGCTGCGCACTGGCTGGTGTCGGGGCTGATGCTGGCGCTGATCTCGCCGCTGCTGGCGCTGCAGTTCGGCCTGGACGCGCCAGCCACCGGCGTGCTGCTGCTGTCGCTGCTGCTGGGCACACCGCTGCTCAGCCTGATCGGCGCCATCGGCGCGGCGCTGACGGTCGGCGTGCGCGGCGCCGGGGTGCTGCTGTCGCTGCTGGTGCTGCCGCTCTACGTGCCGGTGCTGATCTTCGGCGCCGGTGCGGTCGAGGCCAGCGCCGCCGGCCTGGGCAGCGCCGGACACTTTTCGTTGCTGGGAGCGATGCTGCTGGTGGCACTCTTCCTCGCCCCCTGGGCCTGCGCCGCGGCCCTGCGGATCGCTCTGGACTGAAGCGATTGCACAATCCCGGCTGCCCGACCGCACCCGCCATGACCCGCCCGATCAACTGGTTCAAGTACGCCGCGCCCCTGCGCTTCTACCCGCTGGCGGGCAAGGCCATCCCGTGCTTCGCCGTCGCCGCGGTGCTGTTGACGATCGCCGGCCTCTACATCGGCTTCTTCGTCGCGCCGACCGACGCCACCCAGGGCGAGGCCTACCGCATCATCTTCATCCATGTGCCGGCGGCCTGGATGTCGATGGTGCTGTACGTCGCGATGGCCTTCTGGGCCGCCGTCGGCCTGATCTTCAACGCCCGGCTGGCCTCGATGCTGGCCGGCGCCATCGCCCCGACCGGCGCGCTGATGACCTTCCTGGCGCTGTGGACCGGCGCGCTGTGGGGCAAGCCGACCTGGGGCACCTGGTGGGTCTGGGACGCGCGGCTGACGTCCGAGCTCATCCTGCTCTTCCTCTACATCGGCTTCATGTCGCTGCACGCGGCCATCGAGGATCCGCGCCGGGCGGACCGAGCCGCCGCGCTGCTGGCCATCGTCGGCGTGGTGAACGTGCCGATCATCTACTTCTCGGTGCAGTGGTGGAACACGCTGCACCAGGGCGCCTCGGTCAGCCTGACGCGCGCACCCAGCATGGCCACGACGATGCTGACCGGCATGCTGATCATGGCGCTGGCCTTCTGGGCCTACTGCTTCGCGGTCGTGCTGGCGCGGCTGAGGACCATCATCCTGGAGCGCGAGGCCCATGCGGGCTGGACGCGCGACGAGCTGGGCGCCGCATGAACTGGTCGAGCGTCTCCGACTTCCTGGCGATGGGCGGCTATGGCCTCTACGTCTGGGGTTCGTTCGGCATGGTCGCGGCGACGATCGCGATCGAGGTCTGGCAACTTTTCTCGCGTCGCGCCGCTCAGAAGCGCATGACCGACACAGAACTGGGAGGCAGCGACGCATGAAGGCCAGAACCAAACGCGCCATGGCGATCGTCGGCGGGCTGGCCACGCTGGGTGCGGCGGCCGCCCTCGTGCTCAACGCCTTCCAGAGCAATCTGGTGTTCTTCTTCAGCCCCTCGCAGGTGGTTGCCAAGGAGGCTCCGCTCGAACGGAGCTTCCGCCTCGGCGGCCTGGTCGAGATGGGCAGCATCCAGCGCGACCCGCAGTCGCTGACAGTCCGCTTCGTCGTGACCGACATGGCCCAGACGACGCCGGTCACCTACACCGGCCTGCTGCCCGACCTCTTCAAGGAGGGCAAGGGTGTCGTGGCCCAGGGCAAGCTCGGCAGCGACGGCGTGTTCCGCGCCGAGCAGGTGCTGGCCAAGCACGACGAGAACTACATGCCGCCCGAGGCCGCCGCCGCGCTGGAGCAGGCCCGCCACGGCAAGCTGCCGACCCGCGAGGCCGGCATACCGGCCCCGTCGGCGGCCACCGGAGTCCGCCCATGATCCCTGAACTCGGCCACCTGGCACTGATCCTGGCGCTGGCGATGGCGCTCGCGCAGAGCGTGCTGCCGCTGATCGGCGCCTCGACCGGCAACGCCGCCTGGATCGCGCTGGCCCGCCCCTCGGCGCGCGGCCAGTTCCTGTTCGTCGCGATCGCCTACGCCTGCCTCACCTACGCCTTCGTCAACAACGATTTCTCGGTGCTGCTGGCGGCCGAGCATTCCAACTCGCGCCTGCCGCTGATGTACCGCATCACCGCGGTCTGGGGCAACCACGAGGGCTCGATCCTGCTGTGGGCGCTGATCCTGGCCGGCTGGACCGTCGCGGTCGCCAGCTTCTCGAAGTCGCTGGACGACCGCAGCGTGGCGCGCGTGCTGGGCATCATGGGCCTGGTGAGCTGCGGCTTCCTGCTGTTCACGCTGCTGACCAGCAACCCCTTCATCCGGCTGCTGCCCGCGGCGGCCGACGGCAAGGACCTGAACCCGCTGCTGCAGGACCCGGGGATGATCATCCACCCGCCGATGCTCTACATGGGCTATGTCGGCTTCGTCGTGGCCTTCGCCTTCGCGATCTCGGCACTGATCTCGGGCCGGCTCGACGCCGCGTGGGCGCGCTGGTCGCGGCCCTGGACCACGGTGGCCTGGTGCTTCCTGACCCTGGGCATCGCGCTCGGCAGCTTCTGGGCCTACTACGAGCTCGGCTGGGGCGGCTGGTGGTTCTGGGACCCGGTCGAGAACGCCTCCTTCATGCCTTGGCTGGTCGGCACCGCGCTGATCCATTCGCTGGCCGTGACCGAGAAGCGCGGCGGCTTCAAGATGTGGACGGCGCTGCTGGCGATCCTGGCCTTCTCGCTGTCGCTGCTGGGCACCTTCATCGTCCGCTCGGGCGTGCTGAGCTCGGTGCACGCCTTCGCCACCGACCCGGCGCGCGGTGTCTTCATCCTGGCCTTCCTGGCGCTGGTGATCGGCGGTTCGCTGGCGCTGTTCGCGTGGCGCGCGCCCAAGGTCGGCATCGGCGGCAGCTTCGAGCCGGTTTCTCGCGAAGCCATGCTGCTGGCCAACAACGTGCTGCTGCTGGTGGCCGCGGCGGCGGTGATGCTGGGCACGCTCTACCCGCTGGTGCTGGACGCGCTGGGCATGGGCAAGATCTCGGTCGGCCCGCCCTACTTCGACGCCGTCTTCGTGCCGCTGATGGCGCCGGCGCTGTTCCTGATGGGCATCGGCCCGATCGCGCGCTGGCGCCAGGCCGGGGTCATCGACCTGGCGCGCAAGCTGCGCTGGGCGCTGGCCGTCAGCGCCGTCGCCGCGGTCGTCGCGCCGCTGCTGCTGGGTCGCTGGTCGCCGATGATCGGCTTCGGCCTGCTGATGGCGGCGTGGATCGCCTGCAGCACCGTCCATCACCTGGTCACGCGGGTGCGCGAGCACTCGGCCGGCACCGTCGAGGCGCTGCGGCGCCAGCCCCTGTCGTGGTACGGCATGCTGCTGGCGCACTTCGGTGTCGCCGTGTTCGTCGTCGGCGTCACCATCGTCGGCGGCTACCAGGTCGAGAAGGACCTGCGCATGGAGCCCGGCGACACCACGACGCTGCAGGACTACACGCTGCGTTTCGACGGCGTGCGCGACGCCCGCGGCCCCAACTACGACGCCGCGCGCGGCGCGCTGACCGTCAGCCGCGACGGACAGGCGATCCGCACGCTGGAGCCCGAGCGCCGGCTCTACACCGTCAGCCGCATGCCGATGACCGAGACCGCGATCGACCGCGGACTGACGCGCGACCTCTACGTGTCGCTCGGCGAGCCGCTCGGCGTGTCGGCCTGGAGCGTGCGCGTCTACTACAAGCCCTTCGTCGGCTGGATCTGGGGCGGCTGCGTGCTGATGGCGCTCGGCGGCTTCCTCGCCGTGCTGGACCGCCGCTACCGCGCCGTGCGTCGCCGTGCCGATGCACCGCAGCCGGACGGCGGTGCGCCGGATGCCGCTGCAGCGGCCCGGCCGGTGGCGGCGAAGGTCGTCGCGCGATGAAGCGTTCGCTGCGTTTCCTGCTGCCGCTGGCGGTCTTCCTGCTGCTGGTCGGCTTCCTGGCCAAGGGCCTGAAGCTCGATCCGCGCCAGGTGCCTTCGCCGCTGATCGACAAGCCGGCGCCGGCCTTCAGCCTGCCGCTGCTGTCGGCGCCCGATCGCGTGCTGTCCGACCAGGACCTGCGCGGCCAGGTCTGGCTGCTCAACGTTTGGGCCTCGTGGTGCGTGGCCTGCCGCCAGGAGCATCCGCTGCTGGTCGACCTGGCCCGCAGCGGCACGGTGCCGATCTACGGCCTGAACTACAAGGACAAGCGCGACGACGCGCTGGCCTGGCTCAAGCAGCACGGCGACCCGTACAAGCTGTCGCTGGCCGACACCGCCGGGCTGGTCGGCATCGACTACGGCGTCTACGGTGTGCCCGAGACCTTCGTCATCGACCAGGCCGGCGTGATCCGCCTCAAGCACATCGGCCCGGTGACGCCGGCCGCGTTGACGGGCACCATCCTCCCGCTGGTCGACAAGCTGAGGAAGTCCGGTGGCTGACCGCCTGCTGTCGACGGTCCTGCTGGCCCTGGCCCTGGCGCTCGCCGGCAATACGCTCGCGAAGGATGCCGCCCCGCTGGCCGACGATCCGGTGCTGCAAGCGCGCGTGATCCGCATCGCCGAGGAACTGCGCTGCCTGGTCTGCCAGAACGAGACCATCGCGGCGTCCAACGCTGACCTGGCGGTCGACCTGCGCAACCAGATCCGCGTGCAGATCGGCCAGGGCCGCAGCGACGCGGAGATCCGCGACTTCATGGTCCAGCGCTATGGCGACTTCGTGCTGTACCGCCCGCCGCTGAAGTCCAGCACGCTGGCGCTGTGGCTCGGCCCCTTCGTGCTGCTGCTCGTCGCCGGCGCGGTGCTGTTGCGCCAGATCCGCCGCCGCCGCGCGCAGATCGCCGCGCGCGAGCTGACGCCCGCCGAAGCCGAACGCGCCCGCCGCCTGCTCGGCGAAGAGAACTCACCCGCCTCATGACCCTGTTCTGGATCGCCGCGGCCGCGATGGTCGCGCTCGCGCTGGCCCTGCTGCTGCCCCCCCTGGCGCGACGTCGCGATGCGGCTGCGTCGATCGACGCGGCGCGCAACGACAACCTGCAGGTGCTGCGCGACCAGCTGCAGCAGCTCGATGCCGAGCTGGCCGCCGGCACGCTGACGCCCGAGCAGCACCGCGAGTCGCGTGCCGAGATCGAACGCCGCGCGCTCGACGAGGACGTCGCCGAGGCTCTCCCCGCTCGCACCGCCCGCCCGGGCCGCGCCACCGTCACGGCGCTCGCCATCGGCGTGCTGCTGCCGCTGTTCGCCGCCGGCTTCTACGCCCGGCTCGGCAGCCGCGACGCCCTGCTGCCGCCGCAGGCCGCCTCGGCCCCCGAGGTGACGGTCGCCCAGGTCGAGGCGATGGTCGAGCAGCTGGCGAAGGTGATGGAGACCAAGGCCGGCCAGCCCGACGAGCTGCAGGGCTGGGTGATGCTGGCGCGCAGCTACGCGGCCCTGCAGCGCTTCCCCGAAGCGGCCAGGGCCTACGAGCGCGCGACGACGCTCGCACCGACCAACGCCCAGCTGCTGGCCGACCGCGCCGACGTGATGGCGATGCTGCCCGGCCAGTCGGCCGACGGCGAACCGGCCCGCCTGGTCGCACGGGCCCTCGAGCTCGAGCCCGACAACCTGAAGGCGCTGGCGCTGGCCGGCGGCGCCGCCTTCGAGAAACAGGACTTCGCCACGGCGGTCCGGCACTGGGCGCGCGCCCGCGAGCTGGTGCCGGCCGACAGCGAGTTCGCCCGCAACCTCGACCGCAGCCTGGCCGAGGCGCGCACCGCGCTGGCCGCGGCCGGCGGTGCGGCGAAGCCGCCACCCGGCCCGGCAGCGGCAGCCGCTGCGCCGGCCGCCGTCAACGGCACGCTCAGCCTCGCGCCGGCGCTGAAGGACAAGGTCGCGCCCACCGACACCGTCTTCATCGTCGCGCGAGCCGCCGAAGGCCCGCGCATGCCGCTGGCGATCGTGCGGCGCAGCGCGGCCGACCTGCCGATCCGCTTCACGCTCGACGACAGCGCGGCGATGACGCCCGAGTTCCGGCTGTCGAAGTTCCCGCAGGTGATCGTCAGCGCGCGCGTGTCCAAGAGCGGCGAGGCGACACCGCGCCCCGGCGACCTGCTCGGTCAGGCCGGACCGCTGGCACCCGACGGCAAGCCCGTCGAGATCGTGATCGACCGCGTGCAGCCCTGACGACCGCCGGACGGCCGACTCAGGGGAAGGCCGGCACGTCCGGCTCGACACCCTCGAAGTGCGCCTCCGGATGGGCCGCCTCGAGCAAGGCCTCGATCTCCTCGACCCGCGAGCGCGGCACGTCGACCATCAGCAGGATCTGCCCCTGGTCGATCGCGCCCTCGAAGCGGCGCAGGCGCTGGCTGGGCGTCGAGACGCCGACCAGGCTGGCCGACCACGCGCCGACGCCGGCGCCCAGGGCTGCCAGCACCCAGGTCATGCCCCATTGCGGCGAGTCGATCGCCGCGCGCAGGTCGCCGGCGGTCCAGTCGCTGGAGCGCAAGACGTCGCTCAGTGCCGCCCAGCCCGAGGTGTCGCCGACGATCGGGAACAGCATGCCCGCCACCACGCCGGCCGCCAGGCCGACGCCGCCGCCGAGCACCAGGCCGCGCTGCGCCGCGCGCAGCAGGTCCGAGGTCTGCAGCACGTTGGCGGCGTGCAGGCCCGACAGGTCCACCCCTTCGCGCGCGACGAAGTGGATGTGCGCCACCTCGATGCGCGCCAGCAGCAGGTCGTTCATCGTCCGCCGCGCGCTGCCCAGGTCGGGCAGCAGCCAGTAGATGCGTCTGCGCATGGCAAGCTCCTTTCGTCGTCGACAAGGGAAACCGCTCGAGGGCCAGTCTGAACCGCGGGCGGCGCTGCGTCGACGCAAGACCCTGAGCCCAGCGGTGCGAAGGCGCCTCGCGATGCGGGCGAGAATCGCGGCCTCGCCACCCGCCCCCGCCCCGTGGACCCAACCCCTGCCCAACTGACGCAGCTCGTGCTGCTGGGCGGCTTCGCGCTCGGCCTCGTCTTCGGCGCGACGGCGCAAGTCACGCGCTTCTGCACCATGGGCGCGATCGCCGACCTCGTCAACTTCGGCGACGCGACGCGCCTGCGCTTGTGGGTCTGGGCCGTGCTGGTCGCGCTGCTGGGCACGCAGGCCGCGATCGGCCTGGCGGGGGTGGACCTGTCCTCATCGATCTACACCGGCCGGCGCCTGCCCTGGCTGTCGCATGCGCTCGGCGGCTTGCTGTTCGGCTTCGGCATGGTGCTGGCCTCGGGCTGCCCGTCGCGCGCGCTGGTGCGCACCGGCGCAGGCAGCCTGAAGGCGCTGATCGTCCTGCTGGTGATCGGCCTAGCGGCGCAGATGACGCTGCGCGGTGCCTTCGCGATCCCGCGCGCCGAGTGGCTGGACTCGGTCGGCCTGCTGCTGGCCGGTCCGCAGGACCTGCCGTCGTGGCTGGGCCGCGTCGCCGCCGTGGATACCGCTGCGCTGCGGCTGGGCCTGTGCGTCGCGCTGGCCGTGCCGCTGCTGTGGTGGCTGCGCCGCGGCCGCGACTTCCTGCAGCCGGCGATGCTGGCCGGCGGCCTGCTCGTCGGCGCCGTGGTGATGCTGGCCTGGCTGGTCACCGGCCACCTCGGCCACCTCGCCGAGCATCCCGAGACCCTGGAGCCGGCCTGGCTGGGCACCGCCTCGCGCCGGCCCGAGGCGCTGAGCTTCGTCGCCCCGACCGCGCATGCCCTGGACCTGCTGACGCTGTGGACCGACCGCGGCACGGTCCTGAGCTTCGGCGTCGCCAGCGCGCTGGGCACGCTGCTCGGCGCCGGCGCGACGGCGCTGTGGCGCCGCGAGTTCCGCTGGGAAGGCTTTCGCGACGCCCGCGACACCGCGCAGAACCTGATCGGCGCGGCCCTGATGGGCGTGGGCGGCGTGACGGCGCTCGGCTGCTCGATCGGCCATGGCGTCAGCGGGCTGTCGCTGCTGTCGGTCGGCTCGATGATCGCGGTGGCCGGCATCGTGGCCGGGGCCGTCGCCGCGCTGCGCTACCAGGCCTGGGCCATCGAGCGCGAGGCCTGAGGCAGGCCCGCGAGGCTCGCGGCGTGCCTCAGGCTGCGAGCCGCTCGCGCCACCAGGCGCCGTGCCAGACGCCCAGTTGCGCCACGTCGACGCGTGCCGACCGCGCGCCGAGCAGGCGCGACGACGGCATCGCCGGGCTGTCGAGGTCGTCGCAGACCGCCAGCGCGCTCTCGAAGGGCTGGCCCGCGAAGTTGAGGCTGCGCGTCACCAGCGTCGCCAGGCCGGCGGCCGAGGCCGCCGCCAGGCCGTTGGGCGAATCCTCGATCGCCAGCGCTTCCTCGGGGTCGAGCGACAGGCGGTCGAGCGCCATCCGGTAGACCTGCGGGTCGGGCTTCTTGACCGGCGCGTCCTCGCCGCAGACCACCGTGGCGAAGAGGCTCGGCCAGACGGCGCCGAAGTGATGACGCATCAATGCTTCCAGATTGGCGCGCGAGGTGGTGGTCGCGATCGCGTGCTGCAGGCCCGCGGCCGTGGCCTCGCGCATCAGCCGCGCCACGCCGGGGCGCAGCGGGATGCGGCCGCTCTCGGCGATCAGCGCGTAGCGGCGGTTCTTCTCGGCGTGCAGGGCCGCGGCCAGCGCGGCGCGCTCGGCGGGGTCCGCCGGGGCGTCGGGCTGCGAGGCCATGTCGTGCAGCAGGCGCTCGCGCCCGCCCGTCACGCGCAGCAGCTCGGCGTAGCGCGGCACGTCCCAGCGCCAGGCCAGGCCCAGCGCCTCGAAGGCCTCGTTGAAGGCGATGCGGTGGCCGTCGCGCTCGGTTTCGGCGAAGGTGCCGTCGACGTCCCAGATCAGCGCAGCCAGCATTGCGTTCTCCTTCGCCCCGGGCGTCACTCAGCGCATGGCCGACACATGGGCCGCCACGGCCGGCAGGTCGGCGAACAGCCGGTCCGGCCCGGCCTCGGCGATCGGCACGCCGGCGTTGTAGCCGTGCGGCAGCACCCAGGCCGGCACGCCGGCATTGCGGGCCGTCTCGACGTCGATCGCCGAGTCGCCGACATGCACGGCCTCGCCGGCGCTGACGCCGAAGTGGCCGAGCACGTGCGCGAACACTCGCGCATCGGGCTTCTTGAAGGGCAGCGTGTCCCCGCCGACCAGCAGCTCGAAGTAGCCTGCCAGCCCGGTCGCGCCCAGCACCCGCTCGGCGTGGCGCTGTTCCTTGTTGGTGACGCAGGCGAGGCGCAGGCCCTGGGCGCGCAGCGTCTCCAGCGTCGCGACGCAGCCGTCGAAGGGCTGGCCCATGCGGCCCGCGGTCTCGGCGTAGTGGTGCTCGAAGCGGTGCAGGACCGCGTCGGTGTCCAGCGTCGCGGCCAGCGCCGGCTGCTCGGCCGTGATGCGCGCCAGCAGCCGCAGCAGCAGTTCGCGCGTGCCCTTGCCGATCAGGCGCGTGATCTCGTCCTGCGGACGCCGCTGCAGGCCGACGTCGTCGAAGGTCCGGTGCACCGCCTCGGCGATCTCGCCGGCGGTATCGACCAGTGTGCCGTCGAGGTCGAAGCTGACCAGCCTCAGTACCGCCGCGCTCATTGCAGCTGCGCCCGACGGATCTCCATCAGCCGCAGGATCATCGGCGTCAGGATCAGCTGCATCGCGAGGTCCATCTTGCCGCCCGGCACGACGATGGTGTTGGCGCGGCTCATGAAGGACTCGCCGATCATCGACAGCAGGTAGGGGAAGTCGATGCCGCGCGGGTTCTTGAAGCGGATCACCGTCATGCTCTCGCCGGCGGTGGGGATGTCGCGCGCCATGAAGGGGTTGCTGGTGTCGACCACCGGCACGCGCTGGAAGTTGATGTCGGTCTCGCCGAACTGCGGAACGATGTGGTGGATGTAGTCGTGCATGCGGCGCAGGATGGTGTCCTGCACCGCTTCCTTCGAGTAGCCGCGGTCGCGCGTGTCGCGGTGGATCTTCTGGATCCACTCGAGGTTGATGATGGGCACGACCCCGAGCTTCAGGTCGGCCAGCTTCGGCAGGTCGACGCCGTCGTGCTTCACGCAACCGTGCAGGCCCTCGTAGAACAGCAGGTCGGTGTCGGCGGGCGTGTCGGTCCACGCGGTGAAGGTGCCCGGCTCCTGCCCGTAGGGTTCGGCCTCCTCGTCGCTGTGCAGGTAGAGCCGCGTCTTGCAGCGGCCGTGCTGGCCGTAGGCGAGGAACTGCGCGTAGAGCTGTTCCCACTCGTTCGTGTCGGGCCCGAAATGGCTGACCGCGCGTCCCTCGCGGTCGCCGGCGGCGATCAGCTCCTTCATCTCCTTGCGCGGATAGCGATGGAAGGCGTCGCCCTCGATCACGGCCGCGCGGATGCCCTCGCGCCGGAAGATGTTCTCGAACACGCGCTTGACGGTGGTCGTACCGGCGCCACTGGAGCCGGTGACCGCGATGATCGGGTGCTTCCTCGACATCACGCACCGTCAGACGTTGGGCTGAATGAACAGGGAGCGCGTCTTGAACAACTGCCAGGACACGTTCTCGCTCGGGTCGGCGTGATAGCCGACGATACGCTCGACCTCGTCGCGCGAGCCCAGGATCAGCGGCACCTTCTGGTGCAGCGCGTCGGGCACCAGGTCGACGATGGCGGTCGTGCCGTTCGAGGCCGCCGCGCCGGCGCGCTCCATCAGCCAGGCCAGCGGCGCCGCCTCGTGCAGCAGGCACAGGTGGCCGGGGCGGTAGGGCTCCCTGCTGTCGCGCGGCTGCAGGTAGACGCCGCCGCGCGTCAGCACGCGGTGCATCTCGCCGACCAGGCTGCCGAGCCAGTGCATGCTGAAGTCGCGGCCGCGCGGACCGCCCTGGCCGGCCACGCACTCGGCGACGTAGCGCTGCACCGGCTTCTCCCAGAAGCGCTGGTTCGACGCGTCGATCGCGAACTCGGTGCCGGCCTTCGGCACCTGGACCGCCTCGCCGGTGAGGATCCAGCGGCCGGCCTCCGAGCGCCGGTCCGGGTCCAGCGTGAAGACCTGGACACCGTCGCCGAGGCTCAGCACCAGTTGCGTCGCCGGGCCGTAGATCGCGTAGCCGGCCGCCACCTGGCGGCGTCCCGGCTGCATGAAGGCGGCCGCGCTGGCCGGTGTGCCGCGGAACAGGTGCGGCAGCACCGAGAACACGCTGCCGGCCGCGATGTTGGCGTCGTCGTTCACGATCCGGTCGAGCGCGTCGTAGGCGACGAGGTAGGCCGCCGTGCTGCCGAACTCGGGCGAGACGTGCACCTCTTCCTGCAGCTCGCTCACCCAGCCGGCGACCTGGGGGCAGTCGGCCAGCGCGCGCGCGAAGCCGCGGTCGGCCAGGCCGACCCGCGACGCCGCGCCGGCCTCGGCGGTGGCGGCGCTCAGCGTGCCGCGCGCGACCAGCCGCGACACCTGCACGCAGGCCCGCGCGACATGGCGCACCACGTCGGCGACCGCCGGGGGATGCGAGACGAGCCATTGCTCGAGGTCGGTCGGGGTGGTCATGAGCGCGCTCCGGAAGGAATCTAGGTGTTATGGAAGAGTCGGCTGCCGCGGATGTCGGCCGCGGTCAGCGTGGTGAGATCGTCGCGCGACAACTCGCGATCGCGCTCGGCGAACAGCCGCGAGGCCTGCCGCAGCCGCGCGCGGTCGAGCGCGTTGCGCACGCTGCGAGCGTTGGCGAAGTGCGGCTGGGCCAGGCGCAGCTGCAGGTACTCGCCGAAGGCCGCCTGGGCGTCGTCGCTGAAACGGTAGTGCGTCGACTGCAGCATCAGCTCGGCGATGCCCATCAGCTCGCCTTCGCTGTAGTCGGGGAAGTCCAGGTGGTGGGCGACGCGCGAGCTCATGCCCGGATTGGACCTGAAGAAGGTGTCCATCCGGTCCTTGTAGCCGGCCAGGATCACGACCAGGTCGTCGCGCTGGTTCTCCATCACCTGCAGCAGGATCTCGATGGCCTCCTGGCCGTAGTCGCGCTCGTTCTCGGGTCGGTAGAGGTAGTAGGCCTCGTCGATGAACAGCACGCCGCCCATCGCCTTCTTCAGGATCTCCTTGGTCTTGGGCGCGGTGTGGCCGATGTACTGGCCGACCAGGTCGTCGCGCGTCACCGCGACGAGGTGGCCCTTGCGCACGTAGCCCAGGCGATGAAGGATCTCGGCCATGCGCAGCGCCACCGTGGTCTTGCCGGTGCCGGGGTTGCCGGTGAAGCTCATGTGCAGCGAAGGCGCCTGCGCCGCCAGCCCGAGCCCGGCACGCAGCTTGTCGATCACCAGCAGCGCGGCGATGTCGCGGATGCGCTGCTTCACCGGCACGAGCCCGATCAGGTCGCGGTCGAGCTCGTCGAGCACGGCCTCGACCTGGCTCTCGGCCAGGACCTCGGCGACGGTGCGCGTGGGCGGCGGCGTGGGCAGTGCGGACATCGAGGGGCCTAGTAGCGCTCGCCTTCGGGCTTGTCGGTGGCGTAGGACGAGATGCGGTAGCGGATCTGGCGGCCCTCGACCTCGGTGCGCGCGAGCCCGAAGCCCGGCTCCTTCTTCGGCCGGTTGACCAGGTAGGACATGCGCGGCGTCTCCCAGCCCTGGGTCGAGTCGAAGGCGGTGACGCGCACGTAGTGGTCCGGGAAGGTCTGGCGGCAGGCGTTGATCTCCATCAGGATGCCCGCGGGGTCCTTGAGGTCGAACATCGGGTTGCCGTACATCTCCCAGTAGGTGTTGCGCGGGTGCGGATCGTCGGTGTACTCGACGCTCACCGCCCAGTTGTTCTTCAGCGCGTACTCGATCTGCCTCGTGATCTGCGCGTCGCTGAGGTCGGGCAGGTAGGAGAACTGGCCCTGGGTGAGACGGGCGCCGTGGTTGGTCATCATGGTGGACTCTCCTCTCAGGCGGCGGTCGCCGTGGGCACGAAGTCGGCGGTGTCGGTCGACTCGTAGTTGAAGCTGATCTCGCCCCAGGTGTCGATTGCGGCCTTCAGCGGCGAACACCACCGGGCCGCCTCCTGCAGGATCTGCGGGCCCTCGTTCCAGATGTCGCGGCCCTCGTTGCGTGCCAGCACCATGGCCTCGAGCGCGACGCGGTTGGCGGTCGCGCCGGCCTGGATGCCCTGCGGGTGGCCGATGGTGCCGCCGCCGAACTGCAGCACCACGTCCTCGCCCAGGTAGGTCAGCAGCTGGTGCATCTGGCCGGCATGGATGCCGCCGGACGCCACCGGCATCACCTTCTTGAGCGAGGCCCATTCCTGGTCGAAGAACAGGCCGTGCTCGAGCGACTGCGCGGTGCGCGTCTCGCGCAGCGTGTCGTAGAAGCCGCGGATCATCAGCGGGTCGCCCTCGAGCTTGCCGACCACGGTGCCGGCGTGGATGTGGTCGACGCCGGCCATGCGCATCCACTTGCAGATGACGCGGAAGTTCATGCCGTGGTTCTTCTGGCGCGAGTAGGTGCTGTTCCCGGCGCGGTGCAGGTGCAGGATCATGTCGTTCTTGCGCGCCCAGTGCGCCATCGACTGGATCGCGGTGTAGCCGATCACCAGGTCGATCATGATGATCACGCTGCCCAGCGACTTCGCGAACTCGGCACGCTCGTACATCTCCTCCATCGTGCCGGCGGTCACGTTCAGGTAGTGGCCCTTGACTTCGCCGCTGGCCGCGCTCGCCTTGTTGACCGCCTCCATGCAATACAGGAAGCGGTCGCGCCAGTGCATGAAGGGTTGCGAGTTGATGTTCTCGTCGTCCTTCATGAAGTCCAGGCCGCCCTTGAGCCCTTCGTAGACGACGCGGCCGTAGTTGCGGCCCGACAGGCCGAGCTTGGGCTTGGTGGTCGCACCCAGCAGCGGGCGGCCGAACTTGTCGAGCCGTTCGCGCTCGACGACGATGCCGGTGGCCGGGCCGGGAAAGGTCTTGAGGTAGGCGACCGGGATGCGCATGTCCTCGAGCCGCAGCGCCTTCACCGCCTTGAAGCCGAACACGTTGCCGATGATCGAGGCGGTGAGGTTGGCGATCGAGCCCGGCTCGAACAGGTCGAGGTCGTAGGCGATGTAGGCGAAGACCTGCTGCTCGGTCCTGGTGCCCGGGCCGGTGTTCGGCACCGGATCGACGCGGTAGGCCTTGGCGCGGTACAGGTCGCAATTGGTCAGGCGGTCGGTCCAGACCACGGTCCAGGTCGCGGTGGACGACTCGCCGGCGACCGCCGCCGCGGCCTCCTCCGCATCGACGCCTTCCTGCGGCGTGATGCGGAACATCGCAATGACGTCGGTTGGCTTCGGCTCGTAGTCGGGCTGCCAGTAGCCCATCTGCTTGTACTTCAGCACGCCGGCGGCATAGCGCTTCCTGGCGTCGGTGATGATTCCTTCGTCGGCGGGCTTGTTCACTGCATCTCCTCGCTGGGCCGCGTCGGTTGACGCCCGATGAAGCCCACGATAAGTTCCGATTGGACTAAGCGGAATTCAGAACTTCTTGGCCTCGACTTCAGATTTGCCTGAATGAAGAATGTGACCTTCCGGCAGCTCAGGGTTTTCACCGAGGTGGCACGCCAGCTCAGCTTTGCGCGTGCCGCCGAGCACCTGCACCTGACGCCGCCGGCCGTGACGATGCAGGTCAAGGAGCTGGAGTCGCAGGTCGGCCTGCCGCTGTTCGAGCGCAGCGGCCGCAGCGTCGCGTTGACGACGGCCGGCGAGTACTACCTGGTCTATGCCAAGCGCCTGCTCGCGACGCTGAAGGACGCCGACGACGCGATGGCGCGCTTCCAGCGCCTCGAGACCGGACTGCTGACGATCGGCATGGTCAGCACCGCGAAGTACTTCGTGCCGCGGCTGCTGGCGCGCTTCCGCCAGGAGCACAGCGGCATCGACGTGAAGCTGCGGGTGACGCAGAACCGCGAGGAGCTGGTCGAGCTGATGCATGCCAACGAGGTCGACCTCGCGATCATGGGCCGGCCGCCGCGCGAGCTGGCGACGCGCGCCGAGCCCTTCGCGGCCCATCCCTTCGTGTTCGTCGCGCCGCCGGACCATGCGCTGCTGCGTGTCGGGCACCCGCCGCTGGACGCGCTGGCGCCCTACCCCTTCATCGTGCGCGAGCCCGGCTCCGGCACGCGCAACGCGATGGAGGGCTTCTTCAAGGAGCACCGCTTCGAGCCGCGCATCAGCATGGAGATGTCGAGCAACGAGACCATCAAGCAGGCCGTGATGGCCGGCATGGGCCTGTCCTTCCTGTCGCTGCACACGATCGGCCTGGAGCTGCGCACCGGGCTGCTGCACCTGCTGGACGTGCAGGGCACGCCGGTGATGCGCAGCTGGAACGTCGTGCACCTGCTGTCCAAGCTGCTGTCGCCGTCGGCCGAGGCCTTCCGCTACTTCATCCTCGAGGAAGGCGAGGCCCACCTGGTCGCGCACGACACGCCGCTGCTGTCTGCGGGCAGCGCGCATGCATAGGTGCAGCGCGCATTTGCAAAGCCGCGCCTTGCTGGCACCATCCTGCGGCCACCGACCCACCAGGAGACACAGGATGAGAACAAGATCGACACTGCCGCGACTCGCCGCGGCACTGCTGGCCGGCGCGCTGGGCGCCGGCAGCGCCTGGGCCCAGGACGCCAACGCGCTGCAGGTGCGCAGCTGGGCCGCGACCTGCGCCAACTGCCACGGCACCGACGGCAAGTCGGTCGCGGTCGACAGCGGCCTGCAGCGCCTGGCCGGGCTGGACAAGGCCTACCTCGTCGAGCAGCTCAACGCCTTTCGCGACGGCAAGCGCCCGGCGACGGTGATGCACCAGCTCGCCAAGGGCTACACGCCGGCTCAGATCGAGGCCATCGCCGCCTACTTCGCGGCACAGAAGTGAGGAGATGGCCATGCAAAGACGTTCACTGATCCAGGCCGGCGGTTCGATGGGCCTGCTGGGGCTGCTGGGGGGCTGCGCGAGTCCGCGCGTGCCCGAGTCGGCCAAGGTCGTCGTGATCGGCGGCGGCTACGGCGGCGCGACCGCGGCCAAGTACGTGCGGCTGCTGTCGGGCCACAAGATCGACGTGGTGCTGATCGAGCCCAACGACAGCTTCGTCTCCTGCCCGCTGAGCAACCTGGTACTCGAAGGGGCGCGCGACCTCGCGTCGCTGGCCACGTCCTACGACGCGCTGCGCAGCCAGCACGGCGTGATCGTGGTCAAGGATGTCGCCTCGGCCATCGACCCGGCCAGGAAGACCGTCAGCCTGGGCCGCGGCGGCAGCATCCGCTACGACAAGCTGATCGTCTCGCCCGGCATCGACCTGCAGTTCGACACGATCGCCGGCCTGGCCGAGGCCCAGGCCGCCGGCCGGGTGCTGCAGGCCTGGAAGGCCGGACCGGAGACGGTGGCGCTGCGCCGGCAGCTCGAGCAGATGCCCGATGGCGGCGTCTACGCGCTGACCGTCCCCGAGGCGCCCTACCGCTGCCCGCCCGGCCCCTACGAGCGCGTCGCGCTGGTCGCGTCCTACTTCAAGAAGGCCAAGCCGAAGTCCAAGGTCGTGCTGTTCGACGCCAACCAGGACGTCACCTCCAAGGGCGCGCTCTTCAAGAAGGCCTGGAGCGAGCTCTACCCCGGCATCATCGAGTACCGGCCGCAGCACAAGGTGGTCGGCGTCGAGGGCAGCACGCTGCGCTTCGAGATCCAGGAGAACTTCAAGGCCGACGTGCTGAACGTGCTGCCGCAGCAGCGCGCCGGGCGCATCGCGGTCGATGCCGGGCTGGCCAACTCCAACAAGCGCTGGGTCGGTGTCGACTACCTGACGTTCGAGTCGACCGCCGCCAAGGACATCCACGTGATCGGCGACTCGATCCAGATCGCACCGGCGATGCCGAAATCCGGCCACATGGCCAACTCGCACGCCAAGGTGGCGGCTGCGGCCGTCGTGTCCACGCTGTCGGGCCTGGCGCCCAATCCGAAGCCGATGCTGACCAACACCTGCTACAGCTTCGTCGCACCGGAGCTGGTCGTGCACGTGGCCAGCGTGCACGAGTACGTCGAGGCCGAGAAGACCTTCAAGACGGTGGCCGGCTCGGGGGGCCTGTCGGGCGAGCGCAATGCGCTCGAGGCGCGCTACGCACTCGGTTGGGCCAAGAACATCTGGTCCGACGCGCTCGGGTGACCCACCCCCGTTGCGCCTTCGGCGCTCCCCCTCCAGGGGGCGCCGCTGGCGGACCGGCGGAGCCGGGTCCGCGGCGGCTGCTGGGTGGGGTCCCCGGGCTCAGCTGAGCACAGCGTCGTCGGTGCGACTGGCGCCGCGGTTGTCGACCCACGCCAGCTGCAGCTTGTCGCCGGCCTTGGCGCCGCGCAGGCCGAACTGCAGGAAGGGGTTGCGCGACACGGCCGTGCCCCACTGCGCCGTCAGCACGGCCTGGCCGTTCAGCCGTGCGACGACCTGCTGGATGTGCCAGGCCGGGATCGCCCGGCCGTTGCCGTCCTTGCGCTGGCCGCTTTCCATCTCGTGCTTCATCAGCGCGCGCACCGTCGCCACGCCGCCCGCCGACGGCTGCACGCGGATCAGCGTCGGCTGAGGCGGACGCGGCGGCTCGGGATCGACGCTGGCGCCGCCGCAGCCGCCGAGCGTGATCTTGACCTCGCGGCGGGTCATCAGCACGCGGCCGTCCTTCAGCACCGCGAGCGCCAGCACCGGCGAGGTCTCCTGCATCTTCAGCCGCGTCAGGATCTGCGGCTCGATCGCGTCGCCGGGCTCGAAGATCGCCGACAGCAGCGTCGGATTGCGCTCCACGCCCAGCAGCAGCCGCGCCACCCCGGGCAGCGCACAGCCCAGCGTGACCGGCACGACGCCACCGTCCTCGAAGAGCTCGGGCAGCTGCAGCTGCACCTCGGTGCTGGCCGTCGGCGCCGGGAGGTTCAGCGCCTTCAACAGCTGGGGCAGCGTCTTCGCATCGAAGGCCGCGCGCGCGAAGCCAGGCACGTCGTCGGCGCGCGCGCCGGCGGCCGCGACGGCCAGGGCGCTCAGCATGAGGTTTCGGCGGCGGATCACGGGGGCTAGGCTCGGGTGGACAAGGGCGACCGATGCTAGCGGAGCCGGCGCCTCGGCCTGCGGGTCGACACGCGGCGGCGCGATACTGACAGGGCCATGCCGACCCGCCGACCCCACCCGCTGCGCACCTCGCTCCACAACGAGGTCCACGCACGCCCCTACGAGCGCATGCAGGCGCCGTTGACGATCTCGCACCTGGCCTTCGTCTGCGGCCTCGAGCAGCAGACCGCCGACCGCGCCCACCTCGAAGCCCTGCTGCGCGACCACCACCTGCCGCTGCCCGCACCCGGCGCGAGCCACCTCGGCATCGACCTGCCGGGCTGCCGGCTGCGCTGGGAGCGCCACACCGAGTTCGTGTCCTACACCGTGTGGCGGCCGCTGCGGCCGGAAGACGGCCCGGATGCCGCACCGGCCTACCGCAGCCTGCCGGCCGACTGGCTGGCCGCGGTGCCGGGCGAACTGCTGGTCGCCACCAACGTGCAGGTGCTGCTGCCGCGCGACGAGACGCTGCGCCAGACGGCCGAGCGCTGGCTCGATGCCGAGTCGCTGGTCGGCAGCGACATCGCCGACGGCGACCTGCAGATCTTCAGCGACTTCCGCCTGCACCCGGACGGCTACGGCCGCTGGCTGGTCGGCCTGCACAACCCCGCGGCGACGCCGCGGCGCCTGGGCCGCTACCTGCAGCGCCTGCTGGAGATCGACACCTACCGGATGATGGCGCTGCTGGGCCTGCCGGCGGCGCGCGAGGTGGCGCGGCGGCTCGACGAACTGGAGCGCCAGCTCGCGGGCCTGGCCGATGCCGGTCACGGCAGCAGCGGCTCCGAGGAAGCGGCCTTGCTGGACGCGCTGACGCGCCTGGCGCGCGAGGTCGAGGGCACCTATGCGCGCCACCACGGGCGCTTCTCGGCCTCGTCGGCCTACTTCGACCTCGTCGAGCAGCGCATCGACGAACTGCGCGAGGTCCGCGTCGAGGGCCTGCAGACGATCCGCGAGTTCATCGACCGCCGCCTCAAGCCGGCGGTGACGACGACGCTGTGGGCCTCGCGGCGGCTGGGGGCGCTGTCCGAGCGCGTGTCGCGCGCCAGCGGCCTGCTGCGCACCCGCGTCGAGACGCTGCAGCAGGAGCACACCCGCGAGCTGCTCAGCACGATGAACGCGCGCCAGCACCTGCAGCTGCGGCTGCAGGCGGCCGTCGAAGGCCTGTCGGTCGCGGCCATCACCTACTACGGCGTCGGCCTGGTGGGTTACCTCGTGAAGGGCGCGCAGGCGCTGCACCTGCCGATCCCGGTCGAGGCGGTGATGGCGCTGGCGGTGCCGGTCATCGCCGTCGGCGCCTGGCTGGGCATGCGCCGCCTGCGCCGCCGCATCGAAGGCTGAGTCGGGCACCGGCGGCGCGATGCTGACCTGGCTGCAAGGTCCCGACGACCCGCTGCCCGACACGCGGCTCGCGCTGCCGGCCGACAGCGAGGCGCCGGGCCTGCTGGCCGCGGGCGACGACCTGTCGCCGGCGCGCCTCGCCGAGGCCTACGGGCGCGGCATCTTCCCCTGGTACAGCGAGGGCCAGCCGGTGCTGTGGTGGACGCCCGACCCGCGCATGGTGCTGCCGGTGGCCGAGTTCAGGCTCTCCCACAGCCTGCGCAAGACGCTGCGCCGCTTCGCGGCGTCGCCGGACTGCGAGGTCCGCATCGACAGCGCCTTCGAGCACGTGATCGCGGCCTGCGCCGACACGCCGCGCGACGGCCAGCGCGGCACCTGGATCCAGCCCGCCCTGCGCGCCGCCTACGGCGACTGGCACCGCCAGGGCGCCGTGCACAGCGTCGAGACCTGGATCGCCGGTCGCCTCGTCGGCGGGCTCTACGGCGTCAACCTGGGGCGCATGTTCTTCGGCGAGTCGATGTTCTCGCATGCGACCGACGCCTCGAAGATCGCGCTGGCCGCGCTGGTGGCCTTCTGCCGCGCCCACGGCATCGAGCTGATCGATTGCCAGCAGCGCACCGAGCACCTGGCCTCGCTGGGCGGCCGCGAGATCCCGCGGCCCTCGTTCGAGGGGCACCTGGTGCAGGCCGTGGCACAGCCAGCGCCGGCGGATTGGACCTATCATCGATCGCACTGGGGCCAGCTGCACCTGGACGCCGGCCCGGATCCTGCATCAGCCGCGTCGACTCCGCCCCGCCCGCCCGGACCGTGACCCACCCGAAAGAGCTTCCGCTCGCGTCGCTGCAGTTCTATGCGACGGCGCCCTACCCCTGCAGCTACCTGGCGGGCAAGCTGGCGCGCTCGCAGGTCGCCACACCCAGCCACCTGATCCACGCCGACGCCTATTCGGGCCTGGTCGCGGGGGGCTTCCGCCGCAGCGGCATGTTCACCTACCGGCCCTACTGCGACGGCTGCCGTGCCTGCGTGCCGCTGCGCGTGCCGGTCGCGCAGTTCAAGCCCACGCGCAGCCAGCGCCGCGCCTGGAAGTCCCACCAGGTCCTGCAGGCGCGCGTGCTGCGCCTGTGCTTCGTGCCCGAGCACTACCAGCTCTACCTGCGCTACCAGGCCGGACGCCACGCCGGCGGCGGCATGGACCACGACTCGATCGACCAGTACACGCAGTTCCTGCTGCAGAGCCGCGTCAACTCGCGCCTGGTCGAGTTCCGCGAGCCGGCCCCCGAGGGCCAGCTGGGCGTGCTGAAGATGGTGTCGATCCTGGACATCCTGAACGACGGCCTGAGCGCGGTCTACACCTTCTACGAACCCGAGGCCGACGCCAGCTACGGCACCTACAACGTGCTGTGGCAGATCGAACAGACCCGCCAGCTGCGCCTGCCCCACGTCTACCTCGGCTACTGGATCGCCGAGAGCCCCAAGATGGCCTACAAGGCCCAGTTCCGGCCGCACGAGCGGCTGGTCGACGGGCAGTGGGTGCCGGGCAGCGAGCCCGGCTGACTGCCCGGACCCGTCAGACCAGCGTCACGCCGGTCTTGGACTGCAGTTCGTCGTGCGAGACGCCCGGCGCCAGTTCGACCACCTTCAGCCCCTGAGGCGTCACGTCCATCACCGCGAGGTCGGTGATGATGCGGTCGACGACGCCGACGCCGGTCAGCGGCAGCGTGCACTTCGGCAGGATCTTCAGGTCGGTCGTGCCGTCCTTCTTCTTCGCGACGTGCTCCATCAGCACGATGACGCGGCCCACGCCGGCGACCAGGTCCATCGCGCCGCCCATGCCCTTGACCATCTTGCCGGGGATCATCCAGTTGGCCAGGTCGCCGTGCTCGCTGACCTGCATCGCCCCCAGGATGCTGAGGTTGATCTTGCCGCCGCGGATCATCGCGAAGCTGTCGTGGCTGCCGAAGATGCTTGAGCCCTTTATCGTGGTGACGGTCTGCTTGCCGGCGTTGATCAGGTCGGCGTCGACCTCGTCCTCGGTCGGGAAGGGGCCGATGCCCAGCATGCCGTTCTCGCTCTGCAGCCACACCTCGATCGTGCTGGGCACGTGGTTGGCCACCAGCGTCGGGATGCCGATGCCGAGGTTGACGTAGAAGCCGTCCTGCAGCTCGTGGGCCGCGCGCGCGGCCATCTGGTCCTGGGTCCAGGGCATGCTCAGACTCCTGTTGTTTCCGTGATCGTGCGCTTCTCGATGCGCTTCTCGGGCTTCGCGTTCAGCACGATGCGGTGCACGTAGATGCCGGGCAAATGGATGTCGTCGGGCGCCAGCTCGCCGGTCTCGACGACCTTCTCGACCTCGACGATGCAGACCTTGCCGGCCATCGCCGCGGCCGGGTTGAAGTTGCGCGCGGTCAGGCGGAAACGCAGGTTGCCGGAGGTGTCGGCCACGTCGGCCTTCACGAGCGACACGTCCGGCGCGAGCGACCGCTCCATCACGTAGGTGTGGCCGTCGAACTCGCGCAGCTCCTTGCCCTCGGCCACCAGCGTGCCGACGCCGGTGCGGGTGAAGAAGGCCGGGATGCCGGCACCGCCGGCGCGCAGCTTCTCGGCCAGCGTGCCCTGCGGTGTGAATTCCAGCTCCAGCTCGCCGGCGAGGTACTGGCGCTCGAACTCCTTGTTCTCGCCGACGTAGCTGGAGATCATCTTCCTGATCTGCCGCGTCTCGAGCAGCTTGCCGAGGCCGAATCCGTCGACGCCGGCGTTGTTGGAGATGACCGTCAGGTCCTTCCTGCCGCTGTCGCGCAGCGCGTCGATCAGCGCCTCCGGGATGCCGCACAGGCCGAAGCCGCCGACCGCCATCAGCTGGCCGTCCTGGACGACGCCGTCGAGCGCGGCCTTCGCGCTCGGGTAGACCTTGTTCATGACGTCGCTGCTCCTCGTGGTCGGCGGCCGCACGGGCCCATGACGCCTAGCGTACTACGCAGGACGCTACGTAGAATCGCCTAAGCAATGCCGAGCGCGCCCAGCCCCGACCCGTCCCGCAACGACATCCTCGGGCGGCTCGACGAGGTCGACTACCGCAACGCCTTCGAGCTGGCCCCCGTCGGGCTGGTGCTGTCGCGTCACCGGGTGATGGTCGACTGCAACCAGGTGCTGGCGCAGATGTTCCGCACGCCGCGCGAGGCGCTGATCGGGCAGTCCTTCCAGGTCCTCTACCCCAGCCCCGACGAGTTCGAGCGCACCGGCGCGCGCATCCTGCTCAACCTCGGTGCCGACGGCCGCTATGCCGACGACCGCATCATGAAGCGCGAGCCCGCCAACCCCAAGGGCGAACTGTTCTGGTGCCACGTGATGGGGCGCGCGCTCAACCGCGACACGCCCCACGAGGCCGGCATCTGGAGCTTCGAGGACCTGTCGTCGCGCCGCCCGATCACACCCGGCGGCCGCAGCGGCCTGACGGCCCGCGAGCGCGAGATCGCCGCGCTGCTGATCGAAGGCCAGACCAGCAAGCAGATCGGCAAGGCGATCGGGGTCAGCCACCGGACGGTGGACATCTACCGGGCACGCTTGCTGCGCAAGTACGGGGCGGCGACGACGGCGGAGTTGGTGCACAAGCTCGTCGGGGGCTGACGGGCCCGCCCGCTGGCCGCGGAGGGCGCGCCGGGTCTTGCCCCGGCGGGCGAGTCACTTTCATTTGCTGGCCCAAATGAAAGTAACCAAAGCAAAGGGCCCGAACGCCAGCCATTTGGCCGGAGCGACCCGGTCGCTGCGCTCCGGACTTCTGCACACCACGGCTCGCCCGCGAGGGGCTCGAACACTTCGGTTGTTGAAGGGCGCGGCGACTCGGCGCGCTCGATCGTCCAAGGCCGCTGCTTCGTTGGACGCTCAGTGCTCCGAATCAAGGCTGTCGGTGCAAGGCCGCGTTGTTTGAGCCCCTCGCGGGCGAGCCGTGGTGTGCCACCGCCCTGAGCGAGCGCAGCGATGCGTGCGATCTCAGCGAGCCAGATGTCTGGCGTTCGGGCTCTTTCTTTGCCTACTTTCTTTGAGCCAGCAAAGAAAGTAGGTCGCCCGCCGGGGCGAATTCCCGGCGCGTCGCCACGCGGCCAGCGGGCACAACCCACAAGCTCGACGTCACGAACCCGTCGCCCAACGGTCACACCCCCACAACCGTGGCGCCCTCCAATCGGAGGCTGTGCCTCCTGGCTTCCACGCCCTCATCGCCGCGCAGTTCGTCTCGGGTCTGGCCGACAACGCGCTGCTGATCGTCACGATCGCCCGGCTGGACGAGCTGGACGCGCCGCTGTGGTGGGCACCGCTGCTCAAGCTCGGTTTCACGCTGGCCTACGTGCTGCTCGCGCCCTTCGTCGGTGCGCTGGCCGATGCCTGGCCGAAGGCGCGCGTGATGTTCGCCAGCAATGCCCTCAAGGCCGCTGCCTGCCTGCTGATCGCGGCCGGCGGCGACCCGCTGCTGGCCTTCGCGCTGGCCGGCATCGGCGCGGCCACCTACTCGCCGGCCAAGTACGGCCTGATCACCGAGCTGCTGCCGCCGGCGCGCCTGGTCGCGGCCAATGGCTGGATCGAGGTCTGCACCGTCGGCGCGATCCTGCTCGGCACGGCCCTCGGCGGGCTGCTGGTCAGCCCGCTGGCGCTGAGCGAGGCGGCCTGGCCGCTGCCGCTGGCGATCGACGAGCAGGCCACACGCCTGCTGCCGGCGCTGGGCGTCGTGGTCGGGCTGTACGCGCTGGCCGCGCTGCTGAACCTGCGCATCCCGGCCAGCGGCGCGCGCTACCCGCGCACGCGCATCGCTGCGCTGCTCGGCGAGTTCATCCGCGACAACCGCGTGCTGTGGGGCGATGCGGCCGGGCGGGTCTCGCTGGCCGTCACGACGCTGTTCTGGGGCGTCGGCGCGACGCTGCAGTTCGTGGTGCTGCGCTGGGCCGAGGAGTCGCTCGGCTTCGACCTGCACGAGGCCGCGGCGCTGCAGGCCGTCACGGCGCTCGGCCTGATCGCCGGGGCCACCGCCGCCGGCCGCTGGGTCCCGCTGGCACGCGCCACGCGGGTGCTGCCGCTGGGCCTGGCGATGGGCCTGCTGGTGCCGATGATGACCTGGTCCGGCAGCGTCGGCAGCGCCGTGCCCCTGCTGCTGGCGGTCGGCGCCTGCGCCGGCTACTTCGTGGTGCCGATGAACGCGCTGCTGCAGCACCGCGGCCACGTGCTGCTGAGCGCCGGCCGCTCGATCGCGGTGCAGAACTTCAACGAGAACCTGGGCGTGCTGGCGCTGCTGGCGATCTACGCCGCGCTCACCGCCGCCGGGCTGCCGCTGGCGTCCGTCATCTGGGGCTTCGGCGCCCTGGTGGCGGCCAGCATGGCCTGGATCCTCGTCCACCAGCGACGCCGCGAACGCGGTGACCCCACCCCATTGAACACTGCCACGGAGAAAGCATGAAGCTGATGATCGTCACCGACGCCTGGGAGCCCCAGGTCAACGGCGTGGTGCGCACGCTGAAGATGACCGTCCGCGAGCTGGAGCGCATGGGCCACGAGGTCGCGCTGCTGTCGCCGCAGGGCTTTCGCACGCTGCCCTGCCCGTCCTACCCCGAGATCGAGCTGGCACTCACCGGCCGCGGCGGGGTCGAGCGGCGCCTCGACGCCTTCGGGCCCGAGGCGCTGCACATCGCCACCGAAGGCCCGCTGGGCTGGCTGGCACGCTCGGTCGCGCTGCGGCGCGGCTGGCCCTTCACCACCGCATACCACAGCCGCTTCCCCGAGTACGTCCACGCCCGCACGCGGCTGCCGACCGCCTGGTCGTACGCGCTGCTGCGCCGCTTCCACAACGCCGGCCACGGCACGCTGGCGCCGACGCCGGCCATCGTCGACGACCTGCGCGAGCGCGGCTTCCGGCATGCCACCTGGTGGTCGCGCGGCGTGGACCTGCAGATGTTCTCGCCCGACGGCGAGCGGCTGCCGCGCGGCGACAAGCCGGTGTTCCTCTACGTCGGCCGGCTCGCGGTCGAGAAGCAGGTCGATGCCTTCCTGAAGCTGGACCTGCCCGGCGAGAAATGGGTCGCCGGCGAAGGCCCGGAACGCGCCCGCCTCGAAGCCCGCTACCCCGGCGTGCGCTGGTTCGGCGTCCTCGACGGCCCGGGCCTGGCTGTGCTGTACCGCAGCGCCGACGTCAAGGTCTTCCCCAGCGTGACCGACACCTTCGGCCTGGTGATGACCGAGGCCATGGCCTGCGGCACGCCGGTCGCGGCCTTTCCCGTGCCGGGGCCGATCGACGTCGTCGGTCGCTCGTCGGGCGGCGTGCTGGACACCGACCTGCGGGCCGCCTGCCTGGCCGCGCTGGCGCTGCCGCGCGACGCCGTGCGCCGGCATGCGGAGCAGTACTCGTGGGCCCGCGCGACGCAGCAGTTCGCCGCCGCGCTGCGGCCGCTGCCGGGCCGCACGCTGGCGGCTGCGGTCGCCTGAGCCGGCTCAGTCGGCCAGCGCGCGCAGCCGCTCGGGCAGCGGCACCGACTTCTGCTTCGGGAAGTCGACCCAGACCAGCCTGGCGCCGCCGGCCGCGTAGACCTTGCCGGGCTGGTCGGTGCGCTCCAGCGTGACATAGGTGTCGAGGCTGGTGCGGCCGGGGTTGCAGACGTAGTGCTTCGCCAGCACGTCGCCCGGGTACTCGAGCTGCGTGTAGAAGTTGCAGAAGGCGTTGACGATCACCGGCCCCTCGCCCTGCGGGTTGGCCGGGCAGCCGATCCGGTCGAACCAGGCGATGCGCACGATCTCGAGGTAGCGGAAGTAGAGCGTGTTGTTCAGGTGGCCCATCGCGTCCATGTCGCCCCAGCGGATGGGGATCACCATCTCGTGGGTCAGCTTCTTCTGCTCGGGGATCTCGAAACGCAGCATCCGGGTCTCCAGTCGGAACGGCCAGTGTCGGTGATGGCTCAGGACAGGTCGACGCCCAGCTCCAGCGCCAGGCGCTGGAGCTGGCTGCGCAACAGCAGGACCTCGCCCTGCAACTGCCTCTGGTGGGCCCGCAGGGCGGCGATCTCGCCGGCGATCACCGCATCGGCGGGTTCGGGCGAAGGGAGCGTCGCGGTCATCTCCACCGGGCCGCCCAGCAACTGGGCCCAGCGTGCCTCGCGCGCACCGGGCGCGCGCGGCAGCTTGACGACCAGCGGCCCGCCGGCCTCCGCGGGGCGCGCCGCCAGCTCGTCGAGGAAGCCCTCCACCGCCGACAGGTCCGCGAAGCGGTGCAGCCGCTCGGTGTTGACGCGCAGCTCGGCGGTGGTCTGCGGCCCGCGCAGCATCAGCAGCGCCAGGATCGCCACCGACTGGCCGGGCAGCCGCAGCACGCGCGCCAGGTTGTGCTCGTAGCGCATCACACGGCTGCCGCTGCTCTCGATGACGAGGCCGAGCGCCTTCAACTCGTCCAGCGACGCCAGCAACTCGGCCTCCGTCGCGTTCATCAGCGGCTCGCGCGCGGTCTTCTGGTTGCAGCCGAGCAGCAAGGTGTTCAGCGACAGCGGGTAGCTGTCGGGCACGGTGTGCTGCTTCTCGGCCAGCACGCCGAGGGCGCGCAGTTCCAGCGGGGAGAGCGGTCTCAAGGCCGTCCCTTCGATGTGTTCTGCGCGGCGCGGCAGGCGGTGTGCGGCGGGGGCTCGGGAGGGGGCGGTCTGCGCTTCGCTGCGACTGCACTGCGGTGCTCGGACCGAGGTCGCGCCGCATAACTCGCTGCGTTCGCTGCGCTCACTGCGCTCGGACAAACGCGGCGGATCAGTCCACGATGCGCGCGGCGCGCGCCGACCTCGATCCTGCGCTCCTCGTCGCCCCCAACCTCGCCCCCACCGCACACCGCCTGCCGCGCCCCAGCAGTTGGGCGGTTCGGCAGGAAGGCAAACCCCGGTTCAGCAAAGGCGCGCCCGGGCAGTCTGCGGCGCGCCTGTGGGGCGCCGAGGAGCGCAGGGCTCGTGGCGGCGCGCGCAGCGCGCATCGTGGGCTGACTCGGCGCGCTTGTCCGAGCGCAGTGAGCGCAGCGAACGCAGCGAGTTGCGCGACGCCGCCACGAGACCGAGCACCGCAGGGCAGTCGGAGCGCAGCGCAGACCGCCCCACCGAAGCGCGGCAGGCTGCCCGGGCGCGCCTTTGCCGCGCCCTGCCCGCCACCCGCCCCCCCGACCAGCCATCGAGTCAGACTCCAAACCCATCGTCCGCTGCAAGAACAGCGCCGTTGATGAAATGGCTCTCGTTGGCGCACAGCATCAGCAGCGCGGTGTCCAGGTCCTGCGGCTTGCCGACGCGCTTGCGGGGCAGCATGTCGACGAGCTTCCTGCCCTGCTCGGTGCCCCAGTGGTGGTGGTTGATCTCGGTGTCGATGTAGCCGGGGCAGATGGCGTTGACGTTGATGCCGTGGCGACCCCACTCGAGCGCCATCGCACGCGTCATGTGCACCACCGCCGCCTTGCTCATCGCGTAGACGCCGATCTGGCCCAGCACCTTCAGGCCCGCCATCGAGGCGATGTTGACGATGCGCCCGCCGGTGAAGGTGCCCGGCGCCGCGCCCTTGGCCCGCGCGATCATGCGCTTGCCGACCTCCTGCGCGACGAAGAAGGCGCCGCGCGTGTTGGTGTTCATCACGTAGTCGTAGTCCTCGGGCGTCACGTCGGTGATCTTCTGCGTGGTGCTGACGCCGGAGTTGTTGACCAGGATGTCGAGCGCGCCGCACTCGGTCTCGGCGTGCGCGACGGCCGAGCGGATGCTGGCCGGGTCGGTGACGTCCAGGCCGACCACGTGGGCGTCGCCGCCCAGGCCCTCGATCTCGGCACGCAGCGTCTTCAGGCGCTCGACGCGGCGGCCCGCCAGCACGACGGCCGCGCCTGCGCCCGCCAGCGTGCGCGCGAACTGTGCCCCCAGGCCGCTGGACGCTCCGGTCACCAGGGCCACGCGGCCCGACAGATCGATCGAGTAGCTCATGGTCGTCCTTCTCTTCCGGCTGTGCGCCGCCGTGACACGACGGCGGACGATGCGCTCCAAGATAGCACGCGTGCGCATGAACTTCGCGTCGCCGGCGTGTCGCTGCATCCAGTGCTGCAGTCCCGGCGTAAGGGGCGTTCAGCAGGCCAGGCGCCCCGCCCACCGCGGAGCGGGACCTGCACCCACCGCCAAGGAGACCTCATGTCCAGCTTCACGCCCCCCATCCCGGGCCGCCTCTTGCGCCATGTGGCGCTGGCCTGCGCCATCGCCGCCGCCGGTGGCGCCGCCCTCGCGTCCAGCCACCGCGAGGCGCCGTCGATCACCAACACGCCCAAGGTCGACGGCACCGACTTCTACATGTTCCGCAGCTACGAGACCGGCCGCGACGGCTACGTGACGCTGATCGCCAACTACCTGCCGCTGCAGGACCCGTACGGCGGCCCGAACTACTTCAAGATGGATCCGAACGCGCTGTACGAGATCCACATCGACAACAACGGCGACGCGCGCGAGGACATCACCTTCCAGTTCCGCTTCCAGAACACGCTCGCCAACGGCGGGCGCGGCATCGAGGTGCCGGCGCTCGGGACCAACGTCGCGATCCCGCTGACGCAGGGCGGCATCTTCAGCGGCGCCAACGCCGGGCTCAACAGCGCGGTCTCCAACGTGCGCGAGACCTACACCGTGACCGTGGTCCGCGGCGATCGCCGCACCGGCACCCGCGCGGCCGTGGCCAGCGCCAGCGGGGGCTCCACCACCTTCGACAAGCCGGTCGACAACATCGGCACCAAGACCCTGCCGAACTACGCCGCCTACGCCAACCAGCACATCCAGACCGTCGCGATCCCGGGCTGCAGCCAGCCGGGCAAGGTCTTCGTCGGTCAGCGCCAGGAGGCCTTCGCGGTCAACCTCGGTCCGATCTTCGACCTGGTGAACGCGCCGCTCTCGGTGATCACCGATCCGACGCTGATCAACGCGGCCGCCGTCAACTCGATCCAGGACAAGAACGTCACCAGCCTGGCCCTCGAGGTGCACAAGGACTGCCTGACCGCCGCGGCCAACGCCACCACCTCGACCGCCGCGACGATCGGCGGCTGGACCACCGCCAGCCTGCGCCAGGGTCGCCTGTTGTCCGGCTCGCCGCGCAGCGGCTACGACACCAATGCGATCAACGTCGGTCCCTGGGTCCAGGTCTCGCGCCTGGGCATGCCCCTGGTCAACGAGGTGGTCATCGGCCTGAAGGACAAGGACCGCTTCAATGCCTCACAGCCGCGCAACGACACGCAGTTCGCGCAGTACGTGACCAACCCGACGTTGCCGGTGCTGATCGGCGTGGCCTATGGCCTCAACGCCGGTGAACTGGCACCGACCAACGCTGGCCGCGTCGACCTGCAGACGGTGTTCCTGACCGGCATCGCCGGCGTCAACCAGATGGCGACCGTCACCCCGTCGGAGATGCTGCGACTGAACACCGCCATCGCCCCGGTGCCCTTCGCGCAGCAGAACCGCCTGGGCATCGTCGGCAACATCCTCGCGGGCGGCAACGACAACGCGGGCTTCCCCAATGGCCGCCGGCCGAAGGACGACGTGGTCGACGTGTCGCTGGTCGCGGTGATGGGCGGCCTGTGCCTGGCCAACGGCAACGCGACCGCGATGCAGCCCAACGGTGCACTCGGCTTCGGCGCGGCGTGCAACCCGTCGGCGGTGTCCGCGGCACTGACGCCGAACGGCACGAACGGCGTCCCGACGGTGTTCAACCTGCACGACGGCGCGGACCAGGCCGTGGTGCCGCTGCTGACCACCTTCCCCTACCTGAGCACGCCGAACCCCGGCGCCTCGAACTGAGCCGCGGCAAGGAGTCACCATGAAGATCCAACGCTTCCACGGTGCCCTCCTCGCCCTGGCTGCCGGCACGCTGCTGGCAGCCTGCGGCGGGGGCGGCAGCGACGCGCCGCCGGCACAGGACCCGAACGCGCCGCCGGCCAGTGCCGGCGCCAGCTCGCAGGGCTTCCTGGCCTACATCGCCGGCCTCGCGGGCGGCATGTTCGACAACGCCGAGCCGATCGACGTGAGCATGTTCAGCGCGCCGACCGACAACACGGAGGCGCAGGCCCCCGTGGCGACGGCCATCGACCAGTAGCCGTGCGGACCCGGCTGCACCGCGGCTTGCTGCTCGCGCTGGCGCTGCTGATTCCGGCAGCGCTGGCGCAGTCGGCCCCGCTGCAGCCGGCCCACGACGACGAGGTCGTCGAGACCCTGCCGGCCGCCGCGGGACCGGCGGCCGAGCAGCGGCGGCTGCGGCGCGCGCTGGCGCAGTCGCCGCGCGATGTGCAGACGGCGCTGGTGCTGTCGCGCAGCCTGCTGACGCGCTCGCAGGTCAGCGGCGACGCACGCCTGGCCGGCCAGGCGCTGGGCGTGCTGCAGCCCTGGGAGGGCGACGCGAATGCGCCGGTCGAGATCCGCCTGCAGCGCGCCACGCTGCTGCAGCACCTGCACGACTTCGAGGCCGCCGGCGCCGAACTGGAGTCGCTGCTGAAGCGCGCGCCGCAACAGGCCCAGGCCTGGCTCACGCTGGCGACGGTGCGGCGCGTGCAGGGCCGTTACGCCGAGTCCGACACTGCCTGTGCTCGCCTGGTCGACGCCGGCCAGCCGCTGCTGGCACGCGCCTGCGGCGCCGAGAACCGCTCGCTGCGCGGCGCGCAGGACGAAGCCCGGCGCGAGTTCGAGGCACTGCTGCGGCTGCGCCCCGCCGACCCCGCCTGGGCCGGTTGGCTGCGCACCTCGCTGGGCGAGCTGGAGCTGCGCGCCGGCCGACCCGCCGCGGCCATCGGCCATCTGCGCACCGCACTCTCGTTCGACGACGACGCCTATGCGCGCCACGCGCTGGCCGATGCGCTGATCGAGGCCCGGCGCCCGGCCGAGGTCGCGCGCCTGCTGGCCGACGACGCCAGCGATGCCGCGCTGCTGCGCCGCGCGATCGCCGCCCGTGCGCTGGGCGCGCCCGACGCCGCAAGCCTGCGCGACACGCTCGGCGCCCGCCATGCCCAGGCGGCGCAGCGCCCGCAGGACGTGCCGGTGCACGCCCGCGAACGCGCGCGCTTCGCGCTGGACGTCGAGGGCGATGCGGCGCAGGCCGTCGAGCTTGCACGCGCCAACCTGCGCACGCAGCGCGAGGCCGCCGACTTCGTCGTGATGCACCGCGCCGCGCAGGCGGCCGGCGATGCGGCCGCGCAGGCCGAGGTGCAGGCGCTGGCCGCGCGCGTCGGCCTGAGCGACGCGCGCCTCGCGGCCGCCGGGGAGCGGTCTTGATCCGCCTCCTGCTGGCCTGGCTGCTGCTGGTCCCGGCCGGCATCGCCGCGGCGCACCAGGCCAGCGACGCCTACCTGCGCGCCGGCAGCGACGCGCAGGGCCGGCTCACGCTGCAGGTCGAGGTGGCGCTGCGCGACCTGGACCTGCTGCTCGACCTCGATACCGACGGCGACGGCCAATTGCGCTGGGGCGAGGTCCGCCGGCGCGAAGCCGACATCGCCGCCCGCCTGGCCGCCGCGCTGCGCATCGACGACGGCGGCTGCGCGCTGCGCGCCCGTCCTGGCCTGGCGCTGGACCGCAAGGCCGACGGCAGCTACGCGGTGGTGGCTTTCGACAGCGATTGCGCCGTCGCCGCGGCGCCGACGCTGGCCTACGGGCTGATGCGCGGCGTCGACCCGACGCACCGCGGCCTGCTCGTCGAGGTCGATGCCGAAGGCCGGCCGAGCGGCCTGCTGCGCAGCCTGGCGCCGGGCGCAGCGCCGGTCGCGCTGCTGGCCTCGGCGTCCGTCACGGCAGCGCCGCCGGGCGCCGGCTTCTTCGCCGACGGACTGCACCACATCCTGATCGGCGCGGACCACGTGCTCTTCCTGGTCTGCCTGATGCTGCCCCTGGTGCTGGGGCGTGCGGCCACGCCGGGTGGCGGCTGGCGCAGCAGCGCCTGGCCGCTGCTGGCCCTGGTCACCGCCTTCACCATCGGCCACTCGATCACCCTGGGCCTGGCGTCCTGGCGCGTGCTGAGTGCACCGCCGAGCCTGATCGAACCGCTGATCGCGCTGACCATCGCGCTGACGGCAGTCGACAACCTGTGGCCGGTGCTCGGCCGGCGGCGCGCGCTGGCGGCCTTCGTCTTCGGCCTGATCCACGGCTTCGGCTTCGCCGGCCCGCTGCTGGAATTGGACCTCGCGCCGTGGGCGATGGCGAGCGCGCTGCTGCAGTTCAACCTGGGGGTCGAGGCCGGACAGCTGATCGTCGTCGCCCTCGCGATGGCGCTGCTGTGGCCGCTGCGCCAGGGGCGCGGCGCACTGCCGCTGCTGCGTGGCGGCTCGGCACTGGCCGGGGTGCTGGCCCTGCTGTGGCTGGGCGAGCGGGTGCTGGACGTCAAGCTGCTACCCATCTAGGCCCCTCCTGGTGACTGGTCGCGCGGAATCGAACGATCGTTCGATTTTGTCGACGCGCGAACTAGAATTCGCGCTCCCCAGGTTTCCCGGACCCCAGGACAGCCCATGACGCCGCAAGCGATCCTCGAGCAATACGGCCCCCGCGAGGCCATGGAGTACGACGTGGTGATCGTCGGCGCCGGCCCCGGCGGCCTGGCCACCGCGATCCGCCTCAAGCAGCTGGCCGCCGAGCAGGGCAAGGACATCTCGGTCTGCGTGCTCGAGAAGGGCTCGGAGCCCGGCGCCCACATCCTCAGCGGCGCGATCATGGACCCGCGCGCGCTGAACGAGCTGTTCCCGGACTGGAAGGCGCTCGGTGCGCCGCTGCAGCAGGAAGTCACTGCCGACCAGTTCCTTTTCCTCGGCGAAAGCGACGCCCGGGCGACGCCGGACTTCCTGCTGCCCGACTGCTTCAAGAACCACGGCAACTACATCGTCAGCCTCGGCAACGTCGTGCGCTGGCTGGGTCAGCAGGCTGAAGGCCTGGGCGTCGAGATCTTCGCCGGCTTCGCCGCCGCCGAGGTTCTGTACAACGACGACGGTTCGGTGAAGGGCGTGGCCACCGGCAACCAGGGCATCGGCAAGGACGGCGAGCCGACCGCCAACTTCCAGCTCGGCATGGAGCTGCATGCGCGCTACACGGTGTTCGCCGAAGGCGCGCGCGGCCACCTGGGGAGGCAGCTGATCGCGAAGTTCAAGCTCGACGCGGGCAAGGACCCGCAGAGCTACGGCATCGGGTTGAAGGAACTGTGGGAAGTGCCGGCCGCGCAGCACCAGCCCGGCCTCGTGATCCACACCGCCGGCTGGCCGTTGGACGCCAGCACCTACGGCGGCAGCTTCCTGTACCACGCCGAGGACAACAAGATCGCGCTCGGCTTCGTCGTCGGCCTGGACTACGCCAACCCCTGGCTCAGCCCCTTCGAGGAATTCCAGCGCTGGAAGACCCACCCCCAGATCCGCAAGCACCTCGAAGGCGGCAAGCGCCTGGGCTATGGAGCGCGCGCGATCACGGCCGGCGGCATCCTCAGCCTGCCCAAGCTGGTGTTCCCCGGCGGCGCGCTGGTCGGCTGCGAGGCCGGCACGCTGAACGCCAGCCGCATCAAGGGCAGCCATGCAGCGATCAAGACCGGCATGCTGTGCGCCGACGCGGCCTTCGCCGCCGTCGTCGCGGACCGCCGGCACGACGAACTGTCGGCCTACCCCGCGGCCTTCGACCAGAGCTGGCTCAAGGCCGAGCTGATGCAGGCCAAGAACTTCAAGCAGTGGTTCAAGAAGGGCCGCACGACCGCGACGCTCATGACCGGCATCGAGCAGTGGCTGCTGCCCAGGCTGGGCCTGCGCGAGCCGCCGTGGACGATCCACCGGACCAAGGCCGACCACCTCTACCTGCAGCCCGCGTCGACCAGCCCGCAGATCGCCTACCCCAAGCCCGACGGCAAGCTGAGCTTCGATCGCCTGAGCTCGGTGTTCGTCAGCAACACCAACCACGAGGAACACCAGCCCGCGCACCTGACCCTGAAGGACGCGCGCGTGCCGGTGGCGACCAACCTCGCGATGTATGCCGGCCCCGAGAGCCGCTACTGCCCGGCCGGCGTCTACGAGTTCGTCAAGACCGAAGGCGGCGAGGACCGCCTGCAGATCAACGCGCAGAACTGCGTGCACTGCAAGACCTGCGACATCAAGGACCCGACCCAGAACATCGTCTGGGTCACGCCCGAGGGCGGCGGCGGGCCGAACTACGCGGGGATGTAGCCAACGCAGCGGCAAAGAGGTGCCCCGCGCGCAGCGTGGGGATCGACAGCGGAGTGCAGCGGCGAGCCGACCGGGCTCGATGCCCGGTTGGCGAGAGCCCTAGCGGCTGAGAGGGGCCCCGGCCGCAGGCTGGGGATCGACAGCGAAGGCGATGGCGAGATCCGCGGGCTCGATGCCCGTGGAGCGAGTGCACCACGACCTGCTCCACCTCGTAGCAGGGTAATGCCGAGCGCCCGCTCGCTCGCACGCGACTAGATTGCATCCACCTGCTAGATGTCTCGGCGGTTCACGGCAGGTCGTCGTGTCAACCGTCGCGGATGCAGCAGGAGACGAGCATGACGCAGGAACTCAGGCAGGTCGCGGACGCAGTCCTCGCGGCCACGGTCGGACGCGCCGGTGGGGCGCCGGGGGTGGTCGCGATGGCCACCGACCGCAAGGGCAACTTCTACGAGGGCGCCGCCGGCAAGCGCGAGTTCGGTCAGGACGCGGCGATGACCACCGACTCGGTGATGGCGATCTTCTCCACCACCAAGGCCATCACCGGCACCTGCATCATGCAGCTGGTCGAGGAAGGCAAGATCGCCCTCGGCGACGCCGCGAAGAAGTACGTGCCCGAGATCGCGGAGCTGCAGGTGCTCGACGGCTTCGATGCCGCCGGCCAGCCCCGGACCCGCGCGCCGAAGCGCGACATCACGATCGACGACCTGATGCTGCACACCTCGGGCCTGTGCTACGAGTTCTTCAGCCACGACGACCTGAAGTACCGCACCGCCAAGGGCATCCCGACCGTCGTGTCGAGCAGCTTCGCCTCGGTCCGCACCGTGCTGTTGCACGACCCGGGCGAGCGCTGGACCTATGGCGTCAACATCGACTGGCTCGGCCGCATCGTCGAGCAGCAGCGCGGCAAGCGCCTCGGCGAGGTGATGAAGGAGCGCGTGTTCGCGCCGCTGGAGATGCAGGACATCGCCTTCACGATGACCGACTCGATGAAGGCGCGCCGCGCGACGCTGCACGACCGCGCCCAGGACGGCAAGCTCACGCCGCTGCCCGACCTGGTGCTGCCGCAGCCGCCCGAGATGGACATGGGCGGCCACGGCCTCTACGCCACCGTCGGCGAGTACATGAAGTTCATCCGCATGTTCCTCAACGACGGCAACGGCCCGAACGGCCGCGTGCTGAAGGCCGAGACGGTCGAGGCGATGTCGAAGAACGGCCTGCCGGGCAATATGACGAGCGGCGGCTGGACCACCTCGATCGCCTCGCTCAGCAACAGCGGCGAGTTCGATCCCGGCATCAGGAAGACCTGGGCCTACACCTTCCAGCGCAACGAGGAGCCGACCCGCAGCGGCCGCCCCGCCGGGTCGCTGATGTGGGCGGGTCTGGGCAACCTCTACTACTGGATCGACCGCAGGAACGGCGTCGGCGGCTACTGGGGCTCGCAGATCCTGCCGTTCCAGGACTGCGCGTCCTATCCGGGCTTCGTGGAGTTCGAGACGGCGGTGTATGCCGGCCTGAAGCGCTGAGGCGGCCACGACCCTCGGTGCGGTGCGGAGAGTTCTCCGCGCCGCGCCGAGACCACGGGTGCCTTGCTCCGCAACGGCTACCGCGATCGAGCGCTGGTCAGCGCTCAGCCATCGTACTTGAACGACAACGACACCCGCGCGCGGTAGGCGACGACCTTGCCGCCCTCGACCTTCAGGTCGAGCTTGGTGATCTCGGCCACGCGCAGGTCGCGCAGGGTCTTGGCGGCGGTCGCGACCGCGCTGCTGGCGGCGTCCTCCCAGGACTTGGGGCTGGTGCCGATCACTTCCACCACCTTGTAGACGGCGTCTGCGGATTTCTTGGCCATGTCGTCCTCGCTGCAGTCGTTGAAGAACGACCCATCCTAGGCTCGACCCGGCCGCGACGTACCCAGGAAAACGCGCGGCCAGCCGCCACAATGCGGGCGCCTTCCCCCTGCCCACCGACGCGCCCCGACCACCCCGCATGAACGCCGACGACGCCCGCAAGGTCCTGCTGGTCCGCGCCTTCGAATCACCGGTCGCCGCGCCCTGGACCGAGGCCGATGCCGCCTGGGCCGGCGCCGAGGCCGCGCGGCTCGAGGGCGAGGCGGCCGCGCCGGAGCGGCTGATCGCGCACCGCGCCGACATCGCCCTGCAGCGTCTCGCCGAACGCGTCCCCGCGACCACCGCCGCGCTGGCGGCCGACCGGCGCGCGGACCTCGCGTGGCTGCTGGTGCCGCTGGCCTTCGCGTTCGGCGCGGCGATCGACGCGATCGGGCCGACCGGCCGCCTCAACATCATCGCCCTGCCGCTGCTGGGCGTGCTGGCCTGGAACCTGGTGGTCTACCTGCTGCTCGCGTGGCAGGCGCTGCGAGGCGGCGGCATCGGCACGCCGGGCCGCTGGCTGCACGCCCGCGTGATGCGACTCGCACGTCGTGGCGGCGCGCCCGAAGCGCTGGCGCGCTACGCCGCCGACTGGACCCGCGTCGGCGCGCCGCTGCATGCGCAGCGCCTGGCCGCGGTGCTGCATGCCGCGGCGGCGGCACTGGCCCTCGGTCTGCTCGCGTCGCTCTACGTGCGCGGCCTCGCCTTCGAGTACCGCGCCGGCTGGGACAGCACCTTCCTCGGCCCCGAGGACGTGCACCGCCTGCTGTCCGTCGTGCTGGCCCCGGCGCTGGCGCTGACCGACAGCGTGCTGCCGGGCGCCGATCAGCTGGCGACGCTGCGCTTCGCCGACGGCCCGGGCGGCAACGCCGCGCCGTGGATCCACCTGCTGGCGCTGACGGTGCTGCTGGTGGTACTGCTGCCGCGCAACCTGCTGGTGGCGTGGTCGGCCTGGCGCACGCAGCGCCTGCAGAAGGACCTGCCGCTGGCCCTGGACGAGCCCTACTTCCGCCGCCTGCTGCCGGCCCGCCACGCGACGAGCGTCGCGGTGCGCGTGCTGCCGTACAGCTACACGGTCGACGCCGCGCTGCAGCCGGGCCTGCAGGCCGCGCTGGAGCGCGCACTGCATGCCGACGTGAGGCTGCAGCTCGCCGACAGCCTGCCGCTCGGCGGCGAGGATGAGCTCGACGCCCGGCTCGCCGGCATCGACCCCGGCACCGTGCTGCTGCCTTTGCTGGCCCTGACCGCGACGCCCGAGCGCGAGACCCACGGCGCCTTCCTCTCGGCGCTGGCATCCCGGCGCCGCGACGACGCGCGCACGCTGGTGCCGATCGACGAGTCGGGCTTCCGCGCCTTCGACGAGGCACGCCGCACGCAGCGCCGTGCCGCCTGGCGATCGATGCTGTCGGACCTGGGGCTCACGCCGCTGTTCGTCGACCTGGCGTCCGGCAAGCTCGTCGACGAAGGGCGCTGATGCAGATCGCGCTGAGCCTCGTCTCGCACACCAACGTCGGCAAGACCACGCTGGCCCGTACGCTGCTGCGTCGCGACATCGGCGAGGTGCGCGACGAGGCCCACGTCACCAGCGAGGCCGAGCGACATCCGATGATCGAGTCGCCGGCCGGCGATCGCCTCGAGCTGTGGGACACGCCCGGCTTCGGCGACAGCCTGCGCCTCGCGAAGCGCCTGGCGCAGAAGGGCAACCCGCTCGGCTGGTTCATGACGGAGGTCTGGGACCGCTTCCGCGACCGCGGCTTCTGGCACAGCCAGCGCGCAGTGCGCAACGTGCTGGAGCAGGCCGATGTCGTGCTCTACCTCGTCAACGCCTCCGAGGCGCCCGAGGACAGCGGCTACCTCGACCCCGAGCTGCAGGTGCTGGCCCTGATCGGCAAGCCCGTGCTGGTGCTGCTGAACCAGCTCGGCCCGCCCCGCCCGCCGGCCGACGAGGCGGCGCAGGTCGAGCGCTGGCGCCGCCACCTGGCCGGCCGGGCGATCGTCCGCGAGGTGCTGGCGCTGGACGCCTTCGCGCGCTGCTGGGTGCAGGAAGGCCGCCTGCTGCAGGCCATCGCCGCCGCGCTGCCGGCCGAGCCTGCTGCGCGGCGCGCCGCCTTCGAGCGACTGCGCGAAGCCTGGGACGCGCGCAGCCGCAGCATCTTCGACGCCGCGATGCAGGTGCTGGCCGAGCGCATCGCGCGCGCGGCGCACGACCGCGAGGAAGTGCCCGACAGCGGCTGGACCGACAAGCTCAAGCAGCTCGGCAGCTCGATCGGCCTGTTCGCCGAAGGCGGCGCCGCGCCGCGCGAGCGCGCGATGCAGGCGCTGGCGCAGCGGCTCGACGCCGACGTCCGCACCAGCACCGACCGACTCATCCGCCTGCACGGCCTGGACGGCCATGCCACCGAAGTCGTGCTGACGCGGCTGGCCGAGCACTACGCGGTGCGCGAGCCGCTGAGCGAGGGCAAGGCCGCGCTGTGGGGCGCTGCCGTCGCCGGCGCGCTGGCCGGCCTGAAGGCCGACATCGCCAGCGGCGGCATGACGCTCGGCGGCGGCCTGCTTGCCGGCGGTCTGCTGGGCGCGCTGGGCGCGGCGGGGCTCGCCAAGGGCGTGAACCTGGTGCGCGGCGTCGACAAGCCGACCCTCGCGTGGACCGACGAGGTGCTGCTCGATCTCGTCAAGGCCGCAGTGCTGGGCTACCTCGCGGTGGCGCACTACGGGCGCGGGCGCGGCGACTGGGCCGAAGGCGAGGCGCCGGGCTTCTGGCGCGCGGCGGTCGACGCGGCGGTCGACGGCCGCGCCGAAGCCCTGCTTGCCGCGATGCGCGCCGACGACACCGATGCGCTGGCGGCGCGGCTCGGCGCGACGACCACCGCGCTGCTGCAGTGCCTCTATCCGAAGGCCGCATGAGCGCATCGATGAGCGCGTCACCGCGGCCCCGTCGCGTGTTCATGCTCGGCGCCACCGGCACGATAGGTCGTGCCACCGTCCGTGCGCTGCTGCGGCGCGGGCACGAGCTGGTGTGCTTTGTCCGGCCCCGCGCCGGGGGGCACGGCGAGCGGCTGCCGGTCGGCGCGACGGTCCGCCTGGGCGACGTGACCGATCCCGCCTCGCTGGCCCGCGACGGCTTTCGCGGCGAACGCTACGACGCGCTGCTGTCCTGCCTGGCCTCGCGCACCGGTGCCCCGCGCGACGCCTGGGCCATCGATCACCAGGCCCATGTGCACGCGCTCGAGGCCGCGCAGCGGGCGGGCGTGTCGCAGGTCGTGCTGCTGTCGGCGATCTGCGTGCAGAAGCCCGTCCTCGCCTTCCAGCACGCCAAGCTGGCCTTCGAGCAGCGGCTGATCGAGTCCGGACTCGCCTATTCGATCGTGCGGCCGACGGCCTACTTCAAGTCGCTGTCGGGCCAGGTCGAGCGGCTGCGGCAGGGCCGGCCCTTCCTGGTCTTCGGCGACGGCCGGCTGACGGCCTGCAAGCCGATCGGCGACGACGACCTGGCCGACTTCCTGGCCGATTGCCTGGACGACGAGCGCCTGCAGCACCGCGTGCTGCCGATCGGCGGTCCGGGCGAAGCCATCACGCCGCGGCAACAGGGCGAGCGCCTGTTCGAGCTGCTCGGCCGGCCGCCGCGCTTTCGCCAGGTGCCGGTGAAGATGCTCGACCTCGTCGTCGGCGCGCTGGCGACCGCCGGGCGCGTCGTGCCGGCACTGGCCGACAAGGCCGAGCTGGCGCGCATCGGCCGCTACTACGCCACCGAGTCGATGCTGGTGCTGGACCCTGCGACCGGCCGCTACGACGCCGCCGCCACGCCGTCGACCGGGACGCAGACCTTGTTCGACCACTACGCGCGACTGGTGCGCGGCGAGGCCGTGCACGAGCGCGGCGAGCATGCAGTGTTCTGATTCGCCACCGAAGTCCCTCCGAAAGTCCCGATGAGCCCACGCGCGCCGCTCCGCCCCTCCGACCTGCGTGGCGCCGCGCGCCTGGCCACCGACGCCACCGCGGGCCTGACCGACCTGGTCGAGGCGCTGCACGAGCGCATCGTGCGCGGGCCGATCGCCGGCGAGGCGGCGCTGGCCGGCCGCACCCGCGGCATCACCGGCCTGGTCTACCAGAGCATCCGCGGCGTGACGCGCGTCGTCGGCGGCAGCCTCGACGCGCTGCTGGGGGCGCTGGCACCGGCGCTGGACGGTGCCGGTGGCAAGATGAAGAGCCCGGAGCGCGAGGCCATCGTGGCCGCGCTCAACGGCGTGCTGGGCGACTACCTCGCCGCGACCGGCAACCCGCTCGCCACGACGATGGCCTGGCGCAGCGGCGGCAAGGCCTTGCCGCTGGAGCGGGCCGCCCTCGCCGCCCGCCTGCCGCAGGCCGGCGGGCGCCTGCTGGTGCTGGTGCACGGCCTGTGCATGAACGACCTGCAGTGGTCGCGCGACGGCCACGACCACGGCGCGGCGCTGGCCCGCGACCTGGGCTGCACGCCGGTCTACCTGCACTACAACAGCGGCCTGCACGTCTCGATCAACGGCCGCGCGCTGGCGGCGCAGATGGAGGCACTGCTCGCGGCCTGGCCGCGGCCGCTGGAGCGCTGCGCGATCGTCGCCCACAGCATGGGCGGGCTGCTGGCGCGCAGCGCGCTGCACCACGCGGCGGCGGCCGGCCATCGCTGGCCGCAGCGCCTGGACGACCTGGTGTTCCTGGGCACGCCGCACCACGGCGCACCGCTGGAGCGCGCCGGGAGCTGGATCGACACCGTCCTGGGCGCGGTGCCCTATGCCGCGCCCTTCGCGCGCCTGGGCAAGCTGCGCAGCGCGGGCATCACCGACCTGCGCCACGGCTACCTCGTCGACGAGGACTGGGTGGGCCGCGACCGCTTCCAGCGCGGTGCGGACCACCGCCAGCACCTGCCGCTGCCGCGCGGTCTGCGCTGCCATGCCTTCGCCGCCAGCATCGGCCAGCGCAGCGGCGACCTCAAGGATCGCCTGCTGGGCGACGGCCTGGTGCCGCTGCACAGCGCGCTCGGTCGCCATGCGGACCCGGCGCGCACGCTGGCCTTCGCGAAGAGCCGCCAGTGGATCGCCTACGGCTGCAACCACATGGAGCTGCTGAGCCGCCCCGAGGTCTACGAGCAGCTGCGCCGGCGAATCGCCGCCGCCGGCACGGCACCGTCCCTAGAATCGGCCGCATCCTCATCCGACCAGGAAGTACCGCGATGATCCACGCCCTCGTTCGACTCGTCGCCGGCGCCGCCTGCGCCGCCCTCGCCTCGCTGGCGGCCGCGCAGGCGCCCAAGGTCGAGGTCCAGTGGCTGGGCCAGGCCGCGGTCAAGATCACCTCGCCCGGTGGCAAGGTCATCGTCATCGACCCCTGGCTGGTGACCAATCCCAAGACGCCGCCCGAGTACAAGAAGCTCGAGGCGCTGGGCAAGGTCGACCTGATCCTCGTCACCCACGCGCACTTCGACCACATGGCCGACGCGCCCGCGCTGTCGGCGCTGAACAAGGCCCGGGTCTACGCACCGGCCGGGCTGGCCGACTCGATGGCCACGCTGGGCGTGATGCCGGCCGAGATGGCACCGCGCTTCAACAAGGGCGGCGTGGTGCTGCCCTTCGGCGCCGACGGCGGCATCCGCATCATCGCGACGCATGCCGAGCACAGCTCGGAGTACCGCTGGCGCAACCCCGAGACCGGCAAGGACGAGATGCGCCTCGGCGGCGAGCCGCTGGGCTTCATCGTCGAGCTGGAGAACGGCTTTCGCATCTACCACATGGGCGACACCGGCATCTTCGGCGACATGAAGCTGATCGGCGAGCTCTACAAGCCCGACCTGATCCTCATCCCCATCGGCAACCACTTCGTGATGCCGCCGCAGGACGCCGCGCTGGCGACGCGCGAGATGCTCAAGCCGAAGTTCGCCATCCCCATCCACTACGGCACCAACCCGCTGCTGCGCGGCACGCCCAAGGAATACGTGGACGCGATGGGCCACGCACCGACCAAGGTGATGGTGCTGGAGCCGGGGGACAAGACCGTCTTCTGAGCCCCCGGGCCGTCACCAGGCTGGCTTGCGCTTCTCGATGAAGGCCTGCACGCCTTCCAGCGCGCTGTCGTCCATCATGTTGCAGGCCATGGTCTGCGAAGCCTCGGCGTAGGCGGCCTCGATGCCGCTCTCGAGCTGGCGGTAGAAGAGCTGCTTGCCCATCGCCACCGCGACGCGCGGCTTGGCAACGATGCTGGCGACCAGGGCCTCGACGGCGGCGTCCAGCTGCTCGGGCTCGGCGACGCGGTTGACCAGGCCCTTGGCCCGGGCCTCGTCGGCCGAGATGAACTCGCCGGTCACGAGCATCTCGAACGCGTCCTTGCGCGACAGGTTGCGAGACAGCGCGACGCTGGGCGTCGAGCAGAACAGGCCGACGTTGATGCCGCTGACCGCGAACTTCGCCGTGCGGGCGGCCACCGCCAGGTCGCACATCGCGACCAGCTGGCAGCCGGCGGCCGTGGCGATGCCGTGGACCCTGGCGATCACGGGCACCGGCAGCTTCTGCAGGCCCATCATCACGCGGCCGCACTGGCCGAACAGCGTTCGGTAGTAGTCGAGCGAGGGCGCGCTGCGCATCTCCTTCAGGTCGTGGCCGGCGCACCAGGCCTTGCCGGCCGCGGCCAGCACCAGCACGCGCGCGGTGTCGTCCTTCGCCACCGCGTCGATCTCGACCTGCAGCGCCTCGAGCATCGCCTCGGACAGCGCGTTGAAGGCCTGCGGGCGGTTGAGCGTCAGCGTGATCACGCCGCGCGCATCGCGCTGGCGCAGCACCAGGGATTCAGTCGTCATGTCGGTCTCCGTGACTCTGTCTCATGCAAGCGCCATTCGGGCTGAGCTTGTCGAAGCCGTGGGGGCGGCACTTCGACAGGCTCAGTGCGAACGGCAGGGGTGCTCATTCGATGGCGCTGGCGGAGCGCGCGCGCTCGCGCAACTGGAACTTCTGGATCTTGCCTGTCGAGGTCTTGGGGATGGCCTCGAAGCGGATCTCGCGGGGCACCTTGTAGCCGGCCAGCAGCGACTTGCAGTGCGCGATCAGCGCTGCGGCATCGACCTCGGCGCCGGGCTTCATCTCGACGAAGGCGACCGGTGTCTCGCCCCACTTCGGGTCGGGCTTGGCGACCACGGCGCAGGCCATCACCGCGGGATGGCGATAGAGCGCGTCCTCGACCTCGATGGAGCTGATGTTCTCGCCGCCGCTGATGATGATGTCCTTGCTGCGGTCCTTGATCTTCACGTAGCGGTCCGGCTCCATCACCGCCAGGTCGCCGGTGTGGAACCAGCCGCCCTCGAAGGCGCGCGCCGTCGAGGCCGGGTTCTTGAGGTAGCCCTTCATGACGATGTTGCCGCGGAACATGATCTCGCCCATCGCCTGGCCGTCGGCGGGCATCGGGGCCAGCGTCTCGGGATCGAGCACGGTCATGCCTTCCTGCAGCGCGTAGCGCACGCCCTGGCGGCCGTTCAGGCGAGTCTGCTCGGACAGGCTCTCGGCGGCCCAGCTGGCGCGCTTGACCGCCACGGCCGCCGGCCCGTAGACCTCGGTCAGGCCGTAGACGTGGGTGATGTCGAAGCCGATCTTCGCCATGCCCTCGATCATCGCGGCCGGCGGCGCGGCGCCGGCGACCATACCGCGCACCTTCTGCGTGATGCCGGCGCGCATCGCGTCGGGCGCGGCGACCAGCAGGTTGTGGACGATGGGCGCGGCGCAGTAGTGGTCCACGCCATGCTCGCGCATCGCCTCGAGGATGGCCTGGGCCTCGACCTTGCGCAGGCACACGTGCGTGCCGCCCAGCATCGCCACGGTCCAGGGGAAGCACCAGCCGTTGCAGTGGAACATCGGCAGCGTCCACAGGTAGGTCGGGAAGTGCGGCATGGTCCAGGTCGCCGCGTTGCTGACCGCGTTGAGGTAGGCGCCGCGGTGGTGGGTCACCACGCCCTTGGGGTCGCCGGTGGTGCCGCTGGTGTAGCTGACCGCGATCGCGTCCCATTCGTCGGCGGGGCCTTCCAGCCGCGCCAGCGGCGCGTGGTCGGCCAGCAGCGTCTCGTAGTCGACGCGGCCGAGGCGGTCGCCGGGACCGGCGTACTCGCTGTCGCAGACGTCGATCACCACCGGCTCGCGGCCATGCCCGGCCTTCAGCAGTCGCAGCGCCTCCGCCATCACCGGGGCGAACTCGCGGTCGGTCAGCACCACCTGGGCCTCGCAGTGGTTCATCTGCCAGGCCAGCAGCGGCGCGTCGAGCCGGGTGTTCAGTGTGTTGATCACGGCGTTCAGCGCCGGCACGGCGTAGTGCGCCTCGACCATCTCCGGCGTGTTGGGCAGCATGGTCGTCACCGTGCTGCCACGTGCCACGCCCAGGCTGCGCAGGGCGGCCGCAAGGCGCGCCGAGCGCTCGCGCGTCTGCGCCCAGTCGTAGCGGCGCGCACCGTGCACCACCGCCGGCAGGTCGCCGAAGACCTCGGCGCTGCGCTCGACGAAGCTCACGGGGCTGAGGGCGACGAAGTTGGCCGCGTTCTTGTCCAGGCCCTGGTCGTAGATGCTCATGGTGTGACCTCGCGTAGCTGCTTCACTCGATGGTCAGCCGCTGGAACCAGCGCGCGCCGACCGGCACGTCGTCGCGCAGCGTCGCCTTGAGCGGCGGCCTGGCGTCGGGCGGCGGCACGCCCATCGCGGTCAGGTCGACGGCCTGCAGGCGGCCGTCGAAACCGCCGGCGGCCGTCGGCGTCAGCGCGAAGTAGACGCCCTCCGACAGGCGTGCACCGTGATCCCCGGGCCGGTTGCGCAGGAAGATCAGCGAATGCTCCAGCCAGGCCAGGTCGGTGCGACCGATGGTCGCCGGCTGCGGATAGGGATAGGGCACGACGCACAGCTTCTCGCCCTGGCCGGCCACGCACTTGAACTCGCGCATCGACAGGAAGTGATCCTCGAGGCCGGGGAAGCTGAGCTGGATGCGGAAGGCCGAGCGGCCGTCGGCCTGCGGCGTGAAGACGACCTGGCCCAGGTCGACGCGCGAGCCGTCGCGCGCGTGCAGCACGATCTGGCGCGCGCCTTGGGGCAGATCATCGGCGGCGGCGGCCGCGGCGCCCGCCAGCATCGATGCCGCGACCATGGCGGGTCCAAGCAATCCGGGCAGGCGGCCGATGTTCATCGGCCGAGTATGGTGCGCTGCCCTCCTCACCGCTCCTAGGGAAGCCGCTAGGCGCTCGCGGCCGCGAGCGCCTGGTCGATGTCCCAGAGGATGTCGTCGACGTGCTCCAGCCCGACCGACATGCGCACCATGTCGGGCAGCACGCCGGCCGCGCGTTGCTGCGGCTCGTCGAGCTGCCGGTGCGTGGTCGAGGCCGGATGGATGATCAGCGTGCGGGTGTCGCCGATGTTGGCCAGGTGGCTCATGAACTGCGCCGCCTCGATGAAGCGGACGCCGGCTTCCAGCCCGCCCTTCACGCCGAAGGCCAGCAGGCCCGAGGCGCCGCGCATCTGGCGTTGCACCAGCGCGTGCTGGGGATGGTCGGGCAGGCCGGGGTAGTTGACCCAGCCCACGCGCGGGTCGGCCTGCAGGAACTCGGCCACGCGCAGTGCGTTGGCGCAATGCCGCTCCATGCGCAGGTGCAGCGTCTCCACGCCCTGCAGGATCTGCCAGGCGCTCATCGGCGACAGCGCCGCGCCGTAGACGCGCAGCGTCTCCATGCGGGCGCGCATCGTGAAGCCGAAGTCGCCGAAGGTCTCGTAGAAGCGCACGCCGTGGTAGCCGGGCGAGGGCTCGGTCATGCCGGGGAACTTGCCGTTGTCCCAGGGGAAGCTGCCGCTCTCGACGACGACGCCGCCGAGCGTGGTGCCGTGGCCGGCGAGGTACTTGGTCGCCGAGTGCACGACCAGATCCGCGCCGAAGGCGATCGGGTTGCACAGGAAGGGACTGGGCACGGTGTTGTCGATCACCAGCGGCACGCCGTGGGCGTGCGCGACCCCGGCGACCGCCGCGATGTCGAGCACGACGAGGCTGGGGTTGCCCAGGCTCTCGGCGAAGACGGCGCGCGTGTTCGGCCGCATCGCCGCGGCAAAGGCCTCGGGCTTCGTCGCGTCGACGAAGCTGGTCTCGATGCCGAACTTGGCGAGGTTGGTCGCCAGCATCGTGACCGTGCCGCCGTACAGCGCGCCGGCCGCGACGATGTGGTCGCCGGCCTGCAGGATGGTCATCAGCGCCATCGCCTCGGCCGCCATGCCGCTGGCCGAGGCGATGGCGGCGCGGCCGCCCTCGAGCGCCGCCACGCGCTCCTCCAGCGCCGCGACCGTCGGATTGCTGAGTCGCGAGTAGACGTTGCCGAAGGTCTGCAGGTTGAAGAGGCTGGCCGCGTGGTCGGCGCTGTCGAAGACGAAGCTCGTGGTCTGGTAGATCGGCAGCGCGCGCGCGCCGGTCGCGACGTCGGGGATCTGGCCGGCGTGGATGGCCAGGGTTTCGGGCTTGAAAGCGTGATCAGGCATGGCTCGGATTCGAGGTTGGCGCGGCGCGGCAGTCGGTGCCCGATGAGGGCTCGGGAGGGAGCGGTCTCCGCTTCGCTGCGACTGCACTGCGGTGCTCGGATCGAGGTCGCGCCGCACAACTCGCTACGTTCACTGCGTTCACTGCGCTCGGACAAACGCGGCGGGTCGGACCACGATGCGCGCTGCGCGCGCCGACCTCGATCCTGCGCTCCTCGTCACCCCCAACCTCGCCCCCACCGGGCACCGCCTGCCGCGATGCCAGCAGCGGCTCCTGAGCGGCCACAAGACACGCGGACGGAGCCAAGGTGAACCTCATGTCAAACCGGCCGCTTCGCAGAGATCACGCGAGTATTGACTCCCGCCCAGTTGAGCCCGCCGAAGAGCCGCGCATGCTCGATCTTCACGCAGCGGTCCATCACGGTGTCCAGGCCGGCGGCCCGCGCCTTCGCGGCCGCGGCCTCGTTCTTCACGCCGATCTGCTGCCACAGGCACCTGGCGCCGATCGCGATCGCGCTGTCGGCGATCGGACCGACGTCGTCGGTGCGGCGGAACACGTCGACCATGTCGATGGGCTCGGGGATGTCCTCGAGCCGCGCATAGCAACGCTCGCCGAGGATGCTGTCGTAGCGCGGGTTCACCGGCACCACGCGATAGCCGTGCTGCTGCAGGTACTTGGCGACGAAGTGGCTGGGGCGGAACCAGTCGGCCGACAGGCCGACGACGGCCACGCGGCGGTGGGTGCGCAGGATGCGGCGCAGGGTGCTGATCTCGTCGCTCATCGCGGGTGCTCGTCGGTCTCTGCGGACCGGCGAACCATACCCGAAGGCCGCCGCGCCGGGGCTTGTGCACGGCCGGGGCCGCAGAACCTGAAGTACACTTCCGATTGTCAGGAGAGCGCTCTTCATCGAGCCGCCGAAGGCGCAGAGGCCCGCTTCAAGAGAGCGCCCTCGAACGCTCAGGCAAAAGGACTGGCAAGCGCTTCCTGCGGTAGCAGTATCCGGAAGCGTCCTCACTGGAGAGAGGTCGTCGCAAGGCGGCCCACCGAAGGGGCAAGCGGTCGAGGTGTCATGCACCGGAGCTGCCAATCTCTCAGGTAAAGCGGACAGCGAGGGCAGAGGTTCCACCGGCAACGGTGGTGCACGCAAGCCCTTGGAGTCTCGATGTCCGCCACCGCCAGCCCCGCCGCCCCGCTGCTGACCACCCCGCTGCATTCGCTGCACCTCGAACTGGGCGCCAAGATGGTGCCCTTCGCCGGCTACGCGATGCCGGTCAACTATCCCCACGGCATCCTCGCCGAACACCGCCAGTGCCGCGACTCGGCGGCGCTGTTCGACGTCTCGCACATGGGCCAGCTGCGGCTGGTGGGTGCAGGCGCCGCCCAGGCGCTGGAGTCGCTGGTCCCGGTCGACGTGCTGGGCCTGGGGGTCGGCAAGCAGCGCTACGGCTTCTTCACGAATGCCAGCGGCGGTCTGCTGGACGACCTGATGATCACGCGGCGCGAGGATGACCTGCTGGTCATCGTCAACGCCGCCTGCAAGGACGCCGACACCAAGCACCTGGTGACCCACATCGGCCATCGCTGCACGATCGTGCCCCTGCCCGAGCGCGCGCTGCTGGCGCTGCAGGGTCCGAAGGCCGTCACGGCGCTGGCGCGGCTGGAACCCGCGGTCGCGAAGCTGAGCTTCATGACCGGCGGCGCCTTCCGCCTGCACGGCATCGACTGCTACCTCACGCGGTCCGGCTACACGGGCGAGGACGGCTTCGAGATCTCGGTGCCGGCCGCACAGGCCGAAACCCTGGCCCGCCAGCTGCTGCAGCAGCCCGAGGTGGCCCCGGCCGGACTGGGCGCGCGCGACACCCTGCGGCTCGAGGCCGGCCTGTGCCTCTACGGCCACGACATCCATGCCACCACCACGCCCGTCGAGGCCGGCCTGACCTGGGCGATCCAGAAGGTGCGCCGGGCCGGCGGCGCGCGGGCCGGCGGCTACCCGGGCGCCGATGTCATCGATGGCCAGCTGGCCACCGGCCCCAGCAACAAGCGCGTCGGCCTCGTCGGCCTGGAACGCATCCCGGTGCGCGAGGGCACGGAACTCGTCGACGCCCACGGCCACCGGCTCGGTCACGTCACCAGCGGCACGCTCGGCCCGACCGTCAACCAGCCGATCGCGATGGCCTACGTGGCCGCCAATCACGCCGCCGTCGCGCACGAGGTCTACGCGGTGGTGCGCGGCAAGCGCATGCCGATGCGCGTGACCGCCCTGCCCTTTGCCCCGCACCGCTACGTGCGCGGCTGAATCCCTCTCAACCCGCGGACCCCGACCCAAGGAGCGACCCATGACGACGAAGTTCACCGACGACCACGAGTGGATCAACATCGAGGACCACGACGCCGCCGTCGTCGGCATCACGCCGCATGCGCAGGATGCGCTGGGCGACGTGGTCTTCGTCGACCTTCCCGAGGTCGGCAAGAGCTTCAAGAAGGGCGAGATCGCCGGCGTCGTCGAGTCCGTCAAGGCCGCCGCCGACCTCTACATGCCGGTCAGCGGCGAGATCGTCGAGGTCAACGAGGCCCTGCGCGGCGACCCGGCGCTGGCCAACAGCGACCCGCTCGGCGAAGGCTGGTTCTTCAAGGTCCGCATCAGCGACATGACCGAGTTCGACCAGCTGATGGACGGCCCCGACTACGACAAGCTGCTGAAGACGCTCTGATCCTGGCCTGGAACCGCGCGCCCACCGGCGCCTTGATCCGCATTCGTCCACCCGGGTCCACCGACCCCGTCACGGAGAGCACACCATGCTCATGCCCACCGCCCTGTCCCTCGCCCAGCTGGAGAACGCCGACGAGTTCGCGGCCCGGCACATCGGCATCGAGCCGGCCGAGGAGAAGCACATGCTCTCGGCCATCGGTGCCACCTCGCGCGCCGCGCTGATCGACGCGATCGTGCCGCGCAACATCGCCCGCGCCACGGCGATGAACCTGCCGTCGCCGGCGACCGAAGCGCAGGCGCTGGCCGAGATCAAGGCCATCGCGGCGAAGAACCGGGTCCTGAAGAGCTTCATCGGCCAGGGTTACCACGGCACGCACACGCCGGGCGTCATCCTGCGCAACATCCTCGAGAACCCGGCCTGGTACACCGCCTACACGCCCTACCAGGCCGAGATCTCGCAGGGACGGCTGGAGGCGCTGGTCAATTTCCAGACCATGGTCTGCGACCTGACCGGCCTGGCCGTCGCCAACTCGTCGATGCTCGACGAGGCGACCGCCGCGGCCGAGGCGATGACGCTGGCCAAGCGCAGCGTGCGCAGCAAGAGCGATACCGTGATCGTCTCCGGCGACTGCCACCCGCAGACCATCGAGGTGATCCGCACGCGCGCGGCGCCGCTGGGCCTGCACGTGGAGGTCGGCGTCGCGCCCCAGCTGATGGAGCAGCACGACTACTTCGCCGTCATCGCGCAGTACCCGTCGACGACGGGGATGGTCCACGACATGCGGCCCTTCGTCGAGGCGGCCCACGCGAAGAGCGCTGCCTTCATCGTCTGCGCCGACCTGCTGGCGCTGACCCTGCTGGCGCCGCCCGGCGAATGGGGCGCCGACATCTGCGTCGGCACGACCCAGCGCTTCGGCGTGCCGATGGGTGCCGGCGGCCCGCACGCCGCCTTCCTGGCCTGCCGCGACGAGTTCAAGCGCTCGATGCCCGGTCGCCTGGTGGGCGTCAGCGTCGACACGCATGGCAAGCCGGCCTACCGGCTGGCGCTGCAGACGCGCGAACAGCACATCCGCCGCGAGAAGGCCACGTCCAACATCTGCACGGCGCAGGTGCTGCTGGCCGTGATCGCCAGCATGTACGCGGTCTACCACGGGCCGCAGGGCCTGAAGCGGATCGCGCAGCGCGTTGCCTCCTACACCGCGGTGCTGGCCCACGGCCTGCGCGCGATGGGCTTCAAGCTGCACGGCGACACCGCCTTCGACACGCTGACCGTCGAGACCGGCATCGAGACCGACGCGATCCTGAAGCGCGCGCTGGACGCCGGCGCCAACCTGCGGCGGATCTCGCCGACGGCGCTGTCGATCGCGCTGGACGAGACGACGACCCGCGCCGACCTGGCCGCGCTGTGGTCCTGGTTCGCGCGCTCGCCCTCGATGGTGCCCAAGGTCGAGGCCTTCGAGCACGGCGCCGACCCGCTGATCCCCACCGAGCTGCGCCGCACCAGTGCCTACCTGACGCACCCGGTCTTCAACACCCATCACAGCGAGACCGAGATGCTGCGCTACCTGCGCAGCCTGGCGGACAAGGACCTGGCGCTCGACCGCACGATGATCCCGCTGGGCTCGTGCACCATGAAGCTCAACGCGACCAGCGAGATGATCCCCATCACCTGGCCGGAGTTCGCGCAGGTCCACCCCTTCGCGCCGGCCGAGCAGCTGGCCGGCTACGCCGAACTGGACGCGCAACTGCGCCGCTGGCTGTGCGAGGCCACCGGCTACGCCGGCATCAGCCTGCAGCCCAACGCCGGTTCGCAGGGCGAGTACGCGGGCCTGCTGGTCATCCACGCCTGGCACGCCTCGCGCGGCGAAGGCCACCGCGACATCTGCCTGATCCCCGAGTCGGCGCACGGCACCAACCCGGCCTCGGCCCAGATGGCCGGCATGAAGGTGGTGGTGACGAAGTGCGATGCCGAGGGCAACGTCGACCTCGAGGATCTGCGCGCCAAGTGCGAGCAGCACAGCGCGAAGCTCGCCGCGGTGATGGTGACCTATCCGTCGACCTACGGCGTCTTCGACCCGCACATCCGGGAGCTGTGCGCGCTGGTGCACCGGCATGGCGGACGGGTCTACGTCGACGGCGCGAACATGAACGCGCTGGTCGGTGTCGCGGCGCCGGGCGAGTTCGGCGGCGACGTGAGCCACCTGAACCTGCACAAGACCTTCTGCATCCCGCACGGCGGCGGCGGCCCGGGTGTCGGCCCGGTGTGCGTGGTCGAGGACCTGGTGCCCTTCCTGCCGGGCCACCGGACCGCGGGGGTGAACGGCCGGCAGCAGGTCGGCGCCGTCTCGGCGGCACCGCTGGGCAATGCCGCCGTGCTGCCCATCAGCTGGATGTACATGCGCATGATGGGAGCTGCCGGCCTGAAGGCCGCGACCGAGACCGCGATCCTGAGCGCCAACTACATCGCCGCGCGCCTCGCCGACCACTACGACATCCACTTCAGCGGCGGCGTCGACGGCCTCAAGGGCGGCGGCGTGGCCCACGAGTGCATCCTCGACCTGCGCCCGCTCAAGGAGAGCAGCGGTGTCAGCGCCGAGGACGTGGCCAAGCGCCTGATCGACTACGGCTTCCACGCGCCGACGCTGTCCTTCCCGGTCGCCGGCACGCTGATGGTCGAGCCGACCGAGAGCGAGTCGCTGCACGAGCTGGACCGCTTCATCGACGCGATGATCGCGATCCGCCTCGAGATCGCCAAGGTCGAGGAAGGGATCTGGCCGCGCGACGACAATCCGCTGGTGAACGCACCGCACACCGCCGAGGCCTTGCTGAAGGCCGACTGGCCGCACGCCTATGGCCGCGAGCAGGCCGCCTACCCGCTGCCCGGCCTGCGCCGCACCAAGTACTGGTCGCCGGTCGGCCGCGTCGACAACGTGCACGGCGACCGCAACCTGTTCTGCAGCTGCGTGCCGCTCAGTGCCTACGAAGAGGCCGGCGTGTGACGCCCCAGCACCCCCAGCAGTTCGGCAGCGACAACTGGGCCGGCACGGCGCCGGAGGCGCTGGCCGCGTTGATCGATGCCAGCCGCGCCGGCCACGCGCCGGCCTACGGCGGCGACGCCTGGACCCAGCGCGCCTGCGACGCGATCCGCTCGCTGTTCGACCGCGAGGTCGAGGTCTACTTCGTGTTCAACGGCACCGCCGCCAACGCGCTGTCGCTGGCGGCCCTGTGCCGCCCCTACGAGGCCGTGGTGTGCACGCCGCTGGCGCACATCGCGGTGGACGAGTGCAATGCGGTGGGCTTCTTCGGCCATGGCATCGCGCTGCTGCCGACCGCCGGCGACCCCGCTGCCCCCAGCGGCGCGAAGATGACGCCGACCGCGCTGCGCGCCGCCGCGACCGCCCGCACCGACCTGCATGCCCCCAAGGCCGCGGCCGTGAGCCTGACCCAGAGCACCGAACTCGGCTCGGTCTACTCGCTGGAGGAGCTGCAGGCGCTGACCGCCACGGCGCGCGAACTGGGCCTCAAGGTCCACATGGACGGCGCACGCTTCGCGAATGCGCTGGTCGCGCTGGGCTGCACGCCGGCGGCCATGACCTGGCAGGCCGGCGTCGACGTGCTGTCCTTCGGCATGACCAAGAACGGCGCGCCGGCCGGCGAGGCGGTGGTGTTCTTCGATCGCGCGCTGGCCGAGGCCTTCGAGTGGCGGGCCAAGCAGGCCGGCCAGCTGGCGTCGAAGATGCGCATGGTCACCGCGCCCTGGGTCGGGCTGCTGGACGGCGGCGCCTGGCTGCGCCATGCCGCGCACGCCAACGCCATGGCCACGCGGCTGGCCGACGCGATAGCCGCGCTGCCCGGCGTGGACCTGCTGCAGCCGCCGCAGTCCGACGGCGTCTTCGCCTGGCTGCCGCGACCCGCGGTCGAGTCGCTGCGCGAACGCGGCTGGCTCTTCCACGAGATGCTGCCGCCGCGCGAGGGCAAGATGGGCTGCCGCCTGATGTGCGCCTGGGACACCCAGGCCGAGACCGTCGACGCCTTCGCGGCCGACCTCGCCGCGGCCTGCAGGGCCTGAAGCTTGCAGCGGCATCCCGCATGGCCGTCTCCGTCTTCGACCTCTTCAAGATCGGCATCGGCCCGAGCAGCTCGCACACGGTCGGGCCGATGCGCGCCGCGCGGCTGTTCGCGCAGCGCCTGGCCGACGAAGGCCTGCTGACGCGCACGGCGCGCGTGCAGTCCGAGCTGTTCGGCTCGCTCGGCGCCACCGGCAAGGGCCACGGCTCGGACAAGGCCGTGCTGCTGGGCCTGCTGGGCGAAGCGCCCGACACGGTCGACGTCGACGGCATCGAGGCCCGGCTCCAGGCCTTGCGGGCCGCCGGCCGCCTGAGCCTGCTGGGCCTGCACGAGATCGCCTTCGACGAGCCGCGCGACCTGCTGTTCCGCCGCCGCCAGAGCCTGCCCTTCCATCCCAACGGCCTGCGTTTCGCCGCCTTCGACGCGGCGGGCGCGGAGATCGCGGCCCGCAGCTACTACTCGGTGGGCGGCGGCTTCGTGCTGGGCGAGGAGGCGCTGGCCGACGGCGGCAAGCAGACGGCCATCGTGCCCGACGCGACGCTGCTGCCGCTGGCCTTCCACAGCGGCGACGAGCTGCTGGTTCGCTGCCGCGAGGTCCAGGGCTCGATCGCCGACGTGATGCGCCGCAACGAGCAGCACTGGCGCAACGACGCCGAGATCGACGCCGGCCTGCTGGCCATCTGGCGCGTGATGCAGGCCTGCGTCGAGCGCGGCCTCAAGGCCGAGGGCGTGCTGCCTGGCGGCTACAAGGTCAAGCGGCGCGCCGCCAAGCTCTACCGCGACCTCACGGCCGACCCGACCGCGGCGACGGGCGGGGCAGCGGCCCGCCCCTGGGGCGATCCGCGCGATCCGCTGCAGGTGCTGGACTGGGTCAACCTCTACGCGCTGGCCGTCAACGAGGAGAACGCCGCCGGCGGCCGCGTCGTGACCGCGCCGACCAACGGCGCGGCCGGCATCGTGCCGGCGGTGCTGCACTACTACCACCGCTTCATCCCCGGTGCCAGCGACCGGGGCGTCGTCGACTTCCTGCTCACCGCCGCCGCGATCGGCATCCTCTACAAGGAGAACGCCAGCATCTCCGGCGCCGAGGTCGGCTGCCAGGGCGAGGTCGGCGTGGCCTGCTCGATGGCCGCCGGTGCCTTGTGCGCGGTGCTGGGCGGCACGCCCGAGCAGGCCGAGAACGCCGCCGAGATCGGCATGGAGCACCACCTGGGCCTGACCTGCGACCCGGTCGGCGGCCTGGTGCAGATCCCCTGCATCGAGCGCAACGCCATCGCCTCGGTCAAGGCCATCAACGCCGCGCGCATGGCCCTGCGCGGCGACGGCAGCCACCACGTCAGCCTCGACCAGGTCATCAAGACCATGCGCGAGACCGGCGCCGACATGCAGACCAAGTACAAGGAGACCGCGCGCGGCGGCCTCGCGGTGAACATCGTCGAGTGCTGAGCGCCCGGTCGTCCCGTTAAACTGGATCGCAAGCCCGGCGCCGGCCACGAGCCCGCCGCCGCCCTCATCCTGCCAGCGACACCCATGCTCGACAGCCTCGAACCCACTGCCCGCCGCGCCGCCGCGGGCCTGCCCTCCTCGGTCTCGCACTGGGCCGTGCGCGGCGTCAGCGAGGTCTCCGAACAGCTGAGCGTGCGCGACGGCGTCGCCGAAGCGCCGAAGCGCAGCCGCGACGAGGGCGTGATGGTCACCGTCGTCGACGGTGGCATGGGCTACGCCGCCACGTCCGACGGCTCCGAGGCCGGGCTGGCGGCCGCCTTCAGGCAGGCGCAGGCGCTGGCCCGCGCCGCTGCCGGCAAGACGGTGTACGACTACGCTCGGGCACCGCGCCCGCGCGACAGCGGCCGCTATGCGAGCCGCGTCGAGCGCCCGGCGCGCGACGCGACGCTCGGCGACAAGCTGGCGCTGCTGGCCCGCGTCAACCAGGCCGCGCGCATCGATGCGCGCATCGTCGATGCGCAGACCAGCCTGTGGTCGGTGGCCACGGACCAGCTGTTCTTCACCAGCGACGGCATGCGCGCCGAGCAGCGCTTCGATTTCCTGACGCCGGCCGTGCAAGTCACGGCGCGCGACGGCAACGTGACCCAGGTGCGATCGAGTGCCGGCCAGTACAACGGCTTCTGCCAGCAGGGCGGGCTGGAGGTGCTGGACCGCGCGCACTTCGAGGGCGAGGGCCCGCGCGTGGCGCGCGAGGCGCTGGAGCTGGTGGCGGCGAAGCAATGCCCGACCGGCACGATGGACCTGGTGCTGATGCCCGACCAGATGATGCTGCAGATCCACGAGAGCATCGGTCACCCGCTGGAGCTGGACCGCATCCTCGGCGACGAGCGCAACTTCGCGGGTACCAGCTTCGTCACGCCCGACATGTTCGGCAGCTACCGCTACGGCAGCGAGCTGCTGAACGTCAGCTACGACCCGGGCCGCGCCCACGAATTCGCCGCCTTCGCCTTCGACGACGACGGCACGCCGGCGGTGCGCGCGATGCTGATCGAGCGCGGCATCCTGAAGCGCCCGCTGGGCGGCGCGCTGTCGCAGGCGCGTGCACGCGAGGCCGGCTTCGACCTCGGCGGCGTCGCCACCACGCGCGCCTGCAGCTGGAACCGCGCGCCGATCGACCGCATGAGCAACCTCAACGTCGAGCCCGGCGACGCGACGCTGGAGCAGCTGATCGGCAGCGTCGGCTACGGCGTCGTGATGCACACCAACTGCTCGTGGAGCATCGACGACTCGCGCAACAAGTTCCAGTTCGGCTGCGAGTACGGTCGCGTGATCCGCGACGGCCGCCTGGCCGAGGTCGTGCGCAACCCCAACTACCGCGGCATCAGCGCGACCTTCTGGCGCTCGCTGGCCATGGTCGGCGACGCCTCGACGATGCAGACCATGGGCACGCCGTTCTGCGGCAAGGGCGAGCCGTCCCAGGTGATCCGCGTCGGCCATGCGGCACCGGCCTGCAAGTTCTCGTCGGTCGACGTCTTCGGCGGAGCGAACTGAGATGACGACGCTCACCGATCGCTCGCACTTCGAGACCCTGGCCGCCGCGTTGTGCGTGGCCGATGGCGTCGACCGTGTCAGCCTGACGCTCAATGCCGAGTCCTCGGACTTCCTGCGCTTCAACCGCGCGGCGCTGCGCCAGGCCACCCAGGTGCTGCAGGCCCAGGCGACGGTCGCGGTCGTGCGCGGTGCGCGGCGCGCCGAGAGCAGCCTCACGCTGAGCGGCGATGCCGCTCAGGATCTCCGCCGCCTGCAGGCCGAGCGTGCCCAGCTGACGAGCGACCTCGACCTGATCCCCGACGATCCCTGGCTGCTGCTGCCCGACACCGCGACCCGCAGCGAGCGCGACGACGCCGGCGCGCTGCCCACGCCCGACCAGGTGATCGACGCCGTGCGCGAGCATGCAGCGGGCCGCGACTTCGTCGGCTTCTACGCCGGCGGACCGGTGGTGCGAGCCTATGCCGACAGCCTGGGCTCGCGGCACTGGCACCGCGTCGAGAGCTTCCACTTCGACTGGTGCCTGTACCACGCGGCCGACAAGGCGGTGAAGACCGCCTATGCCGGCACGCAGTGGTCCACCACCGAGTTCGCGCGGCGCGTGCACGAGGCCGCGGCGCGCGTCGAGCTGCTCAAGCTCGACGCCCGCACGCTGGCCCCCGGCGCCTACCGCGCCGCCTTCAGCCCCGCGGCGATGAACGAGCTGCTGGGCGCGCTGGGCTGGAGCGGCTTCAGCCTGAAGTCGCGGCGGACCGGCGTGTCCTCGCTGCTGCAACTCGCCCATGGCGATGCCCGACTGCACGCCGGCTTCCACCTCAGCGAGGCCACCGGCCTGGGCATTGCGCCGGCCTTCACCGCCGACGGCTTCGTCAAGCCTGCCGAGGTGTCGCTGGTGCGCGCCGGCCAGGCCGCCGACACGCTGAATTCGCCGCGCTCGGCGCGCGAGTACGGCCTGCCGGCCAACGGTGCCAATGCCGAGGAGTCGCCCGAGTCGCTGAGCCTGGCGCCCGGCGCCCTGCCCCACGAGCGCCTGCTCGAATCGCTGGGCACGGGGCTGTACGTCAGCAACCTCTGGTACCTGAACTACAGCGACCGCCAGGCCTGCCGCATGACCGGCATGACGCGCTTCGCCTGCTTCTGGGTCGAGGACGGCCGGCTGGTCGCGCCGCTCAACGTGATGCGCTTCGACGACGGCTTCCTGCGCATGTTCGGCGAGGGCCTGGTCGGCCTCACCGACCGCGCCGAGATCGTGCCCGAGAGCGACACCTACCAGATGCGCCAGCTCGGGTCGACCACGACGCCCGCGGCGTTGGTCGAGGGCTGGAGACTGACCCTCTGACGCGGCCGACCGGCGGCGTCTTTCAGGACGCTTCAGGTCCGGCTCAGCCGCTTGAAGGACAGCACCCGGGGCAGGCGGCGATCCTTCGTTCATCGCACCGCGCCGCGGTGCATGACCCGAGGAGATCGTCATGTCGGACCGTCGGATTCGCTGCGCTGCCTTCGTTCTGGCCTTGTCGGCCACGCTGGCCTGCTTCCAGACCGTGACCGGCTTGGCTGCCCCCGAGCACGCCGACCCACGCCTGGCGAGCCTGCTCGCGCCGGCGCCGATGGTGCTGCAGACCGCCAGCCTGGACCGCTGAGCCCCCGCTGGCGCTCACAGGCCCTAGACTGCGTCGACCCCCGGCGACGGAGCCCCCGCTTGCATCCAGCCCATGGAGATTCGCGCTTGAGCGTCGGCGTCACTGGCCATCGGCTCGACCGCGTGAGCCGCAAGCACCTGGAGCGCTTGGCGCCTGTCGTGCGACGGCTGCTCGCCCAACTGGCCGAACGTGCGCCGGCGCCGGGCCGCCTGTGGCTGAACAGCGCGCTCGCCGACGGCAGCGACCAGCATCTCGCTGCCCTGGCGCTGGAGGCCGGATGGTCGCTGCACGCCGTGCTCCCCTTCGATGCCGAGGTCTGCGAACGCGATCTCGACGCACCCGCGGCCCGCCAGCGCTTTCGCCGACTGCTGGCGCAGGCCGCCCGCGTCACCGTGCTGAGCGGGCCTCGCGACCGCCCCGCGCAGGCCTATCGGCAACTGGGCGACGCCGTGGTCCAGGGCGCCGACCTGCTGATGGCGGTCTGGGACGGCGAACCGGCGCGCGGCCCCGGCGGCACGGCCGAGGTGGTCGCCGAAGCCCTGCGGCGCCACGTGCCGGTGATCCATCTCGACCCCCAGCCCGGCGCACCAGCCAGGCTCCTGTGGCAACGCGGCGACCCCGCGGGCCGTCGCCACGCCTGGCCCTGCGAGCCGGCGCGACTGGCCACCGCGGTGCGCCATGCGACGCGGAGGGGCCCATGAGCACCAGTCGTCGGCCGACGCTGGGCCTCGTCGGTGGCACGGAAGCGGCGGCGCCCCTCGATGCGGGCGACGACACCGCAGCACCGCCCAAGTACTGGGCCTTCGTCAGCTACAGCCACCGCGACGAAGCGGTGGCCCGCGCGCTGCAGAAGCGGCTCGAAACCTACCGCTTGCCGCGCACGCTGGTGGGCCGCGTCACCTCGCAGGGACCGGTGCCGCGCCGGGCGCGGCCGGTGTTCCGCGATCGCGACGACCTGCATGCCGGCGCCGACCTCGGCGCCGAGGTGCGGAGCGCGCTGGCCACCAGCCGGTGGCTGGTCGTCATCTGCAGTCCGGACGCCGCTCGCTCGCCCTGGGTCGAACGCGAGATCGTCGAGTTCAAGCGCCTGCACGGCGAACACCGCGTCCTGGCGCTTATCGCCGCCGGCGAGCCCTACGCGTCGCGCCAGCCCGGCCGCGAAGCCGAGGAGTGCTTCCCGAACGCGCTGCGCCATGCGCTCGATGCCGACGGCGAGCCGCGCGGCACCGAGCAGGAGCCGATCGCGGCCGACCTGCGCGTGCATGCCGATGGGCCGAAGCGCGCACCGCTGAAGCTGCTGGCCGGCATGGTCGGCGTCGGCTTCGACGAGCTGGTGCGTCGCGACGCCGCGCGGCGGCTGCGCTGGCTGGGCGCGATCGCCGCCGGCTCGCTGGCCGGCATGGCCGTGCTGAGCGTGCTGACCGTGCTGGCGGTGCAGGCGCGCAACGACGCGCGGCAGCAGCGCGAGCAGGCCGAAGGCCTGATCGAGTTCATGCTGACCGACCTGCGCAAGAAGCTCGAACCGGTCGGGCGGCTCGACGCACTCGACGCAGTGGGGCACAAGGCGCTGGCGCACTACGAGGCCCAGCCGGCCGAGCGCCTCGACACGGCGGCGCTCGGCCACCGCTCGCGCGCCCAGCACCTGATCGGCGAGATCCGCCAGCAGCGCGGCCACCTCGACGCGGCGCTGCAGGCCTACCAGCAGGCCGCGGCGACCACGCAGCGCCTGCTGGCCGCCGCCCCGGGCGATCCGCAGCGCATCTTCGACCATGCCCAGAGCGAGTTCTGGGTCGGCTACGTCGCGCGCGAGCGCGGCCAGCGCGAGGCCGCGGAGCAGGCCTTCCAGCAATACCGCCTGCTTGCCGGCCAGCTGCGGCGCATCGACCCGCAGCAGGCCGACTGGCAGATGGAAGCGGCCTACGCGGCCGAGAACCTGGGCGTGCTGCGGCTCGACGCCGCTCGACCCGCCGAGGCGCTGACGTACTTCGAGGAAGCGCGGAGCCTGACCGCACCGCTGGTCAGCGCCAACGCCGAGCGCGCCTACGATCTGGCGCAGACGCTCGGCTGGATGGCGCTGGCGCAGACCCGGCTGGGCCGCTACGGCGACGCCGCCGAGCTGCAACGCGCCAAGCAGGCGCTCTATCTCGGCTTGCCCGACGCCGCGCGCAACCAGCAGGCCCAGCAAGGCCTGCAGAACGTGAGCCAGGAGCTCGCCCAGCTCGCCCTGCTCGAAGGTCGGCTCGACGAGGCGCTGGCGCACGAGCAGCAGAGCCTGGTGCTGGCGGAGACGGTCGCACGGCGCGACGCCGGCAATGCCTGGCGCTCGACGAACCTGTGGTGGTCGCGCCTGCGGCTGGCCGAGATCCAGGCTGCGCGCGGCGACCTGTCGACGGTACGCGCGGCCCTGCCGACGCTGCGCACCGACCTCGACCGGCTGGTCGCGCTCGACCCGAGCAAGATCGAGATCACCGTGTCGATGCGCGGCCGCTACCTGGTGCTGGCGGCCCACCACGGTGACACGCCGCTGGCGCAGCGCATCGACGACCTCGCTCGTTACGACGACGCGCTGCAGCGCCTGCGCGATGGCGGCAGGACGCTGAACGCCGACGCGCTGCTCAACGCCTCCGCGGCGCGCTTCGAGTTGGCGCAGCTGGCGGCCGCGCAAGGCGAGGCCGAACGCGCCGGCGTGCTGCGGCGCGCCGTCGTCGCCGACCTCACACCGCTGGCGGCCGAAGGCCTGCCGCAGATCGCCGCGACGCTGGCGCGCACGCAATGGGCACTCGGCGAACGCGACGCCGCCCGGGCCTGGCGCGACCGCTTGCAGGCCACGAGCTTCCGCCACCCCGATCTGGCCGCGCTGCAGAACGATATCGCCGGCAGCGCGGCCCGCTGAGCGCGGCGCCGGCCGCCACCCTTCACCCCCCACCAACCACAAGGAGCCTCTCATGCCCGCACCCAACACCGTCGACGTCAGCATCGACAACACGAATCCGCAGAACCCGATCGTCGCCTGCGATCCAGACCAGTTGATCGTGGACGCCAGCGCGCCCGGCTCTGCGGTCGTGATCACCTTCGTCAGCACCACGCCGGGCTGGGTCTTCCCGACCACCAACGACGGCGAGACCCACTTCTACGGCATCTCGCTGGCCGACAACCCGAACGGCGAGTTCTCGAGCCCGACGCGCTCGACGGACGGCACCGTGGTGACGATCACCGACCTGGACGACACGACGACCACCTACCAGTACACGGCGCAGCTGACCAACCCGTCGACCGGCCAGACGCTGGGCGTCGATCCGCGCATCACCAACCCCGGCGGCGGCCGCTGAGCGACGCCCGGCACGCGTTCTCAGGGCCGGGCCCGCCAGAGCGCGGCGATGTCGACTTCGCTGCGCGCCGCGGTCGCGGTGACCGGCCCGTCGAGAGGCCCGCGGTCGTGTGCCGGCCCGAGCAGCGCCCGCACGCGGGCCCGCGCCTCGGCACGCGCGGGCGGCCGCTGCTCGCCGCGCTCGGCGTGCGCGGCATCGGCCCAGCTCGTCAGCACGACGGCGGCATCGGCACGACCCTGCAGTGCGGCGATCCAGGCCAGGTGGTCGGCCGCCAGCCACAGCAGCCCGAAGTCGGCGGCCACCCGCGCAGCCTCGTCGGCCCAGCGGACCGCGGCGTCGACCTCGCCCTGCACCAGCAGCGCGTGGATCAGGTTCAGCAGCGCCGTGGAGCGGGTCGAGGACGGCCGCTGCAGCGCCGGTTCGGCCAGCAGCTGGCGACCGCGCCGGACCGCGTCGTCGGCATCGCCGAGCGCGAGCGCGACATCGGCCAGGTGCGCGAGCGCACGCAGCCGGCCGCGTTCGTCGCCGGCTTCGGTGCGCAGCGCCAGCTCGGCTTCGCGGGCCGCGCGACTGTCGGCGAAGCGCCCTTCGGCGCGGGCCACGTCGGCGCGGGCGCGCTGCCCCCAGGCGCGCTCGCGCGCCGGCCAGTCGGCGCGCTCGAGCGCCAGCGCCGCCTCGAGCGCCTTGCGCGCGCGCGGGTCGGGACCGGCATAGAGCCCGGCTTCGCCGGTGAGCTGGGCGAACTGGCCGTGCACGTCGCCGAGTTCGCGGTACAGCCGTGCGGCCTCGCTCGCCGCCGCGCGCGAGCGGCCCGGTTCGGCCGCCGCCCAGGCCCACTGGATGCCGCGCCAGGCGCGCGCTGCCAGTACCGCCGGCAGCGTCGACGCCGCGGGGCCGCTGAGCGCCGCCGCCGTCAACGCGGCCCAGCGCCTCGCCTCGCCGTCCAGCGCCAGGTGATGCCACAGCGGCGCGGTCGCCCCGAACAGCGCGACCATCGTCTCGGCAGCGTCGGCATCGCCGGGCGCTGCGACCAAGCGCTCGTGCACACGTGCCAAGGCCGCGCGCAGGTTGTCGATCTCGACCGCGTAGACGGTCAGCCAGTCGCGATCGGTCATGCGCAGCCAGTCGTCTGACGCCGGCTCGAGACCGCGCCGTACGGTGGCGGCATGGGCGTCGCGGACCGCCTCGGACTCGCCCGCGCCGGCCAGCCGCTCGAGCGCGTAGGCGCGCGCCGTCTCGGCCAGCGCATAGCGCGGCGGTTCGGTCGCCCTCACCTCCACGAGCGAGCGGTCGACCAGGGCCGCCAGGCCGTCGATCGCGTCCCAGCGATCGAGCGGCGCACCGGCGACCGCAACCGCCACGGCCACGTCCGCGGCCGCGTCCAGACCGAAGTCTCCGGCGAAGACGCCGAGCCGGCGGAACACCGCCTGCTCGACCGGCGTCAGGAGATCGTGGCTCCAGTCGAGCGCCGCATGCAGGCTGCCGTGGCGCGCCGCGGCGTCGCGGGCGCCGGACTTCAGCAGCGCGAAGCGCGCATCGAGCCGCTCGGCCACGGCCGCCGCGCCCAGGCTGGCCGCGCGCGCCGCCGCCAGTTGCAGCGCCAGCGGCACGCCATCGAGCCGCCGGCAGATCTCGAGCACCGCGGCGAGGTTGTCCGCACGCAGCGAAAAGCGCCGATCGAGCGACTGCACCCGCTCGCAGAACAGGGCGACGGAGCCGTGGCTCAGCGCCTGGTCGACGTCGGCCTCGTCCGGGGCTCGCGCCAGTCCCTCGAGCCGCCACACCACCTCGCCGTCGACGCGCAGCGGCGCCTGGCTGGTGACGAGCAGGCGCACGCCGCGCGTGGCCTGACGCACCGTCTGCGCGAAGGCTGCGACCGCGTCGAGCAGATGCTCGGCGTTGTCGAGCACGATCAGCAGCTCCAGCGGCCTGAGTGCCGCGATCAGGTCGTCGGCCCGATCGAGCCCGACGGCGGTCGCGACGCGCGCCGGCAGCAGCGCGCCGTCGTCGAGCGAGGCCAGCTCGACCCAGACCACCGCCATGCCGCGACCGGCGATCCGGCGCGCCATCTCCTGCGCGAGCCGCGTCTTGCCCACGCCACCCGGGCCGACCAGCGCGACGAGGGGTTCGTGGCCGCAGCGGTCCGACAGTGCGGTGAGATCCGCCTCGCGGCCGTGCAGCGGCGGCAGGCGCTGCGGCAGCCGCTCGTCGATCGGCATCGGTGAGGTCGCCGGTGCGGCGGCCGGCGCCGCCGCCGTCACGGGCGCGACCGCGCTGCCCGCAGCGCCCTCGGCGACCAGCGGCCGCACGACCGGCAGCGTGAAGCGGTAGCCGTGACCTGGAATGGTGGCGATCGACTGCGCACCGAGCAGCTTGCGCAAGGTCGACACCTGGACCTGCAGGTTGTTCTCCTCGACGACCAGCCCGCGCCAGACGCCGTCGAGCAGTTCATCCTTGGTGACGAGCCGGCCGGCGTTGGAGGCCAGCAGCCACAGCATGTCGAAGGCGCGCGCGCCGAGGGCGACTGCGGCGCCGTCGGACAGCAGGCGGCGTTCCAGCGGCTGCAGCTCGAAGCGGCCGAAGCGCAGGGGTGCGGGGAGATCGTCGGCGGCGAGGCTCATCGGGGCGGCGTGCGGGTCGTCACGTCGCGAGCTTGCCATCGGAAGCGCGCGGACGCACGCCCCCGATCGGCTCGCGACGTGCGCCCGCGACGCCCGCCGGTCGCGACGCGGCTCAGCGCCGCGTGCGGGCCAGCTGCAGCGCGCCTGGACGCACGATGCCGCGCGGCTCGAGTCGCATCTGATGGGCCTCGACATAGGCCCAGTCGAGCTCGCCGGCATCGCGGGCGCGGACGAGCTCCGCCACGACCTGGGCACGGGTCTGGCCGCCCGTCGCCGCGGCGAACACGACCGCGCCGTCGGCCTTCGTCACGTCGGGCGGCGGCAGCGCGCCGAGCTCGGCGTCGACGGGGTCGAAGTCTCGCGCCTGGGCGGGCATCGCGCTGGCCGCAGCGATCAGCGCGAGCGACACGACCATCGAGAGGGGAGCGAACAGAGCGGCGTTCTTCATGGCGATCTCCTGGGAGTCGCCCCCTCGGGGCCCCGAACCATTCGAAGCCCCCGGAAGCGATGGCCTCACTGTCGGCCGCCGCGCGCCGGAAGTCCTGAAGCGTCCCTCAAATCTCGCTGAAACCGCAGCGGCGTGGCGCGCGGCCCCGGTTTCAGGACGCTTCAGGTGCGCTTCAGGCGGCCCAAGGACGGCCGGGCACCCGCTCGGAACACTGCGTCCATCGCCTCCGGCATCTCCGTGGAGCCCGCGCCATGAACGCCGTCATCGCCTGCCCCTCGCGCCGCGCCGCGCCGCCCGTCCTGCCCTTGTGGCGCGACCTCGCCCTGCCGCACGGGCACCACGCCACCCTGCGACCGGTGTTCCCGGAGGACGCCCCCGCGCAGCAGGCCTTCGTCGAGAAGCTCTCGCCGGCGGCGCGGCGCAACCGCTTCCACGGTGCGATCCGCGGGCTGAGCGAGGCGACGCTGCGCCGGCTGTGCGATGTCGATCAGCAGCGCCACGTCGGCCTGCTGCTGACGCTGGCCGCCGACGGCCGCGAATGCGTCATCGGCGAAGCACGCTATGCGGTGGACGACGACGGCGTGAGCGCCGAGTTCGCGCTGGCGGTCGCCGACGAGTGGCAAGGCTGCGGCCTGGCGCTGCAGCTGCTGGCGGCATTGGCCGAACTGGCGCGCCGCGCCGGGCTGCGCTGGCTGGTTGGCGAGGTGCTCGCCGACAACGCGCCGATGCTGGCCTGCATGCGCGCCTGCGGCTTCGCGGTCTCGCCCTGCCGTCCCGACGCCGGCGTGCTGCGCGTCGAGCGGTCGGTGAACCAGCCGTTGACCCCGCCGCGCGGCCTGCCGGCGCGGCTGCGGCGCTGTGCCCGGCGAGCGGCGCGCGGACTCGGCCTGTCCCTTCCGCAGCGAGCGCCGCACTGGGCCTTCGCCGCGCCTTGATCACCCACCCACCGAGTACCGACCATGACCTCGATCCTGCTGCTGTGCACCGCCGCCCTGGCGCTGCTGACCGGTATCGCCTACCTGGCCGTGTGCGCCCGCATCATGCAGCGCTTCACCCGCGCGCGGCGCCGACAGCCCGAGCCGCACTCGGGCGTCGACGGCCGTGACCGCGTGCAGTTCGCGTCGGCCGACGGCCGGGTGCTGATCCGCGCCTGGTACTTGCCGGCGCGGCCGCAGCGTGCGGCGGTGGTCTTCGTGCACGGCAAGGACGCCTGCCGTGGCGACGAACTGAAGTCGCCGACCCTCGAGCTGGCGCTGCGCCTGCGCGCCGCCGGTGCGTCGGTGCTGATGCTGGACCTGCGCGGCCACGGCGAGAGCGGCGCGGCACGCCTCACCTATGGTGCCCACGAGCAGTTCGACGTGCGCGGCGCAATCGACTACCTGGTGGCCCGCGGCTACGAGCCGGGCCGCATCGGCGTGCTCGGCGCCTCGATGGGCGGCAGCGCGGCGCTGATGGCGGCCGCCGCCGATGCGCGCATCGGCGCACTGATGATCGACAGCGCCTTTGCCGACTTCGCGACCATGCTGGAGCAGCAGTACCACAAGCTCTCCGGCCTGCCCTGGCACTTCCTGCCCGGCGCGCTGATGCTGGCGCGCTGCGTCACCGGCGTCGCGCTGCAGCGCCTGCGGCCGATCGATGCAGCGGCATCGCTGTGCGGCCGACCGACCCTGGTGGTGCACGGCAGCGACGATCCCTTCGTGCCCTGCAGCCACGCGCGCGCGATCGCGGCCGCGGCCCGCGCCCGCCTGTGGGTCACCCCGAGCAACCGCCATCTCGGCTCCTACGCCCTGGACCCGGCGGCCTACTCGCGCATCGTGCTGCGCTTCTTCACCAGCGCGCTGTTCGACCGGCGCGGCGTGCGCCCGGTGACCGCGCCCGAATCGGAACCCCTGCGGCTGGCGGCCTGAGCCGCCGCCGCTACTCGGCGATCGCCGGCGTGCCCGGCTGGGCGGCGGAGCCGCTGGCGGGGACTGCCGCCGTCCTGCGCCCGCGCGCCAGGTAGCTGTAGAGCACCGGCACCACCACCAGGGTCAGCAGCGTCGAGGTGATCACCCCGCCGATGATCGCGCGGCCCATCGGCGCCTGGATCTCGCCGCCCTCGTCGAGCGCCAGCGCCAGCGGCAACATGCCGAAGACCATGGCCGCGGTCGTCATCATGATCGGGCGCATGCGCACCAGGCCGGCCTCGAGCAGCGCGTCGGGCACGCTCGCGCCGCGCCGTCGCGCATGGTTGGCAAAGTCGACCAGCAGGATCGCGTTCTTGGTCACCAGGCCCATCAGCATCACCAGGCCGATCATCGAGAACAGGTTCAGCGTCGATCCGGTGATCAGCAGCGCCAGCATCACGCCGATCAGCGCCAGCGGCAGCGAGGCCATGATCGCGACCGGCTGCAGGAAGCTGCCGAACTGCGAGGCCAGCACGATGTAGATGAAGATCACCGACAGGCCCAGCGCCGCCAGCATCGCGGCGAAGGCCTCCTGCTGCTCGCGGGTCTGACCGCGCACGTCGAAGCGGTAGCCGGGCGGCAGCGTGGTGGCATCGACCAGCTTCTGCACGTCGGCGCCGACATCGCCCGAGGGCCGGCCCTGCACGCCGGCATAGATCGCCTGGCGGCGCTGCAGGTCCTGGCGCTTGATGACGTCGGGGTTGCTGATGGCGACGATGTCGGCCACGCGGCCCAGGGCGATCGGCGTGCCGTCGGGCGCATAGGCCACCGGCAGCGCCTCGAGCTGCGCCGCGTTCTCGCGCGATGCCGTCGGCAGACGCAGCTCGACCTCGACCTGCTCGCCGTCGGGCGCCGTCCAGTAGGTCGCGATGTCGCCGTTGACGAAGGCGCGCAGGCTCGCGGCCAGGTCGGTCGAGGTGATGCCGAGCTGGCGCACCGCATCGGGCTTCAGGCGCACCGCATAGGCCGGCAGGCCCGGCTTGACCGAGGTCTCGAGGTCGGTCACGCCCTTGATGGCCCGGACCTTCTCGGCCAGCTTCAGCGTCTCGGCGTCCAGCACGGCCGGGTCGGGCCCGAGCAGCGCGATGTAGATCGGCCGCTGGCCGAGCGAGACCTCGATGCCCGGGATCGGCAACAGCGCCTCGCGGATCGCCTCCTCGACCTGCTTCTGCGAGCGCTCGCGCTGGTCGCGCGGCTTGAGCTGCACGCCGAGCTGCGCCTGGTTGCGCTGCTGGCCGTCGCCGGCCTCGCCGATGGTCGACGACACGAGTCGCACCTCGGGCATGGCGCGCACCGCCTGCTCGACCTGCGCGATCTTGTCGCCGGCGCGCGTGAGGCTGGTGCCGACCGGCAGCCGCACGTTGAGCTGGATGTAGCTGTTGTCGGTCTCGGGGATGAACTCGCTGCCGACCGCCGGCACCAGCGCGATCGCACCGACGAAGCTGGCCGCGCCCAGGCCCAGCACGATGCCGCGCGGCGACAGCGTGGCCAGGCGCAGGCGCCGCGGGCTCGCACGGTCGCGCGAGCCGTCGGTCGCGAAGCCGTGGCCGTAGGCCGGCAGCGGCAGGCGGTAGCGGCGACCGCTGAAGATCCAGCGGATCAGCGCCTCGTAGATCGCGTGCAGGCCGTCCAGCGCGCGGTCGGTGCCGCGCATCAGGTGGCCCAGCACCGGCAGCCGGGCCAGCCGCGAGGTCGGCGGGTCCTTCCAGAGGCTGGACAGCATCGGGTCGAGCGTGAAGCTGACGAACAGGCTCACCAGCACCGCGACGGTGACCGTGATGCCGAAGGGGAAGAAGAACTTGCCGACGATGCCCTTCATGAAGGCCACCGGCACGAACACCGCGCAGATCGCGAAGGTGGTGGCCAGCACCGCCAGGCCGATCTCGTCGGTACCTTCGCGCGCCGCGGTGTGGTGGTCGGCCCCCAGCCGGATGTGGCGCACGATGTTCTCGCGCACGACGATCGCGTCGTCGATCAGCAGGCCGATGCACAGCGACAGGGCCATCATCGTCATGAAGTTGAGCGTGAAGCCGAAGGCGTAGACGGCGATGAAGCTCGAGATCACCGCGATCGGCAGCGTCAGCCCGGTGATCACCGTGCTGCGCCAGCTGTGCAGGAACAGGAAGACGATCGCGATCGTCAGCAGCGCGCCCTCGATCAGCGTGCGCTTCACGCCCGAGAGGGAGTCGCGCACCCAGTCGCTGTCGGCATAGACCAGCTTCAGCTCGACGCCCGGCGGCATGGCCTTGCGCAGTTCGGCGGCGGCTTCCTTGATGCCCTCGCCGGCCTCGACGATGTTGGCGTCCTGCTGCTTGAAGACGTTGAAGTTGATCGCCGGCACGCCGTCGACGCGCGCGATCGAGACCGGCTCCTGTTCGCGCTCGACCAGCTGGCCGAGGTCGGCCAGCCGCACCACGGTGCCGCCCTTCGCGCGGATCACGAGGTCGGCAAAGGCCTTGGCGTCGCGCACCTTGCCCTCGACGCGGACCACCGCCTCGGTGCTGGCGCCCTTGAGGATGCCGACCGGCACGTCGGTGTTGGCGCGCTTCATCGCCGCGGCCACGTCGGCCGGCGTCAGGCCGTGGGCGCGCAGCCGCTGCGGGTCGAGGTCGACGCGCACCTGCCGCACCGTCAGGCCGCCGACGTCGACGCGGGCCACGCCGCCGACGCGCTCGAGGCGCTTGCGCACCACCTGGTCGGCCAGCAGCGACAGCTCGCGCGCGCTGCGGTCGGGGCCGATCAGCGACAGGAAGACGATGGGCTGGGCGTTGTCGCCGTCGAAGCGCGAGATGAAGGGCGGCTTCACGTCCTCGGGAAAGCCGGCCTGCAGCACCGAGACCTTGTCGCGCACGTCCTGCACGGCGCGCGCCATGTCGGCGTCCAGGTTGAACTCGACGACGGTCTCGCTGCGGCCCTCGAGGCTGTTCGAGCGGATCATCTTGACGCCGGCGATGCCGTTGAGCGCCAGCTCGACCGGCTTGGTGACCTCGACCTCCACCGCCTCGGGCGAGGCGCCGGGGTAGGCGACGCTGACGAAGACGATCGGCGGCGAGATGTCCGGCAGCCGCTCGACGCGCAGCTGGGCATACGAGAACAGGCCCAGCACGCACAGCGCGATCATCATCATCGCGGCGAAGACCGGGTTGTTGATCGAGACGCGGGTGATCCACATGCTGCGGCCGTCGTCAGGACTTGGTGTCCGCTCGCCGGCCCGCGGTCGACGGCGTTGCAGGCACGCCGTCACCGACCCGGGCCTGCGCGCCTTCCTTCAGGTTGTCGAAGCGCTGCACGAGCACCTGCACCTCGGGGTCCAGGCCCTTCAGCACCTCGACGCGGCCGCTGGCCGCGTCCTTGCGGCCGGTGATGACGATGCGCCGGACCAGCGCGCCGTTCTCGATCGTCCACACCTGGTCCTGGCCCGAGGCCTGGCTCAGCGCCGTGGCCGGCACCGTCAGCCGGGGCGTCGGGTCGTCCAGCTGCACCAGCGCCTGGCCGTACTGGCCGGCGCGCAGGCGCTCGTCGGCATTGGCGATGCTCACGACGACGCCGATGGCGCGCGTGCCGGCCTCGGCCATGGGGGCGATCCGGTCGATGCGGCCCTGCACCGGCTCGGCACGCCCCTCCACCGTGACCTGCACCGGCTGGCCGACCTGCAGCAGCGAGATCTCGTGCGTCGCGACGGTCCCGGCCAGCTCGAGCGTGCCGAGGTCGACCACGGTGAAGATCGGCTGCTCGGCGCTGAGCTTCTCGCCCGGCACGACGTGGCGCTTGCCGACGATGCCGGAGATCGGTGCCACCAGCGCCGCCTCGCGCACGCCGATGCGGGTGCTGCTGAGCTGCGCCTCGGCCGAGCGCAGCTGGGCGCGCGCGGCGTCCAGCTTGGCGCGCGAGGATTGCAGGACGATGGGCGAGATGAAATTCTGCTCGGCCAGCCGCTGGTTGGAGTCGTGCAGCCGCTGCGCCTCGGCCAGCATCGCCTGGGCCGACTCGACGCTGGCGGCGCGGTCGTCGACGCGGCTGTTCAGGTCGGCCAGGTCGATCCGTCCCAGCGGCTGCCCGGCCTTGACGCGCCGGCCTTCGGCGGTCTCGAGCGACAGCAGCGTGCCGGCCGCCTTGGCCTTGACGACCGCGGTGCGCGGCGCGACCAGCGGCCCCGAGAACTCGACACGCTGCGGCATCGGCGCCAGCAGCGGCCGCGTCACCTCGGTGGCGCCGAACTGCAGCGGCGGCGGGGTCTTGTCGGTCTCGGCCTTGCGGCCCTTGGGCCAGGTCGCCAGGGCAGCGCCGGCCGCGGCCAGCACCAGCACCGAGACTCCGACCCACAGGCGCCGTCTCGTGAACAGGCCGGGGGTGGCATCAGGGGTGTGTTTCGTCATGGGGCGCGAGTCTAGGTCCGCGCCGGGCTCCCGACCGTCCCTCGTGCGACGAACTGCAAGTCCCGGTGGCCGACCTGCCGTCCGGGCCGACCGGCCGACGGAACCCGGCCGCGACGGGCGGATCAGGCGTGGCCGAGCACCGGATGCGGCTCGTAGCCCTCGCCCAGGGCCTTCAGCTCGTCGGCGCTCAGGCGCAGTTCGACGGCCGCCGCCGCATCGTCCAGCTGCGGCAGCTTGCTGGCACCGACGATCGGCGCCGTGACGGCCGGCTGGTGCAGCAGCCAGGCATAGGCCAGCGTCGCCGGGCTGACGCCCTTGTCGGCGGCCATGGCCTTGAGCCGGTCGACCGTGGCGAAATCGCTGGCGCGGTAGTAGTAGTTCTGGGCCAGGTCGTCCGTGGCGGCGCGCGAGGTGACGCCGGCGGTCTTGTCGGCCGCCGTGCGGTTGCCGGCCAGGAAGCCGCGCGCCAGCGGGCTCCAGGGCAGCACCGCCACGCCCTGGTCGCGGCAAAGCGGCAGCATCTCGCGCTCTTCCTCGCGGTAGGCCAGGTTGTAGTGGTTCTGCATGCTGGCAAACGGCGTCCAGCCGTGCCGGCGCGCCGCGTCCTGCATCTTCGCGAACTGCCAGGCCCACATCGAGCTGGCGCCCAGGTGGCGCACCTTGCCGGCCTTGACGACCTCGTGCAGCGCCTCCATCGTCTCCTCGACCGGCACCTGCGGGTCGAATCGGTGGATCTGGTAGAGGTCGATGTAGTCGGTGCCCAGGCGCCGCAGCGAGTCGTCGACCGCGTGGAAGATGCGCTTGCGGCCCAGGCCCTGGGTGTTGGGGCCGGGCTTCGCGGTCTTCGGGTCCATGACGACCGGGAAGAACAGCTTGGTCGCGATCACGACTTCCTCGCGCCGGCAGAACTCGCGCACGAAGCGCCCCGTCAGCAGCTCGCTCTCGCCGGCCGAGTACATGTCGGCGGTGTCGAAGAAGTTGATCCCAAGCTCGACGGCCTTTCGCACCAGCGGGCGGCTCGCCGCCTCGTCCAGCACCCAGGGCCGCCATTTCGGCGTGCCGTAGGTCATCATGCCGAGCGCGAGACGCGAGACGACGAGGCCGGTGCGGCCGAGGCGGATGGTTTGCATAGGTTCCGAGCGTACTGCCGCTTGTGGTTTGCTGCATCGAGCGAGCGCCGAGGGCCACGGGCGATCCTCCGCTCGCTGTTCATGGCGACACGAACCAGCGGTGATCAGCGGGGCTGGCTGCGGGGCTGTGCGCAGCGAAGTAAAGGAGGAGGCACCGGCCGCAGGCCGATGCCGGGGGACATGAGCGGAGTACAGCCCCGCAGCCGGCGCCGCTGCCGCTCGGTTCCTGCGACCTAGCCCGCCGACCCCGGGATCGGCTTCACCGGCAAGCTCACGTCGCCGCACTGCGCGCGGTGGCGCAGCGCATGGTCCATCAGCACCAGCGCCAGCAGCGCCTCGGCGATCGGTGTCGCACGGATGCCGACGCAGGGGTCGTGGCGGCCGAAGGTCTCGACGGTCACCGGGTCGCCCTGGCGGTCGATCGATTGGCGCGGCACGCGGATCGAGCTGGTCGGCTTGATCGCGATCGACACCGTGATGTCCTGCCCGGTGCTGATGCCGCCCAGCATCCCGCCGGCATGGTTGCTGCGAAAGCCCTGCGGCGTGAGCTCGTCGCCATGCTCCGAGCCGCGCTGCGCGACGCTGCGGAAGCCCGCGCCGATCTCGACGCCCTTGACCGCGTTGAGTCCCATCATCGCGTGGGCGATGTCGGCGTCGAGCTTGTCGAACAGCGGCTCGCCCCAGCCGATCGGTACACCCGAGGCCTCGACCACGATGCGCGCGCCGACCGAGTCGCCGTCCTTGCGCAGCTGGTCCATGAACTCCTCCAGCTGCGCGATCTGGCTCGCGTTGGGCGCGAAGAAGGGGTTGGCGTCGACGTGCTGCCAGCCCTCGAAGGCGATGTCGATCCCGCCCAGCGCGGCCATGCCGCCGCGGAACGCGACGCCGTGCTGCTCGCGCAGCCACTTCTTCGCTACGGCGCCGGCACCGACCATCGGCGCGGTCAGGCGCGCCGAGCTGCGACCACCGCCGCGCGGGTCGCGCAGGCCGTACTTGTGCCAGTAGGTGTAGTCGGCATGGCCGGGGCGGAAGGTGTCGAGCAGGTTCCCGTAGTCCTTGCTGCGCTGGTCGGTGTTGCGGATCAGCAGGCAGATCGGCGTGCCGGTGGTCTGGCCCTCGAACACGCCCGACAGGATCTCGACCGCATCGGGCTCCTTGCGCTGCGTGACGTGGCGCGAGGTGCCGGGACGGCGACGGTCGAGCTCGGGCTGGATGTCGGCTTCCGACAGGCTCAGCCCCGGCGGGCAGCCGTCGATCACGCAGCCGATCGCCGGCCCGTGGGATTCACCGAAGTTCGTGACGCGGAAGAGGTGGCCGAGGGTGGAGCCGGACATGGTGGGCGACGCGGGACGCAGGGCTGCAAACGACGCCCATTGTCGCCTGCAGCCGCGCCGCGGGACGCGCCGGCCGCTAGAAGCGGCAGGCCAGTCCGATGTGCGCCTGCACGCTGATGTTGATGCCGCCGCCGCTCTGCTTGAGCTTGGACGGCATGCGCAGCCGGGTCGCGCACTCGGTCGCCTCGATGCCCATCGAGCGCAGCATGCGCTGCGGCGCCTGCGAGCGGATGCTGAGCGCATGCTGGGGCCGCGGTGCCCGCGTGCCGGGGATGGCCTGCGAGGGCAGCTCGACGATGCTGAAGCTGCTGGCGGCCGCGGCCTTCTGCGGCCGCAGCTCTTCGGCGGCGCGCGCCGACCACAAGGGCACGGAGCGCGGCGGACTCCACTGCATCGGCGCCTGAGCCTCGACCGGGGCCGGCTCGACCACAGGCTCGGCCGCTTCGGGTTCGGTCGCCCGTGCCGCAGCGCAGCATGCAACCATCGCGAGGCCGAAGCCGCAGCGCGCGAAACCCCTGGAAGCCGACGGTGTGCTCATGGCGATGCTCCTGCAGTCCATGCATGAAGCATCGGCGTTTCCGGGTCGGCGTGTCAGCCCCCGTAACACCCCGAGACAGGGCATATGGGCCGGCGTCAACTAACGCACGCGCCGCCACCCCCGCGACCGGGGGGCGCGGTTCACTGCTGCTGCTGGGCGGCCTCTTCCTCGCCGACCGGCCAGTCGCGGATGTAGGCCTTGAGCATGCGGTTCTCGAAGTCCTGGCCGTCGACGACGGCCTTGGCGACGTCGTAGAAGGAGATCACGCCCATCAGCGTGCGCTGCGACATGACCGGCGTGTAGCGCGCGTGCCGGCCGAGCATCAGGCGGCGCAGCTCGTCGATCTCGGTCTCGGGCGTGCAGGTGAGCGGGGCGTCGTCCATCACGCTGCGCACGCGCGTGTCGCCGACCGTGCCGTCGTTGCCGACGATCGCAAGGATGACCTCGCGGAAGGTGAGGATGCCGACCAGGTCGCCGTGGTCCATCACGACGAGGGAGCCGATGTCGCGCTCGGCCATCGTGCGCACGGCGTCGGCCAGGGGCTGGTCGGGCGTCACGGTGTACAGGGTGCCGCCCTTGACGCGCAGGATGTCGCTGACCTTCATCGATGCCTCCTTGACCGGACCGGGGCAGCCTCCACGCTGCCGCCGTCGATTCAATATAGCCCACAATGCCCTTCCCCGACCATCGCCGAGTCCCCTCATGCCCGGTGCCTCCGACCCCGGCTTCGACACGCTGGCGCTGCATGCCGGTGCGGCCCCCGACCCCGCCACCGGCGCGCGCGCGGTACCGCTGCACCTGTCGACGTCCTTCGTGTTCGAGAACAGCGACCATGCCGCGGCGCTGTTCAACATGGAGCGCGCCGGCCACGTCTATTCGCGCATCTCCAATCCGACCAATGCGGTGCTCGAGGAGCGCGTCGCGGCGCTCGAGGGCGGCGCCGGCGCCATCGCCACCGCCAGCGGCCAGGCGGCCCTGCACCTCGCGATCGCGACGCTGGCCGGTGCCGGCTCGCACATCGTGTCCAGCGCGGCGCTCTACGGCGGCTCGCACAACCTGCTGCACTACACGCTGGCGCGCTTCGGCATCGCCACCACCTTCGTCAAGCCGCACGACATCGACGGCTGGCGCACGGCGATCCGTCCCGAGACCCGGCTGCTGTTCGGCGAGACGCTGGGCAACCCCGGCCTCGACGTGCTGGACATCCCCCGCGTCAGCGCGATCGCCCACGAGCACGGCCTGCCGCTGCTGGTCGACTCGACCCTGACCACACCCTGGCTGATGCGGCCCTTCGACCACGGCGCCGACCTCGTCTATCACTCGGCGACCAAGTTCCTGTGCGGCCACGGCACCGTGGTCGGCGGCGTGCTGGTCGACAGCGGCGCCTTCGACTGGGAGAAGTCCGGGCGCTTTCCCGAACTGACCCAGCCCTACGACGGCTTCCACGGCATGGTGTTCGCCGAGGAGAGCAGCACCGGCGCCTTCCTGCTGCGGGCGCGCCGCGAGGGCCTGCGCGACTTCGGTGCCTGCATGAGCCCGCACACCGCCTGGACCATCCTGCAGGGCATCGAGACGCTGCCGCTGCGCATGGCGCGACATGTCGAGAACACGCGCAAGGTGGTGGACTACCTGGCGGCGCATCCGATGGTCGACGGCGTCGGCTACCCCGAGCTGGAGACGCACCGCGACCACGCGCTCGCGCAGCGGCTGCTGCCGCGCGGCTGCGGCGCGGTGTTCAGCTTCGCGCTGAAGGGCTCGCGGGCCCAGGGGCGCGCGTTCATCGAGGCGCTGAAGATCTTCTCGCACCTGGCCAACGTCGGCGACTGCCGCTCGCTGGTCATCCACCCGGCCTCGACCACGCACTTCCGCATGGACGATGCCGCGCTGGCCCAGGCCGGTATCACGCCGGGCACGATCCGCCTGTCGATCGGCCTGGAGGATGCCGACGACCTGATCGACGACCTGTCGCGCGCCCTGAAGGTCGCGGCGAAGGCCTCCTGATGCGCCTCCAGATCGACGGCCGCGAGGCCTATGCCTACACCGGCGGCAAGGCCTTCGATCCGGCCCTGCCCTGCGTCGTGCTGGTCCACGGCGCGATGCACGACCACAGCGTCTGGGCGCTGCAGAGCCGCTACCTGGCGCATCACGGCCGCTCGGTGCTGGCCGTCGACCTGCCCGGCCACGGCCGCAGTGCCGGACCCGCGCTGCCCAGCGTCGAGGCGCTGGCCGACTGGCTGGTCGCGCTGCTGCACACGGCCGGGCCGCAGCGCGTCGCGCTGGCCGGGCACAGCATGGGTTCGCTGATCGCCCTCGAGGCGGCCGCCCGGCTGGCCGGCGATGCAGCGCTGCAGGTCACGCAGCTCGCGATGGTCGCCACCGCCTTCCCGATGAAGGTCTCGCCGGCGCTGCTGGAGACCGCGTCGGCCGCGCCGCTGACGGCGATCGACATGGTCAATGCCTACTCGCACTCGACGCTGGCCGCCAAGCCGGCCAATCCGGGGCCGGGCACCTGGACCCACGGCGCCAACCGCGCGCTGATGCGGCGCCTGCAGGCCGGGTATGCGGCGGCCGGTCACGGCAATCTCTTCCACCACGACTTCGGCGTCTGCGACCGCTACGCCGGCGCGCTGCCGGCGGCCAAACGGGTGCGCTGTCCGGTGCGCCTGATCCTCGGCGGCAAGGACAGCATGACCGTGCCCAAGGCCGCCGCCGGGCTGGCCGAGGCCCTCGAGGCCGGGATCGTGACGATCCCCGCCGGACATTCCCTGATGGCCGAGGCGCCCGACGACGTGTTGAATGCATTGAAGGACTTCCTGCTCGCCGAGCGCTGAACCCCGAGGGCCGACGATGGACCGCACCCCCACCGAGGACCTGGCCGCGGTCGACCCGCGGGCCTTCCGGCGCTTTGCCGACTTCTACCCCTTCTACCTCGGCGAGCACCGCAACCGCACTTGCCGTCGCCTGCACTTCGTCGGCTCGACGCTGGCCCTGGTCTGCTTCGGCATGCTGATCGCGACCGGCCGGCCGCAGTACCTGCTGTACGGCCTGCTGTGCGGCTACGGCTTCGCCTGGGTCGGGCACTTCCTCTTCGAGAAGAACAAGCCCGCCTCGTTCAAGCGTCCGCTCTACAGCTTCCTGGGCGACTGGCGCATGTACGCCGACATCTGGCGCGGCCGCATCCCGCTCTGAGGCCGCCCGCCACGGGACCGACGCCATGCAGACGACCGCCGGCGATCCCCGCATCGGCCACATCGAGCGGCTGGTCGACGCCATCGACCTGCCGATCGGCCGCTGGGATGCCGACCGCCGCCTGATCTTCTGCAACGAGCCCTACCTCGCCTGGGCCGGCCGCGCCCGCGAGGATCTGCTGGGCCGCACCCTGGCGCAGATCTACGGCGAAGTGGCCTGGGCCGCGGCCGAAGGCGCCTTCGCGCGGGCCTTCGGCGGGCAGACGGTGTGCTACGAGCGGCTGCTGACGCATCGCGACGCATCGCCGCGCTGGGCACGCATCCAGGCCTTCCCGGACCGCGATCCCGCCGGCCGGGTCGACGCCATCTACACCATCGCCTTCGACATCCACGACGACGTGGTCGCGCGCCAGGCGCTGGAAGCGGCCCGCCGGCGACTCGACCGCTTCACCGAGCACATCCCCTACCCGCTCACCTACGTCGACCGCGACTTCATCGTGCGCTTCGTCAACAAGGCCTATGTCGACGCGTCCGGGATGACGGCGCACGAGGTGCTCGGCCGGCACATCGGCGAGGTGCGCGGCGCGCGCCGCTGGGACGAACACCGCCCCTGGTTCGAGCGCGCGCTGGCCGGCGAGGCGGCGCAGTACACGCGGCTCGTGGACCTGGCCGGCATCGGTTCGCGCTGGATGCGCACCAGCTACGTCCCCGATCGCGACGAGGCCGGCCGCGTGATCGGCCTCTACACCGTGACCATCGACGTCCACGAGCTGACGGTTGCCCAGCAGCAGCTGCAGCGCAACGTCGAGCGCTGCCCGCTGACCGACGCCTACAGCCGCCGCACGATGATGGAGCGCATCGAGGCCGCGCTGCCGGCCGCGCGCGACACCCCGGTGGCGCTGTTCTTCGTCGACCTCGACGGCTTCAAGGCCGTCAACGACACGCTCGGCCACCGCGAGGGCGACCGCCTGCTGGTGGCCGCGGCGGTGGCGCTGCAGGCCGCGGTGCGGGTCGACGACGCCGTCGGCCGCATCGGCGGCGACGAGTTCCTGGTCCTGGCGCGCGTGCGCGACGAGGCCGGTGCGCATGCGCTGGCCCTGCACCTGCTGGATGCGGTGCGCCGCAGCGACGGCGGCCTGCCGGGCGGCCATCGCGTGACCGCGAGCATCGGCTACGCGCTCGCCCCCGACGACGCCGAGAACGCGGCCCGCCTGGTGCAGCGCGCCGACGAGGCGATGTACGCCGCCAAGCGGCTCGGCCGCGACCGCGTGCTGCACTGCGCGGCACGCACCACGCCGCTCAGCGAATCACCGCGTCGAGCTTGAGGTCGCCGAAGCCGGCGTGCTGCCAGAAGGCGCGCACCGCCGGCGTGGGCTCGAGCAGCACCGCGGCCAGCAGCGGCTGGGCCGGCGTGGTGGCCGGATCGCTGAGCAGCACGTAGCGGCGCTCGCCCTCCTCGTCCAGGCGACCGACCCAGTCGATGCCGACCAGGGTCTCCAGCAGTGCCTCGACCTGCAGCGGATCGGCGCGCAGCGCCACGGCGAGCGCCGACGCCGCGAGTCCGTGGCCGGCCAGCACTCTCGCCTGGGCCAGCTCGCGCAGCAGCTGCACCGCCAGCGCGAAGCGCTGCCCCGGCGTGTTGGGCCGGCGCACGATGTGCATGGACAGGCTGGGCGCATAGGCCGCGATCACCGCGCCCAGCAGCACGATGACCCAGCCGAGGTAGATCCAGACGAGGAAGATCGGCAGCGTCGCGAAGGCACCGTAGACGGTGGCGTAGGTCGGTACCTGCACCAGATACCAGGCCAGGCCCTTCTTCGCCAGCTCGAAGCCCGCCGCGACGAACACGCCGCCGGCCAGCGCATGGCGCCAGCGCACGTCGGTGTTGGGCACGTAGTGGAACAGCCCGGCCATCGCGGCGGCCAGCAGCACGAACTGCAGGCCGTCGAGCAGCAGGCCCAGGCCGCCCGGCATGGCGCCGACGAGGCCGCGCGACGCCGAGATCGCATACGAGGTCAGCGTCAGGCTCACGCCCAGCAGCAGCGGCCCCAGTGTCGCCGCCGCCCAGTAGACCAGCACGCGCTGCGCGATCGGCCGCGGCTTGCGCACGCGCCAGATGGCGTTGAGCGTGCGGTCGATGGTCAGCATCAGTGCCAGCGCGGTCAGCCCCAGGATCAGCAGGCCGGCGGTGCCCAGGCGGTTGGCCTTGCCGGCGAACTGCTGCAGCGCGGTCAGCACGGGCCGGGCGATCGCCTCGGGCACCAGACTCTGGATGAAGTACTTCTCGAGCGCCCCCTGGAACTGGCCGAACATCGGGAAGGCGCTGAAGATCGCGAGCGTCACCGTCGCCAGCGGCACCAGCGCGATCATCGTCGTGAAGCTCAGGCTGCTGGCGGTGACGCCGAGGCGGTCCTCGCGAAAGCGCTGGCGCAGCGTGCGCAGCGTGTCGAGCCAGGGCCAGGTCTGCAGCGTCTGCACCAGCATGGCCAGCCGCCCGCGCCAGCCGGGCTGCAGGGCATCCGGTACGGTCATGCTGGCTATGATGCCAGCCATGTCCAGCGCCCCCGTCGTCGACGCGACACGCACGCTCGCGGTCGGCAGCCTGCTGGCGCTGATCGTGCTCGGGCTGCTGTGGGAACTGCGGCTCGCACCCACCGGCAGCGGCATGCTGGCGCTGAAGGTGCTGCCGCTCGCGCTGCCGCTGGCCGGTCTGCTGAAGCGGCGCCTCTACACCTACCGCTGGGTCAGCCTGCTGGTATGGCTGTACTTCACCGAGGGCGTGGTGCGCGCCTTCGGCGACGGCGGGCTGAGCGCGAAGCTGGCGATGATCGAGATCGCGCTGTGCCTGCTGCTGTTCGGCGCCTGCGCGCTGCACGTGCGGGCGCGGCTCAAGGCTGCGGCTTCGCCGGTGGCCTCATGAGTGCCCTGCTCGAGGCCCTGCGCGCCGCCGTCGGCGCGCCCCAGGTGCTGATCGACGGCGACCTGTCGGCCTGGGAGCTGGACTGGCGCCGGCGCTACCGCGGCAAGGCCCTGGCGGTGGTGCGGCCCGGCAGCACGGCCGAGGTCGCCGCCGTGGTGAAGGCCTGCGCCGCGCACGGTGCGTCGCTGGTGCCGCAGGGCGGCAACACCGGGCTCGTCGGCGCCTCGGTGCCCGACGCCAGCGGCACCCAGGTGCTGCTGAGCCTGGCCCGGCTTAACCGCGTGCGTGCCCTCGATGCCGCCAACCTGACGATGACGGTCGAGGCCGGCTGCGTGTTGCAGGCGGTGCAGGATGCGGCCGGCGCAGCGGGCCTGCTGTTCCCGCTCAGCCTCGCCGCCGAGGGCAGCTGCACCATCGGCGGCAACCTGGCCACCAACGCCGGCGGCACGCAGGTGCTGCGCTACGGCAATGCCCGCGACCTGTGCCTGGGCCTGGAGGTGGTGACGCCGGCCGGCGAGCTGTGGGACGGCCTCTCGGGCCTGCGCAAGGACAACACCGGCTACGACCTGCGCGACCTCTACATCGGCAGCGAGGGCACGCTGGGCGTCATCACCGCCGCCACGCTGAAGCTCTACCCGCAGCCGGCGGCGCGCGGCACGGCACTGGCGGCCTGCGCCACGATCGACGCTGCGGTCGCGCTGCTGGGCCTGGCGCAGGCGCGGCTCGGCGCCGGGCTGACCGGCTTCGAGGTGATGGGGCGCTTCGCGCTGTCGCTGGTCGAGAAGCACTTCCCGGCGCTGCCGCGGCCGCTGGCCCCCAGCCCCTGGACCGTGCTGCTGGAGCACAGCGACACCGAGAGCGAGGCGCACGCCCGCAGCGCCTTCGAGGGCCTGCTCGAGGCCGCGCTGGAGGCCGGCTGCATCGGCGATGCGGCCGTGGCCGAGAGCGTGCAGCAGTCGCGCCAGCTCTGGCACCTGCGCGAGAGCATCCCCCTGGCCCAGGCCGAGGAAGGCCTGAACATCAAGCACGACATCGCGCTGCCGGTGTCGCGCATCCCGGCCTTCGTCGCGCACACCGACGCGCTGCTGGTCGCGCGCTTCCCCGGCGTGCGGCTGGTCAACTTCGGCCACCTGGGCGATGGCAACCTGCACTACAACGTGCAGGCCCCCGAAGGCGTGGCCGCCGCCAGCTTCCTGCGCGAGCACGAGGCCGCCGTCAACGAAGCGGTCTACGACGCGGTGCTGGCGCACGGCGGCTCGATCTCGGCCGAGCACGGCATCGGCGCGCTCAAGCGCGAGCAGCTGCCGCGCTACAAGTCGCCGGTGGCGCTGGATCTGATGCGGGCGATCAAGCAGGCGCTCGACCCACAGGGCCTGATGAATCCCGGGCGGCTGCTGTGAGCCGCGTCGCGCCCGTTCAGTGCAGCTTGCCGCGCCCGCCGGTGCCGCCCTTGGCGGCGGGCCGCGGGGCGGCCGAGGCGCCGGCCAGCAGGGCCTTGCCCTCGATGCCGGCAAACAGCTTGGCGGCGCGGATCTTGATCTCCAGCAGCTCGCCGGCGCTCACCGAGTAGTTGCCGCTGAAGATGTCGACCTCGACGCGGAACTCGACATCCTTGCCGTCGTTGGACAGCACGCCGCAGGTGAACTCGTAGTCCTCGCGGTCGGCGGGCAGGCCGCTCGCCTCGAGGTCGTAGTCGGCGTACTTCAGGCTGCGGATCTCGCCGCTGGCCAGGTCGAGCAGGCCGGTCGAGGTGATGACGGACTCGGCGAGCTCGTCGTGGATGGTGATCGGTACTTTGAGGTCCATGGGGTCACTGCAAGGGGCCCTTGAGGGCCTTGGGCACGGGCACCGAGTGCACCTCGATCCCCTCGTCGCGCAGCGCCTGCGCCTCCGAGGCGCTGGCCTGGCCGCGGATGCCGCGTTCGGGGGTCTCGCCGTAGTGGATGCGCCGCGCCTCGACGGCAAAGCGGTCGCCGACGTCCTCGGTCTGGGCCATCACGTGGCGCACCGCGCGCAGCCACAGGGCCTCGACGCTCTGCTGCTCGGGCGTGGCCGCCGAGGACGCTGCCGACGACAGCTCGCGCCGCTCGGCCGACACCGTCGACAGGTGCAGGCGGGGCGCGCTGGGCAGCCGGCTGACGACGCTGCTGGCGCACAGCGGGCACTCGACCAGGCCGCGCTCGCACTGCGAACGGTAGTCCTCGTCCGACCCGAACCAGCCCTCGAAGGCGTGGTCGTGCTCGCAGCGCAGGTTCAGGACCTTCATGGCGCGATGATGCGTCAAGCGGCGGCGTTCGGGCCAGCCTGCCAGTGCAAATCCCAACGACCGGCGCGCCAATGCGTGAGCCATAGCATGCCGATCAGGGTCTTGGCGTCGGTCAGCTCGCCGCGCGCCGCCTGGGCCTCCAGCGCTTCCAGCGTGGTGATCTCGACGTCCAGGAACTCCCCGGCGTCCAGGTGGCGCTCGCCGGCCACCAGGCCGCGCGCGAACCAGACCTCGATGCCCTCGGTCGAGTAGGCGATCGCGTTGTGCAGGATGCCGGCCCGGGCCCATTCGGCGGCCCGGTAGCCGGTCTCCTCGGCCAGTTCGCGAATCGCACAGTTGATGACCGGCTCGCCGGCATCGAGCTTGCCGGCCGGGAACTCGACGAAGGCGCGGCCGACCGGGTAGCGGTACTGGCGCTCGACCACCAGCCGGCCGTCGTCGAGCAGCGGCACGATCATCACCGCGCCCGGGTGGACGACGTACTCGCGCTCGGCCTGGCCGCCATCGGGCAGGCGCACCGTATCCAGGCGCACGTCGAGGAGGCGCCCGCGGAAGACCTGGCGGCTGTCGACCTGCGTCTCGCGCAGATGGCTGGGCGCGTTCGCGTCCTCGTGCCGCTGCATCGCGGGCCGCCCGGTCAGCTGGCCAGCGCCAGGCGCACCGCGTCGGCGCACCAGCCCATCAGCCCGCCCGGCAGCAGCCCGAACAGCAGCACCGCGGCGCCGTTGGCGGCCAGCAGCGCGCGCACGCCGCCGCCGGTCGGCAGCAACGGTGCCGTGGCCTCGGCATCGTCGAAGTACATCGCCTTGACGACACGGAGGTAGTAGAAGGCGCCGATCAGCGACAGCAGCACCGCCACCACCGCCAGCACGATGTAGCCGGTCAGGTTGGTCGAGACCAGCGCCTGCAGCACCGCGAGCTTGGCGTAGAAGCCGACCGTCGGCGGGATGCCGGCCAGCGAGAACATGCACACGCCCATGATCGCGGCGAGCAGCGGGCTGCGCTGGTTCAGGCCCTTCAGGTCGGCGATCTGGTCGGCCTCGAAGCCCTGGCGCGCCATCAGCATGATCACGCCGAAAGTGCACAGCGTGGTCAGGAGGTAGGTGACCAGGTAGAACATCGACGAGCTGTAGCCGTTGGCCGCCGAGAAGGTGTTGCCCGAGATCTTGCTGACGGTGAAGCCCAGCAGCATGAAGCCGAGCTGCGCGATGGCCGAATAGGCCAGCATGCGCTTGAGGTTGGTCTGCGCGATCGCGGCGAGGTTGCCGATCACCATCGAGCCGACCGACAGCACGATCAGCATCTGCTGCCAGTCGGCGGCCAGCTCGATCATGCCCTCGACCAGCAGGCGGAAGGTGATCGCGAAGGCCGCCAGCTTGGGCGCGCCGGCGACCATCAGCGTCACCGCGGTCGGGGCGCCGTGGTAGACGTCGGGCACCCACATGTGGAAGGGCACCAAGCCGAGCTTGAAGCCCAGGCCGGCGACGACGAAGACCAGGCCGAAGACCAGCACCTGCTTGTTGATCTGGCCGACCGCGATGGCCTTGTAGACCTCGCCGTGATCGAGCGAGCCGGTGGCGCCGTACATCATCGACAGGCCGTACAGCAGGAAGCCGCTGGCCAGCGCGCCGAGCACGAAGTACTTCATCGCCGCCTCGGTCGACACCGCGTGGTCGCGACGCAGCGCGATCATCGCGTACAGGCTCAGCGACATCAGCTCCAGGCCGAGGTAGACGACGAGGAAGTTGTTGGCCGCGATCATCACCAGGATGCCGAGCAGCGCGAACAGCGACAGCGTGAAGAGCTCGCCCTTGAGCAGCTCGCGATCGGCCGCGTACGGCCGCCCGTAGACCAGCGACACCAGCACCGCGACGCAGGCAAAGAAGCCGAGCAGGTGGCCCATCGGGTCGGCCACCACCATGCCCTGCATCGCGACGAGCGTGAAGCCGCCGTCGAAGTAGGCCAGGTGCAGGCCGCCGACGGCGACCAGGGTCGCGACCGTCAGGCCCCAGGTCAGCGAGCGCTTCGGGGTGGTGTCGAAGAGGTCGACCAGCGCGATCGCGCAGGCCATCGCCAGCAGCAGGATCTCGGGGTAGACGGCGAGCCAGTTCATGTCGTTCATGGTGTGGCCTGGCATTCAGTTCAGCTTGGACTGGGCCACGTGCTTCAGCAGCTCGGTCACCGAGACCTGCATCACGTCGGTGAAGGGCTTGGGATGGATGCCCATCCACAGCACCGCGATGGCCAGCAGGGCCAGCATGAAGAACTCGCGCCGGCCGATGTCGACGAGCGCGCGCACGTCGTCGTTGGCGATCGCGCCGAAGTAGACGCGCTTGACCATCCACAGCGTGTAGGCGGCGCCGAACACCAGCGTCGTCGCGGCCAACAGGCCGAGCCAGAAGTTGAACTTGACGACGCCGAGGATGACCATCCACTCGCCGACGAAGCCGGCCGTGCCCGGCAGGCCGCAGTTGGCCATCGCGAACAGCAGCGCGAAGGCGGCGAACTTCGGCATGGTGTTGACGACGCCGCCGTAGGCCGAGATCTCGCGCGAATGCACCCGGTCGTACAGCACGCCGATGCACAGGAACATCGCGCCCGAGACGAAGCCGTGGCTGATCATCTGCACGATGCCGCCGGCCACGCCGAGCTCGTTGAAGACGAAGAAGCCGAGCGTGACGAAGCCCATGTGCGCCACCGAGGAGTAGGCGACGAGCTTCTTCATGTCGTTCTGCACCAGCGCCACCAGGCCGATGTAGAGCACCGCGACCAGCGAGAGCGTGATCATCAGCCCGGCCCAGGCATGGCTGGCGTCGGGCACGATGGGCATCGAGAAGCGCAGGAAGCCGTAGGCCCCGAGCTTCAGCATGATGGCCGCCAGCACGACCGATCCGCCGGTCGGCGCCTCGACGTGCGCGTCGGGCAGCCAGGTATGGACCGGCCACATCGGCACCTTGACCGCGAAGGCGGCGAGGAAGGCGAAGAACAGCAGGGTCTGCGCCGTCATCGGCAGCGGCAGCGTGTGCCATTCGAGGATCTCGAAGCTGCCGCCCGACTTGTAGTACAGGTAGATCAGCGCCACCAGCATCAGCAGCGAACCGAGCAGCGTGTAGAGGAAGAACTTGAAGGCCGCGTAGACGCGCCGCGGCCCACCCCAGATGCCGATGATGATGTACATCGGGATCAGCGTGGCCTCGAAGAACACGTAGAACAGCAGGCCGTCGAGCGCGCTGAACACGCCGATCATCAGGCCCGACAGGATCAGGAAGGCGCCCATGTACTGGTGCACCCGCTCGGTGATCACCTCCCAGGCCGAGATCACGACGATGATCGTGATGAAGGCCGTCAGCAGCACGAACCACACCGACAGACCGTCGACCCCCAGGTGGTAGCGCACGTTGAAGCGGGCGATCCAGGCGAGGTCCTCGCCGAACTGCATCGCGGCGGTGGTCGTGTCGAAGCCGGCGATCAGCGGCAGCGTGACGACGAAGCCGAGCACGGCGGCGATCAGCGCGACCCAGCGCACGACGCCGGCATGCTCGTCGCGCCCGACGGCGAGCAGCAGCACGCCGAAGGCGATCGGCAACCAGATGGCGGCGGAGAGGAGGCCCATCTCAGCGCCCTATTTCGCGAGCCACACGAACCAGGTCATCAGCGCGAACACGCCGATGATCATGACCAGTGCGTAGTGGTAGATGTAGCCCGACTGGAACAGGCGGGTGAACTGCGCGATCCAGCCGACCGCCCTGGCCGAGCCGTCGATCAGCACGCCGTCGATGACCGCCACATCGCCGCCCTTCCACAGGCCGCGACCCAGGCCGCGTGCCGCCGGGGCGAGCAGGTTCTCGTTGATCCAGTCCATGTAGTACTTGTTGTCGAGCAGGCGATAGACGAAGCCGAAGCGCGCACGGATCGCCGCCGGGATGTCGGGACGCTTCAGGTAGAAGAACCAGGCCGTGGCGACGCCGGCCAGCGCCAGCCAGAACGGCAGCGTGATCAGGCCGTGCAAGGCCATCGCGGCGGCGCCATGGAAGTGCGAGGCCAGCTCGGCCATCGCCGGGTGGCGCGCCGCGTCGACGAAGATCGAATCCTTGAAGAAGTCGCCGAACAGCATCGGCTGGATCGTCAGGAAGCCGATCACCACCGAGGGCGCAGCCAGCAGCAGCAGCGGCGCCGTGACGACCCAGGGCGATTCGTGCGGCTCGTGGTGCGCCGCGCCGTGATCGTCATGAGGGTCGTCGTGGTGGTCGTGCTCGCCGGGGAAGGGCTTGTCGTGGAAGCGCTCCTGGCCGTGGAAGACCAGGAAGTACATGCGGAAGGAATAGAAGGCGGTCACGAAGACGCCGGCCGCCACCGCGAAGTAGGCGAAGCCCGAGCCCCACAGCGGGCTCGCGTGCACCGCCTCGATGATGGAGTCCTTGCTGTAGAAGCCGGCGAACAGCGGCGTGCCGATCAGTGCCAGCGAGCCCAGCAGCGAGGTGATCCAGGTGATGGGCATGTACTTGCGCAGGCCGCCCATGTTGCGGATGTCCTGGTCGTGGTGCATGCCGATGATCACGCTGCCGGCTGCCAGGAAGAGCAGCGCCTTGAAGAAGGCATGCGTCATCAGGTGGAAG
>Ga0268299_1000541_pt1 | contig 111567 bp, 101 predicted proteins | sample NOBtaG_FD_193484 | JGI IMG/M metagenome (GOLD analysis project Ga0268299, IMG submission 193484) | Activated sludge microbial communities from bioreactor in Nijmegen, Gelderland, Netherland - NOB reactor | ecosystem: Engineered > Bioreactor > Aerobic > Activated sludge | place: Netherlands...
GTATTGACGCGCTCGAATGTCATCTCGAACAAACGCTCGCTGTATTCGAAAAAGATTCGCAACGCGTTAAATCCATCACCCACTGGCCTTGGATTATTAACGTACTATCTAACGCGAATTAGAATAACTAGAAATATCTTCGCTCCACGGCAGTGCTAGCATGCCGGGCAAACGCTCGACTTGTCTCGGATCCCGGTAGCCGCTGATGCCAATTACCATGCTCTGATGATCGCTTCTGGGCTGATCCCGATAAGTGCCGAATAATCTATCCCACCAAGAGAGATTGAAACCGAAGTTACTGTTCGCTTCGTCTTCTTTGATCGAGTGATGAACGCGGTGCATGTCCGGCGTAACCAGAACCCAGCGCAGCACCCGGTCCAGCCCACTTGGTAAGTGTATATTGCTATGGTTGAACATAGCAGCGGCATTGAGCAACACCTCGAATACCACCACCGCTAACACTGGAGGCCCCAGCAGCAAGATAACGGCGGCCTTGATCAGCATGGACAAGATGATTTCAATGGGGTGAAAACGTATACCGGTAGTCAAGTCATAATCGAGATCAGCGTGGTGGACGCGATGCACGCGCCAAAGAACAGGAACGGCATGCATCATTATATGCTGCAGGTAAATGATAAAATCCATTGCCACGACCGAAATGACGATCGAGGCAAACAGGGGTATTTGGTAATAATTCAATAATCCCCAGCCTTGTTGTTGCACAAAAATAGCTACTCCGACTCCCCCCGCCGGAAACAGCAGGCGCAGGACAACACCGTTGAGCAATACCAATCCGAGATTGTTAGCCCAGCGAAGACTCTTCGAAATAGTCAAGGCACGACAAGGCGCCAGCTGTTCCCAAGCCGCCATGAGGAAAAATATACCAAAAAAAACAGTCAATTTAACAATTAATTCGTTATAGATAATCCAGTCGTTCCAGTTCATGCTGCGCTTCCTGAGTTAAGCTCAATTGTAGTAAGCAGGACAGAGAAGGGACACTCAAGCTATCAATTGCTTAAACTTAAAGAGCATCGTTGTTATTCCTTTAAAATACAAGCATCTTATCAGCTTCGATAGTCCAGTCAGTCAGCTGGTTTAGTGTGGAACGTTTCACATCCTCCAATATCTCTGCTTCGATCATGCCACACGCATCCATGCAAGTGCCACATAAAGCCAATTTACCCTTGCGCAGCAGCCTTACTCAACATCAACTGAACATTATAATACCTATCCGGCACCCTCTGCCTGAGTCGAGGAGCGAGTACCGCTCAACGCAACGGGATGTGCAATAGATTTTTTTCATAGATTCGTGGATGACAACTTGCTCATATCAGTGTTATTGACACACGCCGGTCTCGATATGCAAACCTATCGACTAGATTTGATATGAGTAACAACATAGTCACCATTCGACTCAATAAATGTGAAAGTCACGGCATCACCCACCTTGATTCCTTGCATAAGCGCACTATCCTTAAACTTGAAATCCATAGTCATGGCGGGCCATTTGAGGGATGCAATCGGGCCATGCGCAAGTTTCACTGTGCCCTTGTCCAACTCAATTTCCTTCACCGTTGCTGTTCCCTCATGAGACACAGTGGCAGCACTGGCAGGCTGCATAGTCATCAATCCAACCCATACGAACACAACACAAATAGTTACAAAAACAACTATTGCATTTCTATTCATGATCATATCTCCTTAAACGGGTATAACTAACCGAATACTTTATTTATTAATCCCCCGGCATAGTCGGGGGATTACCTTATTTATTGATGAAACATTACTTAGCCTCGGCAGCCATCTTCCGATGAGCACTCGCCATCTCCATATTCTTTTCTGCAGCCTGCTCATAAAAATGGATCATGGCCCGGCACATTGCTTCCATATCTAGACCGCGTTTACCATAGGTCTGTCTCTGTGCCTCATATTCTTCGTACATTTTTTGGTGCTCCTGCAACTTTGCCTGCATTTCTTTAGCAGCAGCTTCATAACGTTTGGCTAGCGCCTCATGGTCAGCAGGGGTTTTAGCAGTCTGAACAGCTTGCGCCATATCCATTGGATGAGAATTCATCTGTGCGCATGAGGCCAATAAGCTTGATAAACCGAAAATAATTAAAAATACAAATTTATTTTTCATGATACGTCTCCATGATTAAAAAACTCTCCTTGCCTATTAACTAACAGTAGGATGTAGAGTTTTTGTGAAATTTAATTTCACCTTAAAAATTTTTAGAGTGCCGCAGAAAACATGATTCGAGATAGTTTGCGGCACTGCAAAATCTTGCGTAGCAATTGCCTAAACGCAGGATTCATCCGAATCAAGACTCTTGCCTGAATGACAGGCGAATTTTTACAGGGAAACGAGCAGTGGAGGGCGTTGCGGTTGTTCCGGTACAAATGAGATAAAACCGGGATTAAATGAAGTAACTGCAGAAGTGTCGTTAGTTGGCATGGGCGCACTCTCGCCCGTTAAAATCGGCGTATTGCTGTATGCGTCACAAGAGGTATCATCGCATGGCAGGTTTGCTAGCAAATGATCGGTTGTACTGTCAGCCATCTGCTTATGACAATCATCGTGATGATGATCATCCGCTATCATTGTCTTATCATGGTGCCTGAGATCTTCCTGCACACATACTGACAGCGCAGCTGCAGCAACCCCTTGCAATGGCAGCCACAGCATGAAAAAAACCAATATCCATTTGTATTTGAAAATTCTCATTTTTTTATTATAACCAATTTCCAGCCTATCGATAGATAAAAGTAAGCATATAGCTAGTATGACGCTTTGGCCGAGGAGATAGATTATTCTATGGTAGCGGTCGAAAAAATTAAACAAGCCAAAAAGGAGGGGACTCTTCAATAAAATTGTTTTCTTTAAGTAATTTAATTAAAATATTTTGAGAGTATTGACAGTAAATTATATTTCCACTATATTGGAAATATGGAAATTAATATTGCTATTAAAGCCCTAACTGCACTAGCTCATGAAACTCGTCTGACGATATTCCGAGTATTGGTTCAGGCTGGAGAAACGGGAGTTTCAGCGGGTCAACTCGCAAAGGAATTAAGCATTCCTAATGCAACCCTTTCGTTTCATCTAAAAGAACTGACTAATGCAGAACTGGTTATTGCCCGGCCGGAAAGTCGCTTTATCTACTACTCAGCAAACTTTGAAACCATGAATGGGCTGATAGGTTATCTCACTGAGAATTGTTGTGCCGGTGTTCCTTGCAGTCCTATTGAGGTTTGCTGTGACGAAAAGAATAGCTAAAACGAATTTTTCCTTTCATTTCATTCAACTAAAGAGGAAATCCGATGAAACGCTTTCATGTTCATATCGCCGTCGATAATTTACAAGATAACATTCGTTTTTACTCAGCGCTTTTTGGTGCAGAACCTGCAATTACTAAGCCGGATTACGCTAAATGGATGCTGGATGATCCGTATATCAATTTCGCAATATCGGCAACAGGTGCAAAGCCAGGCTTAGATCATGTTGGAATTCAAGTTGAATCTGACGAGGAGTTAAACGAAATGAATGATCGTTTGGTTCGTGCTGATGTGCCAGCTTCGGAACAAAAAAACGCGCAATGCTGTTATGCCGCATCGAATAAATATTGGACGGTTGACCCACAAGGCATCGCATGGGAAGCGTTTCATTCACTAAAGACTATCCCTATGTTTGGGAAAGACACGTCGATCCCTGCTAAATCGGAATCTTGCTGTGCAGGTTAATCATGAACGTACTTTTTCTTTGTACTGGAAATTCCTGCCGCTCTATTCTTGCTGAAGCTACTTTCAACCATGTTGCTCCCAAAGGTTGGCATGCAATGAGCGCAGTAGTAAACCGACTGGACAAGTTCATCCTCTCGCTCGCTTGCGTTACTTGAACGTGAAGGCATCTCAACCGAGGGCTTATTCAGCAAATCTTGGGAAAATTTACCAGAGACTCCGGACATTGTGATCACTGTTTGTGGTAATGCTGATAAAGAAACCTGTCCAGTTTATTTAGGTTCTGCTTTGCGTACTCATTGGGGTGTTGCTGATCCCGCTAAAGCAACTGGAACAGAAGAAGAGATTAATGCAGCTTTTGAGCGTGCATATCGCATATTGCGAGCGCGAATCGAGTTTTTCTTTGAATCGTCAATAGAAGAGTTAATTAAAAGTAAATCTCCCTCTTTACAGCGGAGACTGGACAACATAGGCGTTTTAAGATTCTAACCATCGCTCATAAGGCGATATCTGCAATTCAAGAACACTGTATCAATGGGAGCAACCTTGTATGCTGATTGCCATACTAATTTTCGTATTTACACTCGTGTTAGTCATATGGCAGCCTCGCGGCTTGGGTATTGGCTGGAGTGCACTGATCGGCGCTACTATCGCAATGATCTTTGGCGTAATAGATCTAAATGATATTCCGGTCGTTTGGAATATCGTCTGGAATGCGACTGCAGCCTTTATTGCGATCATTATTATTAGTCTATTGCTCGATGAAGCAGGTTTTTTTGAATGGGCTGCGCTGCATGTAGGTCGTTGGGGACGGGGCAATGGGTATTTGTTATTTGCGTTTATTGTATTACTGGGTGCGACTGTCTCAGCACTGTTCGCTAATGATGGTGCAGCTTTGATTCTAACTCCAATTGTGATGGCAATGCTGCTTGCACTCGGATTTAGTCCAGTTGCTACCCTTGCTTTTGTAATGGCAGCGGGCTTTATCGCCGATACGGCCAGCTTGCCATTTGTGGTGTCCAATCTAGTTAACATTGTTTCGGCTGATTTTTTTAAGATCGGGTTTGCCGAGTATGCTGCTGTGATGATTCCGGTCAATATTGCTTCAGTAGTGGGCAGTTTGGGAGTGCTTTTCCTCTGCTTTCGCCGCAGTATTCCGGCACACTATGACGTAAGCAAGCTCAAGGCACCCAATGAAGCAATACGGGATCTGGCAACATTTCGTGCTGGCTGGGTGGTTCTCATTTTATTACTTATCGGCTTTTTTGGTCTCGAACCCTATGGAGTTCCGATTAGCATTGTGGCTGTTATTGGTTCACTAATATTGCTCGCGGTGGCGGCGCATGGCCATATCATTAGTACTCGTAAGGTAGCACGCGAGGCACCGTGGCAGATAGTTATTTTCTCCCTGGGAATGTATTTAGTAGTGTATGGCTTGCGAAATGAAGGATTGACCGGATACATTTCAAGCCTTCTTGATAATTTCGCTAATTACGGCCTGTGGGGTGCAACGCTCGGTACTGGCTTTTTGGCTGCTTTTCTTTCATCCATCATGAACAACATGCCCACGGTATTGATTGGTGCACTGTCAATCGATGCAACCAGCGCGGCCGACGCAGTAAAGGAAGCCATGATCTACGCTAATGTGATAGGTTGCGATCTGGGGCCAAAAATTACTCCAATCGGCAGCCTTGCAACCTTGTTATGGCTGCATGTGCTGGCGAGGAAAAATACAGTCATTACGTGGTGGTATTACTTCAAAGTGGGAATCATGCTGACTATGCCCGTATTGCTTTTAACGCTTGCAACCCTCGCTATGTGGCTTAGCATTAAATAAATCTAGCATAATGCAATTTCAGTTTTGTTTAGCAAATGAGGAAGTCAGGATAAAGAAAAAATCGCGTTAGGGATCGGTTCCCTTCACTCCTCTCTGGTAGTTCTCTCGCACTATTTGCACTTACCCTTGATGCGGAAACGCTTCGTTGAATTCTTCACCGCTGTAAAACAGCATCCAAAATTTGCCACTTTCAGCAATTAATGTTACCCGATGTAAAATAGATCATGCCTTAATCACAATGTGATAGGAATTGTTGCCGGTAGCAAGATTGTGACGTTACTTGGCAAGTTCTCAACGATGATTGACACTCATATTAGAAAAATTTATGGAAAAGTTTATACACAATTGTCGCAAAGAAATTTTGAGAGAGTCCGGCATAAACTTAATATACAACCTTAAACGTTGGACTATCTTCTGGCCGAGTTCTGCGATGATCGTAAATCCTTGTGGTAGCAATATTGGCATGACCCAACCATTCTTGTACTTTGGCAATATCTGCCTGATGATCCAGTGCATTGGTAGCTGCCGTTGCACGTAACGAATGTGCGCCGATCTTGAACCCCAATTTTTCAGAGTATTTCTGTACCAATTTATAAACACCGTCTGGGGTAATCGGTTTTTGTGATCCCTTAACCCGGTTATTACTGGTTGAACGGAATAATGCACCAGTATCTTCGAGACCATGTCCAGCAGCATCGAGATAATCATGGATTAAGCCACTGGCGGCAGGGTGCAAAGGTACATAACGTGTTTTGCCTCCTTTGCCGGATATTTTCATGTGTGGCACACCGCGCCGCTCCTGCTTAAAATCCTTAATCTTCAACCGGCACAACTCATCACGTCGCAATGCGTGATAGAGTAGGGTGGCTAGTATCGCACGATCACGTTTGCCCTTAAGTGAGCTACCATCCGGTGCATCGAGCAATTCGCGCGCCTGATGATCGCCAATTGCCGGAGTTTTTCCTTCATAACTTTCCACCGCTGGTCGCTTCACACCCTTGACTGGATTATGCGTAACCGTGTTTTTTTCGCATAGGTATTCAAATAAAGAGGATAGGGCCGCCAGACGATGCCGGATACTCATGCTACTTAATGATCGATTCACCAAATCATCGCGCCAGGCAATAATATGGGCACGAGTTACCATCCTGAATTCTTCCGGATTCTGAATGCCCGTGAAATTCATAAAATCCTTCAGCGCATTTTCATAAGCGCGCCGAGTCTCGACGTTACCTAAATTGGCGAACCATTCAATCTCAGGTGGAATATCAGCAAGACCCTGAAATTCTTTTGAGGTAAGTGCGCGATTGCCTGTGGTAATAAGATCTGTCATGTTATTTATAGGTGCTAATAAACAAAAGGCTCTAAAGTTTCACGGGATTTAGTGGCAAATTCGTTGTTAGCGACCCATTTTTTTCTACACAAAATGACCTTCAACGCCGTTTGACACTTTTTTACTGCACTATTGGTCAACACCCAACACTCTTTTACCATAATCTCTTAACGCACCATTGGGTGCAAGGTAACGATAGAGGGTGGGCTTGGTGATACCCAGCTCTTTGCAAAGTACGGAAATAACGGTTTCTTTTTGACCCATTGCCGATTGAGCTAATCTTACTTGAGCTTTAGTTAAAGAGAATTTTGCACCGCCTTTTCTCCCTCTTGCCCTTGCTGCCGTTAAAGCCGCTTTTGTTCGCTCACTAATTAATTCACGCTCAAATTCTGCCAAGGCAGCAAAGATACCGAAAATCAATTTTCCACTGGAAGTGGCGGTATCAATATTTGCTCCTTGTCCGGCCAACACCTTAAAACCGACATCTTTTTCGGATAATTCATGAACGGTCGTAACCAGATGCTTTAGATTCCGACCCAACCGGTCGAGCTTCCAAACAATCAAAACATCACCCGCCCTTAACGCCTTTAGGCAGGCTAACAAGCCTGGACGTTCGTCATTCTTGCCAGAGGCGTAATCGCTATAAATATGATCGGGCGTGACACCATGCTCTATTAGTGCGTCGATTTGAGGATCAAGAACTTGAGAGCCATCCGATTTTGAGACCCTTGCATAGCCAATTAACATAACTTTACCCGTTTCATAAACGACCGTTTCTGTAACTCTTAATTTTATAGCTTTAAAGAGGATTAAACAGTAACATAATAAGTTAACCATACAAAGTATCATAAACATGATAAATTACATGTGAAACTGTGGCAACGCAGAAGCAATATTTGTTTTCATGGCGTAATAATTTAAATGCCCAGAATAAAGATTCTCAACACGACCGAAAAAAACACCTTTGAATCGCCGCCTGTGTTTAATAGTGTTGAACGTCGGCGATTCTTTACCTTACCGCAGATGCTTAATGAATCGATGGAAAACTTGAAGTCGCCAACGAATAAGGTCTGTTTCGTGGCGACAGCAGGCTACTTCAAGGCGCGGCATCGGTTTTTTGCTCGACAGTTCCATCAAACCGACATTGCGTATGTTGCCAGCCAAATAGGCGTACAGATTAATGACGTTAATACGAGCGTCTATGACAAGGCCACTTATCTTCGCCACCAACGCGTTATTTTGGATTACTTCGGCTTTGCCCCATTTGATGCCGTCGCAAGGGCATTTGCCAAACACGAAATATTAATCATGTTGCGCGTCCAGTTCAGGCCAAAAATAATTCTACTGGACATCATGCAGGTGTTGACGCGTAAAGAAATTTCCCTGCCTAGCTATAACGTGCTGGCCGCTTTGATTGTCGAAGCGATTAATGAGCATCAGCACGGTCTAAATGAAATCATCAAGACCGGCCTAAACAAAGCACAGCAAGACATGCTCGATGCCTTACTGGAAAAAGTAACAGGATCGGGTTCTGATGACAAATGGCGTTATCAAATTACGCTGCTTAAAAAAGCGTCCCAATCGACCCGACCGTCGAAAATTAAAGCCAATCTTGCCGATCTACAAAATTTGATGGCACTTTATCTCGAATTTAAACCCGTAGTGAATCAGATCGGTTTAAGTTATGAATGCTTGCGCTACTACGCCTATTCCGTTATCAAAGCTCAGATTCCTCAGGTTTCTCGCCGGGCAAAAGAGGATCGCTATCTCCATTTAATAGCTTTCATTGTCTATCAAACGCTGAAACTGCAAGACATGTTAATAGATATCCTGCTGTTGGCCGTCCAATCTGCGATCAATGCTACCTATAATGAACATAAGGAAATCTCTTACCAAGAGATAGAAAGCCGGAATCAGTCCGTCACACAATTGGTTGACGGACTGCAGAACGATTTTACAAGCACCCTGGCTATAATCAAAGCCATCATTGCTGATGCTGGATTAACCGCAGATCAAAAAGTGGTGGCAATAGAGGCGGCTATTAATGGGCCAACAGCTAAAAAAACTGGTATCGAGCAGCGAATCAATGATTTCAAAGATGAACTAACTACTCTTCAGCAGCAAGGCATCGGTTATTATGACCTACTCGAAAAACGATCTCTCAAACTACAAAGTCGCGTTGCCGATATTGTGCGGCAGGCGATTTTTGATTCAAATTGCGGCAAGCCATTATTACTTGAAGCCATCGTGCATTACCAGAAAAGGTCTGGAAATATCGACAAGCAGGCACCGATAGCGTTTTTAACGCCGGAGCAACGTAGCTTAATAGTCGCTCAAGACGGCAAGTTTCGGCTGTCTCTGTATAAGGCGCTACTTTATCTTGCGGTTGCGGACGCTGTCAAATCAGGTGTTCTCAACCTACTTCATTCAGAAAAATATCGATCCCTGGATGATTATATGATTCCAAAACCCGATTGGGATGCAAACCGGGATGAATACTTGCAACGGGCAGATTTAACCCGCTATTCTGATTGCCAGGCAACATTGAAAGCGTTGTCGCAGGCCGTTGATTTCCGTTATGAGGAAACCAATAACCGCTTTATAGCCGGCGACAATCCATGCCTGACGTTTCGCAGTAACGGGACGTTCCATGTTTCAACACCCAAGCTTGAGGAGGTAGATAGCTTGTCATTAGGTGGCATATTTCCGGAGCGAAAATACATCCCCTTGCTTGAAGCGCTGGCAACGGTTGATAACGCGACCGGTTTCCTCGAAGAATTTGAACATTGGCAGATGAAGAACCGGCACACCAAACCGGCTAAGAAGGTTTTCTTTGCGGGAATCATGGCCTACGGTTGCGATATTGGCTACCGTAAACTGGCGCAAATTTCCAAGCAGATCAATGAAAATGAGTTGGATAACACGCTGAATTGGTATTTTTCGTTGGCTAACGTCCAAAGCGCGAATGACCGCATTTTACAATTCATGGATAAGATGGAGATACCGGATATTTACCGGAATCAAGCCGACCAGTTGCACACCTCCAGTGATGGGCAAAAATGCGGCGTATCGGTTGATTCACTCAATGCCAATTATTCATTTAAGTATTTGGGGAAAGACAAAGGCGTCAGCGTAGTGAGCTTCATTGATATGCGCCAGATGATGTGGCATTCTACGGTTATCAGTTCCGCTGAGCGTGAAGCCGCCTATGTCATTGATGGCCTGATGCACAACGATGTTATAAAAAGCGATATTCATTCAACGGATACGCATGGTTATTCAGAAGTGATATTTGCCGCCACTTTCTTCCTGGACTTCACGTTTGCACCCCGTATCAAAGGAGTGGGTCACCAGAAACTGTATGCGTTCAGGAACGGAAAAACAAAAACTACGGGGCAAGACACCCAGAGCTTTCAACCTGATCGGTATATCAGTGAGGAGATTGTTAGCGTCCAGTGGGACGAAATGTTGCGGTTTATAGCGACAATCAAGCTAAAGAAAACGACGGCTTCACAGCTTTTTAGACGATTGAATTCCTACTCTAAACAGCACCCGCTTTATAAAGCATTGAAAGAATTTGGTAAAATTCCTAAGACGCTGTTTATCTTGAAGTACGCAGATGACCTTGAATTCAGGCAATCGATTGAGAAACAACTCAATAAAGTGGAAGGATCGAATAAATTGTCCAACGCGATTTCACTGGGTAATGACCACGCGTTCGCTCAAGGCGAAAAAGAAGACCAGGATATTGTGGAAGGCTGTCGCCGGCTAATCAAAAACACCCTTATCTGTTGGAACTACCTTTATCTTGCAAAGGAACTCGGTAAGGATAATAACGAAGAACGTAAAAAGGAACTCATGGAAGCCATCCGCAATGATTCCGTCATGCGATGGAGCCATTTTAACCTACAGGGAGAGTATGATTTTTCAGATGAAAAAATGGTAGATTCCATCGGGTTGTAAGCTCTCAAAAAACAGCCTCTATAATCAGCTAAAATTTGAGAGGTCGAAAATCGTCTGTAAGCCTTACTGAACAATAGGTTGGTCAAAATCCCGTGAAACTTTAGAGCCTTTTGTTTATTAGCACCCAACATAGTGCAAAATGGGCTATGAAAGATGGTTGTCCATCGAATATAAAGCTTGTTGAAAAATCGACTGAAGAAACGATTATAGATGATATAGATAATGCTCAAGAACAAACAGCTTTTGTTCTTGTAGATTTAGAAGGAACGGCAAGTATGGCGGTTGCTAGCGCAATAAGCCGTGCAGATTTAGTAATCACGCTATGTCAAGGTTCACAAGATGATGCAGACGAAGCAGCAAAAACCATTAAATTAGTTAATCGGCAGGCAAAGGTATTAAGTCGCTCAATTCCTTTTGCTGTACTTATGACGCGCACAAATCCAGCAATTACGCCACGTACTTTAAAACATATCATGAATTAATTTCGTGATGCAGGAGTTGATATTTTTAAAACTAGCCTGATCGATAGAGAAGCATTTAGAGCCATTAGGTCTTTCGGTGGTACGGTCAATGATTTAGATCCAAGACAAGTATCTGGTATTGAAAAAGCAATTGCAAATGCCCATGCTCTGGCGGTTGAAGTTATCGAAAGAATCAAGGGTATAAAGAGAGAAAGAGGCCAAAATCATGACTAAAGAACGTGCACATTTAAATTTAAGTGATGATCTTGATATATCAGAATTTGTACCAGTTAAAAAAGAGAAAAATAGGGAAACAGAAATAAAAACTCTTGAAAAAGTGGCAGAGCAATCAGGTTTTGTAAGTAGGAAAAATAAAAGTCAGAGGAGAAGAAAACCACAATCACCTTTTAAAAATCAATTAAATTTAAAGTGTCGAGATGGAATAAAAGAATTATTTCAGGATATTGGCGAACAGTTAGGGGTTCACGATCATACAACTTTTGAACAAGCACTTTTGGCGCTGATTGAAAAAAATGATTTAAAAGACTTATTGCAAGGTTATAAGGAGATCATAAAATAAACACAATAGAATAGTTTTTATTTGTGATTATATTTTGTGCATTTTTTTATTGCTAACAGCATCTACTTTAATCAGATTCAATTTCTCATGATTGTTGTACTGAATAGAAACATCCTTACCAATGGGTGGGGGAGAGCTAAAGGATTCCAGTTTGTGCGCTATAAAGTCTTTTCTTACTTGTTGATAAACAACACCTTCTTGCTTGTCGATAAAGAGAATTAAACCTTCATAGGCTTTATTTTCCGTTTCAGCTTTTTTTGCCAAATAAATATTATAGATACCTGGCTTGATACCTTCCTCAGCTTTCTTAATTAATCCGGTAGTTTTCCATTCATTTTCATTAAAATTCTGAAGGATTTTCTGCCCGTTCATGACTAAGAGACGTTGTTTCATTTGGATAAATTGAGATAGACTTCTTGAATGATCATTTCCAAGTCAAATTCTTTCTTGTTTACACCAAAAAAGAAGGCGGTCAGGTTAAAAGCACCGCGACCTGTTCCATCAAAGTCGCCGTCTTTTAATGAATATAAGATAGAGTGAAAAAGATCCTTACACTTTCGACCGGCAATAAAGTAGACTTTAAGCGCATCGATAATCATTGTCTTTTGCGCATCAGATAGTTTTCTCATGATGTCTTTTGGTTGATGCGTTCTTTTCTTTAGACGTATATAAATATAGACCAGCAATTGATCGGCAGGGGATTTATGGCTGCGTTCTTTCTTTTCTGCTTTGATCTCAAGACTGTCTGTAGAGGGGTAGGGGGCTTGGCGGGTTAATTCATCCACAATTCCTTTTTCATCATCCTTTGATTCCAGGAATTTTCTAAACTGCTGTATTTTAGTGCGGGTAATGTCTTCTGGTCGGCTGTATTTCAACCAATCGACCAGTTCCAATGGATAGTTTTTGAATATCTTTTTAAGATTAAATATGGCTGCTATATCTGTCAAATTTCCGGAATTAAACAGCTCGGCAATAGGATCGGGTAAATCCATGGCCGCTGCATGTAATGACACATAGGAAGCCGATTTGCCAATGAATTTGCCTATTTGTTCATGGGTTTTACCAGCAGCAATCTCACGCCCGATATAATCAACGATTTCGCGTGATGTCAGATTATCCCGTTGCAAGTTTTCAACTACCTGATCCGCCAAACTGTAATCGGCATCAATATAGGCGGGTATTGATCTAAGTCCTGCATTTTTACTGGCGCGATATCTTCTGGCGCCATGATTGATAATATAGGTTCCGGGTTTGTCTGGATTGGGACGCACTGATATAGGCGTTTTTACACCTCGCAGTTTAATCGTTTCTGTTAATTCTGTGAGTGAAGTCGCATCAAAAGTTTTTCTAGGTTGAGCTGCATCTTCCATAATTAAATCAAGTGAAATCTGACTCGCGCCCAACACATCAGGCGCTTTATTCCTCTCATCGGATAAAGTTTTCTTACTTGTCATTGATTTAATTATTACTTTGTTTTAAAAGTGATTTCCTGAGTTATAGAATTCTGTGAAAATTAAGGGCAATATTTCATTACTATAATTCTTCTCAATTTAAGTGAATGGGGAATGTATCTTTTCAGATAAAGATGACTTGCTCAAAGCAAGAAAAGGAATAGACATAAACATTTGATAAAATACCCTCCAAAGTTAAACCATTGATCTTGTTATGAACTAGCCTGGAAACACAGCTCAGAATCATAGACGCCAAAAACATCGCAACCAGGCGATATTCTATCTGTTATAAATATTTATTTGACCGGGGAATTGTATATTTTATCCATGAACATGCATTATAACCTTAATACAATTATGTATATTAAAAATGATTATGAATTAAACCAAAAGACAAATACTTAACGGTTAAGGGAGCCGCAATTTACGATATGTATAATTTAATTCTAACAACAAACATTTTAAGAATTCTGCGCGAGAAGAAAATAACAAAAGCTGAGCTAGCAGAAAAAGCGGGTATTTCAATCTCTTTTATTACTGAACTGACCAATGATAAAGCCAATCCATCGCTCAGAGTTATAGAAGCGATTGCCAAGGCGCTAGATACGCCGCTGCCGCTATTGTTCGACAATTCTGATATGAGTACAGCAGAACGAGCCTTATTGGCAGATGGCAGTGCTGGACATTTGGCTAAGGGATTTGTCTGGAAGGGCGCTGTATTGAGTGAGTTTCAGGCATTCCAGGTCGCGCAATGGGATCGCGAAAACCGCGAGATCATGAGGAAAATAAAATGAAACAATAAAAATATATTGCATAGTATTAATTATTATTATATCGTTGTATGCAATATTTATTTATTGCTGCACCGATATAACAATGTCCGACCACTTACCTAACATCACAACCGTGAAAGATCGGGCTAAAAGCAAGCTGGAGCGCGATGCACGGGAAATACTGTCTGCATTACAAGATCCCGAAACGGTTGAAATCATGGTCAATGCCGATGGCCGGATCTGGCAGGAGAAGCTGGGTCAAAAGATACAACATATCGGAAATATCCAGGCTGCCCAGGTTGAAGCTGTCATCAAAACGGTAGCGGGTTTCCACGGCAAGGAAATCAATCGATTCAATCCCATCATTGAAGGTGAATTTCCACTCGACAATTCACGCTTCGCCGGTCAACTACCACCCATTGTCATAGCGCCCACTTTTGCCATCCGCAAAAAAGCCATCAAGATTTTTACACTTGAGCAGTATGTAAAAACCGGTGTGCTGTTGCCAAAATACTTTGATGTCATTAAAGAGGCCGTGCGTAAGCACCGCAACATTCTGGTCATTGGTGGCACCGGGTCAGGCAAAACCACTTTAATCAACGCCATCATCGATGAAATGGTTCGGAGTGACCCGGATGAGCGCATCTTCATCCTGGAGGATACGGGCGAGATCCAATGCGCTGCCCAGAATTTCGTCCAATATCACACCACACTAGATGTCAACATGACGCAGTTGCTAAAAACAACATTGCGTATGCGCCCGGATCGTATCCTGGTGGGTGAGGTGAGAGGTGCAGAAGCACTGGATTTACTCGATGCCTGGAACACGGGGCATGAGGGTGGTGCCGCTACATTGCATGCCAATGATGCAATGTCAGGACTCACCCGTCTGGAATCCCTGATTTCACGTAATCCTTCAGCACCTAAAGAGATCATGCCTTTGATCGCAGAGGCGGTTGATATGGTCGTGCATATCACGCGCGTACCACATGGCAGGCAAATCCAACAAATCATTGAAGTACAAGGTTTCAAAAGAGGAAATTACCAAATCAAAAAGCTGTAAATATTTCATAGGAGTCGATCAATGAAGTTAATCAGTATCAAGGGTGTCTCTCCATCCAGTTGTATCTATTCATTCGCCGTCTTGTTTTTATTGCTATCGTTTGCTGATCAAGCCCAAGCAACCGTTGGCGCAGGCGGTGCACTTCCCTATGAAACCTGGCTGGTTAGTCTCAGAAACTCCGTTACCGGCCCGGTTGCGTTTACCTTGTCTATTGTTGGCATTGTCGTTGCAGGCGGCATTCTGATCTTTGGTGGCGAACTCAATGCTTTTTTCCGCACCTTAATTTTTATCGTGCTGGTGATGGCGTTACTCGTTGGAGCCAATAATGTAATGACCAATCTATTCCAGGGCGCGGTCATTCCGGGTGAAGCGTCAGGGACAATCGTAGCGTTAGAAGAAGCTATCCCTCAAAGTTAGTCAAACAGGAAGCAAACTCATGGCGCTTCGAACCATACCCATCCGTCAATCAGGAAATCGCCCTAACCTATTTATGGGCGGAGATCGAGAGCTCGTCATGTTTTCTATCCTGATTGCAGCCACATCCATCTTTGTGGCCATGGAACTCAAGGCTACGCTCTTCGGCATAGCACTGTGGATCTTTGCACTGTTTGCACTACGACTGATGGCTAAAAATGATCCGCAATTGCGACATGTTTACTTACGCCAGATGCAATACAAGAAATACTATCCGGCGCGGAGCACTCCTTTTTATGACAATACCCGCCAGCAGGAGAAACAGCACCTATGATTGCCGCTATATCCATCCTTATTGCCATTTGTGGGGCAGCATTGCTGTTAATACTGTTTATTCGTATCCGTGATGCAGGCAAAGAACTAAGACTGGATCAACATCGATCAAAAGAAATGGGCTTTGCCGATCTGCTGGTATATGCGGCAGTGGTGGAAAATGGCGTGATTGTGGGCAAGAACGGTTCATTGATGGCAGCATGGATATTCTTTGGTGATGATACTGCCAGTAGTACCGATATTGAGCGTGAGCGCGTTTCGTTTCGCATTAACCAAGCATTATCCCGATTAGGCAATGGTTGGATGATTCATGTGGATGCGATCCGCAAACCTGCGTTAGCGTATTCAGATAAAACGCTCTCCAATTATCCTGATCCCGTTACCGCTGCCATTGACGAGGAACGGCGCAATCTATTTGAACGGATCGGCACCATGTACGAGAGCTGCTTTGTCGTGTCACTCACATATCTGCCACCGATGCTGGCGCAGCGCAAATTCGTTGAACTGATGTTTGACGATGACAGTCAAGCACCGGATCAAAAAACCAGAACGCAAGGATTGCTGGAATATTTTCAGCGTGAATGTGCCAGCTTTGAATCCAGATTATCCAGCGTATTCCATCTGTCGCGCTTAAAAAGTCAAAAGCAGGTCAATGAGGATGGTTCTTTGGTGATACATGATGATTTTCTGCGTTGGCTGCAATTATGTATTACCGGCCTGGATCATCCGATGGTTTTGCCTACCAATCCGATGTATCTGGATAACTTGCTGGGCGGACAGGAAATGTGGGGTGGGGTAGTGCCTAAAATTGGCCGAAATTTCGTTCAGGTGGTCTCGATTGAAGGTTTTCCGTTGGAGTCCTCACCCGGCATGTTGAATCTATTATCTGAGTTGCCGGGCGTATACCGCTGGTCATCGCGGTTTATCTTTATGGATACGCATGAGGCGGTCAATCATCTGGAGAAATACCGCAGACGGTGGAAACAAAAAATTCGTGGATTCTTTGACCAAGTGTTTAACCTGCAAAGCAGCAACATCGATGAGGATGCGCTCAATATGACTGAAGATGCGCAGTCGGCCATTGCGGAAACCAATAGCGGCATGGTGGGGCAGGGCTACTATACCAGCGTAGTCGTGTTGATGATGGAAGATCGCGCGGCATTGGAAGAAGCCGGGCGAAAGGTAGAGAAAGCAATCAATCATCTGGGCTTTGCTGCACGGGTTGAAACGATCAACACGATGGACGCCTATCTGGGCAGCCTGCCGGGCCATGGCGTTGAAAATGTTCGCAGACCCCTCATCAATACGATGAATCTGGCTGATCTGTTGCCGGTCAATACCATCTGGACAGGTAAACCTATCGCACCTTGTCCGATGTATCCACCCAATTCACCGCCCTTGATGCACTGTGTCACTCAAGGTGCTACCCCTTTCCGGCTGAATCTGCATGTGCGCGATCTTGGGCACACCTTCATGTTCGGCCCGACAGGAGCGGGTAAATCTACGCACCTGGCGCTGATTGCCGCGCAATTGAGACGTTACCCCGGCATGTCGATTTATTGCTTTGACAAGGGAATGTCGATGTATCCATTGACCCGTGCCGTGGCTGGTCAACATTTCACGGTAGCAGGGGATGACGAATCGCTAGCTTTCTGTCCATTGCAGTTCTTGCAGTCCAAGAGCGATCGTGCCTGGGCGCTGGAATGGATTTGTTTGATGGTTGAACTCAACGGCATTACGGTCACCCCGTTACAGCGTAACGAAATCAGTCAGGCCATTACCAACATGCATCAAAGTGGCTCCAAAACTTTATCGGATTTTCTGGTGACGATTCAGGATGAAACCATCCGTGAAGCGCTTCGGCAATACACCATTGATGGCATGATGGGGCATTTACTCGATGCTGAAGCCGATGGATTGAATCTTTCAACCTTCACCACATTCGAGATCGAGGAATTGATGAATCTAGGTGAGAAATATGCGCTGCCGACTCTGCTATATCTGTTTCGCCGCATTGAGCGCAGCCTTCAAGGTCAGCCTTCCGCCATTATTCTGGATGAGGCATGGCTCATGCTCGGTCATCCGGTGTTTCGCGCCAAGATCAGGGAATGGCTCAAGGTCATGCGTAAAAACAACTGTCTGGTGTTGATGGCAACCCAGAGTCTGTCGGACGCCGCAAACAGTGGCATTCTCGATGTCATTGTTGAGTCCACTGCCACCAAGATATTTCTACCTAACGTGTTTGCACGCGATGAGGAAGCATCAGCACTCTACCGGCGCATGGGTTTAAATTCACGCCAGATTGAGATTCTGGCTTCTGCAATTCCCAAACAACAATACTACACGGTATCCGAGAACGGCAGGCGGCTTTACGACTTGGCGCTTGGCCCATTGGCGCTAGCTTTTGTGGGATCTACGGATAAGGAATCGATTGCAACCATCAAGAATCTACATGACAAGTATGGAGACCGCTGGGTTATTGAGTGGTTGGCGATTAAAGGGTTAGCGTTATCTGACTATGGAGTGGCTTGATGAGTGTAATCAGTGATTTTTTTAAATTAAGAATTGCCGGAAAAATTAAGTCGAACAGACAAATCCGTGAGGATCATGCATTCATGGAAGGTGGTCGCCGCTCCGGTGAAAATGAAAACCCCTATTTATCAGCACGGCGTACCTGGAATGACCATATGCGCGGGATTCAGGCTTCGCGCACTATGTGGCAAATGCTGGCGTTACTTTGTTTATTGATTGCGCTGGCAGGGGTAGGGGGAGTCATTGCTATCGGCAGTCAATCCAAATTCATCCCCTATGTAGTCCAAGTTAATAAACTGGGTGAAGCGATTGCGGTTTCCCGAGCGGATATTGCTGCTGTTGCCGATCAGCGCGTAGTGCATGCCTCAGTTGCAGCATTCATCAATGATTTGCGCATGGTGACCCCTGATATCGCCTTGCAACGACGAGCTATCTTTCGTGCCTATGCCATGCTGTCCAATAATGATCCGGCCACTGCAAAAGCCAATGAATGGTTTAATAGCAGTGAAGCCAGCAGTCCTTTCAAACGTGCTGAAACACAAACCGTCAATGTTGAAATCATATCGGTGATACCACAATCACCGGAGACCTGGCAGGTCGACTGGCTAGAAAAAGTCTATGACCGGCAAGGGCACTTAACCGAGCCACCCTTCAAGATGCGTGCTTTGCTTAGGGTCTATAACAAGCCGACAACCCAAAGCACCACAGAAGAACAGATCCGAAATAACCCGCTGGGTATTTATATCCAGGATTTCTCCTGGTCGAAGCAGACATAAAGGGACCACTCATTATGAAACCGTTACCCTCTTTAAGAAAGCTTAGCATGCTGATTTTCTCTCTTGGACTCGTTGCACCAAGCTATGCTGCTGGTTTGTCTGAGGCGTATTTCACCGATAAGAACCCTCAACTGACGCCACAAGAACGTGCCGCTATTGATCTGGCCAAGAAATGGCAAGCAGTCAATCCTAGCGGCACAAAACCTGTTGCGGGACCGGATGGGTCAATCCGCTTTCTGTTCGGTTCACAGCAACCCAGCATCGTCTGTGCGGTATTGCAGGTATGCGATATTGAATTGCAGCCGGGGGAGCAGGTGAATTCCATCCATCTGGGCGATCAGGCGCGTTGGCTGGTTGAACCGGCCGTGACAGGGCAGGGGGCTCTAGAGGTACAACATTTAATTATAAAACCCTTGGATGTGGGTCTGGAAACATCCCTGGTGGTGACTACCAACCGGCGCACGTATCACATGCGTTTGCGATCTCACCGGCGCGATTTCATGCCGAGAGTGGGTTTTACTTATCCTGAGGATGCGATTGCCAAATGGGATGCTATCAAGACCCGGGAAAGCCATGCTATGGATGTGAGACGCTCACGCACCCTGCCTGGAACCGGAGAATATCTTGGCAACTTGGACTTCGCCTATTCTGTTGCCGGAGATGCTGCCTGGAAGCCGTTGCGTGTCTATAACGATGGTCAAAAAACCATCATACAGATGCCTGCCATTATGGCGCAAACAGAAGCACCGACTTTGCTACTTCTAACTAAGGAAGGTGGATTTTTTAGTGAAGATGAAACGGTTATGGTGAATTACCGATTACAGGGTGATCGCTATATCGTAGATACCGTGTTCGATAAGGCTATTCTAATAGCGGGTGTGGGCGGCAATCAGAGCCGGGTGACGATTACGCGGGGGAATTGATTATGCAAAAAATGATTTTTACCTCCAACCCTGTTTTTATCCTTATGTCGGTTTTATTTCTGTTGAATGGTTGTGCCACGCAACCCTATGGTAATTTTATTCAGAATCCGTCACTCGCAACCAGCAAAGCGATGGCCGATGATGTGACCGCCCAATTAATGCGACTATATCCGGTTGCAAACACGCAATTTAATCTGCGTCATCCGGTTAATGACCCGTTTGGTCATGCCTTGATAGAAAATCTGCGTCTTGAAGGATTTGCGGTTGAGGAAACAACCCAGCAATCCATTCAAAAGCAAATATTTGGGGCGCCTCATCAACCTGATACTGAACCTTCGAGGGGCTTTGCCTTGAGTTACATCATTGACCAGTCGGGTGATTTGTATCATGTCAAACTCATGATTGACGATATGCGTTTGTCGCGTGCATTCTTAGTGCAGGCAGACAGTATCCATCCTGCCGGTCTTTGGGTAAGAAAAGAATAAGGGGGTAGGGGAGATGTCGACCAATTCAAAACTCTTATCACCCGATTCGTCACCGGATGTAGCCGCAAAAAGCGCCGGTGTGAGGCGCGTCAATAACCTTCCGATTGTAATTTTTGGCGCGATTATGCTGATATTCATGTTGCTTATGATGATCGTCGCTATGAATCGCGCAGCTGAGCGAGGCCAATACGATTCTGATGTGAATGGCAATATTCAGTCGAGCAATTCCTTTGCTTCACTCATTGCCAAAGACTATATCGGCGGCATCATAGAACCTAAAGCCCAATCTATAAATTCGGATTCACCTGCAAAATCACCCATTCAGGGAATCATTATCGAGCGGCCATCGGATCTGGATAAACCGCCTCTGCCGCCATCCCTGAATGCAGTTACTGATCCCTCGCATCATGCTGACATCGAGCATATTCGGATGTTGAAACGCCAGCAACTGGAAGAAGCGATCAAGGCTAAAACAAATGTGAATGTGATTGCACCCAGGAGTACAGGATCATCGCCGGATTTAACCAACACGGGTGCACCTAAAACGCGCGAGGAAATGTTGGCAAAATTGGCATCGGTGCGTCAACAGATCGATGCAAATCTGCGTGAAGATCCAACGGCTGCGTATCATGCGCGTTTGGCGCAATTGAGACAGGATGGGGGTTCGAGTGTAGCGGGAGGAATGGGAGCGGGTAGGGGTGATGAATTCATGAACGATGGCGTCCCTCGTTTGCTGGATGATGATGTGGACCGACAGGGTCAAGATTATTCTCGTTTTGATTCGGCAAAAGGGGATGCACGCTGGAATCTGGATAGTGAAGTCAAAAAACCTCCCACACCGTATGTCTTGCAAACTGGGTTTGTCATTCCGGCAACGCTGATATCCGGTATTAATTCCAGCCTTCCGGGTCAGATCATGGCACAGGTGAGCCAGCATATTTATGATTCCCCAATAGGTAAATGGCGCTTGATTCCACAAGGCTCAAGATTGGTGGGTACGTATTCCAGCGAGGTGGAGTTTGGCCAGGCGCGTGTATTGGTTGCCTGGCAACGCATCATCTTTCCGGATGGAAAGACCATGGATATCGGTGCTATGCCGGGTGCTGACGGGGTGGGTTATGCTGGATTTCGCGATCAGGTCAATAACCATTACCTGCGTATCTTTGGTTCAGCCCTGATTATGTCAGCCATTGTGGCCGGTTCAACTTACAGTCAGCGTGATTCAGGCGGTGCGTTCGGGCGGCAAAATGCCGGTAGCATCATGAGTCAATCGCTGGGTCAGCAATTGGGATTGGTAACAGCCAATCTTATTCGCAAGAACCTGAATATCTCACCCACACTTGAGATCAGACCGGGGTATCGCTTTAACATTATCGTTACCAAAGACATGAAGTTTTCTAAACCCTATCAGTCGTTTGATTATTAATGCCGGAGCATTCGATTATGGTAAATAGTAAGAGTCTAGCTATTCAGTGGATCACAATATTATTAAGCCTGGGTATTTTAAGCTATTCCTCAATCAATAAAGCCGGTGGAATGGCTGTCATAGATATGGCAAATGTAAAACAATCCACCATTACAGCGATTGAAGCAATCAATCAAACTGAAAAGCAAATTGAGCAATACAGAACCCAGTTACAGCAGTATGAAAACATGATTCGCAATACTTTGGCACCACCTGCTTATGTATGGGCGAAGGTAGAATACACCATGACTAAGCTAATCAATTTATCCAATTCCATAAGGTATTATGAACAACAATATGGGGGTTTAGACAGCTACATGCAACGGTTTCGCAATGTCGAATATTACCGTAGCTCATCTTGTTTCACTTTAGAGCAAAAATGTAGCGATTCCGCCTGGAAACTATTACAGGATGGACAAAACACGAGCACAGACTCACAAAAACATGCTAATGATTCCCTTTTACGAGGGCTTAGTGAGCATCAAAATCAGATTCCTCTGGATGCGGCTCATTTGCAACTTTTACAACAAAAAACTCAATCAGCTCAAGGGCAAATGGAAGCTTTTCAGTATGCCAATCAATTGGCCGCCTACCAAGCGAATCAGCTGTTGCAAATGCGTCAAATGCTGATAGCCCAGCACAATGCTTCCAATACAAAAAATCAGGCTGAGGTAGATCTGAAGGCCATGCAGCAGGCCGCACGTGAGCGAGCTACCAAGCGATTGAGTCCTGAAATATTACCTGCTGGTAGAAATTGGTCTGTAAGAGACGCTTTTTAAAACACTAATCGAAGGAGAAGAAACGATGCAGAAGAGTGATTTGAGTATTGCAGTTATGTGTTTATTGTCTTTGCTGCTCTTGTCAGGCTGTTATAAGGATGGCGATGGCAAGCTTGAATTGAAGGAACCCAAGAAAGAATTAAGTGAAATGCCGCCTGGAATTAGATGGACTATTAACGGGCCAGTAGATGAATCGGGAAATCCAGTTGAATTAGAGAAAGCAAAATAGTTATTGACCTAAAATATTTGCCAGAAGAATTGGGAGATCAAGCCTATGTACAAAGTATTGTGTATTTTATTAAGTACTTTGCTTCTGATATTACTTTCCACGAAGGCATCAGCTGAGCTGGCATATATTGATCCAGCAACTAATCAGAGTGTTCTGGATCAAGTCGTCCAAAAGTTTTGGACAAAGGTTAAGAGTTGGCATACTGTTATTCAGTCTGCCGCTGAGCGATTGTTCTGGTCGCTGGTATTGATTTCAATGGTGTGGACATTTGGCATGATGCTATTGCGCAAAGCCGATATCGGTGATTTCTTTGCTGAGTTCACTCGTTTCATTATCTTCACAGGTTTTTATTTCTGGCTGCTGACTAATGCCGTATCAGGTCACAATATTGCAGGTACTATTATAGATTCTATGCAGCAATTAGGCGGCACTGCTGCTGGTTTACCGAGTGGTGCGAGTCATGCCAGTATTATGCATACAGGTATTTTAATCTGGAACCAGGCAACGAAGAGCGTTACATTCATGCAGCCTATAGATAGTTTGATGGGCTTTATCATTTCTTTAATAATTTTAATTATTCTGACAGTAATAGCAGTCAACATGCTGCTCTTGCTGATATCAGGATGGGTGTTAATGTATGCAGGTATCTTCTTTTTAGGTTTTGGTGGCGCACGCTGGACATCCGACATCGCTATAAACTACTTTAAAACGGTTTTGGGTATTGGAATACAGTTATTTGTAATGCTCCTGATCGTTGGCATTGGCAGTGATCTGTTATCCAGTTTTTACGCCAAAATGGGTAAAAATGTTATGAATTATGAAGAACTGGCGGTTATGCTGATTTTTACAATTGCATTTTTTGTGTTGATTTCCAGATTACCATCGTTACTGGCTGGCATTATAACGGGTAGTAGTATAAGCTCGGCTGCCGGAATTGGCAGCTATGGTGTCGGTGGTTTTATGGCAGCGGCAGGTACCGCTGCAGCCGTTGCATCTTATGGTGGATCACTGGCAGCCGGTCGGCTAGCAGCGGCAAGAAGTGCGGGGCCGGATGCTTTACGCAGCGCTATTGAAAAGGGTCAGGCTCAGGAATCTGCGGGTATGAACAATATTTCGCAAGGAAGGGACAAAGAATGAATAAGGCATTTAATCGATTTGATTGATGATGGATTTGCCACCGGATATGCAGGAAAGGGTAGTGTGTTCAATCACTGCTGCCGTCAAGTATGAAATACCAGCCAATATTTTGCTGGCGATTGCCGAAAAAGAGGGTGGCAAGCCTGGCCAATGGGTGCATAACAGTAACGGTACTCATGATGTTGGTTCGATGCAGTTTAATACTTTGTTCCTTCAAGATTTATCCAAATATGGCATTACGTCTGATCATGTAGCCAATGCGGGTTGTTATGCCTATGATCTTGCTGCGTGGCGTGTTCGGCTACATATCAAAAATGATAAAGGCGATATTTGGACTAAAGTTGCCAATTATCATTCACGTACACCTAAATATAACTCAATATATCGCGCAGATTTGATGATCAGAGCCACTAAATGGGCTAACTGGCTAGAGAATCGCTTTAACACGTACAATCTTAAATAATTGGCGAGACCTTTGCTAAATCACACAAATTTTTATTTCATGCAATTTCTTTTTAATTAGCTGGTGACCTTAATCCGGGTCTGAGCCCCGACGAGCACCTCGGTAAAGGTAGCGAGCCTAATTTTCACCGTCGCCATTTATGGTAAGAAGCACAGCCGCTCCGAAATCCTTCGAAAAGCCGACACAAAATGTGTCCTTGCTGCCGATATACCCGGGGGGAGTGGTTTCGATCTCGCCATGGGTAAAAACATCATCGTCTTGCTTCTTCTCCAAGCCTATACCTACACCTGTATTTAGGTCAGCACCACCCCAGGCTTGGCAACATGCTTTTTTAGAGCTGACAGATACTTCTGAACGATTCCAGAATATAACGCAACCATACCGAGCGGCCACCAGACGCAGAAATGAAGTTTCCAAGTTTGCGCAGTTTGTTGGGCAATAGGAGAAGAAGATTACGATTACTTCGGGAACGAACGTTCTAGGTTAGGAGCGGTTTCAACTATTACATTACACAAATTATCTGCATCCGAAGTTGACTTCTTTTTACCGCAAGCACCGCAAGAGATTATTCGCTCCGTCTATATGCAATCAACAGATTTGGAGCAGGAAAATCAACCTACAACTATTGTCCTGCAAAACCAGTCCTTACCGGTACTTGTCCAGCGACTTGCTGGTGCAGTCAGATTGGTTGCAAACGATACAACCCTGTTAATGCCGCCTGGTGAACGGGGTATATTTGGTTGTTCAAAGGGTTTGAAACACTATTTACCAGCAAACAACAGCAGCTTGGTTTTGATGGCGACAAGTGAACTAGCTAATCAATGGGTTAACGTTCTTCATTGGAAAATCAATCGAGATTGGACATGGAAAGGTTATGCAGCCCCCACTTTTAGAGTTGAAAGACAGATACATCTTAATGGCAACTCGTATAGTGAAACTCGGCATTTGGTTGGGGAGGTTCGGATGATGCACGCCGTTACGCCGCTAATTGCTGAAGAAGAGAGTCCTGATCGGGATAGCAGTCATTTTGTTTTTATTGATGCTTTCCAGCCACCGTTAGGAATAGACGGCAAACCCTATGAAGTTCAGGTCGAATACTTTTTAACTGTTTTGTTTGAAAACGGAGAAATGCTCGAAGAAAACTCTCAAAATCATCTACCGATTACAATTCCGCCACGACAGATACCGAAAGTGGTTTCGGCAGGAATAGCACTTAGTCCCTACACTATCGGTAAGGGGTACGCCAGTACCGGCGAAAGACGAAAAATGCTTTGGGTGGAATTTGAGGAATCCCCTATTGACGAACGTGATGCATACTTTGTGCTGGTGTTGACTCAAGCAGCCGATCCGATGTTGTTACAGCATTATCAAGCATTACCAGAACCATCCGGCTATGAACAATGGTCTCTTGACCCTGAATTGATACGGGTTATATCTCCCGGTCAAGCTGACGACTTTGCCGGAATGACTGCAATGCAGCGCCTAATATCAGCGCAAGACTCAGATCGTCATTTTCTGGTACCTTTACCTCCAGGAACTTACCCTGATTCACCTGAGTTATTTGGGTTTTACACATATGAGATTCGTGTTGGGCATGACAAAGGGACACCTATTAGGCCCTTTTGGAGTACAGCCCAAGCAAGATATGGATCACCTGTTGTGCTTGATGGTGTTCAACATCCATGTGCTCCATTACGTTGTAATGTGTTTCGATTCGATGCAGGAATTCTAGCTTCTGCAACTTACGCAAAAGCCTTTTATGAAGGAACGGACATTCAAGCCCTGCCGCCCAACACTCAGATTTGGTATGTGTTGTATGCACAAATACACCAAGCTGACGGTAGTACTATGAGAAATGTAGAATTGGGTAAGAAAATAGGGCGAATACTTTCATGGAGTGAAGCCGGAGAAATTAAGAAAATGGCAGGAGTTAATTTACCGGGAGAAAATCTCATTTTCTACTTCGCAGATCGTCAAGCAACTCAAAACTTACAAGCGCCTCTACAAGGACATACACTTTGGAAGCAAAACGAAATAACAGCGCTACTTAATGATATTGGATTACCAGAAGACACCCCATTGAGTATTTTAGGAGTTGAATTACTTCCAGAGCCAAACGGGAGTTTTAACGATCCACTTGGTGCCAATGTTGGGCAGGTAAGAATTCTAAGGACTTCTAAGTTGTACCCGGCTGGTAGTTTGTGTTGCTAAAACAAAAAATAAATAATATTTATTGTAAGAAATCTACAATTTACTTTCTGATTTGATTAAGAAAAGCGATGAGTATTTCATAAGGAGTTTTATTATTCAAACTCGTATGTGGATTGACGGTATTGTCGATGTTAAAGAAACGCATAAGTTGAATTAAACGATATGCACCTTATATAGATACTCATAATTTAAGTTTAGAAATAGTATCTATTTCATAGCTTATTTTGAAGCAGTAGGTAAATAAATGCATTTACAATACTTCCTTGTTAAATGATAGAAGAAAGACTAAGAATTAATTAAATTAGGATTTATCCAATGATTGGAAAACTTGAAAATGATATGGAGTATGTTGTATACCACCAAGCTTTGAATTTAAGAGCTGCTAGGCAAGAAATACTTGCAAGCAATGTGGCTAATGCAGATACTCCTAATTTTAAAGCGAGAGATATGGATTTCTCTAGTTTACTGAGTGAAAAACTTGCATTAAAAACAAATACAGTTGCCCAGGTTGGTTTGAAAACATCATCACCAGGGCATATTGGTTCAGATCCAGCAGGGGTCTTAGGAGGTAATAGCCTATTATATCGAGTTCCTTTGCAACCAAGTGCAGATGGTAATACAGTAGATATGAATATGGAACGTACTCAGTTTGCCGATAACTCGATTAAATATGATGTGATTGTGACACTCCTTAAAGATAAATTTGATGATTTATCTTTAGCTATTCGGGATAGATGAATGTATGTTGGACTAGATTAAATGAAACACCACATGGATTATATTTTTCTTCAAATTTTGGTTCTTTAGTGATTTTTCAATTAAATATTGACCATTATTAAGCCAATAGGTATTGGATGGCGTGCAATTTTAATCCCGACAAATTTTATGTACTATGAATGCGAATCAGTGTCTGTGTTTGACAATATCCAGCAGCGATTATTTTGTTAGATTTTCCTTCAATTTTTAGAATTGATAACTCCACGTAGCTGCTAATGATCCTTTACGATCCAGCTGGAATCCGTTGAAGTCACTTCTAACGGGTTGTATCCATTCAAAGCCGAAACGATTACCGGCAAACCGACCGCCTGGAATAACGGCATTCAGCCCTAACCCGATATCCCAGAATTGTCCGCCATAATTTGCGGGAAAATCCATCGGGCCGATACGCGCGTTGAACGCATCAAAGTCTCGGTGTACCGCGCTTTGCAAGCTATACGCACCTCGTACTGAAGCAGTCAACCATTGCGTCAAGTCATAACCACCCCAGGTTGTTGCCTGAAACATATCGCCCAAACGATAACCGGATTTGTTTTTTTCTTCAAGGCGCTTGACGCCACTGAGTTGCGCACCCCAGGACCAGCGACTCCTCTCACCGGCATACGTTAAGCTGGGCATAAAATCCCAGGTACCGCTGCCGAGCTGCATGCCGAAATGGATCAATCCTCCGTCAACCTTGGCCATGCGGCGTAATTCAATATCCACTTTTCCGGTGGGCGCGCTGAATCCCAAATTTATATGAACGCGATGACCTGGAATATTAATCAACTTTACTAAGGATGAAAAATACGTATCGCCGACAGCGCCTGTTTCATGACCTGCCGCGCCGGTATGTTCATGCACGCCAGGTGCAGCCGGTGGAGCTCCAGTTAATCTGCGCAGATCCATATCCATATCCATGAATGTTGGCATCAGCATAACGTTCCACCATTTGGTGGGTGCATACATGATGTCGAGCATATGCATGCGCATATTCATAAAAGTCGGCGTAAACCGGCACGGCAATGCATCGCTACAACCCTGATCGACAATCGTCTGATCAGCCACGCTGTGGGCACCATGCATCATATTTCCACCGGTCCAGTTATACATAAACCGGTATCCCGCCATGAAATCCCCCGGCTTATCGAGCATATGGCCAAACATGATACCTGCGGGGGGAATTTTGTGATGGTGATGCGAGGAAGTATGCACATGGGATCCGGGAGATCCGCTGGAACCACCCAGCGGCAGCGAAGTGGTTGGCTCAATATCAAACTTTATCGCCGCATTCGCCACATAGTAATCAAAATCAGCAAAACTGTTATTTCCGCGGCCAATCTGCATCGAGCTGGCGCGGGTGTAGTATTCAAAACCGGCTTCCAGTGCAACGCCTTTGCCAAGCATCTTACTCAATACCACGCCACCGCTTAACGCACCAAAGCCTGCCAGACGATGATCACTGGAAAAATTTTCGGGTAATTTCCCGGCATCATAAGTAATAAATTTGGGTTGCACGGTTTGAGACAAGGCGTCGTCAATTCGATTGCCGTTCTGGTCTACATAATTAAAAAAGCCGTCACGAAAATATTGCTCACTAGGATTTTTGGGATTGAAAAAGATTTCCCGTCCCAGATTATCAACTGCTTGTTTCTGAAAAGCTTGTTGTGAGAACAAATAAGGCCGGTAAAAACTGGCAGCATCTTGCGAGTAATAGCGAATGCGTGGCGTCAATGTCCATCCGCTGCCAAGCGGCTGTACCCAATTTGCATCAAAGGTATGCGTATTGACGCCCCAATCGTCCACTGACAACCGGTAGCCAAGATGCAAAGCCGCATTAAACGGGCTGATATAGTGAATATATTTTGTGTTTAAGGCCACCTGATTACGAATATCCGGGCGTTGCTCGATCAGTGCGCGCACCTTACCGGTAATTAAATCCGATTGTCCATTATTCAACTCAGCCGGATCAATAAAAATGACCGACATCGTCTTATATGCATTCTCCTGAAAACCATTGCTGTGGGTATAACCAATATTGACATCTAGCAATGCATTCTTGGTCAATACCTGCGACACACCGACATTCGCAACCCAATCCTGCCGATTGCCTTGCAGGATCTCGGAGCCACCACGGTTTACAATTTGTGACAAATAGGCCGTCTTCGTAATATAAGATGATGAATCATGATCCAGGATTGCGCTAATCTCGCTTTGCGTATATCCGCCATTAAATTTAACACTGGTCAGCTTCTGGTTAAAATCCAGGCGTCCTCCGATACTGCCAAAGCTTGATTTATAGTCACGCTCTCGTGAAAAACCACCTGCCACATTGATACCTGCTTCATTCCATTCATGACTCAAACCGAAAGTGGCTTGGCGGCGTGTTTCAGGCGAGGCTGAAGCCATAACCATCACGGATCGATTATCAACAACTCCCAATGATTGTTTTGTAATGGGATCTCTTCCAATAGGATTTAAATCACGGTCTAACAGCACACTACTTTGTAAAAGCGGAGAGGCACCAACTACTACCCCATTATTGAAATACGGACGATTACCTCCATCGGTTGCCAATGGGGTCGTTGTGACAGGCGTCGCACCCGACCAAGTATCTTGCGTATACCCAAAAGTGAATTTGGTGCGATCTGTCAGAGAAAAAATACCGCTGCCGTGCAAAACATCGGCGCTGATAGGTTTTAGGCTTGGAGCACCGTAAAGATTTCGTTCGCCTTCCTGGTAACGGCTATATTGAAAATTAATTCGGTCTTTTCCGACGGCATGCCCAGGTATTATTAAAAGGCCTGGTAAAACCAATGCGGCAGAAGTTAGCGCGTGTAGCATGTTTCCTGAATCTACATGTGCTACTTCCAAAGCACCTAATTGATGGTTGCCGCCCTGACTTGGGGGCATACTATTTAGTTGCAAATTTTATTTACCTGAAAGTACTTAGCGGGGATTCTCTGAATAATAACCATATCCAATACCCGAAGAGGTGGTATTTCTTATCGGCTGGTGTAGTTAATAACGAATTTTTCTAATGAGAAAAGCTAAGTAAAGTAAAATCTCTCTATTTATATGGGACTATTACCAGTTGCGTTAGCAATGCCAGCAATCTTATCGATTCTGCGAGCAGGAATTATGGATGAGTATGGCAAATGCTCCTATAAGATCCATCAAATAGGAGGTTGGCATCTGCAATTTTCTCATCCAAGTTGATACCAATTACTTGCAAATCTTTATCTTTCGATTCATGATCCAATTGATTTAGAAACAAAAAATATTAAACACAAAGAAAGTGTAAGGTTATTCTTACATACCATGTGATCGACTTTATCTTTAAATTCTTGTAAATCAAACATTGATGCTTCATTCAGAATAGTAAACACACTTACTTGATTTTTTTATCATGATGCTCTTTTGTAGCTGCTAATGAATACAAGTTCTACGTAAGCCGAAATTACTCAAACTGTTTGACATTTATATTTGTTCCGGTATGAACACCAGTTGCTGTTTTACAATGATAGTCGACGACAAATTGCCTTAAACCCACATCGGTTTTGTTTACTACCAACAAATAAGTCCCGTTCCCTCCTTGCAGTAAAATAGGTGGACTTGGATTTGAATCACCTGAAACTGTATCGCTAACACTAATTGCCTTGTCACCCTTTAGCAACACCAAATTAACCAATAAGTTCTCCACTGGGGTAGAAAGGTCTAAGATATCTGCTTCTAAATAATCAGCAGGTCCACTGCCGTTATCAAAGCAGGTGATTTGAGCATAACCCGTAAAATTTCTAACGGTACCTGTTGGGTCCAAAACTGCACCACCCTCATCCGCACTACTGAACTGAACATAACCTATAGTGCACGATAACATGTAAATGCTGATTGCTAATTTCTTCAAAATGTTGGATTGCATAATTAATTCTCCTCACGTCACATAGACGCATTAAACTATTTCAAGGACTACGCCTTTCGTCATACCTCGTGATATTGTCTCGTTCAGACAAACGAATAGCAATGCGACAAAATGTCGCACTTGTAAACATCCCACACTGTAATTCAATTTCTTAACTAGCAATCTTATAGGGACTAATAAATAGCACAGCGTAAAAATGCAATTTTTCATCGCCGTTATTTTTGAAAGCTGAACCAAAAATAAAATACTTTGGAGTAGTATTAGAAAGATGTTTCAAGAAGATTACAAATGTAATATTTCATACTCTTCTAGTGAACTATTTCACAGATAAATGTATCGATTTTTACCAGTACTTCCTTGCGTCTAGCTCAATCTAACCAAGTTTAGCACTTGAACAGCACTTGTTATGTAGGCCAAGGAAATGCCTTGATTTCAGAGTACTCCATAAATTTTCCTGGGAACGATATAGTTTGTATATTGAACAAATAATGACTTAAGCCCTTATGGTTTGAGTTCAAAAGATAAAATAGTGCAAATTAACTGGCATGTTAATTGCTGATTGTTCTATCTAGAGCTGACTCAATCTAACTTAAAGAAGGCCTACATAAAATCAGGCCATAAATAGGTGCGATATGACAGAAGATCCTCCGTTTTTAAACTTGAACAGTGTTTTATCATTTAGATGCCCAATCATAGAGCATAGAGAAGAAATTTCCAGTTCATCGGCGAAGTAACCTCAAGCCATTTCCGACTACTAGCAGAGTCGCTCCCATATCTGCAAACACTGCCATCCACATAGTAGCTTGTCCGGTAAAGGTCAATACCAGAAATATTGCCTTGGTACCGAGTGCCAAGGCAATGTTTTGTTTCAATACACTGGACGTAGCGCGAGACAATCGCACGAAGGTAGGCAATTTGCGTAGATCATCGTCCATTAGTGTGACATCGGCAATTTCGATGGCCGTATCGGTCCCAGCTGCACCCATAGCAAAGCCGATATCTGCCCGAGCCAGCGCCGGCGCGTCATTAATGCCATCGCCGACCATGCCTATTATTCCGTCCAACTGCTCAATTTCACGCATTTTATCCTCGGGCAATTGATTACCTTGGCTTCGGTCAATGCCGACCTGATTGGCAATAGCCGCTGCAGTATGTCGATTGTCACCAGTCAACATCATAGTTTTAATTCCCAGCGCGTGCAATTCAGCAATGGCGCTACGGCTGCTACTCTTAATTGTATCGGCTACAGCAAACAAACTTAGCACGTTATTTGTATCAGTGAGCATTACCACGGTTTTGCCTTGCTTTTCAAGTGTAGATAGACGTGCTTCAAAGTCAGGCAAACATAATCCCAGTTCCTCAACAAGACGGTGATTGCCAAGGTAATAAATCTTGCCGTTTATACGGCCGCGCACTCCACGTCCTGGAATGGCTATAAAATCGTTTACTTCGTGAAGCACCAGGCTTTCGTTACTGGCAGCCTGCGCCACAGCAAGAGATACTGGATGATCGGAGTGGATAGCTAGACTTCCCGCCAAAATTTGCGTATTGGTAGGATTGGCATTGCTCCAAACTTCAAAATCTGTTTGAGTTGGTTTTCCACGCGTGATCGTACCCGTTTTGTCTAGCGCGAACCAAGTTAATTTGCTGCCCAATTCTAGAAATTCACCACCTTTGATAAGAATGCCGTGACGCGCTGCTGCTGCCAAGCCGCTTACAATGCTGACCGGCGTAGAAATAACCAGTGCGCAGGGGCAAGCAATTACAAGCAAGACGAGTGCTTTATATATCCAATTCAACCAAGGTTCTGCTAACACAAGCGGGGGCAGAATTGCTACAGTCAGGGCTACTGCAAATATAATCGGCGTATAGATGCTAGCAAACTGATCGACAAAACGCTGAGTAGGTGCGCGACGTCCTTGTGCAGATTCCACAGTGCGGATGATGCGCGCCAGTGTCGACTGAGCAGCAATGGCCGTAACTCGATATGTGAACGAGCCGGACTCGTTGATTGATCCCGCAAAGACTGGATCGCCTTCGGTTTTTTCGACCGGTAGACTCTCCCCTGTGATAGGGGCCTGATTAACCGTAGAAAGACCCTGTACAATCATGCCATCTAAGGCTATGCGTTCCCCCGGCTTTACGCGGACAAGACATCCGATGGTAGCAATAGTGGTGCTCACATCAATCCATCCGCCATCAGGCTGCTGGACGGTAATTGTATCTGGGGCGAGATTCATCAGATCATGAATCGCTCCACGAGCTCGATCGAGCGATTTTGCTTCGATAAACTCGGCCAATGTGAATAATATCATTACCATAGCTGCTTCTGGCCAATGCCCAATCAGCATCGCGCCGGTGACAGCAATCGACATCAAGGCATTCATGTTTAAGTTATAATTTCGGAGCGCGATCCAGCCCTTCTTGTAAGTAGAGAGGCCACCAGTGAAGATAGCTAATATGGCCAACACCATAACCGTCCAATGGTTGTCACTGTAGAACCAACTTGCACCTTCTGCCAATATGGCAGCAATAATTGACACTATAAGCGGCCACCAGTTAGTGCGAGTGGCCTCGGACGTTGAACTGGCAGAAACAGCAGCAGAATAAACCTCGGCATTGAAGCCGAGCGATTTCATGGCGGTTAGAACTTTACACAACGCGCCAGTTTTGTGACTGACTTGCAATGTACGTCGAGCTAGGTTGAAATCCAGTGATATCACTTCAGTCATGCAAGAGAATTTTTCCCGAATCAATGCCTCTTCGACAGGACCATCCATATTGGCAATAGTGAGCATCGTCGTTTGCAAATCAGATTCACCATCTACTCTTACCGCTTGCATGCCAATTGTGGATAATGCCTGTTCAACTGTCTCCAAAGAAGACAATGTATGACTCACAGTTAGCTGACGCTTGATTAAGTCAAATTCTAGGCTTATCATGCCCGGCAGCTTCTTGAGCTTGTTCCGAATCAGTGCCTCCTCAGTGGGGCAATCCATATTGTTAATATGATAAAGAGCTTTTTTCACCACCTTGCTTTGATGATTTTCCGGTTGGGACGGCAGCTCCACGTTGTTTGCACAGCTGCAATCTTTAGTATTATATTCGCTCATAATCCATATTAAATTAGTAATTATTGTCAATTGGACATCCCCAACGATCATATTTGTTCCTGAATAATCCAAAATTACAACAATATGTAGATTAAGCTCCAAGGTGTGAAATTTCTTGATAGAATTCTTGTAGGATATTTAAATTTGTATTTTTCATTAGCGGTATTTACATCTTTTTAAGAGGATGTGAACACACGCAGAGCTTGGTTAACCTCACTTGACCGTGAAGAACTTGCAACTGTGCGGCACCCATGATTGTATGGTTGTGCCCTTGCCCAAAAATTTCGAGTATTCCGCCCTACGACTTACAAGGTAATTGTGCAAGCGACGAAACAGGAGTTTTCTCCAGGGAAATCAACCGACAAGCGCTTCTTACAGGCAAAGTATGATATGAAGCGGCTGACACGGAAGAGTTCTATACTTTTAACGCCGGTTTTGATGAAGTCGCCAGATTTACAGACGATCCACGGGTACGTTTATGTATGTTGATTTACAGTATTCTCCTGAATTAAATACTGTAAATAATGCTAGAAATTCCTGCATCTCTAAAGCCCCGTCAAATATTTTAAGGTGATATTATGTAAGGTATTTCATAAGATAAAGTAAAGCTATTAACTTATTGCTTTGATATAAATTTCGATCATGCGAATAATTTATGCCTTAAGGAATTGAGATAAATTCCGAAGTTATTTAAATAATTTGTATAAAAAAGTATTCATATATACAATAATTGTATGATTAAGCGAGTTACTCACTTATTAGTATCAATTCTGATCGTCTGTTTACTGACGAATACAATTGTATGGGCGTTTAGTGGGGAAGTATTTAACCATGCAATTAAAAGTGAGCATCATGTTCTTTCACTGGATCCAAATGCTCATTATGATGCTCATCAGCACGATCCATCAATTGATCATAATTTTTCAAATACAGCAAATTTTTGTTTACATTCCGCGGGGCAGTGTTTACCTTTCTTCTTCTACTCCGCTTTAGACATTCCTTTATTAAGTGAAAAAGAACGTCTTTTTTCTTTAATCACTGCATCATATCTTCAAATTTATCTTGAATCTCCGCTTCGCCCACCTAATCAATTTCTGTAATAAAACTATCACGACACATATATTAGCTTTGGCGTCATTTTGACGTTCATGAACTCCATGGTTCCAAAGCTAACACTTCTGTTTGCTTAAGTAACTAGTCATCATCCATACAGCAACACCTATGGATTTATGATAGTAACGAAGGATTTCGATGAATCTATTAATCATCTTATCTCAATGCTTAGTGGGCATTACATCACTCTTTTTTTCAATAAACTGCTTGTCGGGAACTGCTACCGAAAATTTATTATTGAAATTCAGTCAACAAAGTAGCGTGGAAAATAGCAATTCTACTTTCTCATCAAAAGAAATAGATGAACTAACATTAAAGAATGCTTTACAGCTCGCTCTAGAGCACAATTCAGAGTTAGCAGCATTTGCCAAAGAGATTCGAGCACTTGAAGGAATAACGCTTCAAGTTGGTTTACTACCAAATCCCGACCTATCTGTGAATGTTGAAAATGCTGGAAATATTAATTCACTTCAAGGTGACATTAATTCTCAGAAAAGTGTTGCGCAAGAGATTGTGCAGCAACTTACAACTATTCGTATTAGCCAGTTAATTGAGCTTGGAGGGAAACGAGCCGCACGAATTAGTGCTGCAACATTAGGTGAAGAAATCGCTGTCAATGACTATGAAATAAGAAAAATTGATCTTGTTGCTCAGGTGGCAAATGCATTTACAGAAGTACTAGCTAATCAAGAGCAGTTAAATCTCGCAAATGAAAATCAACAGCTGGCACAAATTCTTGTGAATACAGTTTCAAAGCGAGTACAAGCCGGTAAAGCTCCTCCAATAGAAGAAACTAAAGTAGAAATAGCATTATCTGCTACTCAAATTGCCTTGACCCAAGCTCAACGTGAATTATCTGTAGCACGCCAGCGACTTTTACAGTTATGGGGCAATTCTTTCTCATATTTTGATAAAGCGGTGGGAAACCTTGAATCATTAATTGTCACTCCCAACTTTGATTCACTTTTACAGAGGGCTTTAGTTAATCCGATGGCACTCCGTGCGATGAAAAGTATAGAGCAACGAAAATCTCTTTTAGAAGTGGAAAAAACACGCCGCATTCCAAATCTTACGGTTAGTGCAGGCGCTGTACATCATGCATCAATTGGTGGGAGTACACCTGTGGTCAGCATGGCAATACCACTACCTTTATTTAATCGTAATCAAGGAAGTATCAAGGAAGCTCATGAACGTCTCGAAAAGTCTAAAGATGAACAAACGGCCATCGAAATAAGGATTAGAACTGAATTAGCGCAAGCATATGAGACCTTTTCCGCAGCTCAAAGCGAAGTAAACATTTTACTCAATCGAGTTATACCTGGTGCAAAAAGTGCTTTTGAAGTTACAAAAAAAGGTTACCAGATTGGTAAGTTTGGCTTGATTGAATTGCTAGATGCTCAGCGCACATTATTCCAAAATCAAGTTTTATATCTACGTGCACTTACGAACTATCAGTTGCAAGTAAATGAAATCGAACGACTGATTGGCGGTCCGATTGATTTAAAAACCGATCGCACTGCTTATCGATAATGAATTAACAATAATTAGAAATAGGAGAGTTGATTATGGTCAAATATCAATTGGTTGGGATATCTTTCATTATCATCACTACTGTAATATTGAGCGGAATAATTATCAATAGTGATGAAGGTGTTGTTGTCGAATATGATCCAAAAAATGAGCATGATCACGATCATAATCACAGCGAAGAATTTGACAATGCTCAGAACGAAAATAAAAGGAAGGTAGAAGCAAAGGATAATTTAAAAATAGCAACATCCGACGAAGTAAGTAAAGGTCCTAAAGGTGGGAAGCTATTTACTAAAAATGGATTTGGAGTGGAAGTAACAATATTCGAGAAAAGTACTCCGTCTCAATTTAGAGTATATCTTTATGAAAACAATAAACCACTAACACCTACTTCGGCAAGAATTACTATCACTGTTTCAAGATTTGGTACTCCATCAGAAGTATTTAACTTCAAACCAAATAATGATTATCTTTTTAGTGATCAAACACTTGAAAAGCCACATTCATTTGATATGGTTATTAACGCAGATTATGACGGCAACTCATTTCGCTGGGGTTACAGTCAGGCGGAAGCAAAAATAAAAATACCTGATGACATACTGAAAAATATTGGCATTGAAATACGCAGTGCCGGACCAACCAAAATTAATCCCATGCTTAACTTACTTGGAGAGATCGGATTCAATGAATATAACATTGTTCAGATCGTTCCCCGCGCACCTGGCCAGGTCGTTGCAGTTAAACGTCAACGTGGCGAACATGTAAAAAAAGGCGATGTACTTGCCATTATTGAAAGTCCGTTATTGGTTGAATTACGTAGTCAATTACTCGCAGCTAAAAAGCGTTTGAACTTTGAGGGAATTAATCTTGAACGTGAAAAAAAACTTTGGGAAGAAAAAATTTCTGCTAAACAAGACTATCTATCTGCTCAGCAAGCGTTTAACGACGCGGAAATCATTAAAGATCTTGCTTCTGCAAAACTCCTGGCCCTAGGAATACGTCCTGAGACAGTTGTCCAAGGTAAAGATCTTGCTATTTATGAAATTCGTTCGCCAGTGAGTGGACTCATTACTGGAAGAACACTGGCGAATGGCCAGACGCTGAAGGAAGATGCAGAAATATTTACTATTGCTGACATATCAAATGTTTGGGTTCAAATTACAGTGTATGAAAAAGATTTGAATTTTCTTAAGATTGGTGAGGAAACGGTTGTTAGAGCAACAGCAAGTGACATTAAAGGAAAAGGCACTATTTCCTTCATAACACCACTCATCGGAGTGACTACTCGTACAGCTACGGCACGAGTTGAACTGGATAACCCAGATGGTCGGTGGCTTCCAGGTATGTACGTGTCTGCAGAAGTTATAAAAGAAAACATTCAAGCACCTATAGCCGTTACTGTGGACGCAATTCAAACATTGGGCGATGAAACAGTAGTGTTCGTTCGGAATGGTCAATATTTTGCAACACGGCCAATTCGATTGGGTAGCAGCGATGGAAAGATGGTTGAAGTGCTAAGTGGACTTTCAGCTGGAGAGCAGTATGCATCAGGAAATAGTTATGTCATTAAATCCGAGTTAGGAAAATCGGAAGCAAGTCATGAACATTAGATCAAGTTATCTCAGAACAAAACAATATGCTTTCTTTGCAAAAATACACTCTATTAAAAAAATATGATCGAATATATTTTACGTGCTTCAATCCATCAGCGTGGACTAGTTTTATTAGCTGTGATTGGTATGGCCATTGTTGGTATTTATAGCTATCAAAAATTACCTATTGATGCAGTACCTGATATTACAAACGTTCAAGTCCAAATTAACACTATGGCTCCTGGATATTCACCCGTCGAGGCTGAGCAACGTATCACTTTTCCTATTGAAACAGTTTTGTCTGGACTTCCTAATCTTAATTACACTCGCTCTATTTCACGTTATGGTCTCTCGCAAGTTACAGTGATTTTTGAAGATGGAACGGACATTTATTTTGCGCGGCAGTTAGTAAGCCAAAGGATTCAGCAAGCGAAAGACAGACTACCTTTAGGCATCGTTCCTGAAATGGGCCCAATATCTACTGGTTTAGGTGAGATATTTATGTGGACTGTTGAGGCTGATGCCGATGCCAGAAAACCAGATGGATCAGAATTCAATACTATTGATTTACGGGAAATACAGGATTGGATCATCAAGCCGCAAATGCGCTTTGTTAAAGGAATTACTGAAGTCAATGCAATCGGTGGATATGTCAAACAGTTTCACGTAACCCCTTATCCAGAAAAATTACTTTCTTACAAATTAACTTTACAAGACGTAGTTCTTGCACTGGAACGCAATAATCTCATAATTGGCGCAGGCTATATAGAGAAAAGTGGTGAACAGAATCTTATTCGTGTACCAGGGCAAGTAGCAAATCTCGAAGAAATTGCTGAGATCACTTTGGATAGCCATCAAGGCGTACCAGTGCTAATAAAGGATGTAGCCGATGTCATCATAGGTAATGAGTTGCGCGCTGGGGCGGCAACACAAAATGGGAAAGAAGTAGTAGTTGGCACAGCATTGATGCTGATTGGAGAAAATAGCCGCACAGTTTCATATGCTGCAGCAAATAAACTCGCCGAAATCAACCTTAACCTACCAAAAGGAATAACAGCAACACCTGTTTATAATCGTACCGCACTGGTAGATAAGACCATCAAAACTGTTGCAACAAATTTATTTGAAGGCGCTACTTTGGTGGTCGTGGTGTTGTTACTTTTCTTGGGGAATATACGTGCAGCTTTAATCACTGCACTTGTCATTCCCTTATCAATGCTATTTACCTTTACCGGCATGGTACTCAATCAGGTTAGCGCTAATTTAATGAGCTTGGGCGCATTAGATTTTGGTCTAATTGTGGATGGAGCTATTGTTATTGTTGAAAATTGTATAAGACGATTAGCTCATGAACAATCGCGATTAGGCCGACAGCTAACAGCAACTGAACGTTTTACAGTAGTTTTCGATGCATCTAGCGAAGCTCGGCGCGTGCTGATCTATGGTGAATTAATTATTATGGTTGTCTATTTGCCTATTTTCGCGCTTTCTGGAGTTGAAGGAAAGATGTTTCATCCGATGGCATTTACCGTGGTAACGGCGCTAATTGCCGCCATGATTCTTTCAGTCACATTTGTACCTGCTGCAGTGGCATTTTTCCTTACTGGCAAGATCGAAGAAAAAGAAAATTATTTAGTAACACGAGCAAAAAGAATGTATTTACCTATTCTTGCATTTGCTATGCAAAATAAAGGAATTACAGTCACTTTAGCTGTAGCTATTGTTGTGCTCTCCAGTTTACTGACTACACGTTTAGGAAGTGAATTTGTTCCAAGTCTCAATGAAGGTGATATTGCATTACATGCAATCCGCATACCTGGTACTAGTCTGTCCACTGCTATTGAGATGCAAAACGAGATTGAAAAGATCATCGACGCATTTCCAGAAGTAGAAAGAGTTTTTACTAAGATTGGTACGGCAGAAATTGCAACCGATCCAATGCCGCCAAATGTAGCAGATCTTTATGTCATTCTTAAACCCCCATCAGATTGGCCTAACCCGAATCGCACCAAAAATGAATTAATAGCCGCAATGGATCAAGCTGTCAGGAAAATTCCAGGAAATAATTATGAGTTCACTCAGCCAATTCAAATGCGTTTTAATGAGTTATTGTCTGGGGTTCGGGCTGATGTTGCAGTAAAAGTATTTGGAGATGACTTAGATATTTTACTTGCCACAAGCGAGGAAGTTGAAAAAGTTCTGAATAGCATTCCCGGCGCTTCAGATGTCAGAATCGAACAATTGAGCGGCTTACCAGTACTTTCTTTTCAAATGGATCGTGCAAGAATGGCGCGTTATGGTTTAAACGCATTCGATATACAAGATGCAATAGCTATTTCTACTGGGGGAAGAACTGCTGGTCTTATTTACGAAGGTGATCGTCGTTTCGAACTACAAGTTCGCTTACCTGAGCAACTACGTACTAACATAGAGCAACTAAAGCGTTTGCCTATCAAGTTACCTGTTTCTGATAGCCTTGGGGAAGGTAGGAACTCAGCCATAGGTGGCATGCCAGGTTATATAACATTAGGTGATGTCGTAAAAATCGAGCATATCCTTGGCCCTAATCAAGTTAGCAGGGAGAACGGAAAACGCAGAGTCGTAATAACTGCTAACGTACGAAACCGAGATCTCGGTTCTTTTGTTGAGGAAGCGCAAGCACTTGTTAATAAGAAGATTCAAATTCCTACCGGATACTGGGTTAGTTGGGGTGGTCAATTTGAACAACTACTCTCAGCTGCGAAACGTTTGCAAATAGTAATTCCAGTTGCGCTTATTTTAATCTATATCTTGCTTTACACAATGTTCAGAAATTATTTGGATGGATTGCTAATGTTTACAGGCGTTCCATTTGCTCTTAGCGGAGGGGTTTTGGCGTTGTGGTTACGAGACATTCCTTTGTCAATTTCTGCTGGGGTAGGTTTTATTGCTCTATCTGGAGTGGCTGTATTAAATGGATTAGTAATGCTGGCCTTTATTAGAGATTTAAGGGATCGAGGAATGGCCTTAGATGAAGCAATTGAGACTGGTGCACTTACCAGGCTACGCCCTGTATTAATGACTGCCTTGGTTGCAGCATTAGGGTTCGTTCCTATGGCACTAGCAACTGGAACAGGTGCGGAAGTTCAACGACCTCTTGCTACTGTGGTAATTGGTGGAATACTTTCATCTACTGCTTTGACTCTGTTGGTATTGCCAGTTTTATACCAACTCGTACATGGTCGTGAAAATTTGAAAGAGAAAAATGATTTTAAAAGAGCTAAAAATATCATTGATATTAAATAAAACATCCCGTCGCAAGCAACGAGGTATTAAAAGCGCTTTTCAGGCTGCTGGTTTTTCAACCAGCCTTCGCCCTAAGGAGCGAGGAATTAAACCCGAGAGAGATTAAAAATCATAATTAAGTAATGCCTTAAATTATATGGTTTTTCAAGAAATTTAAGAATTATATAAATTTTACTAGAGGTTTTAAAGTATGCATATTGGAAAAAGTCTTGGTCTTAAGAAAGTACTTATTTGGTCAAAGAAAGATATTTTTATTTTCTTTATTGTTGCCACAATACCTACAGCCACTTATGAAATTTTTCATTTTCAATGGCTTGCTCTTCCATGGTTACCTATGGCTTTAATTGGAACAGCTGTTGCGATCATTATTGGCTTTCAAGACAACGCAACTTATGATCGTTTTTGGGAAGCACGAAAAATATATGGCTCAATAGTAAATTCTAGCCGTACTTGGGGAATGATGGTAATAACATATATTTCAAATGACCAAATCATAGAAAATTCCAACAATGTTGAATTAGAATTAATTCACCGTAGACTTATTTATCGCCATTTAGCATGGCTAACCGCATTGCGTCATCAGTTGCGCCAGTCAAGAGGCTGGGAAACAAACAATAAAAAATTTAATATCGAGAATGTTGAACAATTTATTGTTCCAGAACATAAAATTTCATTAGAAGAGGATATTGATCTTTATCTGTCTAATGAAGATAAGAAATACATTTTTAGCAAAAAGAATCGAGCGATGCATATCATACGAGTTCAGTCACAGGACTTAAAAAAACTACAAGCTATGGGATTGATCGAAAACTTTCGTTACATAGAATTGCAAAGAGTCTTATCTGACTTATATGAGCATCAAGGAAAATGCGAACGAATTAAGAATTTTCCTTATCCTAGACAATTTTCAACTCTAAATCTCTATTTCGTATGGATATTTATTGTTCTACTACCATTTGGGATGTTACCTGAATTTGAAAAACTTGGTCATCATATTACTTGGCTGACAATTCCTTTTTGTATGGTTGTATCCTGGATTTTTCGAACTATGGATAAAATCGGTGAATCAACAGAAAACCCTTTTCAATCAGGATCAAATGATATTCCCATCTCCTCCATAAGCCGTAATATTGAAATTGATCTTCTCGAAATGTTAGACGAAGCAGAACTTCCAAAGCCTATCGATTCGACAAACAATATATTAATGTAATCTTTTTATTAAATTCAACAATGCAATTTGAATGATGAATGTTTAATAATTTAGAAAAAAAATTCTCTACCAACCATAATCACAGTCACGTGACTAATCATGGCTATGCATTTTTCATAAGTATATTCCTTAATACCACATTTATAATTATCGAATTTACATATGGTTACTTAGCTAATTCAGCTGCTTTGATTGCAGATGCGTGGCACAATCTTTCTGATGTTTTGGCACTAATACTTGCGTGGTTAGCCTCGATTCTCGCTCGTAAAGCACCGAATAATCGTTACACCTATGGATTGCGAAGTTCAACTATTTTAGCCGCGATAGCCAATGCAATGTTTTTACTGATTGTTTGTGGAGGTATTGCATGGGAAGCTTTCCAACGGTTATCGCAACCACCAGTTATAACAGAAATGACAGTTATAGTTGTCTCAGGAATAGGTATTTTAATAAATGGATTTTCTGCATTTTTATTTATGAATGATAGTAAGGAAGATTTAAATATTCGAGGCGCTTACTTACACATGGCTGCGGACGCAGGAATATCATTTAGTGTAATGGTTGCAGGTATTGTAATGATGATAACTGGTTGGTATTGGATAGACCCTGTTCTAACTCTAATTATAGTTGTGATCATTGTCATAAGTACTTGGAGTTTATTACGAGAGTCGATTCAACTTGGATTAAATGCTGTACCGGCCAACATAGATGCTTCAGCAGTTGAGTTCTATCTACGAAGCTGCTCAGGAGTATCAGATTTACATGATCTGCATATATGGGGCATGAGTACATCAGAAAGTGCCTTAACTGTTCATCTTGTAATGCCCGAAGGTTATCCAGGTGATGCGTACATGGATAAGTTAATGCAAGATCTAAATGACAAGTACAAAATTAACCACAGTACAATACAAATTGAACAAGGAAGCACTAACCATAATTGTATGTTGCAACTTCAAGAACATAAAGATTAGTTCTCACTATTATCAAATAAAAAGGTTCCACCCCTATACCTATTCACTCGGCAAGACCACGGGGAATCGTAAATTCAATAATCTATAATGAAGACAAAGTGATTTTTACTTTGCTGCCCAGAATTAAACATAATTCTTATTATCATGAAATCAGATGCGACAATTTGTCACATTGTCATTTTCTTATCCAACCTTGATAATAATACTAATCTTAGATAAATAATAAAATTAATCAAGGATTAAAAATATTGGTGAAGAGCCTTAAGATCATTTTTTATGGATAAAATATGAAAAATATATACAAATTCAAATCATCTACGTTTTCAATAATAACTTGCCTAATTATGGGGGTAAGTTCAACCCAATTGCTTGCTCACACAAGATTGGATGTTCCAACCATGGTTGAGGGAACTCGATTAATAAATCACCTAGTTGCTCATTCATGTGGTGAAAATACTATGTTAGGCACTTCGATTGTAATTCCAGATGGAATTGATTCAACTATATTGGTTGATGGTCAACCTCATACTGGGCCTATAAGCGATTATCTAACAAACTTTGGAAATAATGCTCAACTAATGTTTAACAGAGCTGCTTTTGACTTAATGCAAGAAAAAACAGACTCACTTGGTAACGTTGTAGGATTTTGGGCTGGTGGTGGACCTGGCATGCATCACTCTCTGAATGCTGCAACCCAATTAAGAATTACTGCACCTAATATTGAACCGACTTCATGTGCTAATTCCGTTAAGGTTAACATTTCTATTGCAAATATTTGCAAAATAACTGGCGTAGATCAATTTGCAACTGCGGGTGTGGTCGACTTATGGACACATAATAGTTTAGGAACACCTTACGATCGAGTTGGATCTACAACTGATGATGGTCCTGCTCCTTGGACAATTACGAGAGATCTTACCGCAAATCCTTTACCTAATACTTGTGGAAGCACAGGTGTAGCTGTAGAGATTAAACCTTCTGCAAATCAAATAAATCGTGACATGCCTATTATTTATAACGGTCAACAGGTCTGGCCTCAATAGTAGGGTTTCTCACACATAGCTTCAACTTATATTATATAAATCATTGGTTTACGTAGCGCCCTTTCTGATGTTAACATCAGTTCACAGACAATTTCAAGGAATAGTAACAACTTTGCAATTGTCTGTTTTTTTAATAAAATACTTTACTTGCTAAATGAGCTAAATTTAATGTACATACCAACAGTTTAGCTCGAAATTCAGTATCCGCTTATCTGCTTTATATTTGTTCACAGAACAAATAATCGGTTAAATCCCTTAAATTGCTTTTTGTACCTATATAAGCGCCATCTATCCTAAGCTCACCAATGCATTTGATTAGCATTCATTGATTCGCATAAAAAACGTGTTTGGTAACAAACTAGCTTTTGATTTCTTACCGTATATTAAATTTGAATATTCTTTGAAGTGATGAATTTTTCAGATCATCGTGTTAATCCATGGCAAGAATACATGAAATTCTAATTCGCACTTAAGCCATCTGAACAACATCACTTACTAAAAAGGGTGCGACAATTTGCCACATTGCCCTCACAGCAATTCTGAGGATAATTGCCTTCACAAATGCCACTCTTACCGCAAGGTAAGTTCGGAAAGCCTACAGATCTCCACTCATGAGACGGCTGGGTTGCCTCCCATGAATGATGGGGAGTTACTGAATCGAAAGCAATCAATCGACTTCAGATCATCATTCTTCAATCAAATGTCGGAAACCATCATTCGTTCATTGAACAAGTGGTCAACGGCGCAATGTAATTATTATTGGAGATTCCCGAATGCAAAAAGAACATGTAAAAAAAACCAGCATGCTTATTTCAGCAGCTATCATTTCCATCACTACACTGGCGAGTACACAGCTACATGCTGCAGGTGCCATAGGATTTAAAGCTTGGAACGGCGATATCAATGAACTTAACTCCGGTGGCAGCATTTCCGCCACTGAGACCGGCACACCAAGCGCTTATTCAGATAACCCTCTCTTAAATCATTCTGCCTGGGCACATACAGGCGATTGGTATACCTTTAAGAACAATAGCCTGAGCGATGTTAATTTAACAGTTTCCGGAGATACTGGCTTTGCTCCCGGCCTGACAGTCTGGGCAACCGGAAACACGGAATTTGATGGTGGAACCACCGGTTTTGGCGGCCAAGTCAGTTCGGCGGGATTTGAAGCCCCCCATACATTCAACGCAACCGGAGCAATGGGTGATGCAGGCACGTTATGGATGGCTAGCGGCAATGGCGGCAATGTGCTCGAAACGCTGGGCTATGCGGTTTCCGGCCCTTCACACACAACTGGAACCGGATGGGGTGAAAATATTATCACCGGCGCCCATGACGTAAGCCTGACCAATACTTTTGAGAACGGCTTAATTGGCAGCGCAGGAGCAAATTCCGTATCGCTGACATTCGATAATCTGGCACCAGGTTGGTATGCTTTGTACATTGGAGGTACTGACAATGCTACTGCCGGCGGGGCATTTGATTTGACTGTGAGCGCAGTACCGGAGCCAGAGACATACGCCATGTTGCTGATAGGCTTGGGCCTTGTAGGCTGTCGCCTGAGAAGCCGTAAAAAAGCGCTGAATGAGTTCGTGGCGTAAATAATTATTATCGTTATAAATCAACAATAGAAACGGAGTGTTTCAGAGCACCGCCCCGTTTCTAGCCGGAAAGAAATAAGTGTTATCCGGCTTGTAATCAGGGTACACATGACATTGATCGTGAATTACATTGCATCGAATTATTGCAGTTCCCTGACGTACACGCCCGGTAGTAAGGAATATCATCATGCTGAACACTATAAAAAAAACCATCAGCACATTAACCATGTTGTGCTGCCTTACTTTTTTTACCGGATCGCTCTTACAGGCTGACGGTTTCGGACCGATCCCCATGTCGCTGAAAGGTGCACCGGTTCCCGGTGTACCCGGCTTGCTGGGTGGCACGGACCCGATCATCATTAATAAAAAGAAAGCGATAGCACTTGGCAAGGCCTTATTTTGGGACATGAATGTCGGCAGTGACGGCATAGCGTGCGCCAGCTGCCATTTTCATGCAGGCGCGGATCGGCGCACCAAAAATCAGATTGCGCCGATAGGCAGAAATAGTCACCTGCCAAAGGATTTTGAGCCCGCAAGCGATGGAACCCCACGCGGACCCAACAGTACGCTGAAAAGAAGCGATTTTCCTTTTTATCAAACCGATAACCCGCTGAGTCCCATCGGTATCCCTGTTCATAACAGCGATGATGTGGCTTCTTCCTCGGGCACCTTTGGTGGTGACTATCGCGATGTCAAATCGATTGAAGCAAAGAACGATCAATGCAGTCGCAGCGCCGATCCGGTTTTTCACGTCGGCGCAAAAGGTACACGCAAAGTTGAGCCACGCAATACACCGACCGTCATCAATGCCGTTTTCAATTTCCGTAATTTCTGGGATGGTCGCGCCAACAATATTTTTAACGGCAGTAGCCCTTGGGGGGATCGTGATCCCGATGCAGGCGTCTGGGTTAGAAATAGTGATGGCACCGTCGCCAAAAAGCGTTTGAGACTGATCAATTCCGCGCTGGCTTCTCTGGCCGTTTCTCCACCCTTGGATGATTTCGAAATGAGCTGCCACGGACGTACCTTTGCCGATTTGGGTCGTAAGCTATTGGATCGTAAGCCGCTCGAACATCAGCGTGTGCACTGGGAAGATAGTGTATTGGGTGGATTGGCACACAGCACACCCGATAATCTGCAGAAAGGATTGGATACCAATTACCGCCAATTGATCATGGAAGCATTCAATCCCAAATACTGGGATTATAACCATACCGGCCCATTCGGCGCGCCACCGCGCAGTTCTGCAACGAACAACCTGCCGTACCGGCAGGTAGAAGCTAACTTTGCCATGTTCTTTGCGCTCGCGATTCAAGTGTATCAATCGACCTTGATTTCCGATGATTCCGCGTTTGACCGAAGTGCTGTGAATGCACAGGGCATACCCATCGATTTAAGCGCATCGGCACAGCGTGGCATGGATATTTTCCGTGATTCACACTGCGCACTTTGCCATATTGGCCCTAACTTCACATCGTCGGCTGTGGTAACCAATGGCATTTTGCAAAAATCAAACCCGCATGCTTTCGGCAATTCAACATTCCGCGTCAGCACCACCACCGTGGTGACCAGTTTATCGTTAACTGGTGGCATGATGTTTCAAGATACCGGTTTCTCCGGTACCGGCGTCACCCCGGTGGAAAATGATATCGGGTTGGGCGGCACCGATCCCTTCGGCAATCCATTATCGTTCTCCGATCAATATTTACAACTGCTTGCAGGGAATGCTTCCGGGGTGGTTGATCCTTATGTAGCAAACGTAAGACCTTGTGATCTGGATACATCGATTGCAATGGATAGTAACAACCCGCATGCGCTGCTTTTCACACGCGTGGACGGGATACAAAGCCAGAAACAAAATACTGTCAATTGTTTCAATCCGGCAGGCGTCTTTATTCCAACAACCACAGCCGCATTAGCAGAGCTGGCAAAACCCAATCGCAGACGATTTTTGAGCGCGGCCAATGGCTCATTCAAAATTCCCACGTTAAGAAATATCGAATTAACCGGACCTTACATGCATAATGGCGGCATGGCGACGCTGGATGAAGTGCTGGCGTTTTATATACGAGGCGGTAATTTTGCAACACCGCCTAAAGAATTTGCCAAGATTTTTGCGCAGGTTGACTTGCGGCTCGCACCGCAAAAACGTACAGACTTGCTCAATTTTCTAAAAAGTCTAACTGATGATCGTGTACGCTTTGAAAAAGCACCGTTTGACCATCCTGAATTGATAATTCCACACGGTCATGCAGGCGATAACACAATCATTACTAAAACCCATTCCATGAGTAGCACTCTCGCAGCGGATGAATCCTTATTGATTCCCGCTGTCGGCGCAGCAGGGAGAACAAACGCATTGCAAGCATTTGATCGTTATTTAAAATAACTCATTTCATCAAATCTTAATATTTTATAAATTTTCATTGCTATGTATAAAACTGAGTAGAGCTGTCAAAAATGGAGTTTATGTGTTTTAGCTTCTGCAAGAAGCATAGTATCGTTAAATAGATTGTTCTGGATACTGATAATCTAACCATTCCTGCTTACGCTGCTTGTTTTAAAGATTCTGCTATATTCCATAAACTCCTTAAGGAATTTCAAAATATGTTGAACATGAAATTTAGGGTTTTTTAAAAAATGTTAGCTGCGATAGTGCGTGCCATGCTCAAGCAACGACTTATCGTTGTTGTTGTTTCGCTTACCTTATGCTTTGCGGGAATATTTGCTGCAAAAAATCTGACCGTCGATGCATTTCCCGATGTCACCAATATTCAAGTTCAAGTCGCCACAGTAGCAATTGGCCGGAGTCCGGAAGAAATTGAACGCTTAGTTACCATTCCAGTAGAAATAGCCATGACTGGTTTACCTGGATTGGTAGAAATGCGTTCTATGAATAAGAGTGGGTTGTCATTGATTACTTTGGTGTTTACTGATAAAACCGATGTTTTCTTTGCACGACAATTAGTTTTAGAACGATTAATCGGCGTGTCGAATAACTTATTGCCAGGGATTATTCCAGAATTAGGACCGGTTTCCACAGGCTTGGGTGATGTTTATCAATATACGCTTGAACATCCAGATGATGGCAAGCGTGAATTGACTATTGAAGAATTGACCGAACGTCGCACCATTCAAGATTGGGTAGTTCGTCCCATGTTACGCTCAATTCCCGGTATAGCAGAAGTCAATACAATTGGCGGTTATGTCAAAGAATATGAAGTCTATGTTGATCCTAATAAGCTTCGACATTACGATCTAACTTTATCTGAAGTAGATCGTGCGCTTGCAAATAATAACGCGAATTCCAGCGGCAATATTTTACCTTTACGTTCAGAGCAATATTTGATCCGTGGTGTAGGTTTGATTAACTCATTGGAGGATATTAATAATATTGTTCTCAGAGAAATGGACGGCATACCGGTGTATATTCGCGATATAGCTGCAGTGAAATTGGGCCATGAGGTAAGGCAAGGTGCCAGCATCAAGGAAGGTTATACTGAATCTGTCACGGGTATTGTGATGATGCTACGCGGCGGCAATGCAAAAGAAATTGTTAGTCGAGTTAAGAATAAAGTTAGCGAAATCAATGAGCAAGGCTTATTGCCCAATGGGCTCCAAATTGTGCCCTTTTATGACCGAACTGTCATGGTTGATGCTGCATTGGAATCTGTATACAAAGTATTAATTGAGGCGTTGATTTTCGTTATCGTAGTAATGATCGTATGTTTAGGTAACTGGCGCGTAGGCTTGGTAGTCTGTGCCACTTTAATCATCACTCCGCTTGTAACCTTTATGATCATGAATTATTTTAGTATTCCAGCCAACTTAATGTCGTTAGGTGGATTAACGATTGCTATTGGATTAATGGTCGATCCAACAGTAGTAGTAGTAGAAAATATTTTTCTACGTTTAAGTCATGCCAGTAATGATGTTTCAAAGATCGAAGTCATTGCGAAAGCGGCAGCCGAAGTTGGTGCCCCGGTAATTTATGGAATTATCATCATTGTTCTGGTATTTCTTCCGCTCCTAGCATTGCAGGGAATGGAAGGTAAAATGTTTAGCCCGCTTGCTGTGACTATTTCCATTGCTTTATTGGTTGCCTTGGTCGTTTCAGTAGTATTGTCGCCAGTATTATGTGATTATGCAATCAAGGGCGGCGCTGAAGAAGACACTAAAGTCGTTGTTTTTCTCAAATCACTTTATTTGCGCTTACTTGGATTAGCATTGGCGAATCCGAAAGGCACTGCGCTGGTTTCGGTTGGTTCCTTAATTTTAGCCATTGGTCTATATCCATTACTCGGTAAATCATTTATTCCAATCATGAAAGAAGGGGCAGTTACCCCTGTACTCATTCGTGTACCTTCAATATCTTTGGGTGAAGCAATAGTCTTGGAAAAAGAAGCGATGACTTCGATTGCCAAAATTCCTGGAGTTTTAACAGTAGTTTCTAGACTGGGTCGTGGAGAATCACCGGCTGATCCGACTTCGCAAAATGAATCTGATCCGATTGTGGCATTAGATTTGGAAGGATCGGGACGTAACCAAGCAGAAATTGAAGACGATATTCGGAAGGCATTAAGCGTATTGCCAGGTGTTAGTATTGCGTTGTCACAGCCCATTGCTCAACGAGTTGATGAAATGGTGACGGGGGTTCGCTCAGAAGTAGCAGTCAAAATATTCGGCGACGATTTAGAGGAACTACGCAAGTTATCTGAGCAAGTTGCCCGTATTGTTAAATCAACACGAGGAGCTCGAGATCTGCGCATCGAACGATTATCAGGACAACAAGAGCTTACAATTGTTATCGATCGTCGTGCAATCGCCCGTCATGGAATTAATGTTGCCGATGTCAATGAATTGATAGCCACCGCCATTGGTGGTAAAGCCGTTACACAAGTTTTTGAAGGCGAGCGGCGTTTTACACTATTACTGAGATTACCTGAAGAATTCCGTTCTGATACTGAAGCAATTAAGGAATTATTGTTAAGACCTTCTAATATTATATTCGGGAATTCTCAGTTAGGAAGCGGGGGCATGTTAATACCGCTTAGCGCTGTAGCAGATATTCAAGTTGTTGATGGTCCAGCAATTATTTCTCGTGAATTTGCAAAACGTCGTGTCGTGGTTGGCGCCAATGTGCACGACCGGGATATCGGTAGCTTTGTAGTGGAACTACAAGAACGCACCGCAAAAGAGATCATATTACCACCAGGATATTATTTTGCTTGGGGTGGACAATTTGAAAATATGGAACGTGCTATGTCAATGCTCGCGAAGATTGTACCCATTACTTTCGCCGCAATTTTCTTCTTATTATTCATGCTATTTAATTCGGTCAAACTTGCGACTCTCATTTTTTTGGCTTTACCATTTGCATCTGTTGGTGGTGTAATTGGATTATTTCTTACTGGTGAATATCTGTCAGTACCTGCATCAGTAGGTTTTATCGCTGTATGGGGAGTATCTATATTGAACGGGGTGGTGCTGGTTTCATTTATTAAAGAGTTGCGAGAGCAAGGATTAAGCAGGGCTGATGCAGTAAGAACTAGTTGCGAAGCACGCTTTCGACCTGTGTTAATTACAGCCGCTGCTACAATACTTGGATTAGCTCCTTTTTTAATTGCTACCGGTCTAGGCTCTGAAGTACAAAAACCATTAGCCATCGTTGTAATCTGTGGATTGATTACCGCGACTGTAATGACTAAAGTAGTCGTTCCTATGTTGTATGGTTGGTTTGATGACATGCCAGATCATCCAACCAAACTGCGCCAGCCCGATAAGTCTGAGCATATTGAGACTGCAAAATGACAAACTAGAACAAATGACCAAAAGTGAATTTTTTATTCTTTCTATAATCAATACTTAGCTTTGAAGATTGCAACAAGTAGTCACCCACGCGGTTTAAGAAAAACGTTTTCGCTTGGTCGGGCTATGAGGTGATTGAGCCATTATTTTATATTTAGAAAAGCAAGTTTTACAAGCCGTTGAAATTGTGAGGTGCTGTGTTTGTCTAACTTTCGTTCTTGCTATACTCATCAAAAATACAATGGAATTCTTATGAAAAATAGGAAATTGACTTATTTAACAGCTGCACTGTTTATGATACTCGTAACAAACAATTCTGTTTGGGCATGGGGCGATGGACATGGCGGACACTTTGGAGGTCATGGAGATTTTGGAGGTTATGGAGGTCATCATGGAAATAGTCATTTAAGTATCGGCCTAGGTTATTTCGGTTCAGGATTTTATGGTGGCTATGGGTATGGCGGTTATGGCTTAGGCTCTCCTTATTATTATCCGCCTCCTTATGTTTATCCACAAACTGTGATCGTGCCAGCTACTCCACCGGTTTATAATCAGCAACTACAGATTCAACCGGCCCAAGCACAAACCAGTTATTGGTACTATTGCGAAGACCCTGAAGGTTACTACCCATATGTAAAAGATTGTCCGGCAGGTTGGCTACAAGTAGTACCGCAACCTCCCGAACAGTAATGAATGATGAGGGGGGTGTATCATTTTGAAACATCAAAAGAAAGAGAAAAAAGCAGGTAAGCTTTTATTATTAAAATAATTTAATAAAATTAACCTAGAATTTAGGTTTGAAACAATTTGTCAAAAAATGCGACAAAAGTAAGATGGAATGAAACAAAAATGCGTCGAAAATGCGACTTTTTTGGGAAAAAATGGCTTTTATGAATTCATGCGCATTATTGCGATAGTTAATTGATGAAATATAGAGTAAGAAAATTAAGTATATTGAATAGAAATCATTCTTGCATTTTATCTAAATTCTTATAACTCTCAACCACTTGTTGAGCAGCTAAGCGAATATTGTCTTGCAGTGACACATTTGTAAATCGACCTTTAACTTCATCATGTAAATTAATTGTTTCAAGCATCAGATTTACAAATAATTTGGCATTTAACTTATCTATATCATCTGATGATTCTATATTTAGAAGATAATAGATGATTGCCTTAAATGATTCGCTAAACTCATTTCCTTTCTCAATTGCCACTTTAATTAACTTATCTATCTGATCAGAAGATAGATCGTATGCGTCCGGTGCGTCCATCTAGAATTATTTTTGTTTCAGTGTTTCGATCAATTCAGGTGCCAACGGCAACAACTCATCGATACGATTATTAGGCCAGGTAGGAAGTTTTGTAAGGATATTTTTAAGCCATGCGGCTGGGTCGATGCTGTTGAGTTGTGCGGTGCCGAGCAGGGTTTGTATAACGGCAGCACGTTGGCCAGCACGTTCTGATCCAGCGAAAAGCCAGTTTTTCTTGCCGATAGCTATGGGACGAATTGAGTTTTCTACCGGATTGTTGTCGATCGGCAGGTTGCCGGTGTGTGCGTAGCGCACCAGACTTGGCCAGCGTTTGAGCGTGTAGTCGAGTGCTTTGGCAGAGGCGCCGCCATGTACAGTTTGCATGCGGGTTTGCCTCAACCAGTCGTACAGTGCGTCGAGTACCGGCAAGCTTTTTTCGGCGCGCAGTTGTTGGCGTGTTTCGATGGTGAGCTGTTTGCCTTCAGTCTCGATTGCGTATAGACCAGCGATACGCTGCAATGCTTCGAATGCCATCGGGCTGTCATTGGCCTGATGCAGGTCGAAGAATTTACGCCTGGCGTGCGCCCAGCATGCCAGTTCGATACAGGGTGATTGTGTTCTGGAGAACAATGCCTTGTAGCCGCCATAGTCGTCGACCATCAGATGGCCTTGCCAGTTTTGCAGGAAGTTGTGCGCATGCCGCCCACTGCGGCCGGCTTGGTAGTCGAAGACCACAATGCGCGGCCCGGGGTCGAAATCATTGCTGCGATAAGCCCACAGATAGGCGCGCTGCGTTTTGCCGTTACCGGGTTCCAGTTGCGCCACCGGTGTCTCATCGGCGTGAAGTGTGTTGCCTTGCAGAAGATGCCATTTCAACTGCTCCGTCAACGGTTGCAGCGCAACACCGATGCGGCCCACCCAATCGGCCAGCGTGGAGCGCGATAGCGTGACCTGTTCGCGTGCGGCGATCTGTTCCAGACGATACAGTGGCAAATGATTGAGGTATTTGTTGCTGATCACCCAGGCTAGCAGACCAGGTGCTGCCATGCCACTGTCAATGACTGCCGGTGGCACCGGTTCTGCCGTGACGGTTTCACAGGATTTGCAGGCATATTGCGACCGAATGTGACGATGAACGAAGAACCGGACCGGTTCCACATCGAGTTGCTCGGTCACATCTTCACCGATCTTGATCAGTTTATTGCCACACTGATCGCATTGGCAGGATTCTGGTTCATGGCGGTATTCAATACGCGGCAAGTGATCAGGCAGCGGCTGACGGCCTGCGCGTACACGCGATGATTTAGGCGCGTTAGTTTTTACCGTGACATCAATCTGCTCGATTTCTGCATGAACAGCTGCAATATCGGCCAGCACAGATTCTTCAAACAGGCTGGGTTGCAATGACAACGATTCATTCTTCTTGCCAAACTGGATACGGCGCAAATGCGCCAATTCCATCGTGAGTGCCTGGATCTTGAGTTCCTGTGCACGGATAGCTTGTTGTGCCTGATCGAGCAGCGCTTGAACAATTCCAGTGACCTGTTGTTTGGTATGTGCATCAAGGTTCAATTGATCGAGCTGTGGTAGTGGTTTCATGGTCGTCATTATACTGCAAAACGACACCAACCATTTGTTAATAATAGGTTATTAAGACCTCTCATGCCCGCAGATGGACAGGAGGCAATGCCGACAAACGCTGCCAATTCACGCCCGCTATGAGCCATTCCCAGTATGATTGGGTCAATTCAAAACAACGATCTTCCAGTTGCGGCCACACAAATCGTCCCTGATGTAACCGCCGATGACATAACCAAACCCCAGTGCCATCCCATAACAACACCTTGATTCGGTCGCGGGTACGATTGCAAAACACAAAAGCCGAACCCGCACAGGGTGAATGGCCCAATGTCTGCTGCACAATCAGCGACAATCCATCAATACCTCGGCGCATATCCACAGGCTCAACAACCATCCAGATTTGCCCGGAATGGGCGATCAGTGCAGACATTTCAATAATTCGCCCAGCCATTGCGGTGAAATATCTGTCGGCAGTTCGAGTGTATGACCACCCAAACAGCGTAGTTTCAAATAGCCTGATACCGGTGCAGTTGGTGTGATCTTCGCCGGTATCAGCGAAGTCGGTTGATTGTGTTTCTGCACATTACGATAAGCCCGCAGCCAATTCCCAAATGTCTTGCTGTTCAGTCCATGATCACGACAATACGCCGCCTGAGACAGGCTGCTTGCTTCCCACGCTTTGATATGTCGTCCTTGTTGCTCCTGCGATGCCATCGGCCAACCTCCGTGAAAATATTCGAGGATAACCAGATCAATTTCTAATTTATAGATGGTGCGGTTGGTCGCTTACGATAGATCTTCGTCTCCTACTTCTTCATTATTCAAGTTTGATATATTTGAAGAAGCTAGAATAAAAAAAAGTGCCTCCATTGCCTCGGGATTAAGCCCTGTGCTATAGCGCCTAAATAGTCGATCCTGCAAAATTCACTCAACCAAGGTGGTGGTCTTGTATACAAGGAAGTTTCGGAGCTATATGATTGTTTTTCGCGAAAGAGGTTAGTCAATCGAAGCATAACAAAGCGCAATAAAACACCCTTTAGCTTCGAGTGGAGTACAGCTCTCATCAGCCAGCGCAGGTTGTAGCCTATTGCACACAGCACAGCGTGCAGCGCATCTCCCAACTTGCCCTGCAACCAGCAGCGATCCATTCGATGATCCGACTTTAGATGCCCAATCGCAGGTTCTACGGCCTGTCGGCGTCTGAGGCAACGCCGCTGTAGCTTTGTCAGTGACTTGTACTTGCCGCGATGGATGATTTTCACCTCTGGATTATCAGCATCCACGCCGCGAAATCCGAGATCGGCAATGATCTGCTTCGGCATTGATCCTGCGTTTTCGAGTAAAATCCGTGTTTGTGTGAGTTGCTTATGAAGGATATGGCCATCATAGGGATTGCCGGGGAAAGTTTTTGCACCGACCATCAAGCCGTTTTTGTGCGTGACTGCAATGCTGACCTTGACACCGAATTCATACGGTTTGCGCGCCTTGCCTTTGCCGATGCATTCGACTTCCGGGGCATGCAGTGCGTAGAGTTTGTTTTTGTCTTTCGGTTGCTGCTGGTGAATCCGTTGTGCTCGTTCCAGCAGCGTGTTCAGATGTTGTAGCGGTGCGGAACACTCCAGTTCCGCCGTCGCTAGTTTTCTCTTGATCTCTCGCAGCACGATACCAAGGATCGTACGTTGGCGTTTAACGCTTTTGCGCATGCGGCGAAATTGCTTGGCATGGGCATAACCACCGGCTTTGCGGCGCAGTTCCTTGCCTTCCTTGGCATAGCTCTGCTTCAAGGGGATGCCGCTGCGCATGGCAGCCTGTACGATTTTGCTACGTGCAATTTCCAGCAAGCGACTATCCACCGGATGCGCGATCGCTTTTTCTTGAACTGTCGTATCGACGATGACACGTTCGAATTCAGCCGGTTTCACCACCTGCGCCCGCACGGCAGCGTCAATTGTTGCCTTCAGCAGCTTTTCAACACCGGATTCTCCAATGGAAGTACGGAAGCGACCTATTTGAGTAGCATCACAGGGTAACCTCGATGTGTAGTACTCTTGCCCGCTGAAATACTGCCAAACCACGTTCTCCGACCAGCGAATCACCACTTCTTCGTCACTGAGGTTGAACGCGTGCTTCAGATACAGCAACGAAGCCATCAACCGAATCGGCAAACGCGGCCGCCCCGCAGCACTTGCGCCCCCACCAGCAATCACCAGCGTTGTGCCGAAAAGACCGTTGATCTCCAACACTTCACCTTGACGGTTCTTACGTTCAAAAGCTGGTGCTAGCGCTGCTTCGATCTGAGCCCACGGCAATCGATTTGCCAACACCGCTAAGGGGTGGTGCAGATCAATCATCTGGTCTAAACGAGTATGAAAAAAGTCATCAGTCGGCATTTAAGTTTCCCCTCATTCCCTCAGGTTTTGATGGGAATAGTATAAATTCTCAGGGATTTCAACGTTCGCTAATTCGCATGCATTCGAACATTTATTCGGTTTTCAGGCGTTTTGCAGGATCGACTAAATACCATTGAAGCTATTCTCCCTGTACGTCGTCAAAGCAATTTGGACTAATGGCTGTGTAGATTAAGAGATGCTTTAGCTCATCAAGTCTGGAAATTTTGCTTGCTTATCGTAATACATTTGCCGTCGCATCGCTAATGTTCGATATTTAATTTTCTCTCGCTCATCCAGAATAGATTGGCCACGGCCATTAAAGACATCAGCGGGGGTCAGATTATTCAAAGATTCATGGTAGCGTTCGTGATTGTAGTAATCGACAAACTGACGAATGCGATCTTGCAGTTCACCGGGAAAATAATAATTTTCCAGCAGAATCTGGTTCTTTAGTGAACGATGCCAGCGCTCAATTTTGCCCTGAGTCTGCGGATGGTACGGTTTGCCACGTGTGTGAGCCATATTCTGCTTCTCAAGATAATGTGCGAGTTCACTTGAAATATAGCTTGGACCATTGTCACTCAATAATCGTGGCTTATGTTTAATCTTGATCTGATCGAGTCCTGTAAAACGTAATGCATCATCCAGCGTGTTTGCTACATCATGGCTACTCATGGTAGTGCAAAGTCGCCAAGCGATGATGAATCGCGAGAAGTCGTCCAGTACGGTCGATAAGTAATACCAGCCCCAGCCAGTTATTTTGAAATAGGTAAAATCGGTCTGCCACATTTCATTAATTCGCGTCGTTGGGTGCTGAAACTTATCTCTTGCTTGCATCAGAATGTAAGCTGGACTGGTGATCAGATCATGTGCCTTTAGTAGCCGATAGACTGTCGATTCAGATACAAAGCTGCATTGTTCATCAATGTACGTTACAGCTAATTCCCGTGGTGACAGTTCAGGTTTATCCAACGCAAGCTTAATTATTGCCGCTTGTTGATCTTTCGGCAGTTGATTCCATACCGATCTGGCACAGGGTCTTTGATCATCCAGTCCATCAATGCCGCCTGATTGATAGCGCTGCAGCCAGTTGTAGAAAGTGGATTTGCGGATGCCAAGCCGCAGCAATGTCTGACGCACCGATAAATTGGATTGTTCAACCAGACGAATGATCTCGAATTTCTCAGAGGCGTTATATCTCATATACCGTCCTCCCCATCCCCGATCATACTTTTTTTAAGCAGGCGGTTTTCCATTAACAATTCCGCCACGGTTTCTTTAAGTAACCGGCTTTCACCTCGTAGATTCTTGACTTCATCGGACGTTGCTTCGCGAGCTGTATCTCCGGCTAGCCGCTTCTTACCAGCTTCCAAAAATTCCTTCGACCAGCGGTAATAGATATTGGTATTAATGCCTTCACGGCGGCATAGCTCTGCAATACTGTCTTCGCCTCGTAGACCTTCCAGAACAATACGAATCTTTTCTTCTGATGAATAATTGCGGCGAGTAGCGCGGCGTATATCGCGTACAGTTTTCTCGGCACTGCGGTTTTGTGTGTTCTTCTCAGTCATCATCGTTCCTTTTTTTAGGGTTACGATGAGCTAAAACTTTCTCTTATGCAATCAACCTATTTTGTCCAACTTGCGCTGACGGGGTACAATGTCTGTATTATGAATCGGTGATCGACAAAAAGTTTGGGCAGTCTTTTCAGGTTATACGCCATCGCCAGTAGCAGGTGCCAAGCATGTGCCTTGGCCAAACCGCAATAACGCAGCGTTTTGGCATTGAACCAACGCGTTTGACTGCCAAAAGTACGTTCTACGACATAACGGATTTTCGTGATCAGGCGGTTGCGCTGCATTGCCGCCGCGCTAAAGGATTGTTCTTGGCAGCCTTATCCTGGCTGCCGTTTTGAATGCCGCGTACTTTAATAGCGTCGCGATGTTTCTGACTGCAATATACCTTGTCGGCATGGATGCGGGTTCCGGGTTGGATATTGGCTTTGTCGAGCACACCCAGCAGCAGCTTGCTGTCATGGCAATTAGGTGCAGTGGTAACTACCGCCATGACTAATCCGTTGTTATCCACCACCGTGTGTTGCTTATACCCAAACACTAATTTGCCGCTTTTCTTGACCCAACACGCTTCACTATCCACGCCCGGTTGAGTCACTTCAATGACCCGCATCGCTGATTGAGCGTCCGCTTCATCATCTCGTTCTTCCCGATCATTCACCACTTCGTAAACAGGTCTGCTTTTAGGTTTACGTGGACTTTGCGTAATACTCGCATCGACATGGCAGCCATGTTTAATCGTGATGTCGTGCACTTGTATTTGCGCATTTATCCCCGCTAATAGTCCATCCCACGCACGTTCTGCCGTCAGGCGGGTTCTGAAGCGTGATAACACGCAATGATCCGGTACATCGTCTTCCAGCGATAAACCCAGAAATCGCATCACGTGCAGATTCGAGTTCGCCATGTCTTCCACCGATTCATCGCTGATACCGCCATGCCAGATTCCTGTCAGCAGCATCTTGAACAGCATTAATCCTGAATAGGCCGGACGACCTGCTGCATACGATATCGGGGCGTAATGAATTCGATGGCTTGCTCGATTGCGTTCCAGTCTATCAATTGATCAATCTGTTTAGGAAAATTCCCTTTCCGCGTACGGCGAGTTACATCGTATTCCGAAAAACTCATAGTCAACAATTCAGTGCGTCGGTTCTAAACATAATTGTAACGCCAGATCCATATTCTATGCAGCTTACCGTGCAAAGGTCTCCCTAAGTAGAAAAATAACGCTCAATATCCTTAATTAAGCCGGTATATCAATAGATGTTGGTTAACGTTTTGATAACATTTACGGCACTTTAAGAACCAAGATTCAAGCAGTGGAAATTCTTAGGACACTGGCTAATGAACATGGATTGTGTGATAAAGCACTAGGACTTGAAAAGGGATCTGGCGTATGCTTTTCCCATCAAATTAAACGTTGTAAGGGCTTATGTGCTGCTAAAATCTGCAGAAATACACCGTCTACTTTTTAAAAGTATTAAATGACATTATCACTTCTTATCAATAAGTAATCTTAAATGTTGGACTATCCTCAGGTCTGGTTTTACGATGATCGTAAATCCTCGTGGTTGCAATATTGGCATGTCCTAGCCATTCCTGCACTTTGGCAATATCTGCTTGATGATCGAGCGCATTGGTAGCCGCAGTTGCCCGCAGTGAGTGTGCACCAATCCTGAAACCCAGCTTAATAGAATATCTCTGCACTAATTTATAAATGCCGTCTGGCGTAATGGGTTGTTGTGATTCTTTATCACGGTTATTACTGACTGACCGAAATAATGCTCCGGTTTCTTCAAAACCATGCCCGGCTGCATCAAGATAATCATGAATTAAGCCACTCACCGCAGGGTGCAATGGTATATATCGCATTTTTCCTCCTTTGCCGGTTATTTTCAAATGCGGTACGCCACGTCGCTCCTGCTTAAAATCTTTGATTTTCAATCGACACAGCTCTTCACGACGAAGAGCATGATAGAGAAGGGTAGCCAATATCGCACGATCCCGTTTGCCTTTTAATGAATTGTTGTTGGGTGAATCGAGCAATTCACGCGCCTGATGATCTCCGATTGCAGGTGTTTTACCTTCATTACTCTCCACGGCGGGGCGCTTAACTCCCTTGACAGGATTGTGTGTGACGGTGTTTTTCTCACATAGATATTCAAATAACGATGACAGTGCGGATAGGCGATGACGAATGGTCATACTACTTAACGATCTATCTAACAAATCATCCCGCCAGGCAATAATATGAGCACGGTTCACAATTCTAAATTCTTCAGGGTTTTGAATGCCGGTGAAATTCATAAAATCCTTTAAGGCATTTTCATAGGCGCGACGAGTAGCTTTATTTCCTAAGTTGGCAAACCATTCTACTTCAGGTGGTACATCTGCTAGGTCCTGAAATTCTTTTGCAGTGAGTGCACGGTTGCCAGTAGTAATAATGTTTGTCATATTATTTCTCTATAGTTCATAAATAATAGTTTTTCACTGAAGTTTATAAGCTAATTATGCAGTACCTTAAGGCTTAAATCTTTAGCGATCTTCTCGAGAATGCCATAGCCGCAAAACAAAAATTGTGTTTTTGGTCAGTTCATAGCGTATTTCATAGTCACCAATTATTATGCGCCTTACCTCACGCGGCTTAAAATCATCTAGTTTTATCCCCAATTGTGGGAAAGCATCAATTTTCTCAATACCTTCTATCATCAGTTTTATAGTTATAACTGCAACTTTAGGATTGGAGCGAGCTAAAAAATCATAAACCTTTACAATATCTCGCTCGGCACTTGTGGTCCATTTAATCACAATGAGTCGACTGGCTTATCTAAATTAGCCACCCAAGTTTTCAATGTTGCGTGTTCAACAACTCGATTTGCCTCCACATCTGCCAAACCCTCCAACGTTAAACGGTGACGTTCTTCTTCTAGTTCTACCCATACAGTTAAAGCTTGTTTTATGATCCAACCTTTTGGACGGTCTATTCGCGTTGCAATTTTGTCTAATTCTTCTGCAAGTTCAATCGGAATATGTGCAGTAACAGCACGTGTACTCATAATGTATCCTTATTAATAATCTTTATTCAAATATCATCAATTTAATATCTTAAATTAGATTTTAATCTAAATGAATAAACATGTTAATTTTTATTAATGATGTAAATTTCTTACCCTCGTTCTATTCTTTACTATTGATAACATATTTTATCAATAGTAGAGTAGGGTACTTATCAAAAAGTATTTTAGTACAAATAACAGTTGGAGTATTTATACATCATACTATATAGTATGATAACTATTTATTCACAATAATGTGAGCATAGTATGACACATCGAACGACCATTACACTGGATGATGAAAGTTTTGCATTTCTGAATAATATTGCTGGTGATAATCGAAGTGCGTATATCAACGAACTTTTGAAACAGGAACGCAAAAACTATCTCAAGCAAGCTTTGCTCAAGGCAAATCAGGAGGAAGCCCAGGATTCTGACTACCAGAAAGAACTAAAAGAATGGGATACCACCCTGTCCGATGGTCTCCATAATGACTGAATTTAAGCAACTAGATATTTATTGGGTTGACCTTGAGCCAACCAAGGGTGCGGAAACTAAAAAGCTAAGACCGTGCGTGATTGTTCAAAGCGATCTTGTGAATATCCAATCAAAAACCCTGGTAGTGGCACCGATGCCACCCAACCATAAGTCCTGGCCATTTGCAGTAAATCTGACGCCAAGCAGTAATAACGGATTGGATAAAGATCGTCATATTAATCTCAAGCAATTACGTGCAGTTGATATCTCTCGAATTGGCAAAAAGCAAGGTAGGCTTGAGAGTGAATATTTGCAATCGATCAAACAAGCTTTAGCAATTGTATTTGATATGTAGTTACTCTTAATATTTTACGGCAACTGTGTTACTAAATCTTAAATAAGCATAGAGTCTAAGCAGTGACTCAAGGGCTGAAGGCTGTATAAAAAATAGCGGAAAAAGAACTTTTTCGTTGTTGATACCGGTTTAAAATTAACCATCACAGGCAAGATTGCGTTGATCACGATATACTTTCATTCTGTTGGAAGATAAGGCAAAGATGACAAATAAGAAGCTGTATGGCGCAACGTGAAGAAAGCTGTTGAAGATGGAAAACTATGGAAGCTAGCAAAGGTATCCACTGCGTGGCGAAGCAAGGGTGATGTTTATGTCGTGTGTGTTTACACCTACGATTGTGATGATGAAAGCGATGTTATGAATATAAGAGGTCATCTGCGTGAAATGGGTTTCAAAAGAGCTACCTCATATAAAAGCGATAACCAAACCAACGCTGGCATCTATTCTGACCTCTCAGCAGGTTTTGCTATGTATAAGGCCCAGCCTTTACCAAGATCTCATTGAGCTTCAATGAGGTGGCTATATTCTTCTGTTTACAATATTACTTAAACTAAACGGGAAAATAACAATAAAAAATCGGACAAGGTGGTGCTTTGAACGCTGTAGAGATTGAAGAAGCAATATCCAAACTGGCGGAGCAACCATTTGATCCGGCACAATTCCCCTATGCGTTTTTGGAGGCATTTGGGAACAAAGCCACAACCATCAGCCGCCTGAGAAGCGGCAATTCCAACAACACCGATATTGAAAGCGCAGTACTTCAGTACAACAACATTCACATGGCCGTTTGCCCTGCTGGTGAGGTGCTAAAAACACTGGAGAAACTGAAAAACAGTCCTGCCACCGTACGCCAAAAGGCAAAGTTCATACTTGCGACAGATGGAGAGGATTTTCAAGCAGAAGACTTGACAAGCGGTGTGACGGTTGCGTGCACATACAGAGATTTTCCAGACCATTTTGGCTTCTTCTTACCTCTGGCCGGGATCAGCACGGTTAAACAAATCAGTGAGAATGCTTTTGACATCAGGGCAACTGGTCGTCTGAACAAGTTATATATTGAGCTTCTGAAGGACAATCCCGACTGGGGAGCTGAAGAACGCCGTCCCGACATGAACCACTTCATGGCGCGGTTGATTTTCTGCTTCTTCGCCGAGGACACAGACATTTTTAATGGCAGTGGTCTGTTCACCACAACCATAGAACAAATGAGCGCAAAAGATTCGTCAAACACTCACGAGGTGATTAGCGAGATTTTCCGTGCCATGAACACCAAAATAGAAGATCGGGAAGCAGCAAAACTGCCGCGCTGGGCAGATATTTTTCCGTATGTGAACGGTGGGCTTTTTTCCGGCAGTACAGAAACACCGGGCTTTAGTAAGATTGCACGTACCTATCTGCTTCATGTAGGGAAGCTGGACTGGAAGAGAATCAATCCTGATATTTTCGGTTCGATGATTCAAGCTGTCGCGGAAGATGAAGAGCGTGGGGCATTGGGGATGCATTACACCAGCGTGCCGAATATCCTGAAAGTACTGAATCCCTTATTTCTGGATGATCTTCGTGCCAAACTGGAAGAAGCCGGAGACAATCCGCGCACGCTGTTGAATCTCCGCAAGCGTATGGCAAGAATCCGGGTATTTGACCCTGCCTGTGGTTCAGGAAATTTTCTGGTTATTGCCTATAAGGAAATGCGGGCAATCGAGGCAGAGATTAATCGGCGGCGTCATGAAACACATCTTAGCTCCGAAATACCGCTTACCAATTTTCGCGGTATCGAGCTGCGCAATTTTTCAGCGGAAATAGCTCGCCTTGCTCTGATTATCGCTGAGTATCAGTGCGACGTACTCTATTGTGGGCAAAAGGAAGCGTTGGCACAATTTTTACCTCTGGATGCACAAAACTGGATTACTTGTGGAAATGCGCTGCGACTGGATTGGCTGAGTATCTGCCCACCAACAGGCACGGACGTGAAGGTAATTGCTGACGATCTATTCAATATACCGTTAGACCAAGCGCAAATTGATTTTGAGAATGAAGGTGGAGAAACATACATTTGTGGCAATCCGCCCTACCTTGGTGGAAAAAAACAAAGCCTTGAGCAGAAGGATGATATGGAACGAGTATTTGGACGTGGAAACCAATTCAAGAATCTCGATTATATATCGGCGTTCTTCCAGAAAGCAGCCATTTACTTATGTGGATTGGATAAGTGTGCTTTTGTTTCAACTAGTTCTATCAATCAAGGAACGCACGTTCCAACGTTATGGCCAAGAATATTTGAGTTGGGAGCTTTCATTTCCTTTTGCCATACCCCATTCAAATGGGCAAATAACGCGGCCAATAACGCCGGAGTATTTGTAAACATCCTAGGGCTAGCCAAGGATAAAAAAGGTTCACTCTATATTTTTGATGGTGAGAGACGGAAAGAGGCAGCCCATATAAACGCATACTTGATTGATGGTTCCAATAAAATTGTTGAGCCTGCTTCTGCTTCAATTTTTGGCTTGGAGAAAATGATAACAGGAAACGCGCCATACGATGGCGGTCACTTGTTCATAGAAACGGCTGAAAGAGAAAAAATCGTATCGGAATATCCAGAAGCAGTTGTATTATTTCGCCGCGTCACAGGAACCGCAGAATTTAATGATGGAAAAGTAAGATGGTGCATCTGGGTTGACGACATTAACTTGGAATTGGCCAACTCTATCCCTTTTATCCATCAACGTTTCAGAAGGGTTGCAGATAATCGAAGCGCCGCTGGAGATGTTGCGAAGACATTAGTTGATCGTCCACACCAATTTCGCTACAGGCACACAGGGCGTACTCATTTAGTGCTTGTCCCCCAAATTTCTGCGGAAATGCGCCCTTATCTGCCAGTTGGCTACCTTGAAGCTAACATAATCCCCACGCACCTTGCTCACGTTTTATACGATGGCAGCTTGGTAAGTTTTTCCCTCTTAAGTTCTAAGTTGCACCAAGTCTGGCTTAAAACGGTTTCAGGAAGGCTTGGTAACGGCATTCGGTATTCATCCAATATATGTTGGAATACCTTCCCCGTTCCTCCATTGACCGAAAAAAACAAAAATGATTTGACGCACTGTGCGGAGGATATTCTGTTGGCGCGGGAGGCACATTTTCCAGCCACCATCGCTAATTTATACGAGCCAGAAAATATGCCAGAAAATCTTCGCCATGCCCATGAACGCAATGATGAAGTGTTAGAACGCATCTATATGGGTCGACGCTTTAAAAATGATACTGAACGATTGGAAAAACTGTTCGATATGTACACCAAAATGACTGCAAAATAGGATGCAGCCAGCAAAACCAAAAAGGTAGCCTCATGAGTAACATTAGATCGATCCCTTCCGTATCAGTAAACTACGCCTGCAATGGTAGCTCCACGAAGGCCAACGAAATGGGTATGCGTGCCATGCAGGAACGAGCCTATGAAAAGCGTGGCGAGCAATATCTTCTTATCAAATCTCCACCAGCTTCCGGCAAAAGCCGTGCGCTGATGTTTATTGCTCTTGATAAGCTGCATAACCAAGGGCTGAAGAAAGCCATTATCGTGGTGCCGGAGAAAACTATCGGCTCCAGCTTCAACAACGAGCCGCTGACCCATTACGGTTTTTGGGTGGATTGGGAGGTTGCTCCACAATGGAATCTCTGCAACGCGCCGGGGGATGACAATGGCGGCAAGGTTGGCGCGGTGAGGGCTTTCATTGATAGCTCTGACTGCGCGCTGGTTTGCACTCACGCCACCTTCCGCTTTGCGGTGGATCGTTTCGGCGTTGCGGCCTTTGACGATTGCCTGATTGCTGTGGATGAGTTTCATCATGTCAGCGCCAATCCGGATAATAAGTTGGGAGCCTATCTCGGACAATTCATTGGACGGGATAAGGCACATATTGTCGCTCTGACTGGCTCCTACTTCCGGGGTGATGCAGAAGCTGTGCTTGCGCCACAGGATGAAGCCAAATTCGAGACGGTGACCTATACCTACTATGAGCAACTGAACGGTTATCAATACCTGAAACAGCTTGATATTGGGTACTACTTCTATTCCGGTTCCTATACCGACGAAATCTTGAGTGTTTTGAATCCAGAAGAGAAGACAATTATCCATATTCCAAACGTTAATTCGCGCGAAAGCACGAAAGACAAGATCAAAGAGGTCGAACATATCATCCATGAGCTTGGCGAATGGAAGGGAATTGATGAGAAAACAGGCTTTCATGTTGTCAAAACCCCGAAAGGTAAAGTTTTACGCATTGCCGATTTGGTAGACGACGACGCCAAGCGTGACAAAGTTTTATCTTCGCTTCGTGATCCAGCAGAGAAATTTAACCGTGAGCATGTGGACATTATCATTGCACTCGGCATGGCCAAGGAGGGCTTTGACTGGATTTGGTGCGAGCATGCACTTACGGTAGGTTACCGATCCAGTCTGACGGAAATCATCCAAATCATTGGCCGAGCCACACGCGATGCGAAGGGCAAAACTAAATCACGATTTACCAATCTGATTGCAGAGCCTGATGCTTCCGAAGAAGCAGTGACGGATGCAGTGAACGATACGCTCAAAGCCATTGCGGCCAGCCTGCTGATGGAGCAGGTACTTGCACCGAAATTCAATTTCTCCCTTAAAAACAGCGAAAGCGGGCCGGTAGATGGGTTTGATTACGGTGAAGGCGGTTATGATTCCAGAAAAGAGAATATCGGCTTCAATGAACAAACAGGGCAATTCCAGATCGAGATCAAGGGTCTTGCCGAACCTAAGAGCAAGGAAGCCACCCGCATTTGCCAAGAGGATTTGAATGAGGTCATTGCAGCATTTGTGCAAGACAAAACGTCATTGGAGCGAGGTTTGTTTGATTCCGAAATGGTGCCCGAGGAACTAACGCAAGTGCGCATGGGTAAAATCGTGAAGGATAAATACCCCGAACTGGATCAGGAGGACCAAGAAGCGGTACGTCAACACGCCATTGCTGCCCTGAATCTCACCCAGCAGGCGAAGAAGATTCTCAATTCCACTGAAGACACGCAGAAAGCTGGCAATACCGCTCTGATCGACGGGGTTCGCAAGTTTGCGATGGATGTGCGCGATCTGGATATTGATCTGATTGATCGGATCAATCCATTCGGTGAGGCTTACGCGATTCTGGCAAAAGCTATGAACGAGGATAGTTTGAAACAGGTGGCAGCGGTGATTGCCGGTAAAAAGGTCAACCTCACTATTGAGGAAGCACGCGAGTTGGCAAAACGTGCGCTAAAATTTAAGCAAGAGCGCGGAAGGCTTCCATCGCTGACATCACAAGACCCGTGGGAAAAACGAATGGCCGAGGGTGTTGCCTTTCTGGCACGAATGAAAGCAGAGGCAGCAAATGGCTAAAGCAATGTTTACAGATGAAGATAATGCGCTTCTTGCTGAGCTTGGTGTTGAGGTGGAGGTTAAAAATACGGGAAGCCGCACGCCACGGGAAGAACGCATCATTGCCGGTTTTGAAGATATTGAACGGTTTTTTGAACAGCATGGCCGCGTACCCGCGCACGGCGAGGATCGCGATATATTCGAGCGGCTGTATGCGGTAAGGCTCGATAAAATTCGTGCTTCTGAGGAATGCCGTGCAGTTCTAGCAGATCAAGATAAGCATGGCCTCCTTACCGGTGAATCGACTGCCGTTGTTAATGAACTGGATGATCTTGACGATGATACGTTGCTCTCCGAGTTAGGTGTTTTGGATGCGGGTAAAAATGACATCACCAGGTTGATGCATGTAAAATCCCGCGCAGAGATCAAAGCCGCTGAAGAGATTGCCAAGCGGATTCCATGCTTGGACTTCGACAAATTCAAGCCGCTATTTGTCAAGGTGCAAGAAGAATTGACGTCTGGTGTCCGCATAACTCGTGAATTCAAAGATAATGCTCAGATCAAGCAAGGGGATTTTTTCATCCTCGGCGGCCAGAAGGTCTATGTTGCAGAAATGGGAGAAGAGTTCATAGCGGAGTATGGTCGGTCAGACCGTAGGCTGCGTGTAATTTATGACAATGGTACCGAAAGTGATATTCTGATGAGGTCATTGCAACGAGCACTAAATAAGGACGAAGCCGGTCGCAGGATTATCGATTCTTCCGCTGGCCCTCTATTTTCTGATGTAATTGAAGAAGGAGATATGGAAGCTGGCACGATCTATGTGCTCCGCAGCAAATCCGATCATCCCCTAATCAAGGAACACCGCGATGTTATTCACAAAATCGGTGTAACCAGCGGCAATATTGAAAGGCGTATCGGCAATGCCAAGCTAGATCCCACTTTTCTTATGGCAGAGGTCGAAATTGTTGCCAGTTATGAACTCTCGAATATCAATCAGGTAAAACTGGAGAACTTGATTCACAGATTTTTTGAACCCGCAAAACTCAACATTGAAATTAAGGATCGGTTTGGAAATCCTATTGTACCGCGCGAATGGTTCTTGGTTCCTCTGTATGTTATTGATGAAGCGATTGAAAAGATCAGGGATGGGTCAATTGTGAATTTTAGATATGATCCTAATCTTGGAAAGATCATATTATAGTCGTCATTTAAATCTCTTCTGGTTATATTCCCCGCCCCTTCGGGCGAAAGCTAGCTGAAAACCAGCAGATTGAAGAGCGCAATTAATACCCCGCTGCTTGCGGCGGGATGCTTTATTTTAACCAGCTGGGTCAAATTCCAGTAACTTTTGTTTGATATTGCTTACCTGAAAGCTTGCAAGATACCTGTTTTTGAAGAAAAATAACGCCATTAATTCTGTTTGGAAAATTGAGTATAATAAGATGTAAAATTAGTGACAGAAGGTTCATAAGTCATGTTTCAGAAGCTTATCAAACAAATTAAACCAATTGGATGGAATGCGGGTTTCCATTGAGATAAATGCTGATGAGAAAGGGTATATTGATAAAGAATGTCCATTTCCTGAGTGCAAATATCACTTCAAGGTCAACGCGGAGGACTGGAAAGATAAATTCCGCGACGAAGCTGTTTGCTCAAATGAGGTCAAAAGGAACTCATCCCAGTTATCCAGCACAGACTCATCATTTTTATCATTAGCCGCAATTTTTTTAGCAATCTCGATTTCTGCAAGTTTTTGTTCCTCATCGCTACGGTCAGCAATAGGCTGTAGGCCTTCCAGGAATCTCAAAAAGGCTTGTTTTTGCGACATCGCGAAGTATATCTATAAATCTTGGGGTTTTGTTTTCTGCCTAGAGGCTCCACAGTGATTCAACCGCTTCACTTGCTTTTTGAATCTGCGCAGGCTGTTTATCTCCGGTGGCCTTGAGGGTAGCTTTACTCAGAAGCGGGGAATGCTTCCTTGCAATGGAGGCTACGATGAAAGAGTCATTGTATGGTTGGCGGAAAAAGGGTGCAAGACTTATAGATAGCCAATTCTAGCATCGGTGCCAGCGAATAAAGATGCACTTTACCCAATTCAGAGAAAGCCTGGGCAGCCGACGCATGATTAAGCAATTACGCAAAGAAGGCTTTAAAGTAGGTCGATATCGAGTACGTTTACTCATGAAGAAACTGGAGTTGATTGTTAAACGTAAGCGCCGATTTGTGCTGACAACAGACAGCAAACATTCATCGCGAATAGAGCGTCAGCAATGGGGATATCGGGCACGAATCGTTCCTGGACTATAACTGGACGCCTGCAGCGTGGCGAATTGCGAGGGCTCCTTCGTTGACGCGTACTAAGTGTCAACGAGGTCGTCGGGTCCCAAATAGATTATGTCGATTCGACCTGCGTCCTGAGACACTTGGGCGCGTATCAGGCCAGCTCTCCCAGGCGCAAGTGCAGCTTGCAATATTCCCAGCGGCATACCGTCCGCAGCGAGTACGCGTGGCTGACCTGCCCAATAGTGGAGTTGAACCGGGGTTCCTGGCGGTGGCGGTACTCCGAGCCACTTCACCCCCGCCCAGTACCGGCGGTCTGCCCAGACGCGGTTTGCGTGTGGTTTGAAGCTTTGCATAAACTCTATCCATATCGCCTTCGTCTCTGGTGTCGGCCAATCAGGTCTTACGGTCCATGCCGCAAGCTCTTTTGAATCGAGCCAGTGCCGAAGCTCTTGGGCTGTTTGGAAGGTCGCGCCACTGTCCGTGACAGCCCTTATAGCGCCGAGCCGAGAGTTGAACCCCGCCTGAATGAGGATCGCAGCCGACCTATTCAACGTTCCAGTTTCAACGGCAGCCACCGCGAAGCCAAGCTCATAGTCCTCAAGAGAAAGGAGCCCGTCAATGGTGTCGCCGTTGGCAACTCCACGCACCCGAATAGCCTCCATCGCCCATGGGAGGCGGTAGACAAGGCCCCCTTCAATGAACTGCAGCGTCTCCGACTCCTGGCCGGCGGCGATGGCGAAGAGAGGCTCGCCGAGAAGCCAGGCGCGGAGAATGTCGCGCCAATTTTCCGGCATAGGATCTGGTATGAACGGATAGAAGGCGAAGACGCGTTCCGCGATCGCTGTAATTGCGGCAATCGCCGCCTCAGCATCTCCATTGAGAATGCCACCGTTGGCCTGAATCAGTAGAAGGTTCGCATCCTCTGCAATGGCATCCAGCGCCTGCCCGGTTCCCAATCCCACGCCAGCCAAGAAGTACCCTCGGCGGCGCGCGGCAGTCGATTGGCCCCAAATATGCTGTCCGCGTGAAACCAAGCCAGCCTTTAGAACCTGCTGAACCTGCTCGTTCTGCCGCAGAAGACGGCGATGCCACAGAGAAGATTGGAGGATGTCGTCCAGCGCCACCGCAACCCCATCGTCCGGAATGTCGTTTTCTCCAATTAGACTCAGGACGGCCGTGTCGAGCGTTGCAACATGCTGCTGCCAATCCGCAAGGGCACGTTCGCGATCCTCGGGGCTCTCATTCGCGACTTCGGGAAAGATCCACGCCACGGCGTTGTTCGCGACATAGTCGATAAGGTGATTCAGGTCACCACCTACTTGGGTTCTCATGCGGGACAGCAGTGCCGCGACGAGTTGCACCAGCCCACTCTCCATATTGCGAGCGCCGAGATCATTGATGAGTGCTTCCCAGTTGCTCCGCTTTCTCGGAATCTCATCGAACATGGGGAAGAGCACAATGCCTTCCACGTCGACATAGGCCCGTCCGGCTCGCCCGATCACGTTCTTGAACTCGGATATCTCGATCCGAGTGCCAGCCCGGTGGAGGGAGTGCATGACCACGGCCGTAGCGGACAAGTTCAAGCCTTGAGCCAATGTCGGCGATGAGATAGTGACTTTGAGGATATTGCTACGCAACAGGCCTTCGATCTCCTTCCGGTAGGCCGTTGGCAAAGCGCCGTGATGGAGCGCCACCCCGAGACGCAGGCACTTGAGGATTGCGCTGTCCGGGCCCAGCCATTCCTCACCAAGCGCTATTGCAGTAGCGAGAACTGCAGGATCTGCCACCAGCAACGACTGCAGGGCTCCGCGCTCATGGAGATCGACAATCACGTCCGCAAACGGCTCGACGCTACGTCGTTCCGGACAGAAGATGAGGACGGTCTGCCCGTCGTCTACCAGCCGCCAAGCTGTCGCAAGGCAGAACTCCCGTTGATCGTCTGGAAAGAGCCTGGTTCGGCGACGCTTGGGCGGCACCCAGGTTGGCGGTGCCACTCCCGTGAGAAAGCGCTGAACCCAAGGGCGCTCTTCGCCGATGCGCAGATTCAGGCGCGCATTGGGGGACGCCCAGATCACTTCGCCAAACCGCAACCGGGTTGGACGCCAGTCAAGTTTTATCAAGCCGCCAGGATGGTCCCGACGCAGCCATCCGGCGAAGTCGTCGAGTTGGTCACCGTCAGGGAGAATCGCCGAGAGACACACGATGCGCCGCTCATGTGCATCAGTGCGCCGGAGAAGCCGCTGGATTTGAACCTCGTAGCGGACCTCCCGTTCGCTTAGGCCGATCATGTGACCCTCGTCGAAGACGAGTAGACCAACGTCATCGAGGAGAGAGGGTTCGTTGCGGAGCGCAAAGTCGAGCTTCTCCGGCGTCGCGACGACGATGTCACTTTCCCGGATCGCATCCTCGTCGAAGTCGCTGACCCCGATGCTGCCATAGAGCGCTGAGATCGTCTTGCCGAGTGGACCAAAGGTTCTCTGAAGGGTCGTTTCGGTCTGCGCGGATAGCGCTCGCAGCGGCGTGATGAAGACTACGCGCTTGCCGCCGGCGAGGCAGCGCAGAATGCATAGTTCAGCGATGCGCGTCTTGCCCGCGCTGGTAGGCAAAGAGACAACCAGATCGTCAGCTTGATCAACCGCGCGGTTTGCTGCATCGATCTGCGAAGGCCAGAGATCCACTTCGGCTTTCGGGCGACGCTGCAGCAACGCGATGAATAGTTCGCGAAGTCCGGACCAATCGTTCGCCTCACCGCCTGTTGGTTGATGCGGAACCCTCTCATGAAAGGTAGTCGACCACAGATCGGATAGGAGGTGGATGGTGATGCGATACGACCACCACTGCGGGAGCATATTGATCTCGCTACAGATGGTGAATCCGGTGCGGAGTCGCTCCAACGCTTGTTCTAGCAATGCTCGCTCACCACGTTCAAGCGCGAGCAGGAACAGGGCTATCGCCGCCATGAAGGTGTCGGTCAGCGCAATGTCAAGGCCATCGAAGACGAAGTCTTCACCGCCTGCGATATTGACCACCGCTTCAGCTTGATCGAGGTTTTCCTGGATTCTGGCGGCGATTCGAGCATCGCTACCTTCGCCCGAGGCCCGGAAATCAAGCACGGCAGTGCGCAGTGAGTCGAAGTTCCGCCTCATCAACAGGGCGAGGACACGCTCTGTAGGCGCAAAATTTTCATCCGCTTCGACGAGGGCCAACAGCGAATAGGCACGCGCGGACAGATGTGCGAGGTGATAGCTTGCTGCCGCCATGATGAAGTGGAAGTCGCGATCGACCTCCTGGCGATTGCCCTTTGCAATCACAGCTTCCAGGGCTGTGGCTGCCTGCTCGAAGGCGGCCCGGGCTTGGGCTGCATCTCCGCCGAGTTCTCGCAGGCGAAGACCCAGCCCGAAAAGGGCGTAGCCATAGGAATGCAGGTCGTGGCTAAGCTGCGCTGCGAAAGCCGGAGCGTCTGGCGGGAGCACCCCGTCTCTCCAGATGATTGCTCGCGCCTGACCGCGCGCGATGAGACGGCCTCGGAAGCCGGCAGTCGCCGCCTCCGTGATATCAGCCGCGATTGCTTCAGGCGTTGTTGGCATTGGCAATTACTCGGTCGTAGACTGCGCCGACGAAGGCGGCGTGCCCATCCACGCGCAGACCGACGCCCCACTGGATTATCGGTCCAGGATAGGCCTGAAGAGACGCTGCTAATAACGCATCCGGTGCGTTGCCGGAAAAGGTGAAAAGCAGATGGCGGACGTTCTGCGGCGGAATGCCATGCTTCAACAACGCGTCATCGATCGCGTCAGCGAGCGGTAGTTGGTTCAATTCGAGCAGGCGCGCCGAGATGAAGGACAGCGCATGCGCGGATGGCAGGCCGCCATCCTTGTCCAGGCCAGCCCTCGCCTCAGTAAGAACTTGGGCGGTCAGTGCGACGCGGCTCTTTGCCTCCGTCTTAAGGAAGTGAAGACGTTGAGTCTGAGGGTCTTGAAGGATGCCGATAACGTCGTCGCCGCGCATTGCCATATTGCGATGGTCTTTCCATCGCAGCCGCTTGATCGGAGCGCGATAACCTCCACTATGCGCATCGATCCATTCAGTAGCGTAAATTTCTCCGAGATCTCCGGAACGGATCGCCTTCGTGGTCGGAAGCTTGCCCTGAATTAGCGCAGCCGCTTCCGGTTTGCCAAGTCGTACTAGTGCTCGCGCGACTTGCTCTTCCGATGCATAGTGCGTCGGCACAATGGCCGCAGTCGCCTGGATCGCCGTCGGAAGGTTCGCCCCCTGCGCGGTCATTACCCTGCAGAAATGGTTCCCTACCGGCGAGTCTACTGAGAGGCACCAGTCGTTGAAATGCGTCACGTTCCACACTCCCTTAAAGTTCTTTTCCGAGCCGGAGATCGGATGGACATAGATGAACACTTTGGCTTGTCCTTCATTTGTCGTCTCTCCGGCTCATTCAGCCGCACCAACCATGTTCTCCGTCGGCCGCAACAGCGCGGCCGTTCCCACGCCCACACAATGCTGCAGCCGCTCGTCGTCCAGATTCCTCAAATCACTAGCGCTACGTACACCGATGGACAACAGCGCCAAGTACTGGCCGCGTGTCAGTCTCACCGGGACTTCGGTGATGGGCAGCGCGGCAGAAGGCAAACCGAATTCGAGCCGCTGAAGAATTTCGTCCAGACCTTGAAGAAAATCAGGCTGATCGGGGAACAGTGTTGCCAGAATCTGATGCGCGGAACGCAGATGAAAGCGAGTCGCGTCGGCAATACCGATAATGTTGCCGTAGCCGATGGCACCACCAAACGGCGTCGTGGAGTAACGCTTCTCCAGCACATCGACGGGCGTTCCCTCAATCCAATCATGCAGCAGCGCGGCACGCTTGCATCGTGCCCAAAACTCGATCTGGTCACGACAGTACCGCTGTAGCATTTGAGATATCTGGTGCCCGAAGCGTTGCGCCGCCTCGCCAGCACGCACACTCTCGGACTGCCCCTTCTTCATGACCGGCGTATAGATAGCATCCAGTTCATCCAACACCTGGACCATCGCGAGGATGTGGCCGGGAGGTGTCTGCGCGACGTTCAGACGCCCCATCAATTCGACCAGGCGCAAGCTTGACTCGAACGACAGGGACGAGACACCGCAGGCGCGCCCAAGGAGCGTTAGGTGGATGAGATCGCCTTCGCGCTCGGCAAGCCCTGCCTGCAACAGGCGATCAACCAGAGCAGTCATGTCTCGCTCCATCATCGCGACCCATTGCGGATTCGCGCGCGATGCCGAGTACCCTCCGAAAGTGTTGACCAGCAGTCTCGGGACCTCGTCAGCACAGACGCCGCGCACCTGACTGAGCAGACGCAGCGTCCATGTCGGCAGATCACGTTGCTGGAAGGAAGACCTTACGTCCTCAGGGACACCCAGCACATAGCGCTGGAAAAGCTGCGCGCGTTCCATTGGTGTGTCCGCCAGGATGATCGCCTTGCCGGTCTCATTAAAGCCGAGTCGCCCAGCGCGACCCGCCATGTTCTTGTACTCGGCCACCGTGAATCGTCGACCGTCCTCGCCGACGAATTCGTTCTCGGCGAGCACCACTGTCGAGGCCGGAGTGTTGATGCCGGCGGCCAAGGTCGTGGTGGCGACCAGGGCATGGATGCCACCCGTGGCGCTGCGATACCCTCTCTCGACCGCCTCGCGCTCTGCCCTCAGCAAATTGGTGTTGTGGAATGCGGTGCCACCGGCCAGGCATTCCCGCAAGTCCTGCGATGCGCCGGTCAGGTCTTGGGTGGGGAGTGCATCCATGACAGCGCTGGCCGGCGGCAGGCCAAGTTCCTTGGCGAGGTACTTCGCGCACCCCTGGGCCGGACCACGCATGTTGCGGAACACCAGTAGCTTCTCGCCCTGACCCACCAGTTGCTGCGCCAGAGGCACGATCACGTCCTGTGAACTGGGCTTGTCGCGACGCTGCACGATGCGGTGCGAAGGCAGTAAAGCCTCGGTCTTCGTGGTCCCGTCGGTATCGACGTATTGGAATGTTCCTCGCCGGTCGAGAACGCCTTCGATCAACGGCACGGGTCGCTCGCGCGACAACAGCAGCGGAACACCGAGCCAGCGATCGAAGCTATTCAGGTTGCCAATGACTGCGGACAGGATCACGAGTTGTGGCTCGATGCCTCGCTGCCGGGCCCGCAAGAGCAGCGAAAAGATCAGCTCGACCGTGATGCCGCGCTGCGGGTCCGTGATGAACTGCCCTTCGTCCAGCACAACCAGGCCGAGCTGACTCAGCAGACGAGGCGAGCCCAGCGCTAGGTTGAGGAAGGTCTCATAGGTGAAGAAGCCCAGGTCATAGCGCCCGGTCAAAACGGGCCCGATGCCGTCGGTGGCATCCCCACTGCAGCGGACCACGCGCAGTCCTGCAGCCGAATAGCGCTCAGTGAACTCCTCGAACTTCTCGTTGACCAGCGCTCGGTAGGGCAACAGGAATGCCGCCTTCTTGCCGGACGTGACCGCCTGAATCGCTGCCACCTCGCCGACCATCGTCTTGCCGGAACTCGTCGGCGCAACAACCAACAAGGAGTTTCCGTTGAGCACGCCGAACTCGTTGATCGCCTTGAGTTGCAGCGCGTTGAGACCATGCGGAAAGTCGGTTGCCCACCTCTCGACAATCTCGGGCGTGAAGCCGTGGGCGGAAAACTCAGCGAACGATCCAGACATCTGCTGGACGGCTCTCGTGGGAAAAGCCGCGGCGTAGTTGTCGCCGCGCTTGAGCGTCGGGAACGTCAGACCACCCTGCACACTGCCCAAGAATACGGGCGTTTGCGTGACGCTGATTCGCTCGGCCTCCACACGCGCCAGTCGGATGATCTCCCCGGCGATCTCAGGAAAGCTGACCGATTCGCCTACCGTGCCGGTCAAAGCCTCAATCACGGCGTGGGTGAGCAAGCCATGCCCGGTGCCTGGCTGTTCCCACGCAGATTCATTCGTCGCACAAGCTGCCAGAAGGATGCGGCCTTCTCCATAGATGCCCGTGAGTGCGAATGCGTTGCGCGGGCGTGCCACCGTCTCCAGCACGCGCGCTGGTGCCTGGCCGCTGAAACAGCAATCGAGGATGCATAGGACAGCGCGGGCCTTGGTCGCCTTGAAGGCGTCCGCCAAGCCAGCCATCGATAAGGCCGTCCCTGCAAGGTCGCCCGCGTTCGTGTCGAACAACACCAAGTTGCCATCCGGAGATCCGTGTCCCGCGAACGCGATAACCACCACGTCATCTGCACTCGCGGCGGCCAAGGTGCCGAGCATGGCCCCTGACACTTCCGCGTGGGTGGCGGCCTCGTCCACGAGCAGGCGGGCACTCAGGCCTTCGATCGTATCGGTGAACAGTGCCCACAGGGCCGTAGCATCACGGCGCGCTCCGCCCAGCTCGGGTATGGAGGTATCGAGATGCTTGTTGATGCCTACGAATATCGCCTTGATCGCCATACGCGCTCCTTATCCGATTCGAGCAAGGAGCTGTTCGATCACGTCGCAGGCCTGCCGCTGCCGCAACGTCCTCGCTTCACGTTGCTCTGGCTCGTCGCCTTCGCCCAGCTCGAACTTGGCGACCGACACCGGACCGTCCTTGCGATAGCCCTCGGCTTTCTCGTCGCTTGCGAAGCGACTGCGCAGGATCGCCAGCGAGGCATCGACGACGGCGCCGTGCTTGTCGCTGCGCTCCTTGTGGAAAGCCCCAGCCACGGCGTCCAGTCCTTCGGATGCATGTTCAATGCAATAGATCAGATCGTGCGCGTCCTTGCGCTCGAAGCGCTGATCGAACGCAAACGACTTCAGGCAGGTAAAGCTGACCAGGTTGGCATGCTTGATCTGTTCCGTCGCGATTCCGTTGCCGCCGAGGAGTTCAGCCTGGATCTCGGTGACTTGGTGAAGGTCAAAAACGATGGACGAATACGGGATATTCAGTGCTGAGATCGTGCCTTCGGTCGGCAATGGCTGTACCTTGCCACCAGCGATGTCCGGTGCATCCGCCAGCAGTTCCAGCACCATCAACGCGCCATGTTCAGTGCGGGTCTGCCAACGCCAGGAAAGCTTTGTACCAGCGCTGTTCTCGGCCCGCTCGAACCCCATCTTCTTAAGATTGTCTTCGAGTGTGTGATACGCCTCGGTATCAGCCAGGATTTGCAGGTCGATCACGATGTCCACGTCCAGAGTGCCTGCGTGCGCCGGCACTACCGGAGGCCGCGCAGCAACGAGATATCGCGGCGTGAGTCCCCCGATCAGGTAGACCGACTCTTTCCACGGTCCGAGTCCGCGCAGCAGCGTCACGAGGACGCGTTCGCAGTCCACCGTGTACTGGTCGCTGTAGCCATCGAACGTTGCGGGCTTTGCCATCAGAAGCCAATCCTTTCCTTGCGCAAGTGCTCGGCCATTTCCTTGGAGCGGCCTTCACCGCGCAAGAGGTCGAGATAGACCTGGACCGGACTGGCCAGCCAAACACCACCGACGTTTTGCCGAAACAGCAGTTCTCCCGCCGATTTCGTCTCAATGACCGCGAAGTTCGCCCCTTCATTGACGACACGTGCGTCCAGTTCAGCCATCGCCGTCTCGGCACTGGTGCTGGGCAGCAGTCGAATGCGCACCTGTGAAATGCCGGACAAGAAGGGGGCGTAGCGCTGCGCTGCGGCTTCGTAGCTCACCGCATAAGCGACCTGATGCGCATCGAATATCTGGCCGAGCCGTTCGATCAGTGCATCAGATTTCAATCCGGGCACGAAATACCGACGCAGCACTGGCGCGCGCTGTGTGGCGAGCTGCTTCGCCCAAGCATTGAGCAACGCATTTGGCTCGCGCAGATGCCGCTCCTTGCTCGGCCCCTGTCCTCGCGACACCAACCAGTCGAACCGCTCCAGCTCACTCAGTACATCCGAGGCCGTGGAAGGAGCCACCTGCGCCCGTTCGGCCACTTGGGTAACACCAAACCATTCCTCGTGATTGACCAGGAGCGCGTATAAAACCTGGGCACGCCGCCCGGAGAAGAGCGACCGTACCGACTTTTCCAAAGTCTTCGGAGCCGGCTTGTCGATGTAGACGTAGGCACCAGAGGCCGGCAGGAACAGGCTTCCGCCGCTGTCGAAGTAGCCGATGCGCTCGGCTCTGAGCAATTCTTTCGCCCCCGGTGAGAGCGACTCGGCGATCAGCAGGTGCTGCACATCGGCGTAGTGACCGTGCTGTGGCGACTTCAACTGCCACAACGCCTGGCGCACGTCTCGGGGATAGACAGACTTTTTTGCCTCAACCAGTAAGACAATCGATTTGCCGGCGACGTGCAGATCAATCTTCGCGTCGACGCGACCAGCGGCTTGAACAGCAGGTTCCGACTGAGCCAACTCGGCGTGCACGTCCGGCAACTCCCGGAGTGAATCCAAGAGCTGTTCGATCAGAGCGTGTTCCACGAGGGTCGATTCGGTCATGACGGCCGTTATTTCCTGTTCAGCGAATAACTGCACTATACCGAATATTCGGCATAAACGCCATATTCGCTGCACAGGGAATTCCCTTTCGGGTAGCTTGGTCTCCGTTATTGACATTGATAATTGTAACGAAAAAACATGGCTACATAATCCCGCCTATATAGGAATACATTGCATTAGCGATCCTAAAAGCAATTTAATGAAAATTGAAATCCTACTCTGTCTTATATTTGCGAATAATATAAGTTTTCAGGCTATGAATTCATAGAATTATTAAAAGTTATTGAGTTATAGCATTAAATCCTGCTAGATTACCAACCACTTCTTAAACCATTAATAAGGCGCCCCTATGAACAAGACTGAACTTATTGAAGTCATTGCTACTCGCTCTAAAACCACAAAAGCCCAAGCAACTACCATGCTGAACGGATTGCTTGAAGTTATTCAAGAAACCATAGCAAGCGGCAACGATGTTCAGTTAGTAGGTTTTGGTGCTTTTTCAGTGTCTGAGCGTGCAAGTCGTGAAGGCCGCAATCCAGCGACTGGTGTAACCATGACAATTCCTCCAAAAAAGGTCGTTAAATTCAAGCCAGGTAAAGTTCTGTCCGATGCTGCAGCTTGTGTAAAGTAAATCAATGCAGCTAAATCAGCAGGGATTAAACAGACTGAAAAAGAGAAATAATATGGATCAGGTAAGTTTTGATTGGAAGGAGCAGGGAATTATCAAGGTATAACAATTCCCTGGGAAAATTATACTGTAGGTTCTGTTAATGCCTGTAGTTATGAACGCATTAATCTGCGCAAGCTGGCGTTTTTATGGGTTTATTTTGGGATAAACTTTTATCAGCTGATCACTCAAAACATTCAATTTGCGATTCTCCGTGGTCTTGCCACGGTTGTTTATTTCCAGAACTTGAATGTTGATTCCATCCTGATTCTGCGTCTAGGCGGTATGTTTACACTTTTAGATGAATGTAATGTTTGGCGAAGCGTTCTTCAAAGGAAAATAACGCCGGGTGAAATAAAGAAGCTAACAATTCGATGCCATCAACTAAATAAGTGCTCGGACAGGTAAACAAGTTGGCATCTGCAATATAAACCGCATTATTCTTGACAGCCAATAATTTTTTCCATCCTTCGCGAGTGTTCAGTTGAGATATTTCTTGTGTGGATTTTTCAATATCAAACCCACACGGGGCGACGACTAACACTTCAGGATCGTAAAGCGCAACTTTTTCCCACGGCGTAACAATAGAATACCCCGTCGGATTTGCCAGCATGTCCACGCCGCCTGCCTGAGCAATTTGATCGGGAATCCAGTGGCCGCAGTTATAGATGGGGTCGATCCATTCCATCACCATCACCCGCTTGAGTGGCGCACGATGAGCGCGTAGCGTGTCGATAATATAGTCAGTACGCTTTTTTAGTTGTGCTAATAAAGCGTGTGCGGCATCTTCTCGCCCTAGTGCACGAGCAATGTTGATGGCGTTGTCATATACATCATTGAGTCGTCGTGGCGTAAGCGGCACTACTAAGGGTTGCTTAGGAAGTTTGAAAATGGCGCGTGCAGCATCACTGGTATCGATTTGGCAGACATCACACACATCCTGCGTAAAAATGACATCGGGGGCGATCTCTAACAACAGGTTTTCGTCTACGTAATATAAGCTTTTACCTTGTTGTATGGACTCTGAAACTACTTGCTCTATTTCTGCGCTGGTATAGGTATTTCCTTCAATGTGTGAGCGAATCACTTTTGGCCGATCTGAGGGACACTCAAAAGTAACGCCATGCAAGAATTCATCTAGCCCCATGTGTTGCATCATGTGGGTTGCCGCAGGTAGAAAAGAACACGCTTTCATTTATTATCATCACTCTGTTGTAGATGTGGAAATATTTTGATGGATCAATGTATTGCTTGGTAGAAATAATGCGGCCGCTGCTTGCGGGCATGAAGGAAAATACCAATGCACAAACGAGGCAGTCAGGCACTGGCGCTCCAGAATTGCCTCGCCCTTATTCCCCGTTCTTCCTTGTGCATGTCGGGTCGGCTGTTCATGCCATTGTATTAATGCATGGTGAAAAGTATGGCCGCGCAATATTCCGTTTGGAAAGGCGCCCTGTTGCGAACCAATCGCTGTCAGTGATTCGTGAACAACAGCCGTCGCATTTATAATACCTGCCATGTGATGACCAATGCTGCCAGCCATAAATTGCAAGGATGAACACAGATATAGCAAGCCTCCGCATTCAGCGAGAAGGGGTTTTCCTGCATTAACATGTGAATGTAAATCCTGTTTAAGTAATACGTTTTTTTCAAGAACTGATAAATGCAGCTCTGGGTAACCTCCCGGTAAATAAACGCTGTCTATATTCGGCAGTCGATCACCTTGGCAAGGTGAAAAAAATACCAGCTCGGCTCCCATGGCGCACAATAGATCAAGATTCGCTTGGTACAAAAAGCAAAAGGCCGCATCCCGTGCTATACCAATGCGAATACCGTGCAAATATTTTTCAGGCTTTGGCTGTGATACCGCTAATGGCACAACAGACGGCAGCGCCAATTCAAGATGCAGCGATACTTGTCGAGCAATGCAGTCGAGCTTTTGCGTTGTTTCCTGATGCTGATCAAACATCACCAGCCCCAAATGTCTTTCTGGTAATACCATATCGGGGTCAGAGGCGACTCTTCCCATCCAGCGCACATCGCCGCGCAAACTATCTATCAATAACTGTGCGTGACCATCGCTGTTAACTCGATTGGCAATCACGCCAAAACAGTTCAGTCGCGTATCATAGTTAGCAAGGCCGTATACTAGGGCACCAAATGTCTGTGCCATTGCGCATGCATCAATTAATAACAGCACTGGCAAGTCAAGTAAGCAGGCGAGATCGGCGCTGGAGGGTGTGCCGTCGTGCAACCCCATCACGCCTTCAACCAATATTACATCAGCTACTTGCGCGGCATCCGCGAGCAATGCTTGGCATCCTTCTTCGCCTACCATCCAGGTATCTAATTGGTAGACTGGCGCGTCACTGGCATTCGTTAGCCAGAACGGATCTATAAAATCAGGTCCGGCTTTGAATACGCGTACTCGCTTGCCTTGCTGTACGAACGCGCGCGCAATACCAGCGGTGACCGTTGTTTTCCCTTGACCACTGGCAGGCGCGCCGATCAATACCATCATTGCCATGCATATTTACTCGACAAAATACAGCATAAAAATGTGTTGTTTCTGGTGGCGTTACAGATGCGAGGGGTAAAGTGTTCCCCGGCGGTTTCATTGGAAATCTCGGCAAACTTGCGGATGAGTTCTTCAAACACCAGCCCCATTTGGCTTTTACTGATTTTGTCGGGGTGCAAGTCGACATTGACGAACTTTTCAGTAACTTGGTACAGAAGCCCAGATTTAGCAAGTTTGTCTATTTGGGCATAAAACTCAAAGCGCTCGAATATATCCCGCACCGCTACCGAAAACCCTTGGATATAGGAGAATAGATTTACCTTGATATGGTCTTGGTCGCCCATCAGCTTCTTCATATCCAGGGGCGAAATGTTATAGAAACTTTGCTTGGCTTTACTGAGCAGAAAGGGATCGGCGTTTAAGCCGAGTTTTTTCTTTTCTTCATGTTCTGTCAGCACACCGGCTTTGGTAGATTCCAAAACGCAATCCAAACGGCGCAATACCGTAAATGGCAGGATAATCTTGCCATAATCGGATTGTTTGTAATCGCCACGCAACAGATCGGCGACCGACCAAATGAAGGCTGAGAGAGAATGATGATTCATACGTCCTTAATTCTGATTTTTATTATTTTTGCTGCTGATTTGTATTCTATTTACCCATAATGGTATAGGTAACATGAAAATACTGAAATAGAAAATAACAAAGGGCTGTGCGTTTACTCTTCTCGTTGTATAAAGAAGGGGTTAATTCTTTATTACTAACTACACTCCCAAAGAATAATACCGTCAATAGCATCAGCTGCTTTCTTTATTTCAAAAGCATTAAGCGAAGCAATCAGCTTGCTATTGAGTAGTCTGGTAGCTTCCGGCTTGTCTGCGGGGATTAGTCGAGTCCGAGTATTGCAGTCATGTTCCGTCCAGACTTGCGGATAGGATTTTACGTCATATCCACTGGATACAAGAATCCCAGCAGCATAGATTTCTTCTTTTAACTCTTCGTACTTCCAATCAACTTTTTTCAAAGTGTGCAGACTACCGAGTAATGCTAAAACTGGCGCCTCACCTGATAGCTTTATCAACTTTTTTGCTATCCACTGATCACGTTCAACACCGGGTTTAAAATCCGCATCCACAGCAACCAGTTTCAGGCACTTGCCATTAATTCTCATCTCAGCCAGATCTTGAATCAGTTTTCGCAAAGGTGGATGATCAATTGGCGATGCTATATTCATATTTGCAACGGTTGCTTGGCCTTGCTGAATCTCATCAATCAATGATTGTTGACCGCTGGAAATTTCAAGCGCGACTGTCAGGCATTTATTTTGTTGCAGGTAATGCGTGATCAGTGATTCAAAGAAAACAATAGACTCTGGGCGCTGGTGAGATTCGCCGATCAGTGTCATGCTATTTGGCGTCATACCTTGCGCTATCCGGTCATAAACGGTGGTTGCATTGACCGATAATGAAGCAAACAAAATAATTGTAACGAAAAAATGTGACCACATACTCCCGCCCTGCCTAAATAGGAAATGTAAAGCATAGACTTATAGCAAACAGAAAAGCAATTCATTGAGGATTGAGATCCTACTGTGTCTTATATTTGCGAATAAAGTAAGTTTTCAGGCGATAAATACATAAAGTTATTGGAAATTATTGATTTATAGTTATATCCTGCTAGATTTACCATTCACTTCTTTAACTAATAATAGAGCGCCCCCATGAACAAGACTGAACTGATTGAAGCTGTTGCTACTCGCTCCAAAACCACCAAAACTGAAACAACCGCCATGCTGAACGGATTGCTTGAAGTTATTCAAGAAACCATGGCAAGCGGCAAAGATGTTCAGTTAGTGGGGTTTGGTACTTTTTCAGTGACAGAACGTGCAGGTCGTGAAGGCCGCAATCCAGCGACCGGTGAAACCATCACAATTCCTGCCAAAAAGGTCGTTAAATTCAAGCCAGGTAAAGCTCTATCTGATGCTGCAGCAACCAATTCAGCTAAATCAGCAGGGGCTAAACAGACTGCAAAAAAGAAATAATACGATTGGGTGCGTTTTGAATGGAAGAACTCAGGGAATCATCAAGAAAGAATAATTCAATTCCCTGGGTAAGGTGATAAGAAAAAATCATACGGTAGGCTTTATTAATGTCTACAATTATCTTATCAATCAGATCAAACAAAATATGAGGAATTACTTATCTTTTAGTCGAACCAATCTTGGCCAGCGATCATGTATCCAGACATATTCAGGTGGTGCATCGATAGTCACCACATAAACCCGAGTTTCTTTGTCTCTTTCTGCTAATAATCCTTGAATCATCATCCGCTTATCCAGTTCTATCCAATGGGATTGATTGTCATGGTCTTTTTCCATGAACTGTTCAGCGACAATTAAAACTGGTCTTGGGTGCCAGGGCTTCCATTTGCCGCTTTTGATAGAATCCAATCGTGCCCAGCCACCGTTCGGAAATTTACCGATAGCTTCATCCTTGCGTCTGCCCCATGTTATCCAGGTAACATTGCCATCTCGTAGCCGAACAGGCAAACGTGCATCCGGTTCAGGGAAATAAATCTTCTGATCCTGGTATTCAATACCACCACACATAATCATCGTGTCCACTACATACTGCGTCCTTTGCCCCTTGATTTGGCCAATCTACCATCTTCCGTCACAAAGGTTCTGGGCTTCCTAAAAATGGTGCTTATTTCACCAGATATCGATGCAAAAAAACCTTCTTCCCGCAATGAGCGATAATCAGTGCCTTCTGCTGCCAGCACATCTTTTAAGATGCCAGCTTCACAGGCTTTGGATAATACGGGATGTCTGTAATCATTACTATTCGTGATGGCAAATACGGTATTGACTCCGGAATTGCGTGCAAAATTTTGTAGTCGCGCCAAAAGCAGATTTTGATGGCGATTTAGTACAGATAGAGGTAACTCACTTAACGACAATACAAAACCATTTGCACTGATGCCTATCAAGTTAAAAAACTGATCTCGTTTTTTTAGAGCATGGCCTATCTTTGCAAGATCCTCCGGTGAGGCTATTTTCTCCAAAAGCAGCTCATGATTTTTATAATGATTATTCTGATAACCTCCTGCCTGATTACCCATCCAATCCACAAAATCGACATGACCGTCTTTATCAATGACACTGTATTGACTGGTATTGATAACTACATGGCTTTTGAAACCCGGAACAGTAGATGCAAGTATTTCTGTGAGCCTGACATCATGTCTCGATGGCGTAGCATTACCCGATGGATGGTTATGCAATAACCAGTAACCATCTGCCTTAACCTGGCGTTTTGTTTTTTCTACCAATACACTCAGATCATGATTGGCATGTCCGATCTTGTCCAGATAGATTGCACCCGGCAGCCTGGAACTCACAGCAGTATGATGAACGATGCGATTCATGCGGGTATAGAAGATTCTTAGCGTCTCATAACGCGGATCACGCAGTATTTGCGCCATCACTGCCAGATCATGACCTGATTTGACAGACTGATTCAGGAAGGTGGTTCCTCCTTTTTCTCGGAAGTCTTTCGGGAAATTACAACCCAGTAAGGTGCCACCTGCCCATCGAGCATGAGTCTCAAGCAGTTCTGTATAGGCGCATCGACCCGCTTCCTTTTGCTTATAGGTAGTACTGAGACGAGTCTCAATGTTTTCATAAAGATCACCTTCATCAGAATGGAATGAATTTCCCGGAGCCTTCAGCCTATTATCGCGCATCTTGCGGACTCCCATAAAATTACCTGATCAATGCCCGTTTTTGCTTGATTTCCTGCTGCTTAGGTTCAACATGGGTTTGTAACTTCTCTACTTTGACCTGACGAGTCACCCTTCAGTTGTATCATCTTTAGTTATGTCATAAGTTATTTCGGAAGGCACAGTGGCACACACTTCTTCTTTCTTACTAATATCTATTGCTCATGGTTTTCTCAGTTTATTTAGTGCAGATTTGCGTATACCATTGATGCGCAATCCAGTACTTAAGCAAGATTACCCGTCATCGGATCTAGTTAGCTCAATTGAGATATCAAAGAAAGAATGGGAAACACACAGAAAGAATTGGCTCGCCTTAGCAACTTGATCGGCTTGATCTATGAGGGTGCAACCGACTCGAGCCGCTGGACCACGGACATCCTGCCAGCGATAGCTGAATACATTCAGGCTCCTGAATGTATTTTGTTTACAACTTCGCATACCCCGCAGAATGGAGGGTACTTTTTTATTCATGGCATTGCCCAGGACCATATTGATCTTTATCTAAGCAAATACGTCCACACCGATGTCTGGCTGCGCGCCGGGGCTGAGAGAAATCTATTCATTGATGGCAATATCACTATCGGAGAAGAACTGGTTCCACGCGAGCAGCTGCTGCAATCAAAAATCTACAAGGAATATCTTTGTCGCGATAAGAACATGGCCCAATTGTTGAGTAGCGTGATTTTTGGGGTAGATTCCGAGAATTCCATGCCAACTGTCTGTTCATTTTTCCGTGGTTTTCACCATCCGACATTCGGTGAGGCGGATCGGGAACATGTACGACTGATCCTACCGCACTTGTCTCGCTCGCTGGGAGTAATGCAACGTCTTCGCACAGCTGAATTGACCGTGGCTACTACCTTAGCAGTTTTTGACCGCTTACCCACAGGCATATTGTTAACCGATTCTGCAGGTGAAGTAACCTTTATTAACCAAGCTACCAAGCGCATACTGGATAATGGTGATGGATTAAAGTTGAAGAAAAGCTCGCACGCGCATGGACTAGGTCAACTGATTGCTGATAATACACTGGCTCAACGTGCTTTATCCGCAGCACTTCATTCAACTCTGACTCGAGATCCATACGGTACAGAGCATTTCTCCGATTCAGTGATCGTTCCTCGCTCATCGAAGAAGATGGCTTATGCCCTGCAATTCTCGGCTTTGGGAAGGCAGAATGAGTTTGGTGCGGGCAGCACCTTTTCAGCAATTATCTTTGTAACCGATAGCGCCCAACAAGTGGAGGTAGATTCAGTTCTATTGCAGAACGCTTATGACTTGACACTTGCTGAAGCTCGTGTAGCGATTGCATTGCTGGAATGTAGTTCGGTTCAGGAAGTTGCCGATTATTTCAACATCAGTCCTCATACAGTGCGCACTCATCTTAAGCAGATTTACGCTAAGCTCGGCGTGGATACTAGGGTAAGATTCGTCAAACTGATGCTGGGGCTGGCAAGGTGTAAGCAGCCGCAGAGCATTTTAACTCACAGATAATTCACAAAATTACCTCGCCAAAAACACCTGCACGATCACAAATTAGTGCATTGGACAAGGTGACAAGCAATACCATCTTATATTCCTCAAAAGTAAGTCCACGTAATGATGGATCTTCAGTAATCTGATACAAGCCACTTTTGTAGATAACTATTCCCTATATTTTAAAAATATTTTTTGCCATATACCTCATTTGGGTGATGTAAAAACAGGGGGGATTTGGAATTATTACCAAAGAGTCAATTGCGGGGTAAAGAATGGCAGTAAAGGGAAATATAATTTGTAATATTTCGGGTCTTTTTTGCATCTAGATTTAGATGTCGAATTATAAAAAATATTTCATTATCTTCATTGGCTTATCAACATTATTAATGGTGATTTTGTACCTTTATGGGATTTAACCCAGTTTAGGATCTTTATTTGTTAACCATCTCAATATAAGGATTTATATGTATAAATTATTGTTAGCTTTTGCTATTTTCCTAATATTTATTTCAGGCCCAATCTACGGTGAAGGAAATAGTTCACAGTATAAAACTGGAGACATTGATCTTCCATATATAGAAAGGGGGGAGTTAAAGAACACACTTCCATCGGCACCAATCCGAGAACCTAGCCCCGCTGAACGGGTTATAAAAGAAGTTTATGAGGCACCAATTAGACCTACTGTTATAGATAAAAAACCAGGTGTCGAATATCACTATCCAAATCGCTAATGAGAGTATTTTATTTAATAAAAAACTAAGGGGAATATTATGGTAGCGGGAAATTTAAAAATTGGCTTAGGCTTGTTAGTTTTTATTATTATGAGCATTTCTATTCCTGTGCGTGCCGAATCTGAAGTGGCTAAATTGGTTCGCGAAAAACTACAGGGGTTATCTTATAGTGGTAGCCATGATGCGCGTCATGAAAAGACTACACTGTTTGTTCATGATTGTTGGGGAAATACTTTTAGTTATAGCGGAAACATTAACAAAGTTAACGTTACTGATAAAGATCCAAAAACAGTATCAGTTCATGTTTGGTACAGTGGAAGTTATGAGAGAAAAATATACGTTTCTCCTGGATGCGCTCATACTAATACTGAGCGGCTGAATCCTTCAGGTGAGCTTATATTTGATGTAAAACTTGGACTTTTTAAAATAAATATTGGAGCTATGGAATCTAGAAACCTCTCGCCTGTGGGGGGAATGGATCATGACTCAAATGGCTTTTCAGTTAATGGTAGAGACGGGGTAAAAGATGTAATAGTAAGAGCATTAAATTCACTTGAGTAGTTCTCATATAGATGAGAAATCATTTGTTTTAGTAACCCTCCGGCAATACCGGAGGGTTTGGGAAGATTTAGGCTATAAGTTATCTTAAAAACGTTGCCAAGGTGCAGGAGTGGCTAGGACACGCCAATATTGCTACTATTCGTATTTACGATCACCGTAAGACTAAGCCAGAGGATAACCCGACGTTCAAGGTGAATTATTGAATGGGAGATTCGGAACTTTGCTGTTCGCTTAACAAACCATAATATGTAGTAGCTCAAACCTAATTTGATGTAAGTTCTTTGCGAAATAGTCTGGCAAAATCGACATCAAGCAAATCAGCATCACAGAAACCACCGATCCGTTTTGCTAGGTGAAGAGCAGCTCCGCCTGGTGCAGGTACCGGGAGAACTTTTGCATCGGGATGAAATTGTCTGAATAGAGCATGTTCGACTTCAACTCCTTCCATACCGCCAATAAAAACAGCGGCTTTCAAATCGTGACGAGACAACATCGCTTCGCGCATAGCGAACAAACTAGCTTCACGATCTCCTGCTACCGCATCAACAAAGATGACATTGTTAAAGTTTTTATTCTCTTCCGGAAAGCGATCTTCAAAAAATCGGCTTTGATAGAGAATTACGGAGTTTGAATAATTAATATTTAAGTCTTGGCATATTGCCCAGATCATCGGTGTTATGGCTGGATGTCCACCCCATACGATCTGCCTTTCCCTGATGACCGCCAACACCAATTCTCGAACTGCACATTGGATAAGGAATGGATCAGCGGTTTCGTAGTAATTGCCGCGTCCAACTATAGGAACGCTCGCTGCCAAGAAAATAGCACTCATGATGATGCTTCCCAGTCGGCAAATTGCCAGGCTGCCTCTGATGCTTTGACCCAACGGGCCGTTTTGATATGGCAACCCAACCAATCCAAATGCTCTAGCCAACTCGAATGTAAACCCACGTGATCGTATATAACGGCTACCGTTTTACCAGGGGCATTCGATGTTGCATCATGCAATGTCATAGAAGTTGGAACACTCACTGTAGGATAGACAACAACATCGCGACCATCAGCCAATTGCACATAAATCGCTTTGTTTAATCCAACTCCGATTACATTGCCACCAATCCGTTCAACTGCACTTCTCAGATTACTCACCAGATTCAGATTGCGAACCGCAAGACTTTGGCTGCGCACTATCTCAAGCTGAGAACAAATGCGCATAATGGCCTCATCTGCTAACTTTCCTGTGACGTGATTAATCTCATCCGATATAAGTTCGACTCGACTAGCTGTGGCTGTGCGTACCGACGGAGTGAAGTCAGGCCATCCGATACTTAGCACGGAAATGCCTTTTGCCAGCGCTCGCCCAAACTCAGCGCTTGTCCAACGACTGGTAAAATAATTAGGTGTATCGAGCATCACCAGTACATCTGAATCACAAAGATGATGCCAAAGCATAGTTTGAAAATCGACTGCAGGGACAATGCTATACGTATCTAGGAATACATCAAAGTGCCTCGAAGATAGAGCATCGAACAATTGCATCGCGGCCTCGCGGGCTTCATCTCTTCTATAACTCAAAAAAATTCGCCTCTGGCGTGGCAGTAGATCCGCGCATTCCAACAATGCATGAGCGACTCGCTGTGCCCCTGCTATGTTATAGGCCAGACAATTAAGATGCTTAAGTTCTAAAGGAATTTCCTCATTTACCTTCGTAATATCAGAAACCACAGGCAAAATTGGAATGGCGTTCCTTAATAAACTTTTGATGTTCGCCTGCGATGAAGAATCAGGAACTTTACCACCAAAAAAAACAACTCCAGCTGTTCTTCGTTGGTCAGGTTTGAATTCGCCAGGACAAACATGCCATGCTACCTCACGCCTAAGCTCTAAACCAAAGGGCAACAGTGCTGCAGCTATTAGTTGTTCCAATTCATTAATCTGGGCGCTGGACGGAGTACCAAGTACTGCTAATTCATACAGAAATGCCAAGTCTACCTCCAAAGGGTTTCGAGTAAGATACCATTCGTGTGTTCTCCCGGTTGCCATACACCTAGCTTACGTAGATCAGACCAATCGATTTGACGGTAAAGTTGCAAATATTCACTGCCGTGGGTTGTGCGGCCATCCGTGGTTGGGATTATTAAAATATGATCGATAGGCTTTTTTCCATCTGCATAGCCAATTTCCCAAGGACACCATCGCGATATCATTGAATTGGATGTTGCTAAAAAGAGGAAAAAATGATGATCAACTATCCTTTGTTTGATGTTTGCAGCTGTCTGACGGTTAGGGCTATCGGGCATTGATGTATCAGCCCAATCTATGTAAATTTGCCAACCAGCTTCTTGCAACAGGATAACAAGTCCCTTCACCAAATCTTGATCTTTATGACTATGGCAGAGGAATGCTGTTTTTAAATGCATAGTACGAGCTTCTTCTAGGGCGATTCCCTTTCTTACTGCAGTGTAGCGAGAAGAAGCAGTTCGTAATTCATTTATGGATATAGGCATGGGTAACTCCTAGCGGCTTACCGACCTGCAGCTTTGGCAGCAGTTTCAATCCATGAAGCCAAATTGTTGTAACCATCATCTTTGACCCAATCGTATGTTTTATACAAACTTGAGAACAGTACTTTTTGGCCATTCTGTGTGATAGACCAATAATCTAATGGGTTTTTTCCCTTAATATCAGTACCCAGTTGTGGGTCTTTAACATTGTGAATGTAGATTCCCAAAATCCCTTTATCAAGCTCATAACTGCGCTTAATTTCATGACGAACCCATTCACGTTCGTAAGTTTCAGCTCCAATCAACACGACTGTGACGGATGTTCCTTTGAGCTGTTCTTCAATCCACTTCTCAACGCCTTTGCGTTTAATAGTTTCCCATTCTGCTTTGTCATAAAATGGTTGAGCTGTACCGTTCGAACGAACGATCCAAGAATTGCGAACCTGTACAATTCTTCGAACATCACGAGCGTAGTGAAAACTAAAGAAAACTTGTCTTGCCACTTATCTACTCCTTTCTAATAGTCAATTATTATCCGCCAATCGAACCAATCTTGGCCAGTGATTATGTATCCAGACATATTCAAGTGGTGCATTGATAGTCACCACATAAACCCGAGTTTCTTTGTCTCTTACTGCCAATAATCCCTGAATCGATATCCGCTTATCCAGCTTTATCCAGCGGGATTGATTGTTATGGCCTTTTTCCATGAACTGGTTAGCAGCAATTAAAACTGGTCTTGGATGCCAAGGCTTCCATCGGCCGCTTTTGATGGAATCCAATCGTGCCCAGCCGCCATTCGGAAATTTTCCGATGGGCTCATCCTTGCGTCTACCCCACGTTATCCAAGTAACATGGCCATCTCGCAGCCGCACAGGTAAACGCGCCCCTGGTTGCGGAAAATAAATCTTCTGATCCTGATATTCAATACCGCCACACATAACCAATCCTGTCCGCTATCTACTGCGTCCTCTCCCCTTTTATTTATGTAATTAGCCAATCTATTGGTTTCTAATCAGATTACCTGGCCAATGCCCGTTTTTGCTTGATTTCCTGCCGCTTAGATGCAATAGGAGTTTGTAACTTCTTCAAATTAACCTGTTTGGTATGCTGAGATACTTTTTCAACAATAGAGCCAACCTGACGTTTGACTGCCTCAATCCCCAGCGCGCTTTTATTGGCCAGATCATTAAAATCATTTAATTTCTTTGATACCTGCTCATTAGGTGCAAAAACCGGAAATACCGCAGCCCCCTTCACCAATGCCGCTGCTTCCAATGCTTTTTCCTTGCCGGGGTTTTTGCCAAGAGTTGACTCCAGGTGATGATCATCATCTCCGGCAATAATGATGGGCTTATGCGGATACTTTTTATGCAAATCCTTAGCCACTTTGGACAAATTGCCCGAATCAAATGCGGCTATGACAGGATAATCCAGCGCCTGGGATAGCGTGTCTGCGGTGGCGTAACCCTCAGCGATCACAATGGCGGGTAGCGTGTTAATTGTTTCGTCCAATCCCTGGCCGTTGCCCGCCACATGAAAGTTATTCTCCTTTCTGCTACCCGCTGCAAAAAGCTTTGCACCACTGGGTTGTATCGTTTGCACACTCCAGATTTGTCCATGAATATCTTGTGCGCTCAGCAATAAATCACCGGCTGTTAGTACAATACTGTCAGGATATTCTTCCCGTAGCGCTTTGACTTCCTGCCGGTTCTGACCGATTTTGATGATTGAATCACTGGGTAAATCCTCCGTATTGTGTGGCACTATTCTCAAATCGCCTGGTCTTGCATGCTTATCCAGTAAGTAAGGATGATCTGAACCGGCAGCAGGTGAGATTGCCAGCAATTCTTGAAGCGCATCAGCAATTTTGATTTGCTGCGCATGTTGTTCGGCTTTCCTGTTTTGCTGCTTGATAGCGACTTCGGCGATCAATTCTGCTTTTTGCTCATCCGTTAACGAATACCCCTTGGCCTTCCAGCGAGTTTCTATTCCGGTTCGATTATTCTTGAAATATCCGGCAGGATGACCATCCAGATGCGCTACATAAAATCCTGATTTCTCACCCGACTTGTCACCGATAACTTTAATTCTGTGTTTGCTGCCATCCATCACCGGATGATTGCCATCAACCAGACAACCTTGAGCGCGCAGCAAGTCAGCAAATTCTAGGTGCGGATCGATAGCCGGTTCCTGCTGTCTGGAAACATTCTCCGGCAGCCAGCGCTGCAATGTCTGAATATCTGCTTTTGGCCCTACATACCAGGATCTAACCTTTTTGTCCCAACGAGCCCCCGCGGCCTTTGCCAAATCCTTATCACGATAAGGAACAAATAAATATTGACGAGCATTGCCCTCGTTTTGTTGGTTCGTTCGTTGATTGTTTTGTTGATGGGTTGATTGGTTCTGATGAATTTGGGCATCTTGCAAGGCCTTGGCATCGGATACCGCTCCTTTCGCACTCAGCGTGTCATTTCGGATACGGTTTTCATGGATGTGGGCAAGCTTAACGGCCTTTTCATGTTCATTCTTTTCTGCAGCGGCGTCGATGAGTGCAAGCAGATCCGTCAAATCCTGCGCTTCTTGCTTGGATTCACAGTCTTTCACCCATTGGAAAGTCTGGTCATCGCGCTGCATATACACGCCCCAGAATTGCGGTTCACAATTCAGCATTTGAGCGGATACTATAGACTCAATGCCATTTTCATCGGTTTGAATGATGTTACCCTGAATCTGCAATTGTCCATTCCAGTCAGCTGGAATTCTAAAGCCCAGTTTTTCTTCAGATACTTCTTCAAACTCCAGGTTATCAATGCCGCCGCCCCTCAAAAACTTGAGTGCATCGGCTACCAGAATGATGGCATCCTGATCCTTGATGGGCATGTCCTGTGTCAGATCATTAAACAATTTGATGTTGTGGGACGCGATGGTGGCCAGATCAGGGGAAAGATTCTGTAAATAGGTAGCGTTGTTTTGCTTGATTTGATCCATCTTGATTGTCTCCTGCGCATCAATTCCCTGTGCAATTTTCTGTCCAATTTCCTGTTGTTGTGACAATGCCAGTACATAATCCTGGATTTTTTCAGCATCAGCAGCGGCACGAAATATCTCTGTGGGATCTTCCTGCAGCGCTTTGATCCATGAGTTCACATAAGCCACATGCTGTCCTGGATCATGACCGATCCCCAGCTCACCGCTGAGCAACATGCTGGCAATTTCGGCGCGCAATTCTTCTTTGGCGTAACCTTCGCTACCGAATGGATGCGAGAGATCACGGTTTAAGCGCAATTCATGGCCTGTCCAGTGGCCCAGTTCATGCAGGGCTGTTGCGTAATAGCGATCCGGTGTTGAAAACTGGTGCTTGTGGGGCAAGTGGATACTGTCTGTTGATGGCCGGTAAAATGCATTGTCTGCCTCACCATGACGAATCACGGCATTGGATGCCTGTAAGATGTGTTCAGCCCGCTCCAGCGGGTCCCAATCGGGGGCTTTAATGTCAAGTTCAGGCAGATTATCCATCTGCTGCGCATTAAATACGGAGGCATAAAACACTCTGGGGCGCTCAAGCCTGACCTGTTCTTTAATGGGCTGACCTTCGCTATTTAGAACAGGATTCCCGTTATCATCTTCTTTGATGCGCTCATCAGTAAATTTCCAGTATTGCACGAGCGTGCTTTTTTCACCTTTGCGCACCTGTGCGTTAAGAGCTGCTGCTTGCTTATACGTTAGCCAACGCGGATCCGTATACGCACGGCTCATCAGGTTCAGGCTATTAATTCCCCGGTAGCGTTTGCCGGTTGTTGGGTTGACAGGTAATGCAGCCAGCAGATCACCGGGTTTCCATGGCTTTTGCCAGGGTGCAACACCTTTTTTGAGTTGCTCAATCAGATTCTCGGCGACTTGTTCATGAAAAGCTTTTTTAGTATCTTTCATTGTTCAACCTCCGCTGCATGATCAATCGTGCTATCCAGCGCATCTTGTTCACTTAAGGCATCTTCCGTGAATGCGCCCAGCCTTTCTGCTTCTAAGGGATCAAATTCAGCCTGGAAGCCCGGTATCTCAGCATCGAGCAGCTTGTCCGTTATGACTTCTTGTATGTCAGGATTGTTGGTTTCAGCATCAATCGGCGGTCTAATCATGGCGTTGACTCCTTTTAATTTTTAATTAATGACTCCAGGTAAAAATCGGACGGACAACCTGTTGAATCTGCGAGCGTGCAATCAATCCGAAATAGCGCGCATCAAAAGATTGTGGATTCAAATCGGATAGAAGCAGATACTCGGAATCATTGAGCACAGCTTTAAGCCTGTATTGCGGCAATGGTTGACCCTCAGCATCTGCTGTTAACTGGGCGCTGTTGGGCAAATGTTCACCATTCACAAAGATGCCAGCCTGATCGATGGAAACCGTATCTCCGGATTGGGCAAACACGCGTTTCAACAGCAAGCCATAACCGCCAGGGCAATCCCCTTGATTGATGTAGGATCTATCCCTGGCCATATCAAAAACCTCGTCTTGCTGCGGGCAGAAAGCGACATAAGCGCCGCTTACAATCGGTTCATCAGCGACTTTGTAGAAACCCACTGGCAAGCTTGGCGTGGTATTGATATAAATTCCGCTGATTCGAAAACCAATACTTAGCACAAATAGGCTAACGCTCACTGCCAGAACCAAAACAGCCAGGATTTTGATTGGTTTTTTCATGAAATTGATTTTCATGCTTTCAAGGTATCTCACAGTCCGGTTAATTTATCGCTAAAGCTCGGGGGATTTACTTGTGCCCGTGCGGTAAATGTTTCATCCTGAAAGTACAAAGGCTGTGTGCCATAGATCGCGGGAAAACCGGCAACATAAATAATCATGTCACCCGGTTGAGTGATCTTGCCTTCAGCATCTTTCATCGGGCCGGGCAGTCGCATACACTCATCCGGTGTTAATAACGCGCGCTGCGTCTCCTGTAGGGTACGGGTGACATGTCCATGCATCATCGATGAGCGGCGGCCACTGGTGGTAATCTGTTCTTTGATGATCGTGGTTTGCCCGGTCAGTTTGGATAAGTGTTCCGCTGTTTCAAGTCGGTTAGGTGCAAATGCGGTCTGGATGTGACAGTTGGAAGTGATCGCTTCATCGTGCCCGTATCCAGTTTCACGGCTTTTGAGTTGATTCAAGTCCTGGCAGATCAGATAGGCTTTGATGCCGTAGCCCGCAATAAACGCGAGAGATTCCTGGAAGATTTCAAGTTTTCCAAGACTTGGGAATTCGTCCAGCATCAATAACAGCTTGTGTTTGTAATGCGCAGCTGGTTGACCACCTTTAAACGTTATTCTATCCGCCAGCTTTCTGATGATCATATTGATCAGAATGCGGATTAAAGGACGCAACCGCGATTTGTCATTGGGGTGCGAAACAATATACAAACTGACAGGATGTTCATGGTGCATGAGGTCACGGATTGTAAAGTCCGATGTGCTGATATTGTTGGCGACGATCGGATCTCGATACAAGGACAAATACGATTTGGCTGTCGACAACACGGAACCTGCTTCTTCCTCTGGACGATCCAGCATGTCGCGTGCACTGGCTGCAATCACTGGATGACTCTTGCCGTCCAGATAATCCTGCATGGCCATTTCCATCCACAATTCCCTGATATCGCGATCAGGATCCGAGAGCATTGAGTCGACTGTCGATAAGGTGGCGGGGGTTCCTTCTCGCCCTGACTTGTACAAAACATGCAAAATCACACCTACCAGCAATGCCTGGCTGGTTTTCTGCCAGTGAGTTTGTAATCCCTTACCATCCGGATCAACGATTAAGGTTGTCAGGTTTTGAACGTCGGCGACTTCCATGCCACTGCCAATCTGGATTTCATCCAGCGGATTCCAATGTGCGCTCATCAAAGATGCCGGATCAAAACGCAGCACCTTGTTTTTGGCATGATGCTTTCTCCAACCGGCGGTCAATGCCCATAACTCACCTTTGAGATCAGTAATGACTGCACTCTGAGTCCAGGAAAGCAGAGTCGGTATGACGAGACTCACGCCTTTGCCAGAGCGAGTCGGGGCATAGCACAACACATGTTCCGGGCCGCTGTGTTTCAGATAGTGGGTTTTGCCGGAATTATCCTGCCAGCCGCCGACATAAACTGCATCGCTTTTGTGATTTTTGCCTGTTCGAAGCAGTCCTGCGGCTACAATGTCCTGCTTATCTGCCCATCTGGCTGATCCATGTAGCCCCTGATTGGTTCTGGATGAATTAGCCAGCACCATTTTTATGACCAGCACCAATATCAAACCGATGCTTGAAAATAAAATGCCAAAACCTGCCGCCAGATCGATGATGCCTGAATACTGGGAATACCATTTATTTGCCCATAGCAGAATTGCCCAGGGTTCATAAATATGAAAAAGATGCGCACCTAATTGTGGCTGATAATTGAATTTATAGGCAAAATACTGGGTGGCTACCTGCAATCCTCCAGCCAGACACACAATTGATAATAGACGAACGATAAGCGTATCCTTCTTAACATTCCTATTGCTTTGAGACAAGAGACTGTTCTTATTCATTAAAGACTCCTTCTGGGAGTTGTGGTTGTGGATCGTATCCCACCTACCGATTGCGCTCTGGATGCCCTGTGTTGCTTCATTAACTGCTGACGGTATTGTTCAAGCCGCTTGTCATCAAATGTCACGCGCATTTGATTTTGTGCTGCAACCTGTGCTATCTGAAGACGAAACGATTCTGCTCCATTGATTGCCAGGTGGCTGCCGTACTTCTTCATGGCCACTTGCAAAATATCCGCCAAGGCTTCGTGCGATGTATCCGGCAGGACGATGAGCCGTTTACCGTCATCGCGTATGGTGGTTGATCCTGCTTGATAAGTGACTGTGCCGATTTTGGTGATCGATTCAACAAAACTATCCTTGAAGTAGCCATCAGTACTGAAACCATCACTGCTTTGCTTAGCCGATACCTGGTTACCCTTAAATTGACCAACTCTTCTGGATCGCAAAACAGCCAACGCTTCAGCATTGCCATTTTTGGCTTCTTTTGCTAACCAGTCCAGCCACCCCATTCTGGAATGACGGGTTTTAGAGTGCTGGTAGGCTTTCTGGTAATCATTTTTAATGACCGCTATCATTGTTTTGAATTGCTGATGGCTGGTTGCATAGAGCGCTTTTTTAGCCAATCTCCCAGCTTTGATGCTTTTAATGAGATTGCGCTTGAGTTTTGCTTCTTGTTTGGCGCGTTTTATTAATCGATCTCTATTTTGGCGCAACATAACCCATTGGTTTGTGCGCTGTCTGGCTGAATCGCTTTGTTCTTGCTGGTATCGCGCATAAAGCTTTGAAGTATCTATTCGGTTTTGTAGCGGTCTTGGCTGGTATTGTTTGGCGTCTGAACGTGAAGATTGTGCAGAATGCTCGCCAGGTACAAATGCACCCAGTCTTTGGGTTAAATTCCCTTTGGACAAAGCTCGATCAACTGAACTGGCTTTGACAGCCATGCCATTATTGGCAATCAATACAAACCCGTTGCCACGCTCCTTGATTTCAAGGCCATGTCTTTTAAGCACCTGATGCAAATCCTGCCAGTTGTCCGCGTGTTTGATTTCAGTGAGTGCCTCACGCTTGATCCAGCCAAGTAAACTCTCTACACCTGTTCTGGTTTCAATTTCCTGCGCCACTCTGGAAGCTTTATCGTTTAAGGTTTCATGATTAACTTGTGTTAAACCATACTCCTGTTCGATTTGCTCACAAAGCTTGGCTACTTTAATAAAATCATAGTAGGGATTGTGAATGGTGAGGGTTCTGGGGTGAATCTTGTTGATTGCGATATGTACGTGCAGGTTATTGGTGTCATCATGGACTACACTGAACCGTTGATGACCAGTAAAACCCAAAGCATCACAAAATCGCTCTTCAATTGCATTCAGATCAGCAAAGGATAAACGCTCCCCTTCAGGGAAACTCAGTACCAAATGGCAGGTTTTATCTGATTTGGCGCGAGTGTTCATTTCCTGTGTGTTTTGTATTTCTATCAGTGCTACTGTCTGATCGTCTGAATAACAGTTCGAAACCTTGATCTGACTGATACGCTCACTCTTGTCTTGAGGATCGGTCAGATACTGTATCAGCGCAGAATAGTTACTTTTGCGCACTGATTTGATGGGTATGATTTTAGCGATCATCGCAATAATTAACCGTTAAGTATTCGTCTTTCTATTTCTGAGTTCCAGAATCGCATCCAGCATAGCGTTCTGCGTTGTGCGTATTGCAATCAGTGTTGCCTCAATTTCTGCCTTGCTGGTTATTTTTAACCGGACATCATTGGTCAACCACATCTTTAATAACCCCCCTACCCTGCCCAAATCGCCGTTAATTCTTAATAATTTCTCTACTTGCTGATTATCGATGGCGCTCGGCACAAGGTATCCCAGACTCACCTGGCGCATGTATCTGGCCACTGACAAACCCGTGTCACGTGCTTTTGTTCGGATTCCCTGCTCTTCATCCAGCGTTACAGGCACTCGAAGATGTAATAGCCGCTTTTGAACCATGACGCACCTCAAAAATTATTCTGGCGTTGATAGCCTCGCAGAGCAAGATTCGTTGAGCACATGTGCGAATAAGACCCTTGTGATGTGAGTTAACTTTTTTAAAAGTTAGCTAACTTCACATATCTTGCCCGGTAGAGTTTGTTTGCACGAGAGATATTATCATTAAACAAATACATTGCAAACGTATAATATATGGATATAATAATATTTAAACAATACTAACAAGTGCCTGTAGCTTGTCTTTATATGCACCAAATACAAACAGTTGTAAGTCAAAATAATCTAAACAGGAAGTAAATAAATACCCAATAGATACTGTAATTAATTTGAATATTTTTACGCCAAATAACAGTCAGGAATTTGCCATGAACCCATCGTTATCCAAACGAATCTCTATGAGAGAGCAGAAGAATCCAGGTCGCAGGAATTTATATGAACCTGCTTTCCTGGCCCTGAAAACAGAAATCATCCAGGCACTTCATGACGGATGGTCAATGCGACAAATATGGTCGACTCTAAAAGATGAGAAAAAAATAGGTTGTTCCTATCTCTGGTTCAGGAATCTTGTCAAAAGGCACATTTTTGCTAAACCGGATGATTTATCTGCAAGAAAGAATCACAGGCAACCTGTATCCGGCATTACTCGAGAACCGGATAACAATGGCTTTAACTATCGTTCGTCAATTGATAAGGAGGAGTTAATCTGATGGCTAAAATACATATGATCTTGCAAGGCAAAGGCGGTGTCGGTAAGTCTTTCATTGCATCAACACTGGCCCAGCACAAGCTGGCCAAAGGTAAAAAACTGATTTGTGTTGATACAGATCCCGTGAACGCGACATTCCACGGGTTCAAAAAGTTAAACGTGCGCAAGATTAATGTGATGTCTGGTGATGAAATTGATCCGAGAAAATTCGACGACTTGATTGAACTCATCGCCAAATCAGAAAGTGATGTCATTATTGACAACGGTGCAAGTACCTTTGTGCCCATGTCGCACTATCTCATCAGCAACCAGATCCCCGCCCTGCTTCCAGATATGGGCCATGAACTGGTCATTCATACGGTCATAACAGGCAGCCAGGCGCTACTCGACACCCTGACAGGTTTTGCGAATTTAATCGAATCCTTTCCAAAAGAAACGCTGTTTGTTGTTTGGTTGAACCCCTACTGGGGTGAAATAGAAATGGATGGAAAAAGATTCGAGGAAATGAAAACTTATTTGGATAACAAAAGCCGCGTTTCAGCCATTATCAGAATCCCTAATTATAAGGCGGACACTTTCGGCAAGGATTTGAGTGAAATATTGCAATCCAAATTAACCTTCAGTGAAGCTCTGGAGAGCAAATCCCTGCCCATCATGGTGCGTCAACGGCTAAATATTATCAGGAAACAGCTCTTCACCAACATTGAGAATGTAGCCGCTGTTTTAGCATGACAACGACTGAACTGAATCATTTCAGCAAGATCATTGAGAGGGTCGCTGCTAAACACGGTATTGCTCTCTCGGATGATGATCCGATTTTAATGATTCACACACTCAATGAAATCTTGCTTGAGGAAAATAGTAAAGCGCACCAGGTGCTTTTAAATAATTTCCGCTCAACATTGGAAGAAAACATCAGTCAATGGTCACAGGCTACGGAAAATAAAGCCAATTCGCTGCTACAGGCAAGCTCTCGCAACACCAATCTATTAACCGAACAGATAATCAATGCTTGTTTTGAATTAATCGATCAAAAAATCGAATCTGGTTTTAACGAGAAAATAAAAGAGATAGCAACGATAGTCAGAAATACCCGGCAAGCAGCGATCATCAATTTATTGGCCACAGGTTTGTTCTTCCTTGCTGTACTGGTTATGGTACTTGTTTTCTAGGACTTATCTCATCAGGGAAAATATTTCGGAGGCTTTCTTGATATGAGTAACACACAGATAATTAATAGTACAATTACGCATGCATCTATAAATAAATGTGCAATTCCTTATATACGATATAAGCCAGTGAAAAAACCTCCAGAAAAGTACATTAAAAGCCTTCAACTTGATTTGTTCTCACAGTTTGTCACCAATGACAAAAGCGAGGTTTCAAATACTGTTGAAATATGGGAAAGTATTCCAAAATATTTTTTGACACCTGCACAAGTAAAAAAATTAAGAACAGATACAGGCCATGCTGATCCCTATGAATGGAACTATACGGAGAAAGGCAGTTATTTTACTGTTCGCATTCAACCGGCATTGATAAAACAAGGGAATAATAAATATCAAGCTTTCTTCCCTGGTATAACTGAAGAACTTGTGGAAGAAGCTTTAAAAAAAATTCTCACTATACAAAATCATGGCATTCATGATGTCAATAAGGTTGAAACATGGGTTCGGTTTTCTTTAAGAATGGTTTTGAAAGAACTCGCATCCAGAGGTCGCGATCGAAATATTAACCAAATAAAACATGCTATAGAGGTGATGAGTTCTTGCGTAATTTCACTCTCTAAAGAGAAAAAGGAAATCTGGAAAGGTTCCATTCTACAAGACTTGGTTACCGTTGGCCGTGAGGAATATCTAGCTGATACCGACGCACAACATATCGGCAGATTACCTCTGTTTATCAGCCATGCAATAAATCAGCTTGAATACAGACAGTTTAACTATGATCGTCTGATGAGCTGCGACGAGCAATTAACTCGTTTAATTTACAAGAAATTAATCAATCGTTACCGGCACGCCAATCTTATCAATAACTATCATTTCATGTATTCAGATTTGAAAAGCACCGGATTATTGCAGCAAAGCAGAGAAATTGATAACAGAAAAAAAGTGCTTTCAGCGTTAGACGAATTAAAAGAAAAAAATATCATAGCGAGCTACGAAACAGACGAACGTAAAGAAAGCCGCGCAATTACAGATGTGAAATATATAATCTTTCCATCAAATGAATTTATTAGCGAACAAAAAGCCGCCAATAAACGCAACAGCGATTCAGATAAGCATAACATCGACCCAAACCTAATATCTGTGAATAAGTCCTGATAATGTGGTGGTTATGACTCACACTTTGTGGTGGCTATAGGTCACACTTAATTTAAAAAGTGGTGGTTATAAGTCACATTAAGTGGTGGTTATAAGTCACACAGCGATATTTCTAACAGATTCTTACCGATTTCAGCAGAGAAAAAAACACATATTTCTTTTCAGTATGGTGGTTATAGCTCACATCTCAACTAAAAAGTAGTGGTTATAACTCACACATGTGGTGGTTATAACTCACACTCTGTACCAAAATGTGGTGGTTATAACTCACACCTCATGAAAGGTGGTGATTATGACTCACAGTTACTTTATGAAATTATCCAATATCTTTCTGATTACATTTATGAATATAAAGATTCAAAAAACCCTATTCTTTTCTTCTTTTAATCTTTTTTATATTAGTCTTTAATTAATCATATCTGTGGATATGTGAATAACATTTATGGCACTCATATTTATCAGAAAAATAAGGCATTTTTTACAAACATGAAAACAACAAAGATTTTATAATTATAAAACACACACCTATTTTTCATTAGATCGCCTCCTAAGCGCTCCGAATAAATTAATCTACCCACACTCCACCTTCAGTAGCTTTTAAATCGTTTGAGCGAGTTTAATGCGCGTTATTGAACATCTATGAATACTAACCTACTTATCGAGATCGTTTCACTCACAAAAATACATTGGGGCTATCTGCCCCAAACCCCGAGGATACTTAAGAAAACAGTGATGTTTATATGTTGATTCATATTTATATTCAATTGGTTGCTGTTAAATTTAAAACGCCTTTAAAAGCACACCAGTCAGTGAAATTTTATTCATAATAATAAATTTGCTCCGCGCGCCCTGCACCTATCCCCGTGGCAAGACCACGGGGAATTGCAAGTTCAATCCAATCTAAGTTCTTCAGCATCTTTAGATAGTCGTAATGCACCATGTGTTAGACGTTGTAGTGTTTCTCAAACCTTTGAACTATCAACTTAAGCATGGTAGCAAAGGAACAGTGAACCTTACGGCTATGCCGAAGCTAAAATCCAGCAATACAGTGTCAGCACGGACACGCCCAGGTTCTTGGCTACATCCAGCGTTGGTACTCATTGGCCAAAAGTTTCTTGGCCGATTCGATCTTACTGTCGATCGTCCTATACGACAAAATTGTTTGGCGACTTTCAATCCTGCACGGGTATGCTCGAATGTAAGTTCACGTTCCATTTCAGCCAGACTAGCCATAACGTGGAAAAAGAATCGGTTAGATGGGGTTCTTGTGTCGATGGCACTGGTAAGGCTTCTAAACTTGATGCATTGCTTGTGCAACTTTCCAACCAGATAAACCCTTTGAGTTAAAACAAAACGTCATCATTGATAGAAAACCACAGTGCCCATGTCCCATTAAAAAGAGATTCCTTACGATTTGTAATGTTACGTTTCATCTAACAGCTTTATATGTAACGGCAGTAGACGCATCCTGGTACGATTGGGGTCAATGGTCAGCAAAGCACCTTCTTTCAATTCAGAGGTCATCTGTCGCAAGGCGGCGATGACCTATAATCCAATAACGTCCGGGCTGACATCATCCGCCCGGATTTGAACGACGCTGGGTTTTTCGCCATGCGTTGCGGCAAGGATAGCGCTAAAATCCAAATCATGAGTGAGAACTACATAGCTATTCACCCTGGCGTAGGCCATAATTTCAGTGTCTGGTGCGTTTTTCGCACCCAGTGCTGACCAATGTGCTGCTTTAAGGCCAGCATCCTCTAACAAACCGACCCAGCGTGGGGACAAGTTCATATCGACAAGCAGTTTCATGTGGAAGCTAATATGACCTCTCGTTCCTCAGCTCGCCATGCAGCATAACGGAGCGCTTGCATAATGTCTTCGCGCTCAAGGTAGGGATAGTCGGCGAGTACTTCTTCGAAGCTATGTCCCGCGCCGATTTGTCCTACGATCATACCGACAGTAACACGCATTCCACGAATACATGCCTTGCCGCCCATTACATCGGGTTGCTGGGTGATGCGGTTCAGTTGCCCCATACTTCTACTCCTTATCGAAACTCATTGTCATAGTAGTGGATTGAGAATATAGTTTAAAGAGCTATTTGTGAGAATAGAAGCCCCTTAATTCTGTGTAATGCAGAGACAGATAACGGCAGTGCTTCGCTCCACGCAGGAATCCTTACGGTATCCCTAAAGAGTCTGGGACAACATTGTTTGCTCCAGAAACATAGGGGCAACCAAATTTCATTGTTCTTTTTTTTCTTTCAGAATATCCATAAAATCATATAGAGCGATGGCCGTAATATCATGCGATAGTGGGAATCTGTCCTTCCCAGCATAAATGACAAACTTTTTTTTCGGCTTGATATCTTCGCAAGCCTCATGAAATCCACGCCCTAAGTTAAGGGATGAGCCTTTTTTAATTTCTATCGCCCATCTCTCATTCACGCCAAATTCCAGGACAAGATCAATCTCAGCCCCGCCTGCCGTTCGATAGCAATAGGACCTTACGCGTGGCGGTAAAACAGAAGCTATATTTTCTATCACAAACCCTTCCCAGCTTTTGCCGACGACAGGATGTCCCAGTAGATCATTATAAGAACCGATATTCAGCAGTGCATGCGTGATGCCACTATCACGTACATAAATTCTAGGCGATTTGACCAGACGCTTTTTAATATTGGCCGTATAGGGTTGTATTTTACGGATTAGCAGTAAATCAACCAGAAGATCAATATAACGAGCTACTGTTACGCTTGACACTTCGATATTCGATGCGAGCTTTGCAGCATTGATATTGGTTCCCTGGCTATGCGCCAGCATCGTCCAGAATCTTCCTAACGTTTCCGCAGGAATTCTTGGCCCTAATTGCGGAATATCCCGTTCAAGGTAGGTTTTGATGAAATCATAGCGCCAGTTCAAGCTGATTTCATCATTACCGGTCAACAGGCTGTCTGGAAAACCTCCCTTTAACCAGAGATCATTGACGGCTTCGTCATGTTGAGCACTTTTTGCATATTCCAAGACATTCACCGGAAACATTTCAATATAAGAAATACGCCCGGCCAAAGTTTCACTGGATTGTTGAAGCAGATCAATAGAAGCTGAGCCTAAAAACAGGAACTGCCCTGCCTTGTTACCTTTTCTGCGTTGTTGATCAATGAGCCCACGGATCGGCGCAAAAATATCCGGTAATCGTTGTACTTCGTCCAGAATAATCAGCTTATCGCTGTTTGCTTTGTGAAAGGCTTCAATGTTCTGAGCTTTCTGCAGATCGAGCCGGTTCTCCAGATCAAGATAAACCGATGGAATAGTATCCGCAATATCAAGAGCAAGCGTTGTTTTGCCTACCTGACGTGGCCCCATAAGAGCCACAGACGAATTGGTTGCCAAAGTACAACGAATTTTATCTTCAAGATGCCTTTTTATCATCCATGCATATATAACATTAAATATTAATTTTGCATAGTTATTATTCTGAAGTATAAAGACACTTAGTGGATAATTATGCTATTAATAACGGTATGCATACTGATTTTGTTCTAAATCCCCTCCCCTTTTTTCCATGTATAAGCGGAATACTCCTTCCGATTTGTATGTTTGTCTATGTCTTGAGTTTTAAATAGGTTATATTTAAAGTAAGTGTAATACGAGCTATAGTCAAATCTGGTGTATAGGGAATCAAGCGGCATTCTGTTTTTGATCTGCTGTTTGTTTAATACCGTTAACGAACTTAACGCCGTTGATGACGTCTGCTAACAGGTTATAGCCTCTTAAGCGGAACCATTTTTTCTGTGCTGTCTCCATGAGTTTGAACGCCATCGTCAGTGTTGTTATCCGGCTTCCACAATTTTTCGTTCTGGCAGTTCTCAGTCTGACAGTAGCAAATACGGATTCAATCGGGTTGGTGGTTCTGATGTGCTGCCAGTTTTCGGCAGGATAATCATAGAAAGCCAACATGGAATCCTTGTCCTTGGCCAGGCAATTCATTGCACCTGGATATTTCGGACTGAACCGTTCAATACAGTCGTCAAATGCTTTGTAAGCCTCCTTCCGGGTTTCTGCCTGCCAGATATTGTGCAGGGCTTCCTTGACCTTGGGTTGCATGGCTTTGGGCAGTTTCTCCATAATATTGGCAGTTTTATGTACCCAGCAGCGTTGCTGATCAGTTTCCGGCCAGAGCCTGGCCACGGCTTTCCAGAATCCCAGAGCGCCATCACCGATAGCCAATTTAGGCGCCATCTTGAAACCACGCTGTTTCAAGTCAGTTAATACTTCCTCCCAGCTCGCCGCCGATTCACGGTAACCATCAGACAATGCTAGCAATTCTTTGCGCCCCGTTTCATCGGAGCCGATAATCACCAACAAACATAACCGGTCATCCATCCGGACATTACTGTATACACCGTCAGCCCACACATAAACGTAACGGTTTTTACTTAAATCACGTCGGCTCCATTCCTGGTAATCCTGCTCCCAATCCTGCTTTAAACGGCTAATCGTGGCTGCCGACAGTCCCGTCGCATCCGCCCCCAAAAGATGTTTCAGCGTCTCTGAAAAATCCCCCGTTGAAATACCTCTCAAATACAACCAGGGCAAAAATTCTTCAATGCTCCTGGTGCGTTTCAGGTAAGGCGGTATCAGGCTACTGTTAAACTTGATGCCAGAATTGGAACGATCTCGAACCTTGGGTACTTTGACCCCAATGCCTCCCAGCCCCGTTTGAATCTGACGTTCAGGCAGATAGCCGTTTCTGACCACCGCCGCTTTACCTTCAGTGGTTTCCAAAGAAACATTTCGCTCAATGAAAATGGATACTTCCGCCTCTATCGCCGCAGCCAGCATTTTTCGCGCACCTTCGCGCAGTACTGCTTGCAGTGGATCATCCTGATCTGGTTTATTCAGCTTAAAAACATTATCATCTGTCATTGCGGTGTTCTCCTTATTTTGATAATCGATCTGGGCAGATCTTTATCAACAGATTACACCGCTCTCTTCTCCTTACATACACCAGAAATGATCATAGCTCGTGTAATACTAGTAATATCCTTACTTTTAAAGAGTTTAAATTATGCTCATTACATCAAAAGGTCAAATCACCATACCCAAGAAATATAGAGAAGCACTAGGTTTATTGCCTCATACGCATGTTGAGTTTGAATGTATTGGGGATGAATTGCATATCAAGAAAGCAAAACAAATTGTTCGAGGTGATAGAATGGTTGAAACGATGATCGGGAAAAGTACGGTTTCTATGAGTACCGACGAAATTATGAAATTAACGCGTGGTGAGTAATGCCCGTTTTAGTTGATAGTAATGTCATTCTGGATATCTTTACCAAGGATCCTAAATGGTTGGAATGGTCATCAGAGACGCTCGCAGATTTAGCCGAGCGAGAACTTTTGTATATAAATCCTATTATTTATTCGGAAATCTCAATCAGTTTCGAGCGTATTAAAGAACTAGAGCAAGCATTACCGAATGATTATATTCATCGGAAAAACTTGCCTTATGAAGCGGCATTTTTAGCAGGAAAATGTTTCCTGAAATACCGTAAAAATCTGGTGGCGTTAAACATGCACCGCTTCCAGACTTTTATATTGGCGCACATGGGCCGTGAGAGGATGGAGCATTCTTACTCGTGATAATTGTCGTTATCAAACTTATTTTCCCACATTACGTGTCATTTCGCCGTCATAGGAAGTCGGATATTTGGTTCACATGTTTCTCTAAATTACGTTATAGTAATCATGCAGTACAGGCAGGGATGCCGATGACTGCAAACGGTGATACACCAGCCCCGCCACTTGAAAAAAATGGCGGGGTTTTTCTTTGAATCGCTATATATTATCGAAAACTCAACTAATATAACCTATACACCTATACACCTATACACCTATACACCATATATACCTATGGATCGACTATAAGCTTCTTCCCTTTTTTTGTAAAAAGTAGATCCAAGGCTTGTTTTAATAAAGCTTGGTTAGTTGTGCCTTCTTCTGCTGCGATTATACGGAGCTGTTTTGATACTTCAGGAGAAAAATGACCGCCAATTAGTACTGTATTACCTCGATTCTTTTTTATTGCTTTTTTTACTATGGTATTTTTGGTACTTTCAACTACTTCCTGTTGTTTATTTTCTGTTTTATTCGATTTAGCGCGATTAAGAACTTCTTGTAGAGAATTAGCCATATAGCACTCCATTTATTTGTATAGTTGTATACAAGTATACTTGTATAACCTTGCTATTTCATCCGCAGCTTTGCCGCTAGGTTCATATTCTTGAACTGTTTTACCTTCAGACTGTGCTCGAAAATAAGCTTTTCTATTTCCGATGTGAACAGGACAAATATTTGCATTCAATTCACTCACAGCTGCTACTGCATCAGCTATCTCTTGGCCTGTTGGCGATACAAATGTTAAAACAATAGAAAATGGCTTGTTTTGTTGTTGAACTATGTCAATAGTATGGATCATTGACATAGTGTCGAAGACAGCAGTTTTAGTTGGGATTAATACATAGTCAGCTACTTGGGATGCTTCAAAAGCTACATCACGTGCAACCGCAGCTCCATCAATAATGGCTAGATCAGTTCCTGCCTCACTTGCAGCTTTTAACATCGATGCGAGACGTATAGATTGAATAGAGATTACAGCAGGATTATCTGCTTTTCTAACATCTAACCAGAATGATGCAGTCGCTTGTGGATCAAGATCGAAAATAGCCACCTTCTTTCCGTCGGCTTCAGCTGCAACTGCAAGACATGTGGCTAGCGTTGTCTTACCGACACCACCTTTTTGAGAAAGTATCGCTAATGTTTTCATATTGCATAAGTCTACAAAGTTATATAAATATAAAAGTATAATACTAGAAGTGTATACAATTGTATAATCTTATACTCCTATAGAAGTATAGAAGTATAGAAGTATAGAAGTATAGAAGTATAGAAGTATAGAAGTATAGAAGTATAGAAGTATAGAAGTATAGAAGTATAGAAGTATAGAAGTATAGAAGTATAGAAGTATAGAAGTATAGAAGTATA